>WBZT01002209.1_pt1 | contig 13682 bp, 10 predicted proteins | sample 5204241 | NCBI WGS metagenome assembly WBZT01 (sample SAMN12344358, study PRJNA552823) | activated sludge metagenome | biome: Activated sludge suspended growth; feature: Nitrification reactor; material: Wastewater; isolation source: activated sludge from nitrification reactor of wastewater... | reverse complement strand
TTCGCACATCGCGCACCTTCCATTCCTGCCAGTCGGAGCCAGACGCGGAGAGGCCGTACGCCATGAGATTTCCGTCGTCGCTGATGTCGTAGCCAGCCAGCGCCACCGTGCCATCGGTGGAAAGCTTGTTCGGATCGAGCAGCAGTTGCGGCTCGGCGTCGAGCGACGCCAGCGTGTACAGCACGCTCTGGTTTTGCAGCCCGTCGTTCTTGCTGATGAAATAACGCTCCCCCTGCTTGAAGGGAATGCCGTAACGCTCGTAGTTCCATAACTCCGTCAGCCGCGCTTTGATCGCCGCGCGCTGCGGAATTTTTTCGAGGTACGCGAAGGTGGCGTGGTTCTGCGCTTCCACCCACGCCTTCGTTTCGGCGGAGTTGTCGTCCTCCAGCCAGCGGTACGGGTCGGTCACTTTCACGCCGTGGTAATCGTCGGTCTGGTCCGACCGGCGCGTTTCGGGATAAGTCAGCCGCCCCGTGGTGGCGCAGCCGGCGAGCGTGGTGGCGAAGGCCATGCAACAAAGCTTTCGTGGATCGAACATGGCCGACACGATGGCGGGAACGCGCGAGCGGGTCAAAAAGATTTGGCCGCCTGGCTGGTGGGCTGCCAGTTGTTCAGTGCCTTCTCGTCCGCGGTGGGAACGGGACTCAATCCCAGTAATTCCATCGCCTCGCCCATCAGGTAAAGCGAGCCGGCGATGACGACGAAGGGATCGCGTTCCGCCTGGGCCAGAGCTTGCGGCAAAGAACCGCAAACGCCCGCGAAGGCGGTCGGGTTGGCGGCGCGGCAGAACGGCAGCAGGTCCTCGGGCCGGGCCGTCCGTTCGCTGCCGACGGGCACGAGCAGCAGGCGCGTGGCTAACGGCGCGAGAATCTCGCACATCGCGCGGCAATCCTTGTCCGCCAGGATGCCGAGAATGAGCGTGAGCGGAGTGCCGGGCGCTGGCTCGGCGTGTTGCAAGTCCGGGTCGCTGTGCGCCGCGGCGGTGCTCGGCGCTCCGCACAACGCCGCGTGCAACACCTCGGCGCCGGCGGGATTGTGCGCGCCGTCCAGCAGGACGCGCTGACCGCTCGGGCGCGTCACAAGTTGCAAGCGGCCGGGCCAATGAACCTTTTCCAGCCCGCGCCTCACGACGGCTTCGCTCACCGGAATTCGGCTCTGCAAAACGCCGACCGTTGCCACCGCCAGGGCCGCGTTGAGTTTTTGATGTTCGCCCCACAGGGCCGCGTGAGGCGTGAGGTTTGAGGCGTGAACGCGAGTCAGCGGAGCTTGGTGTTCCTGAGCCACCTGATTGATCACTGCCAATGCCTCCGGCTGCCGGGTCGCTGTCAGTACCGGCACACCGGGCTTGATGATGCCCGCCTTCTCCACCGCAATCTTCGCCAGCGTGTCGCCGAGCCACTGTTGGTGATCGTAACCGATGTTCGTGATGACACTCGCCAGCGGCGTGACGATGTTCGTGGCATCGAGCCGCCCGCCAAGGCCGGTCTCCCAAATCACGAGATCGCATCTCTGTTCGGCGAAATACCGCAAAGCCATGATCGTAATGAACTCGAAAAAGGTCGGCTGAGAGGTAGCGCACGCATCCTGCATGCGGGTTGGGGCGGCATCCGTGCCGCCCGTCTCGGGACTGCGAGCAAGGATGCTCGCCGAACCCGCCGGCTGGAAGCCCGCGCTACAGAGTCCGCGCAGTTCCTCCACCAGTCGCACCACGTCCGGCTCGCTGATCAACTGTCGGTTTACTTGCATCCTCTCGCGGAATGAAACCAGATGCGGCGAGGTGAACAGCCCCACCCGCAATCTCGCCGTGCGATAAACACTCTCCAGCATGGCGCACGTCGAGCCTTTGCCATTCGTGCCGGCCACATGGATGAAGCGGAGCTGGTTCTGTGGATTACCCGCGGACGCTGCGAGTTGGCGCGTGTTCTCCAGCCCGAACTTCGCGCCGAACCAGCGCAGACCGTAGAGAAATTGGATGGCTTCGGCGTAGATCATTTCATTTGCTCGGCGTACCAGCTGCCGATGGTGCGCGAATTATCTCCAAAGCATTGGAGGCGGCTTGGCTGATAAGGGGAGATTTATCTCTCAGCAAATCGTTCAGGAACGGAACACTACCCGTTACATCCAGTTGGCAGCCTTCGACGAATTGAACGAAGCTTTCCTTACCCTCCTGGTAATCGCTTTGCCCCAAAGCCAGGATGCCTTCGACGATCACTGGCACGGCGTTCGACGGACATTTCCCGTCCATCTTCCACAAGGCCGCCGCCGAATAGATTCGAATCAGTGGCAGTTCATTACCGGTACTCGCAACCAGCGCGTCAAAAATGTCAGGCGCTCCAAGCCTCATACTCCCCAGCGCCCAAGCCGCTGTACTACGGAGGCGTTCAGATCGGTTGGTATCTTGGAGTACTTGGAGTAGCAAAGGCGCAGTATCCATCGCAGCTGTTCCCATATCTGAGATCACCCTTGCTGCGCGTATGTCGGCTTGCCCTGTCATAATGGCATTTGTGCAGACGTTAAGAACCAAATTGGTGTCTTTGGCGATGCTCCAGATGGCCCACGCAACTTCCACCCGAAAATGTGGTGTTTTATTCGTGAACGTCAGCGCAGTGTGAAGCGCCGGAACGGCGATTTTGGCTTCTGGCCCAATCGCCTGAAGCGCCAAGGCCGTTGACCACTCCGCACGGTTGGGGTCGGTGATTTCCTTTGCCAAGCTGGCGGCGGCGGGTGCGGCGTTTGATCCCAGCCAGGACAACGCCCACGCGGCACGCCAACGCACCATGGCTGATGAGGAAACATAAGGTGCTCGCTGCTGGAGCCACTCGGGCAAGTGGTGATGCAGGTTGTTGACGGCATCACGGAACGGATCGTCCTGCATCGTCAACTTCTTGATCAGATACGGCACGACCGGCGGCCCGATCTCGATAATCTGCTGTCGGTAATCCCAGCCGTGCTCACACGCACGATCCACCCAGTAACTGATGGGCTTGCCCTTGTGGCGAGGCTCGTGATCCGGAAACGCCCAGCGCCAAGTTGCAGCCAGGCCAACCAAGGCGAGGACCACGAAGCAAAAAAAGCGCTTTCTCATTCGGCAAAAATTCCCGATTCACGCATCAGACGGCTCGGGCATCAGTGGATCGTCCTGTTGTGAAACTGGCCTTGTGAACCTGCCGCCAATGTAGCGAGCCGAGCCTGTCCTCCAGCCCGAACTTCGCGCCGAACCAGCGCAAACCGTACAGAAATTGGATGGCTTCGGTGTAATTCATTCGGCGCAGGTCGGCACCCTTCTGAGGATGCCCGGGTCCGGTTTGTGGTCAAAGTCATTTCCGGGCCGGACTCGCTCCAGGCCACAGCCAGTCCGGCCGTCAGAAGCTTTCGGCGTCCAACCCGATGCCCACAATGCTGCACGCTTGCACCACCTCTAGCCCAAGCCGTTCGCATTCCCGCAGCACTGTCTCCGATTCCGTGCCTGGATTCAGCCACAACTCTGGGCAACCACTCGCGGCAATTTCCGGCAGCACTTGCATCAGCACCTCCGGCGGCAGGTAAACGCTGATCATTTCCGGGCGCACCGGAACGTCGGCCAACGATTTGAATGCGGGCAGCCCCTCGATCACCTGCGCCCGCGGATTGATGGGAAACACGTGGAAGCCTTGCTGCCGAAACGCCCGCACCGCTTTGTTGCCGAATTTGCGGCGGTCATTTGAGGCGCCGAGAATGGCGATGGTTTTCACGCAGACATTATCGGTGAAGACCGGACGCAGGCAAGGGCGTGCCGCGAATCAATCTCCCGGCTGGGTCTGCAGACCGCAGGCGCACACCCGTAACCGGTAACATGGCAGTTGAGGTTTGCCTTCGGGCTGCTACGTTTACGTCGGTCCCAAGCATCAGCCAGGGCGATGAATTTTGCCCCAGCCCGGAAACTATCATGAGCGCATCCGCCAAGACCAAATGGAACCTCACGGCCGACTTCCTTCAGGCCTGCAACTGTGACTACGGCTGCCCCTGCGAATTCAGCGCGCCGCCCACGCGCGGTTTCTGCGAAGGCATGGGTGCGTGGAAGATCATCACGGGCAATTACGGCGCGGTGAAACTCGACGGTTTGGGCGTGGCGTTTGCCGCGCGCTGGCCAAAGGCCATTCACGAGGGCGGTGGCACGGCCTGCCTGTTCTTCGACGAACGCGCCACGCAGCCGCAACGCGACGCCCTGCTGACGATTTGCAGCGGTCAGGCGGGCGGCATGCCGTTCGAGATCATCGTCACCACGTTCTCCAAAATCCTCGACCCGCAATATGTGCCGATTCAGTTCCATGTGAATGGGCGCCACAGCCGTGTGACGGTCGGCGATGCCATGAACGTAGTGGTCGAACCGATCAAAAATCCCGTGACGAAGCAGCCGGAGTCCGTGCGCGTGGAGCACGCGACCGGATTCATTTTCCAGTCCGCTGAATGCGTTTCCGCCGCGCAGATGGACGTGAACATCGGCGAGCTGAAATTCTCCTGGCCGGACAAGGCGGCTTTCGTCACGCAGATCCGGTATTCGAATTGAGTTTGTGTTGGTCTGAGGTCCAACTTTGGGCGGGGCGCGACTTGCCGCCACCCGACCCGAAGGCGGCATTCCTAACCTATGGAAACCATCCTCAAACGCGACCGCGCCATCGTCATTGCCGCGTTGGCCGGCATCAGTTTGCTTGCTTGGGGCTACATGGTTTATGAAGCGCGCGCGATGTATCACACCGGCGTGTGCTGCTGCGTCGGCATGAAAATGTCCGGTCCGGATACCGACCCGTGGTCCCCGGTGACGCTGTTGCCGCTGTTCCTGATGTGGACCGAAATGATGGTGGCCATGATGATTCCATCCGCCGCGCCGATGATTCTGACGTTTGCCATGGTCCAACGAAAACGCCGCGAGCAGGAACGTCCCTTCGTGCCGACGGGTGTCTTTCTGCTCGGCTACCTCATCGTCTGGACCATCTTCAGCGCGCTGGCGGCGCTGGGGCAGTGGATTCTCCATGGCCGGGCTTTGCTCTCGCCACTGATGGTGAGCACCAGCCCGTGGCTGGGCGGCGCGTTACTCCTCACCGCTGGAATTTTCCAATGGACGCCGCTCAAGCACGCCTGCCTCACGCACTGCCGCTCGCCGCTGAGCTTTCTGATGGGCGACTGGCGTGAGGGAAAATGCGGCGCGTTGCGGATGGGCTTGAAGCATGGTGCGTATTGCACCGGCTGCTGCTGGTTTCTGATGGCGCTATTGTTCGTGGCCGGCGTGATGAATGTGTGGTGGATAGCCATTATCTCCGTGCTCGTGCTCATGGAGAAGATTGTGCCGCGCGGACTATTGTTGGGAAAAATTGCGGGTGTGATCCTTGTCGCGTGGGGCGGTTGGTTGCTGCTCATTCCAAAGTGATGTGGATGGAAGCGTGCATTTCGCTGCGTCGCTGAAGCGGTCGTGAAGAATCGCCCCTCGCGGTTTAAGGTTTGACAGTTCGGAGGTTTTCATGAACCAAGGAGTGGCTCGACCGAAGTTCCCGCAATCATGAAATACTTTCTTACGCTGCTAATGCTGCTGGTTGCCGCCCTCCCCAGCCAGGCCGTCAATCGCACCTGGACAAACAGTTTGAGCGGTGACTGGTTTGCCGCTACGAATTGGTCGCCCAACGGCGTGCCCGGCGCCTCGGACGTCGCCTACATCACCAACAACGGCACCTACACTGTTTATGCCGCAACCGGGTCCGTTGCCGCGGTGGCGGTCAACGTTGGCGGCTTAAGTGGCGCGCAAACTTTCATCTACGGAACAGCCGGCCAATTTTTTGTCACCAACAGCACCGTCCGGGCGAACGGCGAATTAGTGATTACCAATGGCGGTCTCCGGGGCGCGCTGCTCGTGCAGCTGGGCGGGAAGTTGCTCTTGAATGGCGTCTCCGGAAATCTCCAGCTTTACACCTTTGCGCTGACCAATCAGGGCACGGTCACGTGGAGCAATGGTTCGTTGTCCATTGGTGGCAGTAACAGCGAGATCACCTATGTCACCAATAGCGGGCTCTGGCAGATCACCGGCAACGCCAACATGAATTACGGCGGCGGCGGGCGGTCGCTGTTTTTGAATTCCGGGACGCTCCGTAAATTGACCGGCGTCGGCACGACCGGTATTAACGGTTTCGATGTGCTCAATTCTCCATCCGGCGTCGTGGATGTCTTGTCCGGCACACTCCAGTTCTCCGCCTTTCAAACCAACGTTTTGAGCGGTACCTACACTGCCACTTCGCCCGGCATCCTCGAATTTAGGGGGAACAATCTCGAAGCCGGCGCCACGAACTCCGGCGGCGGCCTCATCAAGTTTACCAGCGGCACCTTGCTGCTTCGTACCAATAACCTTCCCGGCCTTAAACTTGTCGGCGGCGACGTCTATATCGTCGGCCCGAATACTTTTCAACTCGCCGGCGCCATTACGAATCTGACCTTGGACGGCGCGAACTTGCGCGGCACGAATCGGATCGCGGGCACGCTGACTTGCCACGCCGGTAATCTCGACGAGCAGTTGACCGTACAACCCGGTGGCCAGTTGTTGCTTGCTTCTCCCACCGGTACCCAACTCTACACGCTCAAATTGATCAATCAGGGCAACATCATTTGGAGCGCCGGCAGCCTCTCAGTCGGCAGCAACCCGGGCACGATTATTTCCAACGGTGGCAACTGGACCATCACCGGCGACGGCGCCATCAATCACGGCGGCGGCAATCCGGCCTATTTCACGAACTACGGAACGGTTCACAAAACGGCGGGCGCGGGCGTCTCGGCATTCAGCGGATTTTCTTTTTTGAATCAAACCTCCGGGATTGTCGAAGTGGACACCGGCACCATTCAGTTGCCCAACAACTACACCAACGCGGCCGGCACGCTTTGGTTGAACGGCGGCAACTTCACGACCTTCGGGACGTTCGGGATGACGGGTGGATCACTCATCGGCACCGGAACGAACCTGGCCACTACGTTCCTGGACGGCGGCACCATTTCCCCCGGGCAAAGCCCCGGCTTCCTGCAATTCAAGAGCGGGTTGACCCTCGGCTCGAATGCCGCTTTGGTGATCGAAGGCACGGGGACGATTCCCGGCAACCAATACGATCAAATCGCGGTAACGGGCGGGATTTCCCTCAGCAACTGCGCCCTGCTAGTCACCACTTTGCCATCCGTTCCGTTGGGCACCACCTTCGTCATCATTACCAATACCAGCGGCACCGCCATTTCCGGCCGGTTCAATGGGTTGCCGGACAATTCGCTGCTCACCATCAACGGACAACTTTTCCGGATTCATTATTCCGCTCCGGGAAACCACGTCACGCTGGTGCGGGACAATGGCGCTGGTTCGACGCAACTAAACCTTGGGCCGGGCGGTTATAGCAACGGCGTGTTTCGTCTGAGCGGCTTGGGTGGTTCTCTGAACGTCTTCACGATTCAAGCCACGACCAATTTCATCCAATGGACGAACATCGGCGCGGCCACGGGTGACGCGGGCGGCATCTTCAATTTCATCGATACGAACGCCTCAAAGTTCTGCTATCGATTTTATCGGACGACAAATTGAGGGAGCGCGGCTGTGGTCGCAGACCCAGCCGCAGCGCAGCGCCAGTTCGGGCGCGTTGGAGATTTCGTGCACGCTGCGGCTGGTGCTTCGCACACAGCCGCGCTCCCATTACGCCTTGAATTGCTTCACGGCTTCAATACACCGACCGCAGATGGTCGGATGCTCTGCGTTTGAACCAATGTCCGTTTCCCAATGCCAGCAGCGCTCGCATTTCTGGCCGTCGGCTTTTTTTACTGCTGGAACCCACGCTTGGGTCTCTCCCGCACGATTTGAATCCGCCACTACCAACTGGGAGACATTGAGGAGCTCTTGCAATTCGCGAGCGTGCTGTTTCTGAACATCAAGCGAGCCGGCGGTAAAACTTTGCAACTCAACTTTAGCCTCCAATGCTTTACCGATGATTTTGGACTGACGTGCATCCTCCAGCTTCGGCAATACTGAGACTCGGGTTTCAAAAAGCTTCTGCCAATTCGCTCTTTCAGTTTCAGACAAAGCCAACCCTGCTGGCTTCCAAACCGAAACGTGGACGCAAGCAGCGGGTTTCCCGGGAACGAATTCCCACGCTTCATCTGCCGTGAATGCGATTATCGGCGAGAGCAACTGACTCAAGCCGGTCACCAGCCGATACAACGCCGTCTGCGTCGAGCGACGGCGCGCAGAGTTCGCCGCGTCGGTGTACATGCGGTCCTTGATGACGTCGTGATAGATCGAGGACAACTCCACCGCGATGAACTGGCTGAGCTTCTGGTAAACGACGTGAAATTCGGACTTGTCGTATGCCGCGATGACGTCCGCCTCGATCTTGGCAAACTCGCCGAGAATCCAGCGGTCCAGGCCGGTGAGATGCTCGTCGGCGACGGTGTGCTTCGCAGGATCGAAGTCGTAGAGGTTCGAGAGCTGATAGCGCAACGCGTTGCGGATGCCGCGATACGTTTCGCCGACTTTGTTGATACGTTCCTCGCTGACGACGATGTCACTGCGGAAATCCTGCGAGGCGACCCACAGCCGGACCACATCTGCGCCGTATTTCTTGACGTAGGCTTCGGCGGTCTGCGGTTTCTCGTAAGCGCCTTGCTTGCTCTTGGAAATCTTCTCGCGATCCGCATCCACCATGAATCCGTGCGTCAACACGGTCTTGAACGGCGCGGCGCCGTTGCCCGCGAGAGAGAGCAGCAGTGACGATTGAAACCAACCGCGATGTTGGTCGCTGCCTTCGAGATACATGTCGGCTTGGAACGCCTTGTCCTTGCCGGCGATTTCCTTGCGCCGCGCGATGACGGAACGCGATGACGAACCAGAATCAATCCACACGTCGAGCGTGTCGTTGGACTTGGCGGTGGCGTCTGCGCCTTTCCAATCCTTTGGCCTCACGGCGGCCCAGAGTTCAGCGACGGATTTCTCGAACCACACGTTCGAGCCGTGTTGCTCGATTAGGTCAGCGGCATTGCGGACGATCTGCGCGTCGAGGATGGCCTCGCCCTTCGCGTCGTAAAACGCGGGGATCGGGACGCCCCAGGTGCGCTGGCGGCTGATGCACCAGTCGGGGCGCGATTGCACCGCGCCTTTGATGCGGTTGACGCCCCAGTCAGGAATCCAGTTCACGCGATCAATCTCGCCGAGGGCTTCCTGCCTGAAAGTGGCTGCGCTCGTGAGAGCGCGGCTTGAATCATCAGTTTGCCGCGAACTCACGTTCGCAGCCACGTGATCAATCTTGATGAACCACTGGTCCATCGCGCGGAAGATGATCGGCGTTTTGCTGCGCCAGCAGTGAGGGTAGCTGTGGTGATAATTCTCCTGATGCAACAGCGCCTTGCGCACACGCAACTCGTGCAGCACCGCTTCGTTTGCGTCGCTCTTGCCGTGTTTGGCGAGCGTGGATTTGCCTAGCATTTCCGCGGGGAATTGCTGCTCGACTGGCAGATCGTTCGTGTAAGCGAGCGCGCCGTCGTCGTTGACGGGCGAATAGATCGGCAGTCCGTTCGCGCGACCGAGATTGTAGTCGTCCGTGCCGTGACCGGGCGCGATGTGAACAAAGCCCGTGCCGGTGTCGTTCGTGACGAAGTTGTCGCCGGCGAACAATTTGCCGGTGCGATTGCAGAATGGGTGTTGATACTCGACGGACTTGAGGTGCTCGCCGTCGAGGCTGCGGATGATTTGATAATCCTGCCAGCCGCATTTCTCGGCGATGGCCGAAAGCAGCATGGCGGACACGATGAATTGTTCCTCGCCGACCTGCACGAGCGAATAGCTGAACGTGGAGTTGTAGGCGACGGCGAGGTTTGCCGGCAACGTCCACGGCGTCGTCGTCCAGATGACGATGTTCACACCGGGGCGACCGACGACGGGAAATTTCACAAACACGCTCTGGCTGACGTGGTCGGCGTATTCGACTTCCGCTTCCGCCAGCGCCGTGCGCGCCGGGATGCTCCAGTAAATCGGCTTCTTGCCGCGATAGACGAAGCCCTTCTCTACGATGTCCGCGAACAAGCGCAGTTCGTCGGCTTCGTATTCCTTGTTCAAAGTGAGATAGGGATTTTCCCAATCGCCGAGCACGCCGAGCCGTTTGAATTGGGTGCGCTGGAGATCGATGTATTTGCGCGCGTAAGCATCGCAGGCCTTGCGGATGGTCGCGGCATCGGCGCTGGTGTCGCCGGCTTTGCGCATCTCGGACGTGACCTTGAACTCGATCGGCAGCCCGTGACAATCCCAGCCCGGGATGTAGGGCGCACTTTTGCCGCGCAGGGTCTGATACTTGATGATGATGTCCTTGAGAATCTTGTTCAGCGCCGTGCCGATGTGGACGTCGCCGTTGGCGAAGGGCGGGCCGTCGTGCAGGACGAACTTGGGCGCGTCGGCGCGGGCGGCTTGGATTTTCTCGTAGAGCTCCGCCGCTTCCCATTTTTTCAAACGCTCCGGTTCGCGTGTGACGAGGTCGGCCTTCATCGCGAAGTCCGTGCGCGGGAGATTGAGTGTGTCTTTGTATTCCATTGCCGTTTCTCAGGAAGGCGGACGGTAGCAACGAAACGGGCAAGTTCCAAGCCCCAACCTCTGGGGCTTGAATCGGCGGGCGCCGGGTGCGGCTTGGAGGATCGAAGGCGGCTCGCTGTGCCGGTTCAACGGCGCGAGGCGGTTGCCAACGCGGCGCCGGTTGAAGACATCCCGCCCAGGTTGGACGTGGCGGAATCCATGACCACGGGCAGGCCATCAACGCTGGGGCGGTTGCCGGTGCGAACCACCACCACGCGCTTGAAACCCAGTTCGGAAAGCAGCGCGCTCCACTCGCCGGCGTAGCGGGCCTCCTCGCCGCCCGGAAAGCGAAAGCCTAGGATGACGACGGCGAGATTGTGATTCATTTGCCGGGACCGGAGTTCGCGCTGAACGTCCGCCCGTTGCAGAATGGGCAGGAAGCCGCCTTCCCGGGAATCCGGGCGCAACAAGTGGATCGTATCCCACCTATTGAAACGCACAATCACGTCGGCCCGGGCGCCGTCCCGAAAGAGCTCCCGGTGATCGTCCTGAGAATGGAACCCGCCGGTTTCGCATCCGGCCAGCAACAGCATCGCACATAAGGCCCCGGCGACGGGGGTAAAACACCTCTTCACAACTTCAGCTTTCTCCCGGCGATGTCGGTTAACTCATCGCATCACTCACGGGTTAAGCGTTTGCCATGCCGGGGCCGCGATTGGGGGCGGCGTGCGGCAATGCAGCCCGCGCCGTGCACGCGGTGTCCCGTGTCGGCGCAAAAGTAGGATTTTGGCTTACAGCCAAAGTGGACACCGCTTCCCGGATGGCACTCGGGCGTGATGGGGACCCGGCATGGTGCCACTTGCCCGCTTGAGCAAGCCGGTCGCGCTCGCGCCTCAGCCCGCCGGCGGGCGAGCCTTACTTGCGGGACCGCGCCATAAACCAGCGCGCGGCTGGCGCTTCTCGATGGTTGCGCGCCGCGGGCGTGGCGTGTATCCATGCGCCCCAACAGAAAATCATGAGTTCGCGCCTGAAGTTCGTTTTGGTCCTGTCGCCCCTGTTGCTGGTCGCAAACGCCGATCTGGCCGGTGCGCAAACCGGGGTCACTTTTTTCCGCTCCGATCACGGCCTCGCCAGCGCGAAGCCGGGTTCGCTGCCCGACCGATTCGAGGCACCCACCAGGTTGCGCTGGCGCACGCCGGTGGACTCCGGGCAATCCTCCGCGATCATCTCCCGGGGCCGGGTCTTTCTCACCTCGTATCGGGCGGCGGGGCGTGAACTCGCCACCGTCGCCTTGGATCAGAACAGTGGTCAGTTGCTCTGGAAGCAGATCGCCCCAATCCAACGAATCGAGCAACTCCACGACACCATGGGCAATCCCGCGGCGGCGACGCCCGCCTGCGATGGCCGGCGGGTGTTTGTCTTCTTCGGCAGTTACGGGCTGATTTGCTATGACCTCAAAGGGCGCAAGCAATGGGAGCACGCGCTCGGACCGTTCCGGGATGAATACGGCGCGGGCAGCTCGCCCATGCTCGTGGATGACAAGGTCATTCTCTGCGAGGATCATGACATTGACAGCTTCCTGATCGCCTTCCACGCGCGCACGGGCAAGCTGCTTTGGAAAACACCCCGCCCCAACGCCGTCCGCAGCTACTCCACGCCCACCGTTTGGAACCAAGCCGGCCGTAAACAACTGCTCGTGGCCGGGGCGCTGGAGCTGGCCGGTTACGATCCGGCAAACGGCGAGAAGCTCTGGTGGGTCAATGGGCTTGCGCGCATCGTCATCCCCGCGCCGGTGCCGGCCGGCGATACGATCTTCATGGCCGCATGGGCGCCGGGTGGCGATGCCAATGCGCGACTGATCCTTGATTCGTGGAAAGGCGCGCTGGAAAAATGGGACCGAAACCACGACCAAAAGCTGGCTAAGGACGAGATTGATGACGGCGCCGTCCTCGACCGCTACTACCGGATGGACCTCGATCAGGACGGCCAGCTGAACCAGATGGAATGGGAGCGCATCGTCGCGGTGTTCAATCGCGCGGAAAACGCGGCGCTGGCCGTCAAACCCACGGGCCGGGGCGATCTTACCGATCAAGCCATCCTCTGGAAATACCGGCGAGGTGTGCCGTATGTGCCGACACCCCTGGTTCACAACGGCGTCTTCTGGATGGTCAAGGATGGCGGCATCGTCACGCGGCTCGACGCCGCGAGTGGCCGGCTGTTATCCGAGGAACGGTTGCCGGGCCCGGGCAATTATTACGCCTCGCCCGTTGCCGGCGATGGCAAGGTTTACTTCGCCAGCGAAGCCGGCGTGGTGAGCGTGGTGGCCGACGAGCCGGCATGGCGCGTGATTTCCTCGCACAAGTTCGACGGAAAGATCTACGGCACGCCCGTGTTGGATGGAGGCCGCATTCTCATCCGGACGGGGGAATCAGTTTACTGCTACGAGCGGGAGCCGGGGCGGCCTTGAATACGAAAAGCAATCCCTGTCCCCGCTCCCCGAGCACGCGCGGCCGGATGCTACTTCTTGGCGGCGTAAATCTGAAACACCCCGAGCAGCGACAACCCGCCGCCGCCGATCAACAGATATCTGGCCCGCACCGGAATCGTTCCGGTGAGGACATGATGCACCTTCGAGCCGAACTCGTGCGCCGAATTGTAGCCCGCCACCAGCAGGAGCACGCCCGCCACCAGACAAAGAATGCCTACGAGTTTTGACATGGAAATTCTGTCCCGAGCCTAGCGAACTTCGCCCGCCGCCGCCAGTTCGTTCCCATCCACAACCGAAGGACTTCACCCCCCTCTTTTTCAACGGCAACGCCCCCGGCAATTTGCCGCCATTGCCTGCCCGCGGCTCTTTTATGGCCGCCGAACGGACGTGTCGGATCAAACTTGTTGTAGGTATTCGCCCAGACGACGCATGTCTCCCGCCCGTGGGAGCGGGAGAGGGTGGTCGCAGACCGGGTGAGGGTTGTTGAAGGAACAAATCACTGCGGCGCGCAGCTTGTTGACCGTAAGCGTCACGCGGAGCGCCTCTGGTTAGGCTCTGGTAAATATCATAGTTCTGAGAGCTATGATAAGTGCGAAGCCTTCTGATAGTGCGGCGGCGGGAGCGCCCGCGGTTCTTCCGAAGTTACCG
>WBZT01002208.1_pt1 | contig 13689 bp, 15 predicted proteins | sample 5204241 | NCBI WGS metagenome assembly WBZT01 (sample SAMN12344358, study PRJNA552823) | activated sludge metagenome | biome: Activated sludge suspended growth; feature: Nitrification reactor; material: Wastewater; isolation source: activated sludge from nitrification reactor of wastewater... | reverse complement strand
ACCGGCAGGCTGGTAATGTCGGCAATGCGTTCTATTTCGGTGGCTCCCTTGGGTTGTGCTACCGATGCCTCCCAAAGCACTTTGCCATTGCTGGTATTGATGGCAGCCAATTTGCCACCGGCAAACCCGGCAAATGCAACACCTTGTTCGTCAATGGTGACACCTGCACTACTGCGCAAAGAGAGCGTCGGGGTGACCCGCTCATACACCCACTTACGTTTGCCATCGGCGACATCCAGCCCGTAAATACGCGCATCACCGCTACGCACCACCACTACATTGTCATAAATCTTGGGGGCAGAGAGAATTTCGCTGGCAATTTTTGATTTCCATAATGCCTTGCCCGTGTTCTGGTCAAATGCCAGGATCATGCCTTTGCCGGTACCCCCGACAACGATGCCGCTCCCGGCGCCAACCCCACCTGTAAGCTCTTCTCCTGAGTTAATCCGCCAAGCCACTTTGCCATTGGCGGCATCCACCCTGGTGATTTCCCCGCTTTGGCTGCCGGTATAAATGGCTGACTTATCCACGGCCGGAACAAAATCAAAATCCGGCGAAGCGCCCACACTGGCACTCCATAACAAGCGTACATCCTGGGTTGCCTTAATATCCTTGAGAGGCGTTGGCTCTTCATCTGTTTCCCGGCCAAATACACGCTCCGAAAGGTCGGTTTTCAGGTCGGTTAAGGAGCTACAACCCTGCAATAAGAGCAAGGCCAGCACAATAAAGTATTTATACATTTTGATTTTTATCAGCTTCCGGCAGCATCGAGTTTGTATTCTGTGTACTTGCGGTATTCGCCTTCAGCGTCCAGAGTCTTGAGCGCTTCCTGGTAAGCCTTGCGGGCATCTGCTTTTTTGCCTTGCGCCATCAGAATATCGCCCTTCAAGTCTTCTACCAGCCCGGCGAAACCTGCGTCATAAGAGTTTGCAAGAACCTTCAGTGCGGCATCGTACTGCTTATCCTCCAGCTTCAGGGCCGCCAGCTGCAGCATGGCGATGGTTTTGACCGCGCCATCCTTGCTATTGTTCATGGCCCATTCGAGTTGTGAAATGGCGCTCTTACGGTCATTCGCCTTGTAATTGGCACGTGCAGCCAGCACCGCAGCGCGGGCAGCATAGGGGGTGCCGGAATACTTTTCGATGATATTTGCAGAGGCTGTGCGTACGGCTTTGACATCACTGACCTGCAGATTTTGCAAGGCCTCGAACAATGCTGCAGCCTCGCTGGTCTGCTTGTGCTGGTAATAATTCCACCCTTGATAGGCTGCCACACAGGTCAGTGCGGCTATCAGCACCCATTGGACCATGTTGCCGTACTGCTTCCACCATGCCTTCAGCTCATCCAACTGTTCCTGCTCTTCAAGATCGTATGCCATTATTTTATTCCCAGAATTTTGATAATTGATTTTCAAGCCACCTTGCGATGGCGGCCAGGAATTGCGTTTAGCAAATCCCGCGTATATTGTTCTGCCGGAGCGTTGTAGATATCTTCCACGCCACCCTGCTCCACTATCCTGCCCTGGTACATCACCACCATTTCATCCGCAATGTGGCGCACCACGCGCAGGTCATGGCTGATAAAAATATAACTTAGCGCCATCTCCTGCTGGAGTTCTTTCAGCAACAGCAGAATTTGCGCCTGGATGGAAACATCCAGCGCTGAAACCGGCTCATCACACACCACCACCTTGGGATGCAACACCAGGGCGCGCGCAATGCCTACACGCTGGCGTTGCCCACCGGAAAACTCGTGCGGATACTTCTGCATGTCGGCTTCTGTCAATCCCACGCGGCGGAGCATGGCGAGTACCTTTTCACGGCGCTCTTCGCTGTTTTTCATGCCGTGAATCAGCAACCCTTCGCCGACAATTTCACCAATCCTCATGCGTGGATTCAGCGAGGCAAAAGGATCCTGAAACACCATCTGCAAATCGCGCCGAACCGCACGCAACTCCATGCCGCTTAATGCCGACAGGTTGCGCCCTTCAAACAGCACATCACCGCTGTCCGGGGGCAGCAATTGTAGCAGACATCGCGCCAGGGTTGATTTGCCGCTGCCGGACTCGCCCACCACCGCCAGCGTGGTACCCGCCTTGAGGTCCAGGCTGACATCGTCCAGCGCCTTGACCGTGCGCGTGCCAAACCCGAAGCGCCCTGTGCGCTGTTTGTAGGTTTTGGTCAAGCCTCTGGCTGAGAGAATAATGTCACTCACGACGAAGCCTCCAACCAGGCATAATCAATCGGTTTCAGGGCTTTTTTGCCTTCCGCATCAGGAATGCAATCCAGCAAGGCGCGCGTGTAGGGATGGCGCGCTTCGCCCATCACCTGTGCCACCGGGCCCGTTTCCACAATTTCGCCACGGAACATCACCACCACATCATCGGCAATATCGGCAACCACGCCGAAATCGTGGGTGATGAACAGCATGCCCATGTTCATGCGTTGCTTGAGTTCGTCCAGTAGGGCCAGAATCTGCGCTTGCACCGTTACATCAAGTGCGGTTGTGGGCTCATCGGCGATGAGTAGGGCCGGTTCACAGGCAATCGCCATGGCAATCATCACACGCTGACGCTGACCGCCTGACATTTCATCCGGGTAGGCGCGAGCACGCTCCGCAGGGATGCCCACACTCTCAAGCAACTGGGCGACTTTGGCCTGCAATGCCTTGCCGGAGAGGCCCAGATGCAGTGCCAGGCTTTCACCGATCTGATAGCCCACGGTGAGTACCGGGTTCAGCGATGTCATAGGCTCCTGGAAAATCATGCCGATCTGCTTGCCACGCACCGACGACATCTCGGCATTACTGAGGCGGGTCAGCTCCTGCTCGTGGAAACGGATGCTACCGCTGGTGCATACCAGCGATGACGCCAGCAGGCCCATCACGGACAGTGCGGTTAGACTCTTGCCGCTACCAGACTCCCCAACAATACAGGTGGTTTTACCTGCTTGCAGGGAAAATGACACGTTATTGACCAGCAAGCGCTGCAAATTGCTTGCAGGCGCAATGCTGAGTTGGTCAACACGCAATAATTCAGTCACGATTGATCTCATCCGCCAGTAGACCCAACTTCACGCGTTTCTGTTCCGCCGCCTCCCGCATGGGCTTGAGTGTCGCCTCGCCTGCTGCCACCTCGTCATCCCCCAGGATCACGGCAAAATTCGCACCGCTGGCATCGGCTTTTTTCATCTGCGACTTGAAACTGCCGCCACCGCAATGCAAGACCACGCTCAAGCCCGCATCGCGCAGGGTTTCCGCCAGTTGTGGCGCCTGGGTAGAGGCGGCTTCACCGGCATGCACCAGATAAACATCCGGCGCCAGCACCGGCGGGACAAAAGCCTGCTCCTGCAACAAAGCCAGCAGGCGCTCCACCCCCATGGCATAACCGCAGGCCGGGGCAGGTTTGCCGCCGATCTGCTCAACCAGGCTGTCGTAGCGCCCGCCTGCGCATACCGTACCCTGCGCGCCCAGCCGGGTAGTCACCCATTCAAACACTGTGGCGTTGTAATAATCCAGCCCGCGCACCAGCCGCGTGTTGATGCGATAGGCAACCCCCGCCTTGTCGAGCAAGGTTTTGAGCGACTCAAAGTGCAGGCGGGATGCATCATCCAGGTCATCCATCATCCTGGGGGCAGCTTCCACCAAAGCCTGCATAGCCGGGTTCTTAGTATCCAGGATACGCAGCGGATTACTGTGCAGACGTCGCTTGGCATCTTCGTCCAGCATATCCATATGCTGCTCGAAATAAGCAATCAGTTTCTGGCGATAACGCATACGTGCTTCGGACGACCCCAGCGTATTGATCTCCAGCGCCACATCCTCAATCCCCAGCAACTTCCACAGGCGTGCTGTCATCAGGATATGCTCGGCATCCATATCGGGGCCATCGTAGCCCAGCGATTCCACCCCAACTTGATGGAACTGGCGGTAACGCCCCTTCTGCGGGCGCTCGTGGCGGAACATCGGCCCCATATACCACAGACGTTGCGGCGCGTTATACAGCAAGTTGTGCTGCACTACGGCACGAACACAACTTGCAGTGCCTTCAGGGCGCAGGGTCAACTGCTCACCATTCAGCCTGTCCTCAAAGCTGTACATCTCCTTCTCGACAATATCCGTCACCTCGCCAATCGAGCGCACAAACAGGTCGGTGGATTCGACGATAGGTGTGCGTATCTGCTGGTAGCCGTAACCATGCAGCCAAGCACGCACAGTGTCTTCAAAGAAGTCCCACAAAGGATTGTCCTGGGGCAGGATGTCGTTCATGCCGCGCACGGCCTGGAGGGTTTTACTCATGCAAAAAGAACCGGATATTCAATGAACTGGCAAGCATTTTAACATGGCCGCCACGTGACCCTGATAACAAAAAAGGCTGCCGAGGCAGCCTTTTTACAGAGCGGTTAAAACTCAGCTTTCGCCCAGCACGGAGACCGTGATATCCACCACCACATCGTGGTGCAGCGCAACGCTGACCGGGTGATCGCCAACCGTCTTGAGCGGACCGTTAGGCATGCGGATTTCAGCCTTGCTGACAGCATGGCCTTGGGCATTGAGCGCTTCGGCAATATCGTGATTGGTGACGGAACCGAACAGGCGGCCATCAACACCGGCCTTTTGTGCCACTTGCAGCATAAAGCCAGCCAGCTTCTCACCACGAACCTGTGCGTCAGCCAGGATTTCAGCCTGCTTCTTTTCCAGTTCGGCGCGCTTGGCGGCAAATTCAGCCTTGTTGGCTTCGGTTGCACGCTTGGCCTTGCCTTGCGGAATCAGGAAGTTACGACCATAGCCGTCCTTAACCTTGACCACATCGCCCAGTTGACCGAGATTGGCCACTTTTTCCAGCAGAATAACTTGCATCTCAGTCTCCTCTTAGTGCTTGTCGGTGTAAGGCAGCAGTGCCAGATAACGGGCACGCTTGACCGCAGTGGTCAGTTGGCGCTGGAAACGCGCCTTGGTGCCGGTGATACGGGCCGGAATGATCTTGCCGTTTTCGGTGATGAAATCCTTGAGGACTTCAACATCCTTGTAATCCACTTCTACGGTGCCATCTGCGGAGAAACGGCAGTAGCGCTTGCGTTTGAACATATCGCGTGACATGGTTGTTCGCCTTTCGATTAAATTCTATTCAGTGTTGGTGAAATCAGGCTGCGACTTCGGCTGCGGGAGCTTCTGTCCGGGTGCCGACGATGGTCTTGGACTTTTCTTCCTTCATCATCGGGGACGGCTCGGTAACTGCGGCCTTGGTGACGATGGTCAGATGACGCAGCACAGCATCGTTAAACTTGAAGCCATGCTCCAGTTCAGCCAGCACTTCCAGGTTGCACTCGATATTCATCAGCACGTAATGTGCCTTGTGGATCTTCTGGATGGGATAAGCCAGTTGGCGGCGGCCCCAGTCTTCCAGGCGATGGATTGCGCCACCGCCGGTGGTGATGAGGGAGCGGTAACGCTCGATCATGGCAGGAACCTGTTCACTCTGGTCAGGGTGAACAATAAATACGATCTCGTAATGTCGCATGTTGTCTCCTTTTGGATTAAAGCCCCCCGCGATGCGAGCACGATGGAGCAAGGTCTATGGGATTGTTTCTCCTGATAGCACCAGGCCATCAGGAAAGCGCGCGATTATACGCAGAAAGGTTTGCTGAATCAAATAGTTTTCCTGAGCCACAAGCATGGTCATGCTTTCCGTGCCAGTTAAAAATCGTTACCATTCGGACTCAATACCAAAGGAAAATCGTGACATCCGTCATTATCGAAGATCAAAACCCTATCATGCGTCGAGCAAAAATTCGGGTTGCCGTTGCGTTTGTTTTATTGTGCGTTGCGTTGGGCTCCCTGCTTAAAATGAGCAACAGCAAACAGGCCGCCGTGCCGGATACACGCATCATCTCATCCGCCCCAAGCGCTACAACAACGCCTGAACCACCCGCCACAAAAGCCAAGGCACAACCTCAAGTCATTTCACCCCCACAAGAAGAAGCAAAACCTCCGTCAGCGCCGCCAGAGCCGGTATATCAGTCTTTCACTGCCGAGCCATCGACCCAGGTCGAAAGCCTGAATGGCAGTGCTCTCCCCCCGCTTACGGATAATTCACCAGCCGTTGGCAGTAGCGAAAAAGTGCTGGTTGTCGCCACCCCAGAGAAAAACAAAAAACCAGCCCCAGACAAGGAAAGTCCCAAGGTCTCCGCTTCAGGCACATATATTCTTCAGGCTGGTGTGTTTGGTGACATGGCGAACGCAAGAAAGCAAATGGAGAAGCTTTCCGGAAGCGGCATTCAAGCGCACAGCGAAACCAAACTCTGGATTGGGCCGTTTGCCACCGAACAGGATGCAGGTAGCGCCCGGGATGTTATTCAGTCATCCGGGCTGAACATTCCCCTGCAAGATAGCGTCATTAGCTCCGCAAAAGGGTTGATGATGGTGGGGGGGATACATACGGATATGGAACATGCAGCCACTTTGCGCAATAGCCTGGGGGAGAAAGGACTACCCGCACGAACCGAAACGCGAGTGCTGGTTGGACCCTTCGATACTAAAGACAATGCCGACAAGGCAAGGAACAGAATCAAGAAACTTAATATCGGTGTAGTACTGATGCGAACCGGCAGTTAAGGCTTTGAAGTCACGCCAGCCTCTGCCGGGAAGCGAACATAAAACAGAGAAACGCCTTGTGCCTTAAGCACATCCAGCAGTTGGTCAACCAATGCAGCATCCGCAAAAAACTCCATGCAGAGTGGTAAATCACCGGCCAGCTCGAAAAAATGCTCTTCATGCACCCTGCCATGCCGTCCAAACCCGGCAATACTCCTGAACACAGAACCGCCGCCAAACCCCAAATCACGCGCCTGATCCAGCACCCACTCATACTGGAGCTTACTCCCGTGCTTTGCTGATTCGGCGGTAAACAGCCTGAGAAAAACACCCTGCATCGCCAGACTCCTAAAGATTACGATCGAACGGCGTTAATAGTCATGATGCCGAGCATGGTCATCGCCAATGACCCAAGCAAATGCGACATGATATGCGCCGCCGCCCACCCCATTTGCTGGCGGGAGATCAGGGTGACCGCTTCAGCGGAAAAAGTCGAATAGGTGGTTAATCCACCCAGAAAGCCGGTTGTTACCAGCAGGCGCAGTTCAGCGGAAAGGCCGGAATAGTGGGAGAAAACACCCATGGCGACCCCCATCAGGTAGCCACCTATCAGATTGGCCGTCAGAGTCCCCAAAGGCAAGGTAGGAAAAAGGGGGTTCAGCATCAAGCCCAACCCCCAGCGCATCCAGGCCCCAAGCGCAGCGCCCGCGCCTATCGCAAACAAGGCGCCACCGCTCATGAGGCTAGACTTCGTTGCGCCATTCCTGGTCTTCGCAATCAAACAGGTGGCTGGTCTCCGGTCCCCAGGTGCCTGCCGGGTAGGTGTGAATGAAGTCGCGCTCCTGTTGCCACTTCTTGAGGATAGGATCCACCACACGCCAGGCCCATTCAACCTCGTCGAAACGGATGAACAGGGTCTTGTCACCCTTGATGACATCCAGGATCAACGCCTGGTAAGCCTCAATCGGCGGCGTTTCATCGGGTTGACGATAAGAAGCGTTCAATGTTGTCACACGTGTATCCATCCCCAAACCGGGTGCTTTGATGTGCAGCTCCATATTCATGGACTCATTGGGCTGCAAGGACAGCAATATCCAATTGGGTTTCAGCTGGTCTATTGGCGTGTTCTCGAACAGGTGCTGTGGCGGATGGCGAAAGCGGATGGCAATGGTGGATTGCGTCTTCGCCATGCGCTTGCCGGTGCGCAAATAGAACGGCACACCGCGCCAGCGCCAATTGTCCACATAGAACTTGGCTGCGACAAACGTCTCGGTCGCAGTGTTCGGCTCCACGCCGGGTTCATCCTGGTAGGCAGGCACCGCCTGCCCCTTGACCGAACCTGCTGCATACTGCGCACGGAACGCATAAGCGCTCACCGCATCCTTGGGTATCTGGCGCATGGACTTCAGCACCTTGACCTTTTCGTCACGCACGGCATCGGCTTCCAGTGAGGGCGGCGGCTCCATCGCCACCACGGTCAACAACTGCATCAGGTGGTTTTGCAGCATGTCACGCATGGCGCCCGACTTGTCATAGTAGTCGGCACGTGAACCAATGCCGAGATCTTCCGCCACCGTGATCTGCACGTTGTTGATGAAGTTGCGATTCCACAACGGCTCGATCAAGGTGTTAGCAAAACGGAACACCAGCAGATTCTGCACGGTTTCCTTGCCCAGGTAGTGGTCAATCCGGTAAATCTGCTCTTCGTCAAAGTGCTTATGCAATGAGCGGTTGAGCTGCTGCGCGGTTTCCAGGTCAGTACCGAATGGTTTTTCCACCACAATACGGTGCAGACCACGCGGCTTGGAGAAGCCGAACTCATCCAGGTAATTGATAACCGTGTTGAAATCCTTGGGAATGATCGAAAGATAAAACACGATGTTGCTGCAAGAACCTTCCTTGGGCTCGGCCAGCTTGTTCTTCAGCGCCTCATAAAACGAAGCCTCGCGCAGATCGCCACTCAGATAGGCAAATCGCTTGGCAAAGCGCTTGAAAACTTCCTTGTCCAGCTTGTCGCCGAACTTGTCCTTGAGCAGCTTTTCCAGATGCTCCAACCACCCTTCCTGGCTATGCTCATTCCGCCCCAGGGCAAGAATGCTCATGTCGCCGGGAATACGCCCCAGCACTTCCAGGTTGTAAAGGGACGGCAGCAGCTTGATGGTGGCCAGGTTGCCCGTAGCGCCAAAAATAACAAAGTGGCACGGGCCCGGAATAGTTTCTTGTATGCTCATTATCTTTCCTGAATTACTTTATATTTTTCTCAGCTACCGGCCTTCACCGCATGGCCGCCAAAGCCCTTGCGCATCATGGCCAGCAGCTTGTTGGGGTAGTCGCCCTTGCCCTGGCTGGCGAAGCGGCGCATCAGCGCCATGGTCATCACCGGCGTCGGCACGCCCTGCTCCACAGACTCCAGCACCGTCCAGCGGCCTTCGCCGGAATCGGTAACAAATGGATCAATACTTGCCAACTCCTGATCCACCGCCAGGAATTCGGCCGTAAGGTCCAGCAGCCAGCTACGCACCACGCTGCCGTGGCGCCACATTTCGGAAATGGCGGCGATATCCAGGTCAAAACCTTCCTTGCCCTTGAGCAGGGCAAAACCTTCGGCGTAGGCTTGCATCATGCCGTATTCAATCCCGTTGTGGATCATCTTGGTGAAGTGGCCGGAACCGCTGGGACCACAGTGCAACCAACCCTTGTCTTCACCGGGAGCCAGCGCCTTGATGAAAGGTTCCACCTTGGCGAAATCGGCCTTGTCACCACCCACCATCAGTGCATAACCGTTTTGCAGGCCCCAAATACCGCCGGAAGTCCCTGCATCAATAAAGCCAATGCCAGCCTCTTTCAGGAAAGCGTGGCGACGTTGGGAGTCCTTGTAATAGGAGTTGCCGCCTTCAATCACGATGTCGCCAGGGGACAACATGCCCTTGAGCTTCACAATAGTTTCCTCGGTAGGATCGCCCGCCGGCAACATCAACCAAATCACGCGCGGCGCTTCCAGCTTGGCAACCGCATCCACCAAGGAAGATGCTGCAACCATGCCGGTTTCCTTGGCAATCTCTGCAGTCACTTCCGGCTCACGGTTAAAGCCAACCACCTCAATCCCAGCCTTGCGCAAGCGCCGCGCCATATTGCCACCCATCTTGCCCAAACCAATCATGCCAATTTTCATTTAGTTTCTCCTAATCAAATTCGTCTTGCGCCATCGGGAAGGTGGCGAGTATTATCAACTCAAAGTGACCAGCAATGCTGGCACCCGAAAAAATTCATGACATTATACAAACAATAAGACTTTCCTTGCGTATCCTATTTGTCACTTCAGAGGCATACCCTCTTATTAAGACCGGTGGACTGGCCGACGTTTCCGGCGCCCTGCCTGCTGCCCTGCGTAAACTAAAAACGGATGCCCGGCTGCTGATCCCCGGTTATCCGCAAGTTCTCGCCAAATGCAAGAAGCTTGCCCGCGTTGCCGACCTGCAAATGGTTCCTTATGTGGGCTCCTTGTCATTGCTGCTCGGAGAAATGCCTGACAGCCCTACACCCGTCTATGTCATTGAGTGCCCACAGCTCTACGAACGTGAAGGCGGGCCTTACCAGGCGCCGATGGGGCACGACTGGATGGACAATGCCGCACGCTTTGGCGTCTTATCCCACGTTGCGGCAGTACTCGGTTCCAGCTTCAACCCGCTGGAGTGGGTGCCGGACATTGTGCACTGCAATGACTGGCAAAGCGGATTAACCCCGGCCATCCTGCACTTTTTTGGCACATCACGCTCCAAGACGGTGCTAGGCATTCACAACATGGCTTATCAGGGCAATTTCGATCCGATATGGATGACCAAGCTGGGCATTCCACCTCATGCATTCCAACCTTCCGGCCTGGAGTTCTACGGGCAACTGTCATTTCTCAAGGCGGGTGTTTTTTATGCTGACAGCATTATTACCGTCAGCCCGACCTATGCACAGGAGATACAAACCGCTGAGTTTGGCTATGGGCTGGAAGGCTTGCTGGCTTATCGCAACACCAGTCTGCACGGTATCCTTAACGGCATAGACACCGACGAATGGAACCCAGCCAAAGATCCACATCTGGCAAAAAATTACAGTGCAGACACCCTAAGCCTGAAACCAGTCAACAAGCTTGCCCTGCAGGGAAAGCTCGGGCTGCAAGCAGACGCCACCTCCCCATTATTGGCTGTAGTCAGCCGAATGGCTCACCAAAAAGGGCTGGATATCCTGTTGGATTGCGCCAGCAGTCTGGTACATGAAGGCGCCCAGCTCGCCATCCTGGGTAGTGGCGATCCGGCATTGGAATACGGTTTTAACCAGCTTGCCAAGGCACATCCCGGTCGTGTCAGCGTCACCGTCGCCTACAGCGAGCCGCTATCCCATTTGATGATGGCGGGCGCTGACATATTCCTCATGCCATCACGCTTTGAACCCTGCGGCCTCAACCAGATGTACGGCTTGGCCTACGGCACTCCGCCCGTGGTGCGGCGCACCGGTGGCTTGGCGGATTCTGTTGGTGACACACAACTGGTACCAGTGGGTGACAAAGTTGAAGTCAAGGAAAACTCCACCGGCTTTGTGTTTGACGAAGCCACGCCCGAAGCCCTGCTTGAGTGTGTGCGGCGCGCCATATCGGTTTACCGCAACCCGGATTTGTGGCGCGACGTGCAATTGAATGGCATGAAGCAAGACTTGAGCTGGGCGCATAGCGCTAAGCTTTATCTGGAGATCTACCAGGATTTACTGCAATAACCAAGGGGAGGAAAAATCTGGCACAAGGTTTGCTTTAATAAAAGCGGGCCATCTCCAGGCCTAAATCTCCTCCCTTAGGGGCGCATTTAATGCGCCCCGTTTTTCTTTCTGCTTCTGGAATTGTCATTCTTTCAACGAGTTGTCGAATATCCAACAGCTCTAGTCGAGTTTGATGAAATGCTCCCGGTAATACTTGAGCTCTTCAATGGATTCGTAGATGTCCGACAAGGCTTCGTGTTTGCTGACCTTTTTGAAGCCGTTGTAAATCACCGGACGCCAGCGCTTGGCCAGCTCCTTGAATACACTGACATCCAGGTTGCGGTAGTGGAAGTACTCTTCCAGCTTGGGCATGTGGCGCGCCATAAAGCGCCTGTCCTGGCAGATGGAGTTACCGCACATGGGTGATTTGCCTTTGGGCACATACTTCCTCAGAAAATGCAGCATCAAATCCTCAACAGCCGCTTCGTCATGGGGCGAAGCCTTGACGCGGTCTATCAGGCCGGAGCGGCCATGGTGTTTCTTGTTCCAGTCATCCATGCCATCCAGCAGCGCATCTGTCTGATGCACCACCAGCACCGGGGATTCGGCAACCGTGTTCAGGTGCATGTCGGTAATCACCACCGCCACTTCCAGGATGACATTGTCGTCAGGCGAAAGCCCGCTCATCTCCATGTCTATCCATATCAGGTTGTCCTTGTCCTGTGCCATAATGAACCTCGACCTTCATCCATGTTCAAAGATTAAGTCCAAATTCTAAACCAAGTTTTCGTCATGACCACTTTTAGCTATGCATTTATTCTGATTCTTGTTGGAACCGTTTTGGTCAGGCAATGGCTGCTCCGGCGCCAGATCACCCACGTCAACACGCATCGCCAGACCGTTCCACAGGCATTCGAAGCCATCATCAACATTGAGGCCCATCAAAAAGCGGCTGATTACACGGCTGCCAAAGCCGAACTGGCCATGCGCGAAAACATGTTCAGTGCGCTGGTGTTGCTCGGCCTGACGGTCTGGGGCGGCCTGCAAAAGCTGGATCAGGCCATATTACCCGCCCTGCCGAGCCAACCATTGCTTGCCGGGGTGCTAGTGATGATTGCGGCGTTCGCTGTTACCAGCATTGCCGACTTGCCGTTTGATTATTACAAGCAGTTCGTGATTGACGAAAAATTCGGCTTCAACAAAATGACGCCCGCCATGTTCTTCCAGGATTTGCTCAAGCACACCCTGGTGGGTCTTGCCATGGGCCTGCCCCTGCTGTTCGTCGCCTTGTGGCTGATGCAGGGTGCCGGACAGTACTGGTGGTTATGGCTGTGGTGCGTATGGGCCGGGTTCAACCTGCTGGTGCTGGCCATTTACCCTACGTTTATTGCCCCGCTTTTCAACAAGTTTTCACCGCTGGCGGACGAATCCCTGAAAACCCGCATTGAAGCGCTACTGGCGAAATGCGGCTTCAAGTCGCAAGGGCTGTTCGTGATGGACGGTTCCCGCCGCAGCAGCCATGGCAATGCCTATTTCACCGGTTTTGGCGCCAACAAGCGTGTGGTGTTCTTCGACACCCTGCTGGAGCGGCTCAACACCGATGAAATCGAAGCCGTACTGGCGCACGAACTCGGCCATTTCAAATGCCGCCACGTTATCAAACGCATTGTGATGATGTTTGCCCTCAGCTTCCTCGGCCTCGCGCTGCTGGGCTGGCTGGCCGGACAGGACTGGTTCTACCACGGGCTGGGTGTTGCCAACCCCAGCAACCATATGGCGCTACTACTGTTCATGCTGGTTTCACCGGTGCTGATGTTTGTGGTGCGCCCGATGTTTGCCGCTTATTCGCGCGCCAATGAATTCGAGGCCGATGCCTATGCAGCACAGCACAGCAGCGCACGCCATCTGGTGGAAGCACTGGTCAAGCTGTACCGCGACAACGCCTCCACGCTGACGCCCGATCCGCTGCATTCGGCCTTTTATGATTCCCACCCACCCGCCAGCCTGCGGGTGGCCAGACTGCAAACCATGAACACCTGAGGTGATCCATGAAACTCTTCCGCCTGTTATTGCTGGTTCTACTTTCTGCGGCGTTCCCTGCACAAGCCAATCCACTGGCAGGAGGTGATGCTGCCAAAGGCAAGGCGCTGGTGGAAAAACATTGCATTTCCTGCCATGCCTCCAGCTTCGGCGGCGATGGTTCCGGCATCTACACCCGTGAAGACCGCCGCATCAAGACGCTCAAGGGGCTGATGCAGCAGGTGCGCAACTGCAACACCAATATCGGCCTGCAATGGTTTGAGGATGAAGAGCTGCACGTCGCGGCCTACCTCAACCAGACTTATTACAAGCTTTCCA
>WBZT01002207.1_pt1 | contig 13693 bp, 7 predicted proteins | sample 5204241 | NCBI WGS metagenome assembly WBZT01 (sample SAMN12344358, study PRJNA552823) | activated sludge metagenome | biome: Activated sludge suspended growth; feature: Nitrification reactor; material: Wastewater; isolation source: activated sludge from nitrification reactor of wastewater treatment... | reverse complement strand
TCAATGGATTGATGATTATTATTTGATGGCTTGCAATGATACAATTTTTGAAAAAAAAAGGGAAGCAGGTCGTCAATTACTTCGTATGTGGAGATTGCTCTATCCAAAATTAAAGAACTGGATTGATATAGAGGATAAATGCAGTGATGGAATGCTAGGCATTTTAAAACAATTAAAATATTTAGTTACCGAACCAATGGTTTTGGATATCATTGCAGACGGAGATGCAGCATTTGCAAACGGAGACTTAGCAAAAGTAAGTTATATTGGATATTTCTTTGCTACAATATGGAGAGATGTGGATAAACCCGAGAATCAACGAATGCAACGCCGTCCGGTCCGATCGGCAGTAGAAACCCAGCAATGGGTGGATGCTTATATCTATCCTGCCCTGGTAAGGTGGAATCACCCGGCCAGTTGGAAGTAATTCAATCCTAAGATTATAAATTATGAAAAATATTCTGATTGCTCTAATCATTCTTATCGGTTTTGATCAAGCTTCTGCCCTCAAAAAGATATTAAAAATCGAAAAAAAAATCCAGCCTTATCTAGGCGATTATTATAATGATAATTGGGAAAAGGTGCATGCACCTTTTAGTATAATAAATGATGATTATTATGATCCAAATGAATTAACGGTTGGAGGGAAGTATGATGAGGAAAATGCCAGAGGTAAAGTAAAAGTTAATGAAGAAGGAGGGTTGTATAAGAGTTTAAATAACTTAGATTGGTCTTATGATAAATTAATGAATACGCAAGGTTATAAAGGAAATCAAGGAAAACAATGGAAATAAAATCTATGAAAAAAACTATAATTTTATTGAATATATTTTTATTCTGTAATTCAGCGAATTTAGTTGCGCAAATTGATTCTAATAGATTAAACTATATCTATTTAAAGTTGGAAGATACGACTTATTTTAATTCAAGGTTTGAGAACATTGATTCAGTAAAAGTATTTTTTACTGAAGCTATTGAATTAATTCAAAGTAAGTATTACTCTAATGCTGATCAATTTATTGTTGAAAATAATTCAAGACTTTTAAATTTAATAGATATGTGGCAATTCACAGATATTGAATATTACATAGATCGCTTGCCAAGTCAACTAAATTTAATATATAATGGATTAATATGTAGTCAAAAATATATTAATTTGAGTGGCAATGTATTATATGACTCATTATATAATAATTTGGAAGTTATACTCTTACACAATGAACCCAAAAATTTAATCCTAAATTATTTGAAAGCTAAACTTCAGGAAATTAATAATTGTGTTCAATTGTCGAAGTTCATGCAAGTTTTTGTGGTAGGAAACGATGAAGAATATTACTTTGAATTGTATAAATCTAAGATTGATTTAATAAGACTTTGCGAAGAATTGTATACTTCATACTTATTTATTTTAAAAAGAACAAATTATTCCTTGAAGAATCAAAAATTGGATGAAGAGTTGACTTATATAAATTCTCAATCCAATATGGATCAAGATTTAAAACATAAGCTAATAAGCATACTTGACAGTACTTATATTGACCCTTGGACATTCCAATTTTTAAATAGAAACACTGACATCGAAGATAGCTTAAGATTAAAATATGAGTTAGGAAAGCAGGAGGAGCTTAGATTAAGAGATTCAATAGAACAAATTTCATCTATTCCAATTTATGATAGTCTAAATGCAGAAGAAAAGAGAAAGTACAGAATTTTTCATGATACAACATTACGTATTGAAATAGGGAGTTTTCCTGGATATGAATTAGGAGACTTAGGAATAAGGTTTGATACTTTAAGTACTTTTTCCTTATTTTCTATTCTTGACACAATTAATTTTAGTAATGTTTATCAAGATGTTGCAAATGGGTTTGACCTAAATAGCCGATCCGATGTCATTAACCTACGCAAGATCTTCCAGATCCTGGGTGACCGATGTGCCTATGGATTATTTGTTCCGGATTCAAGCCAAAGGCTTGTGCTGGATCAATGGATTGATGATTATTATTCGATGGCTTGCAATGATACTTTACTAGATAAGAAGTCTGAAGCTGGGGAGCAATTAATTAAACTTTGGAGATTGCTCTATCCAAAATTTAAGGACTGGATAAGAATAGATAATAAATGTCGGTATGGAATGATGTGTGTATTGCAGCAACTTAGCAATATGATAACTGAATCAATGGTAGTCGATCTCATTGCAGATGGTGATCAGGCACTTGCCAATGGAGATACAGCCAGAGTAGAGACCTTAGGATATTTTTTAGCTAGAGTTTGGAGAGATGTTGATATACCCGAGAATCAACGAATGCAACGTCGTCCCGTACGAACGGCTGTAGAAACCCAGCAATGGGTGGATGCTTATATCTATCCTGCCCTGATAAGGTGGAATCACCCGGCCAGTTGGAAGTAATTCAATACTAAGATTATAAATTATGAAAAATATTCTGATTGCTCTAATCATTCTTATCGGTTTTGATCAAGCTTCTGCCCTCAAAAAGATATTAAAATTAAAAATCGAAAAAAAAATCCAGCCTTATCTAGGCGATTATTATAATGATAATTGGGAAAAATTTAATCCACCATTTAGTATAATAAATGATGATTATTATGATTCAAATGAATTAACGGTTGGAGGGAAGTATGAAGAAGATAATGCCAGAGGTAAAGTAAAAGTTAATGAAGAAGGAGGGTTGTATAAGAGTTTAAATAACTTAGATTGGTCTTATGATAAGTATATTGGAACTAATGGATATAGAGGGAATCAAGGAAAACAATGGAACAAATAAAAATAATAAAATGAAAAATATCTTCATAATTAACTGCTTCATTACATTTACAAATGTTGTTTCAAGTCAATCGAATCATACTAATACGATAATATCAATTATTGATTCCGTATATTCTCATTACTCTGAGTTTAATTATTCAGAATCGGATGATAGTCTACTGCATATTGCAGATTCATTATTATTATTGGAAATATTTAAAAAAGATTCAATATTAAGTCGAAGAATGTCTTTATATTACACTTATAGAAAATTTCTAGGAAATGATTCTGGGTGGTCTATTCCTAAAGCTCCTATAGAATCAAAATTGATGATCGACGCCGGTAATTATTGTGTGTCACTGAAAAAATCATATGAGGATAGTCTCCACAGAATTGACAGCATTGTATTTAATAATGATGTAGAGTTATTGGATTATTTACCCGATTCACAAGATACTTCATTTTTAGGTATTCTTTTTAGGAATTCTAATACCAGAGAGCAATACTTATATGCTTATAATAAATTGAATCTGTTATTGGATTCTGCTCAAATAACTAAATTTTACTATGATAATATTAATTATTTTCCGAAGGATACTCTTAATTACTTTTTTATTTTAAAACAGGCTAAAGAAGATAAGAAACCCTATCCATTTAATTCAATTACCGAGCAACAATATCTTAATCTTTATGACACTACTGATTATCACTATAAGCAGTATTATCATTCTTTTTTTCTCAATGATACTAGCTTAATTAAAGCTGAAGAAGATAGTATTAATGAGGCAAGATATCAAATTATGGAAGCTAATTTTCGAGAAGATTTAAGGCTCAGACAAATTGAAGAAGAAGAATATTATCGGATTAATGACTCAATCAGTCTTGCAACTATATATGATCGAATAGGAATGTATTGGAAGTATGCCTATAGTGATACGACCTTATGGAATGCTGATGGAACCGTCCCGGTTCTTGAAGTGGATGATGGGATGAGATTTGATACACTGACGACAGAAGAGATTTTTTTTAGACTGAATGCCATTGACTTTCATGAGGTCTATGACACGGCACAAAGCATGTGGTCCTTGAATCATAAAGTTGTTACCATCCACCTTCGCAAGATCTTCCAGATTCTGGGTGATCGATGTGCCTATGGATTATTTGTTCCGGATTCAAGCCAGCGTCAACTTCTAGATCAATGGATTGATGATTATTATTCGATGGCTTGCATTGATACAATCTATTATAAAAGTAATGAAGCATGTAATCAAATGTTGCGTATGTGGAGACTGCTGTTCCCTAAATTAAAAAACTGGATAGGCATTGAAGGTAAATGTGCTAACGGAATGATTTGTGTATTGCAGCAACTTAGCAATATGATAACTGAATCAATGGTGTTCGACCTCATTGCCGATGGCGATCAGGCACTTGCCAATGGCGATACAGCCAGAGTAGAGACCTTAGGAAATTTCTTAGCAAGAGTTTGGAGATATCTGGACATTCCTGAGAATCAACGAATGCAACGTCGTCCCGTACGAACGGCTGTAGAAACCCAGCAATGGGTGGATGCTTATATCTATCCTGCCCTAGTAAGGTGGAATCACCCGTCCAGTTGGAAGTAATTCATTCCTAAGATTATAAATTATGAAAAATATTCTGATTGCTCTAATCATTCTTATCGGTGTTAATCAAGCCTTAACACAAATCTATATCTATCAGATAGTCGACAAAAGTAATGATCCTACTAAAGGAAAGATCATCTTAAAGGATCAAGCTTATGGCTGTCCTCCTTATTCCATTAAAGTCAAGGGGAGAACCACTGGTTATGATGTAACAAGACCAAATCAGAATCCCGGACAAAATGGAAGTATTATATTCATGGCATTAGAAGCGGATAAATATGATATTTATGTGAGCAACAGCAATGGTTGTACCATCATGTTATATGCAGAAGTAAAAAATTGTGCAGGCTTTGATATTAGCATGGATGTCCCTTTGACTTGCAATAGCAATCATACTTTGGTGCATGCTAATATTGATGTAGGTTTAAGAACTCCACCGATTAAATATGAATGGATTAATACAAAGACTGGAACAAGCACATATTATTGGAATAATAATGGGGAGCATCTTTATCCTGGGAATTATATTGTTAAAATCACCGACGACTACGGAAATGGTTGTATGACAATGAAAGAATTTAGTGTCGATAATTTTAGTTTCAATGTTTCACATGATGAAAAAATTATTTGTAAAACAAAGGATAATTGTCTTATTAAAGTTACCGATACTAAAGGATTGACATTTCCGGCAAGAAATTTTAATTACCTTTGGTCAGACGGATTAAATGTAAACGGTAATTCTGTACATAATAGAGAAATAAATGCCTCTTCAAGCTATACATTAACCGTTACGGATCAACTAACTCAGTGTACGAAGACCATTACAATTCCAATAGGCTCAAGAGCAGCAAATGCTGAATTTACATCCGATAATTGCAAGCTATTTAGTTTGAAGCATTATTATGATGCGAATGACAAAGGAATAGCCTCGTTTATTTTTAATAAGTTTCTTGTTCCTCCAATAAAATGCCAACTATATTCCAAAATATCATCAAATGGTCAATGGATCATTGGGAATGTATTTACAGTTCATAACATTAATGATATTCTTAAGATACAATGGATGTTGCCAAGATATTATAAACTTTGTGTTATGGATAGTAATACCGAATGTGAAGAGGGATGTGTAGAATTTGAAATTCTGGAATGTGATGGAATCAAGAATCAAGTATCCCTATCTGTTGTAGATAAAGTATTGCCAATGGATGATCCTAATTTTTTTATTCAATTAGGTGTTGCAAATTCAGGTGGTCCTTGTAAGTTCAAATATTATATGGGTTCAGATCCCGATAATTCGTGTAGTTACATATTAAAATCAGACAATACCATTAATTATAATGAAGGATTGAAGATATTCAGGTCAGGATTTAAGGATCTGGGAATTCAGGCAATCTGTCCCTGTGGAATTTCAAAAATTACCGTAAATGTATTTCCTTGTAACAAGGATTGGAAACTTAATGCAATCGAGGATACCGTTGTAAATTTATGTTATGGCACCCTTCCGGATAATACCGCTTGCAATTATAATCTGACAGGATCGGTCAGATTAGTTATTGATCTTACCAAGAATTTTAATAAAATCGGTACTGGAGGATATCTGAAAAGTGTTATATGGGAAGATAACGGAACGAATGCACAACTTAGTCAGAATGGCAATATAGTTACAATTACCAGAGACTTTTCAATGCCAGGTGACTATGACTTAACTTTTATTGATGGTCTTAATTGTAGATACACTCATAGAATAAAAGTAAAGCAAGGATTTAGTTATGTGACTCGGGGCGAATGTACATATGATACATATTGTGAAGGTACAATTAAAGAAACTTTTAAGCATGCTAGATTAAACTTGATCAATGCTTCAACTTGCTCAGCATCATTAAGCTGTGATGGATCTACTAATACGAAGGTTATATATGGAAGAAAAGTAAAAGGAAATTGGCTTGGGTCTTTGCCGAATGGTCAATGTGAATTTCTTAGTTATTGCGTATTTGACAATGGAGATGATTTTATTAACACCAGCGATTTTGTTTCAGATTTTAGAATTCTTGGAAAATCAACATTTAATGGTGTTGCTTTTAATGTGGGAGTAGTAGAAGGTGAATGCTGTCGAGATATTAATTATTTAACCGAACAGTCCATTTCAACAAATTTACTAAATATTGATCACGTTAAAGCTAGCGATGATTTAGGATTTGAAGGTAATCTTCCAGATCAACCCTGTGTTGCTATATTGAAATGCAATAATGGCTATTATTTAATACCTGGATCCGAAACGGATCAGTATAATTGTAAAGAAGGTGATGAATGTTATTTGATTACAGAATGCGAGTATTCAAATGTTGGAAAAATTGATGGGCAGTATGTAACATTTTCAAGTGAATATGCTTCTTTAAAAAGATTACGAAATGAACAAAAGGCTTCTCTCAATGATTGTTCACCAGAATCTCCCGAATTTGATGGCATTATTTCTATTGCAAGTGATGACTTAAATACAAGAACAAATATTGAATTTCTTAAGTTTGACCTGATTCCAATTCCATTCAACGATCGGTTTGAAATTAAAATATCCATGCCACGCCCTGAAAAATACTATTCTATCATTATTCATGATTTACTCGGTAACGAAATGTATTCACATACCTACACTAATATGAATTCAGATAGAAATGAATCAAAAATAATTCTAACCCATAACTGGAAGTCTGGTATTTATTTGGCAACACTAAATACAGGATCACAAAGTTTGGTAAAGCGTATCATTAAAATTGACTAATATGCGTCGAGAAAAAATGCCTGCCTTTGCCAAAAGAAAGAGCTTTGACTGTATCATTGAGGGCTAATTGTGGATCTGGAAGTTGTGCCCTAAATGACAATTCTCTGATTATGTAATACAATTAAAAAACCGAATTAACTAAAGACCTGGGAGAACAAATTAGTGGAACAAAATATTAAAGATTGCAGCTTTTTATTTTGCGGTATTATTAAAAAAATATGACTCCTAAATCATAAAATAATTATCTTCTTGCTTGCTATAATGATTCCTTTGTGATTTACTACATGGGCTATATATAGACCAGTTTCTAAGCTGGTAAGATCAAGTTTATTTCCTCTTCCTACCATTAGTCCAAACACACTTACAAGAAACAAACTTTGATCCTCTTCGAGATCTTCAACTAGTAGATAACCGTTCTGATTCACCCAATGAATATCAGATGCAATATTTTTTTTATCAACATTCTCTGTGGTTTCCTTGAACTCATAACAGCCGATGTCATAACCCTTTCCATGCGGCCTTTTCTCCTTATCCAGATCCGTGGTGATGAAATTACTAAAATCGAACCCTGAGTTTCTTGCAACTGAAAGACTTGTTAGATGATAATCATTGTTACTCAGATCCTTGAACAAACTGGCGTTGTCTGATACCAAAATGGAGTGAAGATCATAACCCTTGTTTTGCCACTGTTTAAAGTTGATATAACTACCTCCCTGATCGGTAGTAATTTTATCATTGAGAATATTATAATCACTAAAAATATTTGTACAACTACTTTCAATGTCCAGACAACCCTTCGGAGAAAAACTGATAAGAATATTATTGTAAATTTGAAGACTGTCACTGTCAATGGCTAGAATGGCCCATTGGGATCCGGAAGGTACAACAACGGTGTTGTGGTACACTTTGACATCATGGCAACCTGTGGCAGCATCGCCAAGAAAAAATGTCATTCCATTTCCTCCGTTTCCTGATCCATTGGAATAGATTAAATTATTGTACACTTCACTGTAATAAATACCTTGAAGGTTTAAGCCAATTCGATTTTTATAACAGACATTATTATAAATTTTTACATCATAAGAAATTCCCGGACTTCCACTGCTTAGATCAGGGTTCAGTTGTATTCCGGCTGCCTTATTTTCAAAGCAAAAATTATATCGGATAACTACCCGATCACTGTTATTGGACACATAAATTCCATGTTCTCCATAAGATCGTTTACAAATGTTGTTCTCTGCCAGAAAATCATCCGTATATCCCGTAAATATTCCCCGGTAGCAACTGTCCACTTCACAATTTCTGATAATAACATGATTGGCGATCACCGCCCTGATTCCATCTTCGCCGCTACCATTTGCATCTGCAATATTCTTTACTTTGAATCCATTGATTTCTATATAATCACTTCCCTCAACATTTAATCCATCAAATCCTCTACCACAGGATTGATTAATAATGACATTTTTGCCATTTGCAAAATATACAATCGGGCGTTGGGCTGTCCCGGAGTTTTTATAAAAATGATCAAATCCCTTATATAGCCCATCGTAGACAAGAATACTGTCTCCTGCCTCTGCCAGATTGGTTGCTTTCTGTATTGTTTTAAATGCTTTGGAGAAACTTGAGCCATCGTTGGAGTCCGATCCCAAAGGCTGAATATGGTAGTTTTTCGAATAGAGATTATTGCTCAGAATCAAGAAAGAGATCAATATTACAGCTTTAATCATTTGAAACTTCATGAATAGTTTAATTTTAATAAAAATGGATACCAATACCATCTCAAAAATATACCTGAATAGTAAGATTTTTGGATTTAATCTTGAAAATATTTTTGGACGTCTTTAAAGAAATGGTCTAGGCATCCCTCAAAAATTCTCAGTAAACTGTACCTTTATCTCTTTATGAAATATTCTACTTATATTTGGTTACTGCTGCTCTATTTGATTAATTCTCCAAAGATTTTCGGGCAGGTAACGATCAATGAATTTCTTGCTTCAAACATCACCAATATTTCAGATCCAGATTTTAAAGAATATTCCGACTGGATTGAATTATACAATGATGGATCTTCAAGTATTAATATCAGTGGTTGGGGGCTAAAGGATAACGCAGGTTCTAATTCTATTTGGAAATTTCCAGATAATACAATTATCATGTCCAAAGGATATCTCATAATCTGGGCAGATGGCAAAAATACGGGTCTTCATACCGATTTCAAACTTTCTGCGGATGGTGAAAACGTTGCGCTATACGATGCCAAAGGAACAGAAATAGATTTGATTGTTTTTGGTTCTCAAAACGCAGATATTTCATATGGTAGAAAGTCTGATGGTTCTTCAGAATTAGGTTTTTTTACAGCTCCAACTCCTGGAAAATCCAATACATTAAGCAGTTTTTATTCCAATATTACATCACAGGTTCCTGTATTTGTTTTGAGAGGCGGCTTTTATCCACAAGCCGTACAAGTAGAAATTAAAAATTTGTATAAAAATGGGATACTGAGGTTTACAACAGATGGTTCAGATCCTTCGGAGACAAGCGAAATCTATACATCACCGTTAAATATTCAAACTTCTACCGTGGTCAAAGCCAGAATGTTTTATCCCAATTTTATTCCCGGTCCCGTAATTACCAACTCTTATTTTATAAATGAACACTTCGAAGATAGAAAGCTGCCCGTTATATCGCTCTCAACAAATCCTGATTATTTTTATGGAAGAGATAGTGGCTTGTATGTTCAAAATTTTAAACCCTTATGGGAATATCCAATTCACCTTGAATTTTATCAGAAAGATGGAATACTGGGGTTTCATCACGATGCAGGAGTTCAAATTGGTGGATTGAATGCATGGATACTTCCTCAAAAATTATTGAATATTTATTCAAGGAAAAAATACGGATCGAAACAACTCGATTTCCAATTATTTAATCATAATAGCAGAAATCGTTTCGGTGATATGATTTTGAGATGTTCCGGGAATGATTGGTCCAATACGTTCTTCAGAGATGGAATGATGCAATCCCTGATAAAAGATTATGCAGATTTGGATGGTCAGGATTTTCGCCCTTGTATCGTATACTTCAACGGAAAATATTTAGGCCTACATAATATTCGTGAGAAACAAGATGAAGATTATTGCGAATATTATTATGGAATTAAACCGGATAGTCTGGATTATATTGAAAACAATACTGAGATCAAGGATGGAAATCTAGATTTGTACAATCAAATGGTTCAAAAATTAAATAATGGCGTCCAAACAAATGTGGCATTTCAATCACTGGATTCTATAATGGATGTAAGAAATTATACGGACTATATCATATCTCAAATTTTTACTGCCAATACATCCTGGGGACACAATATCTCATGTTTTAGAGATCGATCCTCCAAAGGAAAATGGCGATGGTTGCTTCACGATTACGACAGAGGATTTGATTTGGCAAATGTCAATGGAACCGCAATGAGCTGGGCTACTGCAACCAACGGCCAGGATTACAGCAATCCTCCATGGGCAACCCTGTTTCTGCGCAAGATGTTAGAGAATGATGTGTATAAACAGCATTTTATCAGACTTTTTGCCGATCATCTTTATGTTACTTTTCATCCGGAAACAATTCGCAAAAAAGTTGAATATCACGCTCAATTAATTGAAAATGAAATGCCATCTCAGATTGCCCGTTGGCTAGGAACCAAGTCAAGTTATGGGAATGCGATTCCGTCTTTTGCATATTGGCAAAATGAAGTTGAAAATCTCAAACAATTTGGAATTTCCAGGAATGCTTTTAATTCCTTTTTTTCTTTGAATGGAATCACTACCCTTAGACTCGATGTTAGTAATTCAAAATATGGATATATTCGTCTGAATGAATTTCAAATACCTTCTTACCCATGGTCCGGATCTTATTTGCAAAAAAGAAATATTACCCTTACCGCATTTGAAAATCCCGGATATAAGTTTGACCACTGGGAAAGGATAGAGTACACAAACACTTATTTATTGACGAGTAAGAGCAGTTGGAAATATTTTGCAGCTGCTTCATCACCGGAATCAAATTGGAATGAAGCAAATTATAATGATAATTCCTGGAGTTCCGGTAACGCTGAATTAGGTTATGGAGATGGAGATGAAAATACAGTAATTGGTTACGGATCAGATCCAAATAATAAGTATCCAAGTTATTACTTCCGATCAAATTTTATGGTAAAAGATCTTTCAAAAATAGGTGAAGTTCATTTAAGGCTTAAAATTGATGACGGAGCTGTAGTATATGTCAATGGAAATGAAATCGCCAGATACAATATGATACCATATCCATCGAAAGTCGCTTATGACTCTTTGGCCTTGTCCAGTATTTCCGGTACAGCAGAAAACGATTATCATGCCTACTCAATCCCAATGGATAAACTACTTCAAGGTCGGAATGTCATTGCAGTTGAAGTCCATCAGAATTCCAGATCCAGTTCAGATATCAGTTTTGATGCGGAAATTATTGCCAGTGAAGTCGGAAAAATAAGTACGGTTGGACAAATCGCTCAGCTTAGTTATGTGCTGGATTCTAGTGCAGCCAATCTTCGCGCGGTCTTTCTTCCAAACGGTACGTGTGGTATTCTTCCAGATACCATATTTACCCAAACCAAGCTCACTAAATTATGTTCGCCTTATAAAGCTTTTGGAGATGTTGTAGTATTAGAAAACACATTGCTCAACATTGAGGAAGGTGTTGAAATTCAATTTCCTGAAAAAGCAAATCTTTTAGTTCATGGCAAAATAATATGCAATGGAACGCCCGCAAATCCAGTGTTATTCACCAGTACCGATCAACAGACCATTTGGGGAGGAATATTTTTACAAAACCCTTCAGATACTTCCATATTTAAGTATTCAGTAATAAGCAATGCAAGCTCAGGAGTCGATAGAACTTACTTTCCGGCGGCTTTAAGTTGTTATCATGCCAATGTTGTTATGGATCATCTAAGTATAACGGATGTTGAAGACAATCCAATATTTTGTCGATTTTCGAATGTGAAATTGACGAATTCAGATGTACGATCAAAAGTTACCGGTGATTGCATCAATGTCAAACAAGGTTATGGAGTTGTTGAAAATTGTTCTTTTACAGGTGGAAATAAACCTGACATGGATGGCGTAGATTTCGATGGTGTCCAAAATGGAATCATCAGAAATAATACAATACACGACTTTAAAGGGGACAACAATGATGGCCTGGACATCGGTGAAGGATGTGAAAATCTAATTATTGAAAATAATTTTATTTATCATTGTTTAGATAAGGGTATTTCTATCGGGCAGGAATCCAGTGCTGAAATTCTAAATAACACCATAGCTTACACCACCATTGGAATTGCACTTAAAGATGAAAGTAAGGTGAACATTGAGCACTGCACTTTATTTGGAAATCAACAAGGAATCTCAGCTTATGAAAAGAACCCGGGCTTTCTGGGTGGAAATGGAATGATAAACAATTGCATCGTGAGCAATGCTTCCAAAGATGCCTACATTGCGGACAACTATTCAAGCTTGAAGCGCTCTAATTGTTTGTCTGATCTGGATTCAATGGGAAACAATCAGGGAAATCTTATCGCCAATCCATATTTTATCAATCCAACAATGTATGATTTTCACCTTGGCTCTAATTCATCGGCCAGGGGAGCAGGATCAGATGGAATGGATTTGGGTTGCCTGTCATTACCTGTATACAGGGGCCAGGTTCAGATTATGATATCAGAAATATTATATGATGATTCCTTAAGTAATTATCCGGAGTTTATAGAGATCTACAATCCTGGAGCACAAACAATTGATTTGTCTGGTTATACATTTTCCAACGCAATAGATTACATCATCCCTAATTCGGTATCCATTAAGGCCAATGAAGCACTCATTGTCACTAAAGATAAAACTAAATTTACTGGAACTGCATTTCAGGTCCTGGAGTGGACAGATGGAAAATTGAATAATGCAGGTGAAGAAATTGATTTGTATGATCAAGATGGATTGTTAATCGATTTTGTTAGATACGACAATACCTTGCCATGGCCTGAATCAAACAATCTACAAGGACGTAGCATTGAGCTCAGGGCAGTTCATCTTGACAATCACTTTGGTACAAGTTGGAAAGCAAGTGATCATCAAAATGGGACTCCGGGTCAGGTTGATATAGTAAATAGTAATCAAAATAATGCTGCCAACCATTATGCGCTCTATCCTAATCCGGCTTACGAAAAGATAATAATCACTTCCGAAAATAATCAAGAAATACGCCACATAAAGTTTTACGATGAATTGGGAAAAGAATTAAAAATCACTTATTTAAGTTTAGGATCTGAAAAATATTCTTTGGACATTCACGAAATGAAAAGCGGTATTTATTTTGTTGATATAGAGGATATGAATGGACGTCACACTTACCAGAAGGTTCAGTTTATGAAGTGATATTATCATCCATCAAAGTTTATGTAAGAAATGGCAGAATGAACCGTATTTATTATTAATTTATAAA
>WBZT01002205.1_pt1 | contig 13698 bp, 13 predicted proteins | sample 5204241 | NCBI WGS metagenome assembly WBZT01 (sample SAMN12344358, study PRJNA552823) | activated sludge metagenome | biome: Activated sludge suspended growth; feature: Nitrification reactor; material: Wastewater; isolation source: activated sludge from nitrification reactor of wastewater... | reverse complement strand
CAGATTTCGGGTCCGTTTCTCGCCCTGGAGGAGTCACAACCGCTCAACGCGGTGTCTCACCCCACCCTGACAGACAGGGAAGCGGGAACGATCGACAAGCAGTCGAACGTGGACACCGGTCTCGGCGGAATCACGATCTGGCTGCGCGGCGACTCCGGGACCCGGTACTACTACGCGCACAACCAGCGGAACGCCGCGGCTGTCGGACAGCGCGTCGTAGCAGGGGACGTCATCGCGTACCTCGGCAAGACCGGCAACGCGAGGACGACCTCGCCTCACGTTCACTTCGAGGTGCACCCGGGCGGCGGGAGCGCCGTCGATCCCTATCCGCTGATCGCTCAGCTCTGCACCTCGGCATAGGGCGCGCCCCAGCCCGACGCAACGTGCACCCACCTCGCCTCGCTGTTGGGCGGCCGGTGTGCAAGAAGCAGGCTCACTAGGCCGACCAGGAGCCCGATGGGGGTGGTCCATCCGACCACCAGGGAGCATCGCTCTCGGGCTGCGGCGGTCCGCCACTCCCATCGCTCCCAGTAAAGGTGATCCGTGCCGGGCCACCGGTAGTAGCGCACAGCGCTGCCGAACGAGGGTCTTGATTCGCCCACGAATTCCATCAGGACTCCACGGTCCAAAAGAAGAGGCCACATTTCGCTGTGGCGAGCGGTTGCAATCTACACAACCGATGGGTTCACGCTTGTTGTCCGACCAATGCCAGCGAATCAAAGGTCAGCAGCGGGTTCATGGCGTCGGAGGTGCAGGGGATCCCAGACCTGGCTCAAGTCCGCAGCACTGCTTCGTCTTCTTGCCACTCCCGCATAGGCAGCGATCGTTCCTTCTCATCTTGATCGGGACCACACGGTTCCTCGCCGGATCGAGCCGACCGTGAAGGAGTTCAAGGGCGCGGTAGTCCAGGTCGGGCATTCTTGGCTGGGTTCCCTGGAAGAGCGCGAACCCATAGCGCACGCCCTTTGTCGGATCGAAGCGCATGCCGATTGCAAGGGTCGACGACTCCTTACCTTCGCCGGCCTCGATGGCCTGGCGGTGTCGCAGGTAGCCGTACCCGGCGATGTCAATCCCGTGGCCGATGTCCTCGTCGCCCTGGTCGTCGATTGCTGTGTCCAGAAGGAAAGCCACTCGATCGCCTCGGGTGGCACGAACCAGGAATCCCGCGGTCTCGCTGGATTGTGTGTGTTTGGTCACGCCGTCAATGAGCTTGTTGCCGATGAGGGCCCGCCAGAGCACCGGCTGACGATCAAGGATCTCGACCACGCCCAGGTAGTTGTCCTCGGTCCACTGAAGGTTTGTCGAGTCCGCTACGCGGTCGATCAGCTTGTCGAACTGGTCGACGGCGTGCAGGTCGCGGCCTACGACCGGATCGGCGGGAATGAGCGGTAACGCCTTCGCTCGACTCGCCGCCTCCGTGTCGATGCCGGCAAGGTACTCGTATCGCTGTTGCTCTCTCCCGAACTGCGTGTCCGGAGAAAGGGAGATGGCACGCTCGACGTAGTCGATGACAGCTGCCGTCGAACGGAGGCGATGGTGGACCGCTTCCCAGTCGCGCAGCGTCATCTGGAGAGTGTTCGGTCTGACCGGCAGCGCAGCTCTGATCTCTTGGGGGTGGTCGAGGAGGATGACTGCCGGCCAGTCGGCGTCCCCTGCGAGCTGACGTTCGTAGCCTCGTAGAGACCTAAATCTGCTTCCGGCTTTCAGTCTGCGTCGACTTCCTTCCGCCTGCTTAAACGCCTTGTCCTCGTTGTGAGCTAGCCAGCCTCGGATCTTGTCAGGACGGTCGGAAGCTCCTGCGACGGGCTCACGGCTCTTGACCTGCAATATCACGCCTTTGGTGCCTGCAACGAGCAGTCCGTCGCTGATCTCGCGGCTTGCCTGCCCCTTGGCAACCTTGGCCGGGTGATACACGAAGTCAGGCACGCCGAGCCGCGCTGCGACCGCTCTCGCTAGCTCCTCGGCGGCGTCACCATGTGTCACGTCGTCAATGCTGCACAGGTCCCGAGGCCGTCGATCAAGCGATTTCGGGGGGACGGTCAAACGTCAACGCACCCGGCGGCAAGGGTTCCGCTCGTGCCCGGGTGTTAGGGGGCGAAGTTCCGACTTCACTCACACCTCGGCGCGCGTGCGAGCGTCGCTTCTCAGGACGATGGAGCTGGCGGCGCGTACGGCTCGACGTCGAAGCGTGCCCATCCGTCGCTTGGGTCGAACCGGAGTGCCACCACGCCGAGGATGCACCAAAGCACATCGATGTCAGCTCCAAGGTCCAGTGGTTCCGTGGGCCGATAGTCGGCGGCCTGGGCGCTCTGGTACTCCAGTTCCGTCACGTCAAAGACCAGCACCGCCTCCGCACGGTCAGCTTCGGCGTTCCGGAGCGAATCTCGAAGGTTGTTGCTGTACCCGTCGGGAGAGTCGAGCCACGACTGAACGTGACCGACGAGAGTTCTGGTCTCGCCAGTACGAGCGCCGCCGTATCCGAACACCAACTCGACGCCAGGATCCGGCGAGTCGAATCCCATACAGATCGAGTCGTGGGTTCGCTCGGAAATCGCCTGCATGGCCTTCCAGACATCGAGGTCGTTTCCCCAATCGGTCCGCGTTGTCGTGAAGCCGTGTCGCTCGAGGACAACTAGGTGCGGCACGACGTCACGGGCCATGCCTCGAACGGCCGGGGACGATTGGTTCGACTTCCGCTGTGCGTCGCGCCACTCGTCCTCGCGGTCGGCCTTCGATTTCCGCAGAATCCTGCTACCGCTCGGGGTCGTGATCTCTGCGGGTCCAGAGTCCTCGGGGAAGGTCGGGACTGCCTCGAACAAATCGGAGACGACTGGGGCGTCCAAGGCGATCGACCACCGCAGGTTCAGCTCCGTGGTCGGGTTAAACTCGTCAACGATCGGATTGAAGAAGAGGCTGTTGAAGGGTTCGCTCGTCAGGCGCTTCATCTCAAAAGCGACGAACACTCCGTCATCATCGGCGTCGTAGTCCCGTACTGGGCCGGTGTGGCCCCGGTCATCGACACGCTGAAGCCTCAGCCCCGTCGCCTGTTCGATGGCGTTTCTGGCGATCAGTTCGCGGTGATCGTCACCCAAGACGATGCGTGCCATGCTGTGGGCTCCAGGGGTCGGTGAGCGTGTACAACCCGGCATTCTTGCCGGATCGTGCGCTGACCCCTGGAACTGAGCGTCCCCAGTTTCCCGAGTCTGCGAACGAACCGCTCGTCCCCAGATGGAACGAGCCGCCCGGTCAGATGATCCTCCGCTACGGCGTCCACGACTGCTGAGTAGAACACAACGAAGCTCGGGCCGAAATCGAGGACCTGAGTGTCGAACGTGACCTCGTACCGGCCGGTCATCACGACGTGCTGGGGTTCGTGGAACCGTTCGAGTGCATAAGCACCGACACCTTCGGTGAAGTTGATCTTCAGGACCCCCCACTTCCCGGCGTACTCGCCGTCCTCGATCAGCGCTGCCGCACGACGCAAGTCGTGGAACTCGTCCTCACCGAGTTCGGCCGGGAACCGGATCGGCTGAGCTACGTGCGGTTGAAGACCAGCCAACAACTCGACCAGGGCGACGAGCTCGTCATCGAGTGGCTCGATCGACTCGTTGAGCGGGCAGCCCAGCAGTACATGGTTGCCCATCTCGGGAAGAACCTGGATGGTCGCACCGTCTCGCAACGCGCCGAGGAAGCTGATGGTGGGTTGCAACCGTGCCACGGGCCGACCAGCGAGGTCGGTGTCGGGGATCGACACGAAGAACTCGCCCGTACTCCGATCGGCGGCGATCCGGAACCGCATCGACACAAGCTTCTCCGAATCGAGAAGGTGGAACTCACGACCGCCGAGGATGCCGTTGCTGGCGGAGCTGACAAGCATCGGAAGCTCGACAAAGGCACCGTCCGACGTTACGAGACGTGCTCGAACGGTCATGCCGACTGGGACGGCCGGCGTGCCGATCCACCCGCCCCCAACAGCATCCTCGACGCCGAGTCCTCCCGGAGCGCTCACCGTAAACTTCAGCCGACCCTGCGGGATTGCCAGCTCCGACCCGTACTCGAACCAGTCGCGCACGAGTTCATCGAACTCAGGGTCGTCTCCATCGGGCGACTCAACCGTGAACTCCACTCTCGCTGTGACCGGCTCGAACTCGGTGGCTTGCGGGAATCGTGCGATGACGTCGACCGTCTCGAATGGGCCGCCGTCAGGTCCCTGGGTGTGCGAGAGCAGGGCACCGCCTCGCCCCTCCAACGGTGGCATCTCCTGCGTGAGGTGATATTCGAATCGGTAAAATGGCGATGTCGCATCGGCGAGCTCGCACAGCTCCCGCAGCCGGCCACCGACATCGATTGCTGTAACTTCTCGGTTGAGCTCTCCCGAGGCGAGATCGAGCAGCGCCCGCGTCGTCCGCTGCACCTCCTCACGCCGGTTGAGGAGGTAGTAATCGACGACGTAGGGATACCTGGATGCTTCGAGGTGCCAGAACGATTCGCCAAGCCATCCCGTCTCCTCGAACGGCGCCGATTCCGTGATGCGGTTGAACCACGCTTCCTCACCACTCGTGAAATCGAGTGGCAGAACGAGGTACCAACCACGAACCTTGCCCGGTAGCCGAGGATCCGCGATCACCGCCTCGAGCGACTTCTTGATCTGTCGTTTGCGACCTGCCGTGCTCAGGCGTCCGGTGAAACCCTTGATCTGGTACACGTCGAACCGGCCATCTGGCAGCGCTGCGACGACATCGACGCCACCGTCACCCTGGCTCGGAGCACGATGCCACGAGTGCGGCCGAGACTGGTGCAAAAGCAAGGCCATCGTTATCTCTAGAGCCCCAGGCTCGTAGCTACCCCAGTGGACCGGCGTATGCATCTTCATCTCAACAGTCTGCACCCCGGCCCTGACAGTGAACGGTGCCGGTGACGGGTGCCCTGCGACGAGGGTTTGCGCGTCCGACTCGGAGCCTGACGTTTGGGGCATGCCGTCGGGGTGCTTGGCGAAGATCGCCTCACAGCGGGCTAGAGCGCCGCCGACGTCAGCTGGAGACTGCCAGGAGCTCCGCGAAGGCCGGCCAACCGCGAGCGCTCAGCGTCGCTGCTTCTACCCGCTCCGGAAAGCAGCGACATGAGGTTGAGTGCAGCATCCTCGACTTCCGATTCGGCGATTGACGTGAAGTTCTCGGCCCACGCCCACTCGTAGTCGGTCACACTGTCGAACGGCTTGTCTCGCACGAGCGCAAGGGCCTCCGTCAGCAGCAGGATCTGCTCGTCGACGTCGATCGACTCTCTCGCTTGCTTCGACAGCCTGGTGAGCTCCAAGAGGTCGCAGCGGACCTCGGGGCCGAGCCGGTACCGTCCCTCGGCGGCCTTCATGCGGGGGAGATGGTGGTCACCATTGGAGTCCCGTCCGAGGGCGGTCCGTGCGTAGGCGACGTTCCGGATCAGGGTGTCGGGCTTGGGTGGCTGGTCTGGCCAAAGAGCCTCCGACAGGCGGTCGGCACTCACGCCGTCGGGGTGAAGCGCGAGGTAGACCACGAGCTCGACCACCTTGCGACGACCCTGGTGGTCCATGTTGTCGATGTTCACCGCTCCGAGAACCCGGACCATCGGGCGCAGGTCGGTCTCGGAAGGCGCCAGCTCGTCGAACGGCAACACCAGGTGGCTCTCCTCGGCGGGCGTGTCGGAGGCAGCCGCAGGTTCTCCGCCGCCGAGAGCGTCGCGGGGACCCAGTGGCTCCTTAGCATCGACCGCGAGATCGCTCATGCTGAGATGGCCAACAGCGGCATCGTCCAGCAGCTCGGCGACCGCGTCAGCGTGGGCAGTCGGAAGTGGGTGAGGGATCACCTCGATGTCCACTGGCGACACCACGGCGGTCTCCGGGCCGCATCGCAATCCCCACTGACCGATCGCAACCTCGTCCAGCAGAAGAGCGGCAGTTCCTCGGCCGCCCTGGCCGACGATCGCCTGCAGTCTCACGATCTGGCGTGTGTCGAGCTCGGTGGTCGTCACGAGCACGCTGGGAGTCCAACCATCGCCGAGTGCGAAGGATGTTCGTGGCGCAACGGTCGAAGTCGCTCGGATCGTGTTCAGCGACTCGTCGATCTCCCGCGCCGATGCCTCCAAGGCATCGAGCGCGTCATCGAGCGTCGAGAGGCGTCGCGTGCGCTCGAAGCCGGCGAAGTCCGGAACCTCGTCGCCGATCGTGATGACGTCGAAGAAGTCGCCCCACTGGCTTGTTGCCAGCTCGACAACGATGCGTCGGAAGACATCTGCTGCGTTGCCAACGCTGCCCTGATGCACGGTGAGGATCCCGACCGACTCGAGGTCGACCAAGAGGTCTCCGCCATCGACCTCGCCCATCGTCACCAGTGTGGGATACGGAGCGATCGAATCGTCGGCTGCGAGCTTTCGCAGGATGTCCGTCGTGATGGCCGGCTCCGTGACCCAGAGGCGGCCACCGGATTGTGACGTGAAGCCGAGAACGTTCCCGTCCAACGGGCGATCGAACAGCAGCTCGACCGAGTCGGCGAAGCTCCGCGCTGCGAGCAGCTGCGGCGCACTCATAGCGGAGTCCCCGAAGGCTCCCGCGGCGAACGCTCGGAGGGAGGCGTCGAGGAGGTCGCACCGATCCTCTGCTCGCGCGGATGATCGGCGGAGCCCCGTCTCGACGGGAGTGAGCCCTTCAGGCACAAGGTGGATGGGGTCCCCGGGCTTACGTGTCGAGCGCTGACGGCGCCGCAGTCGATCGAGCAGATACAACAGGCCAACAGCCGACAGCCCTCCCGCAACCCAGGGCGCTCGCAGGGGAAAGGCCACCGGCGCGTCGGCGTTGGACTTTGTCGGCCCGGCCGAGACGGCACCTACGGCGGGCTCGTCAGAATTGGCTGAGGGTTCAGCGATGCGTTCAGTCGTCGGAGAAATCGTCCTTGTGGTCGATGGCCCCGGTGCAGACGTCGGGGGGGCGACGGTTGACGACGGCGATGGCGCCGCGGTCGTGCTTGCGGCGATCGTTGGTGGTGGCGCTTCTGTCGGTTGCGACTGTGTTGGATCGACGGAAGGAACTTCGACCGACGCCGCGGTGATCTGGACCTCCTCTACCCCCACCGCATCAGCGGGCATTCGCAGAACCCACCCGGGGTAGATCCAGTGTGCGCTTTCGAAGGAGCGCCCATCGTTCTGAAGCTGACCCTTGTTGAGCTCCCAGATCTCTACCCAACGGTGCGGGTCGCCGAGATGACGTTCGGCGAGGTCCCAAAGCGTGTCCCGACCCCGCACTGTCTGTTGTCTGATGGCGGCCGAGACGGTGATCGACGCCTCGGGCGAGTTGACATCTGATCGCACCAACTTGGAGGCGGTTGTGGCGCCCGCCGAGGTCGAAGCTGTTGGCACACTCGACATCGAGGTGGTCGCCACCGCCAGCCGTGGCTGAAGCGAGATGCAGGCTGCGGCTCCGACGCCGCTCGAGATCGAACTGAACGCGAAGAGAAAGGCGGCGGTGGTGACGAGCTTGTTGGCGAGCGGCTGAAACGGCCGAGCGAACCGGACCTGTGGTGCGGACCGTCCGGCGAACCACGCTGCGATTTCGACGGTGAGCGCGACCGCGACGACGAGCCAGGCAATCCACCCGACGCAGGCGAGCGTCTTCGCAAGCGTCGCTGTTGGCAGCTCGGTCTGCGCGATTGAGGAGGAGAATTGATGCCATGACGGCAGCGTGGTGGGGAGGGGCCATCCGACGACTCGCCAAAGGAAGGCGGGCACGCCGAAGAGCAGCGTGAGGATCGCCGCCAGCGAACCGAGGCCTCCGAACAGTCGGCGGAGTGTGGTTGTGAAGGTGCGCATGGTCACCCTCCCTCTCTCGTGATGCCGCGGACAGCGCGGGCCGAGCCTTCGCCGTGGACTGTGACTGACTCGAAGCCGATGAGGCCGAGTAGCGAGGTGCTCTGCTGGTGTTGGACTGTCACCGAAGCGACCGAGCCGTTGATCGTCACGGTGCCCATGTACCCGGCGTCGCGGAGGTAGTCGTTGGCTCGACGCTCTCCAGCGGCGGCGTCGATGACCACCTGGTCATTGCTTCGCAGCGAGTTCTCGTCGAGCTGCTGTGCCGACGCTCGTGCCGCTGCCTCGGCGACTGCATCGGCTTGCTGTTGGGCCGTGATGATGCGTCCGCCATCGAACACGAGGCCGCCGAGCATGAGGAGCGCGAAAGTGATGGTGACGACGACTACCGTCACCGACCCCCGTTCGTCGTGCACCGTCATCGCGTGCCTCTGAACGTGTCGAGTGGTTCGACGAAGAGTGCGGTGATCGTTCGGGTGCCGCCGATTCCGAGTCCTGCAACGTCGGCGAGCCGGATCGGACACGAAATCGCGACGCCAACTGATCCGCCGGCTCGCCAGTCCGACGTGTCGATCGAAATGTCGAGCGATGCGCACTCCATTCCGTTCTCGCTCAGGACCGCTCGCGCCAGGAGGTCACCGGCCCGCCGAGCGTCAGGTTCGGTGCGAGCATTGGCTGCAGATCGCGCTGCGTCACGAGCAGCGTCGTCGACGGTGCCTTCGGCCGAGGCCATACGGCCGAGAGCAACCACGAACAACATGAGCGAGACGAGCAGGGGAGTGAGCAGCACCAGTTCGACCGCCGCCGATCCGCGTTCGTCTCGGCGCCTACCCATCGGACCTGAACCTCTCGATGCTGCCATCGGCCCAACCCGTGACGGGCAACTCGATGCCGGGGATGACGGCTCGGACCGAACCGGTCACGTTGACGGTGACCCGGTCGGCATCGCGTGAGGCACTGACATGCGAACCGAGGATCAGTCCGTCGGCAAGACGGTCGAGGGTTCGCCGGGCGGCGTCACCAGAGGTGTTCCCAGCTGCACCGTCCAGTCTCGCCGCGGCAACCCCATCTCTCGCTGCTGCGTCGGCGATGCGGCTCGCGTGCATCCAGAGCCCGAACTGGATGATGCACATGATGAGGAAGATCAGGACCGGCACGACGATGACCATCTCTACGGTGGCGTCGCCGCGTTCGCCGCGCGATCGTGAGCGACGTGGCGGGCCCTTGCATGCTCGTCCGGACTGTCGGCGCATCGGTCGGGACTCTCAGCTTCCGAGATCGATCGCGTTGGTCTTGTCCGTGACCTTCGCAACGATGATTGCGCCGACGGTGATCGCGAGCGCCGCGAAGATCGCGATGATCAGAACCTTCTCGGTGACCTCGCCACGCTCGTCGCGTCGGGCCATGGCCATCCGAGTCTGTGCCCAGGCGATGATGAACTGGATCTCTCCCATTGCTGTTCTCCTTTGTGGCCCTCGGGCCCTGATGTGCGGCGACTGGTCAGAGGCCGTGGGTGACTTCGAGCACCGCGGGCCAAGCGAGAAAGACGATGAAGCCGAGCATCAGCCCGACAACTGGGAGAGACATACGCTCCGACGCCGACTGAGCGGTTGCCTCGGCATCGGTCAGCCCACGGAACCGCAGCGCTCGAGCCTTGGCGACGATGGACGTGCGCACCCGAGCCCCTTCGTCGCCAGCGAGCCCGGTCGATGCTGCGAGTTCCGTCAGCTCCGACACACCGATCTCGCGTCCGAGGTTCGCGAGACCGTTCCAGAGGGGCTCTCCCAGAAGGCGGGAATCAGTCAGCGCGTCTCGCAGCTCGGCAAACGCCCATCCGTCGCCTGTTCCCGCAGCAGTGGTGAGCGCTGACTCGATGCCGGCACCGCCGGCGAGCCGTACGGCGACGAGGTCGAGATAGCAGCCGAACGCGTGGCGGAACGACTGCCGACGCGTTCGTGCCTCGGCCTTGGCGGCGAGGCCGGGCATCATCGCTCCGACGACGGCCAAGACCAGCGACAACCACAAAGGGAAGACGAGGCTCACGTGAACCCCTCCGATCGCCATCATCGCAGCCGTCGCCGGCGCCCACAGCAGCCCGACCATGAGCGACAAGGCCGTCTTCGCCATGTGCTCGTCGGGGCTTCGCCCCAGGATCCGGAGGTCGCAACTCAACCGGGCCGTCATGGAGCGTCCGAGCCCGCTCGCGGCGAGAGGTCGTCCGACCATGCGCTCCAGGAACGATGCCGGCTCGGTCTGAGCGCGCGTGACGGATCGAGGCGCGTCGAGACGAGCGAGCGCATTCGCGAGCGGCAGGGGTGTCGGCGAAACACCCGCAGCGAGCGTCAAAACGCCAGCAGCGAAGGCGAGGCCCCAAAGGATGGCGGTGCTCACGACGAGGCCTCCCCGGTGGCAGCGCCGATGAGGAATCGCTCGGGTGCCTGGAACCTGGCCATTGTCTGAAGCCACCACAACGATCCGCCCCACACGACCACGATCAGGGCGAGAACCACCTGGCCGAGCGGCGTCGAATAGCCACGCACGTACAGCGGGTTGAGCATCGTCAGGCCGACGACGGTTACCACGGTGACCGCCGCGATGACTCTCACCGCGGTTCTCATCCGGGCGCGCCCTGCGTCGACTCGGAGCTGCATCGAGGCTTCGTCGCGTGCCGATGCCGCCAGAGTGCCGAGGAGATCGGCAAGGTCTCGGACCGATCCGCTCGCCGCGGTCGACAGCGCAGCGACCACTAGGTCGGAGATGGGATGTGCGAGTCGGATGGCGAATCGCTGGAGCGCAGCGCTGATCGGTTCACGACGAAGATCAGCGGTCAGCGAACGGACCTCGTCCCGGATCGGCTCCGGCGCCGTCTCCGTCGTCGCTGCGATCGCGGACTCGAGTCCATGAGCGGCACCGATCGTGTCCCGAAGCATCTCGGTCCAGGTGGCGATCGCCTCGGTACGGGCGATGCCAGCGAGGCGGGCGCGAGTCCCTCCGAAAAGGTCGGGCGACGTCCATCCCAGGACAACGCCTGCGATCGCAGCAACAGGCCAACGCGTCAGAAGGAGCAGCAGCAGACCACCTGCGATCGCGCGGGACCACCGGTCGCGTGACCGAAGCGCGGCGAACGACCGGCTCGGGAGTCGCGGGGGCGCTTGTTCCGACGGTCGGAGCCCATCGACAACAAGGAGCACCCCGCATGCGATGAGAACACCAAGCAGCGCAGCCACGGCGGTCATGACCACCACCCGTCAGGCCGCTCGAACAGGCGTCGATCCCAGCCGTTGGCTTCGAGGTCGACTGCGAGTTCGTGGGGCGGTGCAATCCCGGGCACCGCACGGCCAGATCCATCCGGCTTGAAGATCTCGTTCGTCACGACCTGGCCGCCTTCGGCTCCGACGACCTGGCGAATCGACGAGATGAAACGGCCTGACCGGGTCTTCCCGATGAACACGACAAGGTCGATCGCTGCTGCCGCCAGCTGGCAGGTCGCTTCGATCGGCAGACGCTCAGGTGACTGCATCGCGTAGAGCGCCATCTTGTTGAATGCCGTGCCTGAGGAGTCGGAGTGAACGGTGCACATCGAGCCGTCGTTGCCCTGCGACATGGCGTTGAGCATCGGGATGACCTCGTCGCCTCGCACCTCGCCGACGATCACCCGATCGGGATTCATGCGCAGACTCATCCGCACGAGGTCAGCGGCCGTGACCTCGCCAACCCCCTCGACGTTGGCCTCGCGCGCTTCGAGTGCCACGCAGTCGGGGTGCAGGTCCTCGAATCGTTCGAGCCCGAGCTCCATCTCGGACTCGATGGTCACGATCCGCTCGGACGGAGGGATCTCGGACGCGAGCGCTCGAAGCATGGTCGTCTTGCCCGCGCCGGTGGCACCGCACACGATGATCTGCCGTCGCGCCCGGACGGCTGCCCGGAGGAACGACGCGATGCCTCGATCCAGGGCGCCGAGTCCGACCATGTCGTCGAGGGTCACCTTCAGGAACCGATGGCGACGAATCGCAAGCGCGGGTCGATCGCACACCCAAGCGACTGCGAACAGTCGTGAACCGTCGGGTAGCTGCAGGTTCAGCTGCGGTCGGCCAGGGTTGAACTCGCGTTCGGACAGTCCCCAGCGCCGTCCGATCTCCCGGATCTGCTCGATGAGCTCATCATCCGTCGCGGCGATCGCCGGTCCGACCTCCTTACGCCCGTCGGCGTACTCGATGAAGACGCGATCGCAGCCGTTCGCCGTGATGTTCTGGATGCTGTCGTCATCAAGGAGTGGCTGGAGCCGGCCCATCTGAAAGAGGCGATCGAGCACCGCTCGAGTGAGCTCCTGCTCCTCGGCATCCGAGAACACCCGGTCGCCCGTTGCGACAGCATCCGTCGCCAGTCGGTCGAGGCGCTGATTGAGGATGCGCCGAGCGAGCAGCTCCTCCTCACCTCGTTGGGAGCTTGCACCATCGTTGCCAGCCAGAGCCCGCACCTGTTGGGAGAGCTCAAGGGCGACCTCCCCCCGAAGCTTCGCAACGAGCGAGTCGTCGATCGTCAGCGTCATCGTGGGCTCAATGCTCTCGGCGATTCGACCGAGGTCACCGCGTGCAGCTCCGCGATGAGGTCAGCGACGGAACGAATCAGTGGTGCGCGTCGAAGGCTTCGGTCGAGCGATCTTCCGGACCGAACGAACGAGGCCGATCGTTCGTCGCTCGCAAGGCCGAACGTCGTGACATCGCCGAGAGCCGTGGCGACCTCGTCCGAGCCGTATGGACGACTACCGATCGTGATGACAAGCACATGGCGGGCAATGACCGCGATGGAAGCCAGGCGAGTTCGAACCTGGGCGACCGACTCGACCGTTGGTCGGAGCACGACGAGGGTCACGGAGGATTCCGCCACCAAGTCGACGCAGGGGCTGGCGGGGTCCCAGCGGCCGCAGTCGGCCACAGCGCCAATGTGATCTGTCGAAGGGGTGATATCCGTTCCGCTGGCGAGGCGCTCGGCGAAGGGACGACCAAGCGTCAGTACCGCCGAACGGCTTTGCTCGGCCGACGGCGGAGCGACCAGGACCGGATACCCAGCGGGGGACTGGCTGTGTCGATCGACCAGGTCGCGTGACACACCTCGTCGTGAGGCCGCCGCGAGCGTGAGCATCCCAGGATCCGTTGGGACGCCCCACCGCGCCGCGAGGTCGCCACCCGCCGGGTCGGCCTCGATGAACATGGCGCCCGTCTGGAGCGCGAGCGCCTGACCAAGCGTTGTGACACCGGGGGAGTGTTTGGCGGAGCAGATCGTGATCAAGGTCATGGAGCCGCCTCGACGATCAGCGAGAGTCGTCCACCGGCACCCGCCGACGCGATTGCCTCCGACGACGTCCGATCGACAACGAGCGAGATCACCTGCATTGAGGAGTCGTTCGCCGACTCGCTGATCTCTGCGACGCGGCCGGTGCCGCGGGCCACGGGTTCGACCTTTCCGGTCGAATCTGCACCCGGTACCTCAACGATGTGTACCGTCGAGCCCACCTCGAGCTGGGTCGGATACTGGCCCGGCTTGAGGACAGCTCCTACGACGGCTTGCTCAGCGGACAGTTCGGGGGCCTCGCCGATCTGCGTCCGGACAAGCAGCGACCCGCCGGCGAGGGAAACCTTCGCGACCTTGCCGACGACTCTGCCCGCCTCGTCCGCCCGGAGCGTTGTCACCGACGCGTCAAGAGAGATCGAAACCTCCTTGAGGTCGTCGGCCTCGATTCGTTGGCCGGCAGCGACGTCGCGTCTCAGGGCCAACACGGACGTCCGGTCACCGGCGCTGGAATAGAGCGTGAGCATCCCGAGCACCGACACAACGACGACGATCAATCCGAGTGCGATTCGTGGCACG
>WBZT01002204.1_pt1 | contig 13708 bp, 10 predicted proteins | sample 5204241 | NCBI WGS metagenome assembly WBZT01 (sample SAMN12344358, study PRJNA552823) | activated sludge metagenome | biome: Activated sludge suspended growth; feature: Nitrification reactor; material: Wastewater; isolation source: activated sludge from nitrification reactor of wastewater... | reverse complement strand
CCCGGCGGAACAGTTTCATCAAGCGCGCATTTCAGGGTTTTCAGAAATCCGGGAACTGTAAGCGGCCAGGTTACCTTGAAAAATACCCAGGCTTTGTCTTTTAACCTGAATGTCACTCACCAGATCCTCACCAAAAAACTCGGAAGCCATGAGCTTAAGTTTGGCGGAGAATACAAGCAGTTCAAGGTAAGGAACTATACAGCAAATGTTATTGGCTTCGGTTCGATCGACAATCCGAACAAGTATGTTAATGTTAGCCCGGGAGGAGTTATAAACTACCCGGTTATTACTGAATTGGATGCAAATGCTAACTTTATGGATGCTTACGGCTATGATGTGTTTGGCAACGAGATTGAAAGTGACTATTATGTTGACGGTTTGAATGTAACAGAAGGTCCTAAAAAACCCAGAATTGGAGCATTCTACCTTCAGGATAAAATGGAGTTTAATTACTTCAATACAAATATCGGTGTAAGGGTTGATTACATGGATCCTAACACAATAGTACCAATTGACTACAGGGATCTCAAAGGTGCAGACGGCCAATTAAATGAAGCGGATTACCAGAAGGTTGAAAAAACCTTTGAAGTTAGTCCAAGGCTAGGCTTCTCATTCCCGATCACTGACAAAACAATCTTCCATGCACAATATGGTAAGTTTATCCAGCTGCCTGCTCTTGAGAATCTCTACACAAACCAGAGAGTTCTCAGAGATCTTGCAAATGGCGGCGTAGGATACTTTACAATATTCAATAATCCTCTTTTGAAACCGGAAAAAACAACTGCATATGAGCTTGGTGTTAAACATACGGCAGGTGATTATGTAACGGTTGGCGTAACTGCTTATTACAAAGAGACTTCAGATCTTGTTCAGGCCAAAAACATCAAAGCCTACGATAATTCATATAGCTTTGCAATTTATGATAACGGTGATTTTGGTATAATCAGAGGTATCGATCTAAGTCTTGATCTCAGAAGGATCAACAGGCTCAGAGCAACAATCTCATACGGTCTGGCTTTTGCTTCCGGAACAGGATCAGATGTAAATTCACAGAGCAATATAGCTTACAATGGAGATGAAACTCCGAAGATTCCCTCAGCTCTCGATTACGACCAGAGACATACTGGTTCTATAGAGCTTGACTACAGGTGGGGTGTTTCAGATGTACCCAAAGGATTCTGGGGCGGAGTGCTTTCAAAACTTGGTATTAATGCGCTGTTTAGTTTCAAATCAGGCAGGCCGTATACTCCTTCTGATAATTCAAATGATCCGCTGCAGGTTGTTTCGTCTGTTGGCGGAAACAGGCCAATTGCTCCTTTGAATTCGGCTTATTCACCATGGAATATCAGGTTAGACCTTAAGATCGACAAAACATTCAAGATATTCAATAAACTGAATGCTAATTTGTACCTGCTTGCTATTAACGTACTTGACCAGGAATTGGTTAATGACGTATTTGCAACTTCTGGTGAACCAGGCAGCACCGGCTGGCTTGATAGCTATCCCGGAAAGCTTTGGGCACAGCAGAATGGTTCTGAAGCAGTTGAGCTTTACAAGATCAGGTCTCACTCAATCAATAATTACGGTCCTCCAAGGCAGGTAAGGCTCGGATTCAGATTATTCTTTAACTAAACATCGGAGTGTTAACTAATATGAAAAAAATATTAAATATAATGCTTTTAGTATTGATTACAGGGGTGGTGTGCTTCGCCCCTGTAAATCAGACATTTTCTAAAGAGCGAAAAGGACATGTTCCAAGACTTAATGCTTCAATCCAGAACAACTTTTTGCAGGTAAACAACATTAATACGGTTTTCAGAAGTGATGGTATCTTCAATTATGATAAGATAACATTTCCCAGTGCTTCTGCTGGTATGATCTGGCCGGTTGCTTCCAACCAGAGACTTACTGTAGATTATTCTTCAGGTATCTGGGTTGGCGCAAAAGTAAATGGTGAGCTGAGGCTTGCTGCATCATTCTTTGATTCGCATTTTTCACCGGGAAATATTCCAGTTGTTGGACAGGTCCCGGGTTCATCTGTTTGTAACGATCCCAGGCTGAAGATCTACCAGGTAAGCCTGATCGATGGAAATTTGGTTAACGGAGGAACAAGAACTAAGATTGCTGCTAACAGGCAGTATGTTGTCAATTATGATTCCTGGGCATCATGGCCGGTTGATCTTGGCGCTCCTTATACAGAAGTTAACGGTATCCCCGGTTACCAGCCTGATATTAATGGCGGTGACAGACCCGGCATCGGAAACAGCGAAGCCAGCCCTGATGAAATAATCTGGACTGTTTTCATGGATTACACAAACTGTACAAACGGTATTCACGCTTCAGGTTTATCACTTCCCGGAGGTTCATTACCCTTGGGTGTTGAAATCCAGATGACTGCTTTTGCATTTTTATCACCAGGTTTGACAGATATGTATTTTGTTAAATGGAAAATGATAAATAAGAGCAGCAGTACCTGGGATAGTGTTTATACTGCTATTGCAAACGATGCAGATCTTGGCGGTAACGCTGATGATGATGCTGCAGGTTGCGATACGGCAAACAATGTAGGTTTTATCTATAATTTTGATAATAATGATGAAGGCGGATATGGTACTGCACCACCTGCCATTGGATTTAAATATCTTCAGAGTCCTTATGTTTACACAGGAAACCCCAATGATTCAACATTTCTGCCATATGATACATTGGTAGGTTACAAAGCACTTGGTTTGACAAGTTTTAATACCTTTTTCAATGGTGGTAATGAGTGTCAGGGTGATCCGGACGAAGACTTCAGAGCGTACAACTTCATGCAGGGTAAAGATGGTTGCGGAGTTCCCTTGACAAACTGGGTAACAGGCGCCCCATCAAAATACAGGTATAATGGAAACGCATGCACCAGGCAAGGTTGGTATGATAGTACTGCTGAAGATAAACGATTCCTGCAGTGCAGCGGACCGTTTACAATGAATTCACTGGATACGCAAGTAATTGTAGTCGGTGCATTTGTTGGCCGCGGTGCTGATAACCTGAAGAGCGTTTGCGTGCTGCTTGAAAACGCACAGAGGGTTCAGACATTCTATAATTCGAACTTTGCAGCTATTCCGCTTCCTCCTCCACCGCAGGTTTCTGCAGTTGCAGATGGTGACGGAAAAGTAACCCTGTATTGGGGAAATATTTCTGAATCATACAATGTTTACGATAACCTCGGACAAACAGGATATTGGAAGTTTGAAGGTTATAATCTCTACCAAATTAAAGAAGGAACATCAGGTGAGAACGTTTCTGACAGGGTTCTTCTTGCTACTTATGATGTAAAAAACAACATAACAATTGTATATGATTCTGTAAGGGTTACACAGCCCAACGGAACTACTCAGGTACAATATCAGCCAACTGCATATGGCACAAACAGCGGAATAACAAGGAATATAACTTTGACAGTTAATCAGTTCCCAACAGGAGCAAATTCCTTCTTCATAAACGGTACCAATTACAGGTTTGCTGTAACCGCTTATGGTGTTAATCCAAATGCAGGACCGCCTTTTAAAGTGCTCGAAAACCCGGTTTCATCACAGTTATTAAATGTTGTGCCTAATTATCCGCTTCTGGGTACTCAGGTTACAAACAAAAAACTGGATACAATAGGAATTACTAAACCGGATAAGGTATTTCTGCCAATTGTTCTTGATCCCTATAAAGTAGTAAATGCTACTTACAAGATGGTATTTAGAGACGACTCTACTTATAACATTGTAAGGGTTCAGAACTCACAGGTAGATACAATCCTGGGCTGGCTCAGGAATATTTCACCTCTGGACAACAATGCATATATTGCAGATGGTATCCTGTTCAAAGCAGATACGATCAACAAGCTTAATTATGGAGTAATAAAAGATCCGGGCCCGGGAACACAATCAGTAAATAAGGGCTGGAAGTACACCGGCGGAACTCCGAATCTTGCAGGTGCGGATACAGCGGCACTCAAGCTCCTGTTTACAAACTATGCACCGCCGCAGAGCATTTCGATGGGTCTAAGTTGGCCATCAGGAACTGCTTATAGGAGCGGTTATAACTCTAAGATTGACATTCCGTTCCTCAAGGTCTCTGCATTGAAGAATGTTAAGATCACTTTTGGAACAACACAGAAGGCTTACAGGTACAGAGGTACTTTCATAAATGCTCCATACCAGGATTATGTTGATATTCCTTTCAAAGTTGAAATTGATGATCCTCAGGATACAAATTCAACCGTACCAAGGCAGGTTAATGTTGCGTTCTATGACGCAGATAGCAGCGGTACGTGGAATCCAAAAGCAACCGGAGATGGCGGAGCAGAATTTGTTTATTTGATGTATTCAACCTACGATCCGAATCCGAATACTTTCTATACATCAAAGAATCTGCAATTCACAGCTCAGTTCAGGCTTATGGATATCCAGTATGTTTGGACACCAAGGCTATTGAATAACGGGCCGGCATTTAATAATGGAGATGTTCTTGAGATCGTTCCTTATACAAGGCTCCAGTATCAGCAGAGCCCGGGTACGATAACTGTTATAGAAACAAATCCGACAACTGCTCCAATCATCGGCAGTACTGAAATTGCATCACAAAGAGGCGAGCTTTCGGCGGTCAGGGTTGTGCCAAATCCATATTATGGCGGCCACGCCCAGGAAAACAGCCCGTTTGACAGGTTCGTTAAGTTCATGAATATGCCTAAGCAAGCAACAATCTATATATATTCATTGAATGGAAATCTTGTGAAGCAGATCAACAAGAATGATAACAACACATCTATTAACTGGGATCTTTTAAACATAGATAGAATTCCAGTTGCAAGCGGAATTTATATCGCATTCATAGATGCCCCGGGTATTGGAACTAAGACCATTAAACTGGCTATTTTCACACCCGAAGAAAGAATTGACTCATTCTAAACAGTATTGTAAAAAAATCAATAAGGAGCTTAAAAATGAAATTATATCATAAGATAAAACAAGCTGCCAAATCAGCATTGATATTTACACTGCTGTTTGGAAGCATTAGCTTTGCAGGGGACCGTAGTAAATACGGTACCTCTGCAGCACCGGAGTTACTCATTCCGGTAGGATCAAGAGGAACCTCGCTTGGAGGTTCCATGATCTCTTCAATTTCCGGTATAGATGCTATGTATTGGAATCCGGCTGGTCTTTCAATGATGAATTCAAAGACCGAAGTTCTGGCTTCTCACATGAAATACATCGCTGATATCAACATTAATTATGTGGCCGGAGCTGTGGACCTTGGCGGCATGGGTGTTCTTGGCGCAAGCTTAAAGTCACTTAGCTTTTCAAATAACGAGCTTGTGACAACACTTGAAAGCCCTGATGGTACAGGCGAAACATGGTCACCAACTTATCTTACCACTTCAGTTTCCTATGCAAGGAAAATGTCTGATAAGATATTATTCGGTGCAACCGTAAAAGTGATCTATGAACAGATTCTGACTGTTTCTTCAACAGGATTCGCAGTTGATTTCGGACTTCAGTATCTTGCAGGTAAATCCGGCCTTAAGTTCGGTGTTGCATTAAAGAACTTCGGACCTTCGATGACATTTGACGGCAGTGGTCTCGATCAGTATTATGAACCGTATGGAACTCCAACCGGTTCAACACCTGAGCCAAGAAGAGTGACTTTGCAGGATTTTTCGCTGCCCACAACTCTTGAACTCGGAATTTCTTACGATATCCCGATGGGAAAGAAAAATAATGTACAGCTTTCAACAACGTTCCAGAACAATAACTTCTCAAGTGATGAATACAGGTTCGGCTTGGAATACAATTATAATAATTACGTGTTCTTAAGAGGCGCTTATGCATTCATGCCTGATTATAAAACTGAAGACGGTGTTACCAAAAAAGACCAGAGCTTATTCGGTCCTTCATTTGGTGTAGGTCTCCAGTATCCGTTCGGAACAGTAAGGCTTGGATTAGATTACTCATACAGGATTACCGAGAAATTCAACGGTAACCAGTGGTTCTCATTCACTATGGGCTTCTAATTCAGTATTTTTATTAATTTATTTCGAAAATGCCATTTACTTTCCGGTAAATGGCATTTTCTGTTTATCAATATCTCTAAAATGTCAAAGATACTTAAATCTGCTCTCTTCTTTTTCCTTTTTGCCTCTTCAATCCATTCGCAGGACAACCTGACATTTGACTTTGATTATGCAATATTCAGGGATGAATCCTCAAAAGTTTTTCTGGAGTTCTATTATTCATTTACGGCAGATGAACTGCTCTTCAAAAAGGAATCTGCAGGTTATGAAGCCGGGGGCAAACTTGAGCTGGAAGTAGTGAATAAAACACTCTCAAAGACTGTAGTACTGAAAGATTTCAGAATACCGGTTATATTGAATGATACATCAGGCGCCAATAAGGATTTTAAGCTCACCGGCCAGCTAAATATTCTCTTGGATCCCGGCACTTATGTCATAAAGATGAAAGCGAGTGATTTTAATGATGCCTCAAAAACGAGGACTGCAGAAGAAGAAGTAGTACTCAAGCCGTTTACTGCAAATGAGCTGAACCTCAGTACAATTCAGCTTGGCACAAGCATTGTAAAAAGCACTGATGAAAGCAATATTTTCTACAAGAATACACTCGAGGTGACGCCAAATCCTTCTGGACTCTTTGGTAAAAACCTTTCAAAACTCTTTTATTACCTGGAGCTTTACGGGCTCAGCAAGGAGAAACTGGGAGATAATTATTCTGTGGCATTTACAATAGCAAATGCTGATGGAAGTGAGATTAAGAACACATCGAAAAAGTATGAAGTAAAATCAGAGTCTAAAGTGGAGTACGGCTCGCTTGATATTTCAGAACTTGGTTCAAATAAATATCTTCTTTTTATAAAGTTGCTTGATTCAAAGGATAATGAGCTCTTCCGTTCTTTTAAGTATTTCTATGTTTTTAATGATGATATTACCAATAACAATAATCAAAATCTCACAGATATAGAAAATGAATACCTGCTTAGTGATTATCCCAAAATGCCGGAGAAGCAGGTTGATGATGAATTTAAAAAGGCCATTTACCTGATGTCTGATAAACAGAAGGAACAGTACGAAGCGCTTAGTGAACTTGATCAGAAGAGAATGTTTATGTTCAAATACTGGAAAGGTATTGCACCATACATTCCTAAAAAAGATTACTTCTCAAGGATAGATTTTGCGAATAAGAATTTCAAGAGTGACTTCCGGGAAGGCTGGAAGACGGACCGCGGAAGGGTGTATGCTATCTACGGTAAGTACAGTGAGATCGAAAGGTATCCCTACGAGGGCTCAACCCGCGCTTATGAGATATGGACATACAACAATATCCAGGGCGGGGCAATCTTCGTATTTATGGATAACAGTGCCGGTAACAGCGATTATATCCTCATACACTCGACCGCACAGAACGAGATAAGAGATGATAACTGGAAAGACAGACTGAACATTAAATAATAAACTATCAAAACCGGCTTAATTGCCGGTTTTTTTATGTCATGTCGTTTAGGATTTAAACAAATTAATTTATTTAAGATATTTGCACTTCGTTATAAACATATAAATAGTGTTCAAATTCAGATATCATATTGTAATTGCCTCGTTTATGCTGTCGGTAGTCTTATGGCTATCATTGAATTTTAACCAGGTATACGAGATTGAAAAAACCGTACCGGTTAATTTCCGCGTAAACAAACCATATTCGGTATCAGGTAATATCCCATTGAACCTTGAAGTGAAGTTCCGGGGGGTTGGGTGGAACCTGATCAGGTTATTCACTTCGCTGAATCTTGAATTCAATTACGAAGTAGCTGCCAAGAAGAAAGAAAGCTTCTCGATCCTCACAAAAGATTATCTCCGGACCAATCTGGACCTTTCGCAGAACCTTGATATTATTTCAGTTTACCCGGAAACACTATTTGTGAAGGTAGATACTTATGAAGAAAAATATGTGAAGCTGCATCCACACCTGCAGATCAATTGCAGGGAGGGTTACCAGGTGGTTGGAAAGCCAAGTCTTCAGCCTGATAGCATCAAGATCGGCGGTTCAATTGATCTTTTGAGAAATATAAATCATCTCAACACAAAGTATGTGGTATTCGATAATGTGAACGCCGGCATCACACGGAATATATTTGTCTCTGACAGCCTTTCAAACCTTCTCTGGCTCTCACAGAACGAAGTTAAGCTGAATGTTAATATTGAAATTACAGCCGAAAAAGACTTCGAAAATATCGAGATCAAAGTGCCGAATGTGCCGGATGACAAGGAAGTGCTGCTGATCCCGCAAAACGTTACAGTCCAGCTCAAGGGCGGAGTAAACCAGCTTGCACAGATCGAAAATTCGCGTATAGTTGCAAAGGTTGATTACTTCAAGATATTGCAGGATACTACCGGATCTGTTGTCCCTTATTTCGAGATACCTCCCGGCTGCGATGTTATTGCAGTTAAACCTGATATCATTCAATACGTAATTAAAAAGAAATAGAACTGCAGAATTGATAAAGACTTTTAAAGAAGAAATTTCCTCTCTTTTTGCCGCAATTAAGACTCTGAGCTTTAAAGAGACCTTCATTTTTGTTTCAGTTGCGGTAATAACTTTCCTCTCAATGCATTATGCATCTCCAAACTTTTTCAGGAAAGTTTTCGATACCAGCGATGATAAATTCTATTCTGCCCTGTATTGGTTCTCTGCTGATGGTTTCCTGATGTTTGTTATCCCGATTATCTTAATTCCGCTTGTTCTGAAGGGTAAGCCTTCTGATTACGGATTCCGTATTGGAGATTACAAGTTCGGCCTCAAGTCTTCTGCTCTTTTCGTGGGAGTGATGCTGCCATTTTTGTGGATAGCCTCAGGCAATGAAAGCTTTGCAAGGACTTACCCGCAGGGAGGTCCTTTCGTCAGGGAAAATATTTCTGTGCTGCTGTACTATGAGCTTTTTGTCGGATTTTATATGTTCGCCTGGGAATTCTTCTGGCGAGGCTATATGATGTTTGGGCTGAAGCAAAGATTTGGCTACTACGCAATTTTTATCCAGATGATCCCGTTCTTTATATTACACAGGGGTAAGCCGGATATTGAGACATTTTCCTCTATATTTGCCGGACTGATACTCGGAGTGCAGGCCTGGAGATCAAATTCTTTCATTTACTGCTTTATTGTTCACTGGAGCGTTATGATATTTATTGATGTGATATCCGTGCTCCGATACAAATCCCAGTCCTATGGAATAGGGCTGGATTCATTTATTAAACTTTTTGTTAACTAATTTACTTACTACAATGAGACTCTGCATTAATATAGATCATATTGCAACACTTCGCCAGGCCAGAATGGAAAATGAACCGGATCCTGTTTTGGCAGCGGGAATTTGCGAGATAGCCGGCGCTGATGGTATTGTTTGCCATCTGCGCGAAGACCGAAGGCATATTACAGATAGGGATGTGAAGATCCTGAAAGATACTGTGAAAACCAAGCTTGATCTGGAAATGGCAGCTACAGACGAAATGGTAAAGATCGCTATAGAAACAATGCCATACATAGCAACTCTAGTTCCGGAAAAAAGGCAGGAACTGACAACAGAAGGGGGGCTTGATCTTACAGCGACTGAATTTAAAGTGAGCCCGGCTATTGACGCGCTGAAAGAAGCCGGCATAAAAACAAGCGTATTCATTGAGCCAAATCCGGAAATGGTTGACCTTGCTCTGGAAATGGGCGCGGATATGATAGAAATCCATACCGGCAAATATGCCAGGTTAAGAGTACCGGAAGATATTGTTACAGAGCTCGAAAAGATCAGGCAAACGGCGCTTACAGCAAAAGAGCTTGGCCTTGGTGTAAATGCAGGTCATGGCTTGAATTACCAGAACATCACGGCGATAGCTAATATATCTGAAATAGATGAAGTAAGTATAGGACACTCTATCATTGCAAGGGCTGCATTTACTGGACTCGAAAATGCTGTGAGGGAAATGATCACAATAATCAGGAGAATCCGCCAATAGTGAAGTTCTCCGGCGAACTAATGAACAGGCTGAAAAACGCCAATGTTGTTTCGGTTTTAACCGGTGCGGGAGTATCTGCTGAAAGCGGTGTTCCCACATTCAGGGATCCCGGCGGTATTTGGGAGAAATTCCGCCCTGAACAGTTAGCCAATTTTGAGGCGTTTATGAACGACCCGGATTTTGTATGGAGCTGGTACCAGCACAGAAGGGAAATTATGCGTGATGTTAAACCAAACCCGGGACATTATGCGCTTGCCGAAATGGAAAGGATCTTTCCGGAGTTCAACCTGATCACACAGAATATAGATAACCTTCATTTCAGGGCCGGCAGCAGAAATGTTACCGAGCTCCATGGAAATATTGAAAGAAATTACTGTATAAAGTGCAGAACTTTTATAGACGAAGTGGATGCTCAGGAAAAAAAAGTTCTGAAATGTAAAGAGTGCGGTGGACTTATCCGTCCGGATGTAGTATGGTTCGGCGAGATGCTGCCCCGTAAGGCTCTGGAATTCGCTGAAGATCGTGCAGCTAACTCTGATGTATTTCTATCCATAGGTACCTCTGCGGAAGTTTACCCTGCAGCGATGCTCCCTGTTATAGCGAAGCGCTCCGGTGCTTATGCAGCAGAAGTGAACCCTCAGCCCACCGCAATTACATCGGAAATGGATGAGCTTTTGGAAGGCAAAAGCGGTGTTATCCTGACTGAACTGGTATCACGGCTGAAAGAGGAGATGAACTAGGTTATGCCCTCAATTCTCAAAGCAAATAATCTTGTTAAGCAGTACAGCAAAAGAAATGTAGTTGATACTGTTTCGGTTTCTGTGAAACAGGGTGAAATAGTTGGGCTGCTTGGCCCCAACGGTGCCGGTAAAACAACAACATTCTACATGATAACAGGCATGATGAAGCCGAACTCCGGAGAAATTCTGCTTGATGGCCAGGATATATCTGCTGAGCCGATGTATAAGAGGGCAAGACTGGGGATTGGCTACCTGCCGCAGGAAGCTTCCATATTCAGGAAGATGACCGTTTACCAGAATATATATTCGGTTCTCGAGTTTATGCCGCTAGATAAGTCTGAGCGCGAAGAAAAAACGGAATTGCTGCTTAAAGAATTTGGCATTACACATATTTCAGGCAGCAAAGGATATGTTCTTTCCGGAGGTGAAAGAAGGAGGACTGAAATTGCCCGCGCAATTGCTACAGATCCGAAATTCATCCTGCTGGATGAACCTTTCGCCGGAATTGATCCTATTGCCGTCGAAGAGATCATGAAAATTGTCGCGAAGCTTAAGAACAAGGGAATTGGAGTACTTATTACCGACCACAATGTGCATGAAACACTTTCAATTGTGGATAGAGGCTACATACTTATTGAAGGTAAGATATTCAGGCAGGGTACTTCCGAGGAGCTTGCTGGCGATGAAATGGTGAGGAAGCTTTATCTTGGTGAAACATTTAAGCTTGACCGTTACCATGCAAAATAAGGTTCTGCTTGCTATATCCGCCCACCCGGATGATATTGAGTTCTCATGCGGCGGCACAATGTTTAAGTTTGCCGAACAAGGTTATGATATATACTTTGTGGTTGCCACGAACGGTGAAAACGGCTTTAAGATAGATCATAAGCCGAAATCCCTGAGAATAAAAACCCGCCACAATGAACAGCTTGCTGCAGCGAAGCTGCTGGGAGTTAAGAAGGTATTTTTCCTGAACTACAGGGATTGCCTCCTGCCTAATGATGACGGGCTCAGAGTTAAACTTGCCAAAATAATTAAGAAGGTAAAGCCGGGAATTGTTTTTACTTTTGATCCGGCAAACAGGTCGTTTGAAAGTGTTAACCTGCTTCACAGAGACCACCGCGCTATATCCGAAGCATCATTTGACGCAGTCTTTGCGGCCCGCAACAGGTACTTGCTTCCGGGTGAGCCGCATACAGTGAAGCAATTCTGGTTTTTCGGACCGGATAAACCCAATCATTACGAAAACATCACTAAATTTATCGGGAAGAAGATCAGTCTCATAGAGAAACATCATTCCCAGTTCAGCGATCACAAATCAATGAGCGATTGGGTTAAATCACATCTATCAAGTTATACAAAAAAATACAAGTACAGCGAAAAATTCAGGATCGTGGATATTACGGTTCCTTTTGTAAGGGAAGGCAAAAAATGATTTCAGTCACTGAAGAAGAATTCTCAATTTTGATGGAAGATGCGCTTCACACAATCCCCGAGCCATTTAAGAGCAAGATAGAGAACCTGGTTTTTATGGCGGAGCCATATCCCAGCGAAGCTGATTTGGGAAGAGTAGGACTATCCGATAAATACATGCTCTTGGGAATATATTCCGGGGTTCCCTACACCTACAGGAATACATATTACATGAATACTACTCCTGACAGGATCATACTATTCCAGAAGAATATTGAGAGAGTTTGCAATAATATGGATGAGCTGAAAGAAAAGGTCAGGGAAGTGCTGGTACATGAAATTGCGCATTATTTCGGAATGAATGAAGATGAAGTGCGCGCTGCCGGTTATTAAAATGATTCTGTAAGGCTATATCTCTATCTGCGAACCTACTTCGAATACCCTGTCATTTGGAATATTGAAGAATTCAGTAACTCTCTGGGAATTGCGAGAAAGCAGTATAAACAGCTTTTTGCGCAGCCTTGTTAACCCGTACTTTTCCTTTGCGACGATCAGTTCGCGGCCCAGAAAGAATGTGGTTTTGTTAATGTTGATCGAAAGTCCCTTTGTATTCAGTACATCAATGATCTGCTGGATATTCGCATTATCCATAAATCCGTATTGCGCAATAACCCTGTAGAATCCGTCAGTTGGATTTTCCACCTCTATTGATTCCTCTATAACAGTATGCGGAATCTTCTTAAATATTATACTAAGAACAATTATCTGTTTGTGAAGCACTCGGTTATGTTTCATGTTTTTTACAAGCGCAGGCGGTGTTCCTTTCGGATTGCTGGACATGTAAATTGCCGTACCGGGGGTGGTAACAAGCCTTACACTCATCACTTCATCTATAAATTTCTCAATAGGCTGAGTTTCTTCTTCTATTTTGGCCAGCAGTTTTTTTCTGCCCCAATGCCATGTGGTCATAATAAGGTAGATAAATGAACCGATCACAAGCGGCACCCATCCGCCGTGCAGTACTTTCAGAAGGTTTGCGCCCCAGAATGCCAGGTCTATCACAATGAAGAACAGCGAGAGCAATAAAGCCAGCGGCAGTGACCATTTCCAGAGCTTCCGCATAGCAACAAATGCAAGTATCGTTGTAATTACCATTGTGGAGGTAACCGCAATTCCGTAAGCTGCTGCCAGGTTGCTTGAGCTCCTAAAGCTGAGTACAAGCATTATTGTGCCAATGAAAAGAAGCCAGTTAAGCTGTGGAATATAGATCTGTCCCCTTTCTTCTTCTGATGTATGATTTATTCTGAGTCTGGGTAAATATCCCAGCTGTAATGCCTGAAAAGTAAGCGAGAATGCACCTGAAATTACTGCCTGTGATGCAATTACCGTTGCGAAAGTTGCCAGTATTACAAGAGGATAAAGCGCCCATTCAGGTGAAAGCAAATAAAAAGGGTTCTCTACTGCTGTATGATCTCTCAGTAAAAGAGCGCCCTGTCCGAAATAATTCATGAGAAGA
>WBZT01002201.1_pt1 | contig 13716 bp, 10 predicted proteins | sample 5204241 | NCBI WGS metagenome assembly WBZT01 (sample SAMN12344358, study PRJNA552823) | activated sludge metagenome | biome: Activated sludge suspended growth; feature: Nitrification reactor; material: Wastewater; isolation source: activated sludge from nitrification reactor of wastewater... | reverse complement strand
GGCATACCTGCTGCCGATGGGCTGCCAGGAGCCGCGGTGGCCGAGGACGCTCGTGGCCTACGACACGACCGCCGACGTGGCGACCGTGCTGGTGGGTGGAGTCGGTGGTGGGACGCTGCTCAACGCCCGGGTCCTGACTCGGTGACCGACACCGCGGGCCGATCTTGAGGTGGACGGCGCAGTCCGTAGTCGAGATGGGTAATTCCACCGGTGTAGGGCGCGGCTGCCGAGATGAAGACTCTCCGTCAGGCGGCACGGACGGACCACCGCCCAGCAAACACCCAAGTGGCACCACCGACCGAAAGGAACGACCATGAACGACAAGGCCTTCGAGATCACCGACCTGGAGCTCGACGAGCTTGAGGTGACCGCGATCGAGGACACCGCCGCTCTGCCCGAGGGCTCGGCGTCCTGGAAGTCCAGCTCCACCTGCGTGGTCCTGCTCTGATCTCACGCACACCCCAGGAGGGCCGGTCATCGATGATGGCCGGCCCTCCTCGCGTGCGTGCCTTCCTGGGCCAGGTAGTCGTGTGCCGCGGTTGACCCTCTCGTGGGTCAGGCCACAGCCGGCGGAGCCGCCGAGAAGATCGCCGCAAGCGCCACTCGCGTCTGGACCCCCACCTTCGCCAGCACTTTGGCCACATGCGAGTCCACGGTCCGCACGCTAAGGAAGAGCTGGCCAGCGATCTCCCGGTTGGTCTGGCCAGAACACACGAGCCGTGCGATCTCCGCTTCACGGGCGCTCAAGCCGAACTCCCCTCCGCACAGACCCCGAGACTGGCTCGCCGCAATGCGCTTCTGCAGGACAACAGCACGAGCGGCAACCGAGTCAGCCCCCAGCTTGAGGAACACCGCCTTCGCCAGGCCCGACTCCCGCTCTGCGCGACGGAAGTCGCCAGTGCGGCGCAGGGCCTCGGCGAGAAGCAGTCGGGCCCTGCCGAGCTCGAGGGGCCAACCGATCCGCGACCATGCCGAAACTGCCTCGGTCGCAAGGTCAAGCCCCGCCGCCGCATCACCGGCAGCACAGAAGACCGCCGCCGCCGACCTGGTCCACCAGGCGATGTCCACCTCCGACCCGGACTCCGGCCGCCGCCCGAGCAGGGACAGAGCTGACTCCACATCGCCGCCGATCGCCGCAGCCTCAGCCGTCAGCCCGTCACAGCGAGGGCCGCCCAACTGCTCGAACCCGATGGCCGCAACCCACCATGGATCTCCCTCCGCAGCGGCGAGCATGGCGCGCGCCTCGCACCGAAGGGCATAGGCCTCAGGGTCCCCGTGCGCGAGCGTGGAGAGGTCGTCCGCGGTGGGTTCGGTCACTGGAGTCCCATGCGTCACGGCATACAGGTAGGTGACCAGCGTGGTCGCCAGCTTGCCTGCCCGCGCCAAGCCGAGCTCACCTGCAACGTCTTGAGCACACTGGGCCGATCGCAGGCTCGATTCGAGGCGACCGCGGCGTAGGTCGAGCACCGCACTGGCCGCGAGCAGGTCGACGTAGACACCGCCGCGAGAGCCGACGACGTGCAGGCCGTGCGCGACGAGATCCGCCGCCAGGGTGGTGAGGCCAAGCCGCAGGGCAGCGAAGGCGAAGGGTGCTAGCTGGTCCACCACTCGGGCGAGGTCGGTGGACGACAGTGCGGCGAGCTGGGTGCGGATCAGATCGGCCTGGTTGACGAGCGCCTCGCGGTCCTTGTCCATGCCCCCTTCCCGGCGGACAAAGTCGACGATCTCGACAGCCACTCGATGCCCAGGGCTCAGGACTGGCATCTGCTCGGGCGCCAGGACTCCTGCGGTCGCCGCCTCGATCAGCAGAGGAGGAACCAGGTCGACGGATCGAAGGCCCTGGACCTCGGTCCGCAGGAGCGCGGCCGCCACCGACTCGTTGCCGATCGCGCGCTCACACTGGGCTGCCACCACGATCGCCTCTTGGCGCGCCGCGGGGACGCAGACAAGCTCCTTGGCCAGGGCCGCGGCTTCGACGACGCGCCCCTCGTCGGCCAGCGCTGACGCCAGGACCGTGCGCGCTGCGACAGCGACCGGTTCGTCGACGGACGGGCACAGTCTCAGCGCACACCGACTCCAGCGCTCAGCCGTGCTGGGCGAAGTCGGCAAGCAGTCCCGGGCGGCCGCCACCAGCTCGGTCGCAGCTGCCAGGTCTCCGGGGACGGCTGCGACGCCCAGATGCGAGGCAATCGGCACTGCCCCAGGCCGTCGCGGGTCACGCGCCAGCTCGATGGCCCGGCGGTGCAGCACTTGTCGGCCCGCCGGGTCGACCTGTGCATAGCAAACGGCCCTGAGCACGGGGTGCGCGAAGCCCACCCGACCCGTGCGGACCGTCAACACGCCCTGGTCAAGGAGCGGAAGCGATGCCGCGCGCGCCACACTTGCGTTCTCCAGTCCGGCCACCTCGGCGACCGCATCGAGATCAACGGTGTCTCCCAGCACCGCTGCGGTCGCTGCAACGAGCCGCGTGCCGACGTCAGCGAAGGTCCCGGCTGCCCAGCCGCGAAACGCTCCAAGGTCGACATGCTCGGCGAGGACATCCACCGGAAGGCGGTGGAGCTCGCGCAGCCGAAGCAGTGGAATCCCCGCGAGGGCGTGGACGTAGGCCGGCCGGCCGTCCGCTGCCTGCAGCACCTCCTCCGCGCGGGTCCGACCCATCGCCGGGTATGCCGCGAGCACGTCACCAAGCTGCCACGCCGGGAGAAGGTGATGGCGCTCGCCCACGCAGGAACGGAGGGCGCTCGGCACCAGTCCGGCTCGTCCGCCAAGGAGCAGGGCTACGCCCGGCCGAGCATCACGCAGCAGATCGACCAAGAAGGAAACGTCTTCGGGATGCACTAGGTGGACGTCGTCGACGACCACCACCGAGGGGGACGATGTCAGGGAGGTCCGCAGTCCGGCCAGGGCGGACAACCGGTCGAGGTCGTCGACTCGACCATGCCGGACGACCAGCTTGGCCCGACGCAGCTGGGTGCTGATGTCCTCCAGCGTCCAGGAAACGCCGCTGCCGAGGGGGCCCTCGACCAGAACGGGGATTCCGTCATCGACGGAGGCGAGCACCGCCGCTCGGATCGCGCTCGTTGTCTGGCCGGCCGTGACGCCGGCGTCGATACGGTTCATCTCCGGTTCCGATCCGGCTCAAGCGCCGGAAACGGCGCCGGTCGAGCACGAGTCGTCCCACCCGATCACCGCGGGGTCCCACCCGATCACCGAGTCATCCCACCCGATCACCGCGGGGTCCCACCCGATCACCGAGTCATCCCACCCGATCACCGCGGGGTCCAACAGACACCCCGGCTGCTCCACCGTGGCGAATGCTCCAACCGCTCCGACCACGCCGGAGTGGCCGGCGTGAGCGGCGCTGGCACCCAGTCCGCCGAGGGCAGCCATCGAGACTGCTGCGATGCCAGCAAGCCGCTGAGCGCGACGCGAGAGAGATCCGGGGAGGCGGTGCAGAGCGATCATTGGGGGAGACCTTCCTGGCGCGTAGGGATCGGTGTTCTTGCCGATCCGGGTACCTAGATCCCACCCGTTTGACCTGCATCGAAACTATGCGTTCGGACGTCAGCAAGGTGCCCCGCCATGTCCGGAAGTGGACGCAGACAGCGCGAGCCCTCCGACTACAACCACCCTCTTCGGGTCGCCTCGGCCCCAGCCTCAAAGCGGCTGCGTGCCCCGAGGTCGGCCATCAACCGCGCCACCTGACGGCGCAGATGTCGCACCGAGATCCCGAACTCCCGGGCGGCCGCTTCATCGGTGCACCCAGAGGACAACAGCACCAGGAGGCGCCGGTCCCGTTCCTCCAAGTCCGCGGTCGCATCCTGCTCGTCGTCGGGCTCCCAGGAGACCGGTTCCGCCGCCGACCAGGCCCGCTCAAACAGATCCACGAGGCCGACGATCAGGCCGGGGTGCCGCACGACAAGCGCCCCGGCACCGGAGTTGCCCGGATCGACGGGCACCACCGCGACCTGTTCATCGAAGATGACGACCCGTTCGGGGACCGTGTCGGCGACTCGGATCCCCACGCCGAGGGCAGAAAGTTCGTGCAGGTAGCTGCGGTTGAGCTCGTCTCCCAACGCACGACGGTCATGGATGACCCGAATGTGCATGCCGCGCCTGGCGGCCCGCCGGTCCAGCGGTCGGCTCGCCTCGATCGACGCCAGGCTCTGCGGGCCGCCAGGGTGAACCGCCATGACCGAGTGCCGAGCGAAGAAGGACAAGTCGGCAAGATGGTTCCGGACCGCTTCGACACCCACCAATCTCTCGACTTCAGCGGGTTCCGAATGCGGACGAACGGGAGTCGCGTGACGCATGACGGCGATCTCCGAGCGCATCGAGGACAGCCGACGATACCTGGCCATCGCCTCGTCCTCGAGCCGCTCCAGCAGGGCACCCAGCGCCGCCCGGGGATCTGGGACTTCGATCTCCTGGTCGACCACCTGGATGACCGCTCGTTCGACGAGGGCATCAAGGCAGTTCTGCAGATGCACCTCGGAAAGGCGGGTGGAGGCCGCGAGGCTGTGCAGGTCTCGCCAACCGTCTGCGAGCAGCGCTCGATAGACCCTCTCCTCGTCCGCGCTGAACCCCAGTTCGGCGAGCGACAGCGGATCTCACCCCCAAGGGCACGCGCATGAGTCGGACGAGCCCGGCAGGTGACGCGGTCGGCGCACGCTCACCGGCATACCAAAGGCTAGCCGTCCCAGGGCAGTCCCGCGCGGCGAGAATGCCAAGGCGCCGCCGGTCTGGAGACCGGCGGCGCCACCTGGGCCAGATCAACGAAGCCGGACTGCGAAGCGACGCGTCGCGCCGCCCACGAGCACCAGCGCCATCCCGAGCGCGACGGCGACAGCAAGGTATGCCGGTCCGCTGGCAAGCCGACCTGCAAACAGCTCGCGGGTCCCGGTGACGACATGGGCGAGCGGGTTGACCGTGGCGATGGCCTGCATCCAGCCAGGTGCGAAGGTCAGCGGGATCATGATCCCGGAAAGCAGCAGGACTGGCAGGGTGAGCAGCTGGAGCAGTCCAGTCATCGCCCCTTCATGGCTGGCGCCGAGGGCCAGGACGTGGGAGCCCGCGCTCAGCCCGGCCGCGACCAACCCAAGCACGGCAAGGCTGGCCAGGACGCCGGGCAGGTGTGGACGCATCCCGATGGCTACGGCAACGACAATCAGGAGCCCGGCCTGGAAGAGGTAGCTGACAACATCCCGCAGCACCCGGCCAAGGAGCAAGGCCGAGCGGCTCACCGAGCTCACTTGGCACCGGTCCAGAACCCCGTTGCGAACATCGCTGATGAGACCGACTCCGGCATACGCTGACGCGCCGGTCAGAAGGAGCACGAGCAGGCCGGGCACGAAGAGCGCGGCTGCCTCCGCCTCCGTGGCGATCCCGAGGGCGTTGCGCAGCAACGGTAGGAACAGGCCGAGGTAGAGCAGCGGCTGCACGATCCCGATCACCAGCCACGCCGGGCTGCGCACGGTGAGGCCGAACTGGTGGGCGAAGACGACCAGAGTGTCACGTAGCAGTTTCATGGGGGTTCTCCTGAGGTCAGGCGGGGTCGAGAGCACGGCCGGTGTGAGCGAGAAAGACATCGTCGAGCGACGGTCGGCGAACGGCGGCACCGACGACCCGCAGTCCGGCCGACGTCAGGTCGGCGACAGTGCTGGCCAACGTCCGCTCCCCGTCGTGCACGTGCAAGCGCAGGCCAGCGCCTTCGCCGGCGACATCCAGGACGTCCGCCCGCGACGAGAGCCGTTGTAGCGCGATGCCCAGATCATCGGCGTCGCCCAGGGTCAGAGTGAGCACGTCGCCAGCAACCTCACGTTTGAGCTCCTCAGGGGACCCGTTGCAGACGACCCGACCTTCATCGACGATGCCTACCCGGTCACACAGGTCGTCGGCCTCGTCCAGGTAGTGGGTGCTGACCACGATCGTCATCCCACGTTCCCGCAACGTCCGAATGGTGTCGGCCAGCTGGGAGCGGCTGGCCGGGTCGAGCCCGAGCGACGGCTCATCGAGGAAGAGCAGCTGGGGGTCGTGCACAATGCCCAGGCCGATCTCGACCCGCCGCCTCTCGCCACCGGAGAGCGTCGTCGTCGGCCGGTCGGCGAACTCAGTGGCGCCGACGAGGTCGAGGACTTCAGCAGATCGCTCGGCGGCCTCGGCCCGTCCGAACCCCTGGAGCCGGCCTTGGAGCACCAGCTCCTCCCGGGCAGTGTTCGCACCCGTGAGCCCGCCTGCCTGGAGGACGAACCCGATGCCACGGCGCACTGCTGCGGGATCTGCCACGAGGTCGTGCCCCACGACATACGCGGTCCCCGAGTCCGGCTTGAGCAGCGTCGTGAGCATCTTCATCGTCGTGGACTTGCCTGCGCCGTTGGGGCCGAGCAGCCCGAAGATCTCGGTCTCCTTGACCATCAGGTCCAGACCGGCCACCGCCGACACCTGTTCGACAACGCGCCCGACCCGCCGTCGGTAGGTCTTGGTCAGCGCGTTCGCTTCGAGGATCATTCGCTTCTCCCGTCATTCGAGGTTGGCTCACTGTGGCCTCGGCGGGCTCCGGTCGGCATCGGTGAGGCTGCCGGTCTGGCTACCGACTCTGTGGTGGGTGGCCCCAGCGGATGGCGTGTTTCGATGCCCCCGCCCACAGGCAGGACGTAGGTCAGGAACCGCTCCAGGCCGTCCACGAGGAAGACATCGTGGGCGAGGTCGTCGTAGAGGCCACCGACCGGGCATAGCTGCAGGTCAGTGGCAGCCGCCACCAGGGCAAGGTTCTGGGTGAGATGACCGGCTTCCAGCAATGCCATCCGCAGCGCACGCAGACCGTACCTGGCTCGAATCGTTCGCACGTCAAGAACCACCCCGATGAGCGCCGGGAGGGTGTTGACGTCAACTTGCATCGGCCCAGGGGGGCCATCTGTGAACCACATGGAGATCGCTGCGACGTCGGCAACCGGAGGAAGCGGCGCGATGGGAACGAGCATTCGCCGATCGATGTCTGCGTCGTAGACCCCAGGCTCGATACCGGACACGCTGCGGATAAGAAGGCGCAGGCGCGCGGCATACTGTGCTCCCGCGCTGGGGTACGTGCGCCCGGTGAGACCCTCTCCGCCCGGCGCGGTCGTGGCCTCCCATAGCAGCGTGGCGAGTTGATCCTGTGCCAACGGGCCGTGCGGGCCTCTCCGACTGGCCCGGCGACGAAGGGCCTCAGCCAGGTGTATCGGCGGCAAGCCGGCCGACTGAAGTGCGTTTCCGCGGCGCCCGAGCGGACCCCAGTCGAACAGCGGCTCCGGGGCCGGCCCGTCATCGGGGGCCTGCAGGGGCATGTCCGCCGGCAGGAATCGGCTGGCGGCGAGATAGACCCGATCCGGCGCCCCGAGGGAGGAGTCGAAGTAGTCCTCCGGTGGAGTGGTCACCTCCAGAGCGGCCGCGACAAACCACTCAACCCAACGCTCCTCATCCGGAGTGATGCCGATCCGGTTGAGCAACAGGTGCAACTGGGACGCCCACACTCCGAGCCGTCGGGGGGAGCCCAGGTCGCGTTGTTGGTTGCTGGTCGTGCGGACGAGCTCATACCACTCGCCAAGCGGCTCGCGGTCGAAGTGCGCCCGGATCGTCTCGGAGCGCTCTCGGCCGGCACCGATGGCGTGGCCCATGAGGACCGCCGAACGTCCAGCGTCGGAAGGCTCCAGATGCCATCGCCAGGAGTAGGCGTTGGAGCGCAACCAGCTCACGGTCGCCGCCGGGTCGAGACCCAGCCCCCTGGCGGTCGCGATGACCAGTGCCACTGCCGCTTCCAGCCGGTGGGCTGAGGTCGGTCGGTCAGAAACGATCCGAGCCGCGATGGCGCTGGACGTGCAGAAGGCCTGCTCCGCTCGGGCGAGGTGATCGACCCCGCCGTAGCGTTCGGGCTCACGCTGGTAGTCCCCCTCGGTCAGGAGCAGTCCACTGTCCCGCGCGACCTGGGTCGCCAGCCGCTCGGCGACCTCGATCGGTGCATCCATCCGCCAACGCACGTGCAGGCCTCCGTCGGAGTACCTGAGGAAGAACCAGCGGTTGACTTCCCCGAGGGCCATCGCGCGATCACTCGATGGAGCCAGGATGTCGCGGATGAGAGCGTCGGCCTGATCCCTGCCCGCCGGAGTCCAGATGTAGTACGTAACCCAAGGATGCTGCCGGTCCTCGTCTTGGCGGGGCGGGCTGGCTGCGGTGATCGTCATGGCTGGACCTCCTGGTGGTATGCCGTGTGCTCGAGGCTGGCGGGCGGGATACCGACGCCGGGTGGCGACGGTGGTGCGGAAACCGGGCTGAGGTCGTACGTGAACCCATGGACTCGGGGGCGACCCAGCAAGACGGTGTAGATCAGGTCCTCGTCCGGGGGGACCTGCAGCGCGGCCTCGACGTCGGGTTCGTCAACCCCGCGTACGGGCCGGGCGAACATCCCCACCGAAGCAGCGGAGCGGCATACCTGCTGGGCGGCGATGCCGGCGGCGAACAGGGTTGCCGGGTAGTCACGTTCACCACGCGCGGTCGCCAGCGGCGCACTGATGCCCCAGACCACGTTCATGGCCGATACCCGAACAGCGTCCGGCGGGGCACGGAACGCACGGGCCACGACGTGTTGGACCTCGCCGCGGCGGATGAGCGTCAGGCCGTCCGGGGCCGACTCCCAGACTCCTGACTCGACGCCATCGACGCGATGGATCGCCAACCGGTGCCGCAGCGCGGGCTGTGAGACCGGGGCCGACGAGACGAACTGCGCCCACGTGGAGGGTGGGATGGGCCGCGGATCAGGCGCAAGTCCGCGTGGGTCCAGTCCCGAACATCTGCGCGCCCAACGAACCGAGTCGACAGGAGGCGCGACCAGAGCCACCGCCGCCGACGGCGACAACCACATCCCCGGCCGTTGCACGTCGCTCAGGTCCAGTCGACGGCGGACCGTCAGGCCTTGTTCGTCGAAGCGTTCAAGCAGGGCCCCGACAACGTGTCCGGCTTCCAGGCTGGCGATCGCGTAACGAATCGGTCCGTAGCCTGCCGGGAGTGCGTCAGGTTCAGCGCGGACGAGCACGCCATAGCCCGGCTCACCGACCGGTCGGTGATCGACCAGCAGTCCACGTACCTCATCGACCCGGGCCTGGATGGCGCCAGCCCGGAAGTGCACGCTGTGGGCCTGCTTGGCCCGAGCCGAGGGGAAGGGGCGATGGGCGTTGTACCCGGACCAGTCATCCCAGCGCGTGGGCAGAACCGCGGCTCGCACAGCCCGCAAGACGTGCTCCGCCGTCGCTTCGGGCCACAGGTCGTGCACCTGCGGACCGGAGGCATCGGGGAGTCCGTCGGCACGAGGCTGGCCCGGATCGGCGACGAGCTCCTTGCCGACACCGTGGCTCCAGGCGGCCCGCAGGCTGAGCTGGCGGGGATCTTTGAGGGCGGCGGTACTCATGGGAACGGATGGGGGTGGAAGGGAAGCGCCTCGTATGCCGGCAGCGCACCGACCCAGCCCTGCTGGTAGGGGACGCTCAGCAACCGCGGCAGCCCGCGGGTACGTCGATAGACGTGGCCAAACGTCAGGGAGACCAACCCGGGCGCGATCACGCGCGCGGCATACAGGCCGAGTTCCCGCTCGACCCACGACGGGGTCTGGTCGACGATGACCGTGTCGACGCCGACCTGCAGGGCTCGTTGGCGCACCTGCTCGAGGATGGCGGCAACGTCGCGACCGCCAGCCGCCGTCGCCGACCAGTCCCGGGAAGCATCCACCGAACCCAGCGAGGTCTCGCCCGCGGGAGCGGATGGACCAGAAAGCAGGGGCTCGAAACGGCCGCGGGCCTCGCGCAAGGCATTGACCCCGACGTGGTCGTCGATGGTCTCGACAAGCGCGGGGTCCTCGAGCATCGGCCACAGCCGCCGTCTGTCGAAGGCCCCGGCAGTCTGGCGAGCCTGGTGAGGGGCGTGTTCGACATTGACGACCACCTCGACGAGAGCAGACCGGATCGCGTCGCCCCGGCGAAGGTGCGCCCCTGCGGTGACGAAGACCGCAGGAGCATCGCCGCCTGGATCACGGTGCACGGCTACAGCGACGACGACGGGAACCGCCATGTCGCTCGTCGCGTCAAGCAGGATCACGTCGTAGTCGAGGCTGTCCAACCGCCCCCGGATCATCCCGAGGAACGGGTCGCGCGAGGGGAAGGCAATCCGCGGCAGCGAGGCACCCGCCCACCAGGCAATGAGGAAGGCGTCCCTTTCGATGAGCTCGAACAGTCCGTAGAGGGCAGCCTCCTCCAGGGAGTTGCCCAGGCCACAGCCGTTCGACGACTCGGCCAGGACACCCTGTCCGCGTGGCGCTGGAACGCCCCAATAGGCCGCCTGCTCCGGCACCGCGATCGGTCCGCCCCGTCGCTGCGAGTGCCCCCAGACCCAGTCGAGAGGCAGATCCTCACTGAACGGCGCCAGCGCGAAGCGGGGGTGTTGCATCGCCTCGGGTTCGTACTGGCCAAGGGCACGCGGATCTAACGCGACATCGGTTCCCAGCTCTCGCAGCGACGCGCGAAGGTGCGTCTGCCGACGTCCTGGTCGCATCCCGGTGATTCGCTCGAGCGCCTCGAAGAGGGCGACTCGCTCCGCGTCAAGGAACCTGGTGGCCCGTCCATAGCCACCATCACCGTCCAGGCGCCGGTCCGCCACCTCGGCGTAGGCGATCGGAAGACAGATCCGGTCACTGCGCCCCAACCGCCGCACTGGGCCGAAGCCCTGGTCGACCATCGCGGCACGCAGGCGAGCGGGTGTGGTCCGGTCATTCGCACTGCGCAGGGTGGCCGGATCGCAGGGCACGCCGCACCGGCGTGGGGCGCTGGCTGGCTCTGGCCCGTCCAGCCCCAAGGGGTGGCAGCGGGCACATCCGGTATGCCGTGGTCGCGCCCTACGCGTGGTGACCTCAAGACTGAGCCCGTCAAGGACCCACACCTGCCCATCAGCCGCCCGCCCGGCCTGGATTGCGAGCGAAATGACCTCTCCCAGGAGGTCCTGGGCGATCGGCGCACAGGCACCGTCGCGCCGGACCTCGTCTCGGGCCGAGGTGCCGAACTTCGCCGTCGTCCGGGAGTGCTCGACACACTCCAAGCACACTGGTGCACCGGCGTGCTGCAGCGGGCCGATGAGCACGTCCGCTCCGTCCGCCCTGACCGGCAGGACCGCCTGCGCTCCTGCCCAAGCCCGGTCAGCGAGCGCCGCGCAGTCGGCAAGGGTCCATGGACCCATCCGCTCGACCCGAACAGGCTGGACAGAGCCCCTGCCCATCGGGTCGACGGTGATCGGGGCGCGCACCTCCTGCGGGGAACGGAGGATCTGGACGGAGCTCATCGACGCACCTCAACGAGAGTGTGTGACGCCGACAGATCGCTCACCCGTGGGTCCAGGACGGCGCGCAGCTCCAGGCTCCGGCCGTCAGGGAGCTGCCTGAGTCGATGCTGAAAGTCGGTCTCCGAGACTCTCATCCCAGACGGCCATGACCAGGCATCGTCATCCCAACCCACCGGGCCGCCCGGTTCCCGCCCCGAAGGTGAGGCACCCGTCGGGATCGCGACCTGGGTTGCCGGGAGCTGGTGCTCTCCGTCGCGAGGTGCGCCGTGATCCCACTGGATCCGACCCACCAACCCCAAGGCCGCCATCGCTGCCGCATCCCCGGCGGTGGCCTCGATGGCAGTCACGGACCCGAAGCCGGGAGCCGACGCAGTCGCCCGGTAGACCCCGTCCGTCAAGAGCTCCACCCGCAGTTGCGGCGATGCAGCGAAGTGCAGGGCCAGGGCTTTCCACCATCGCCGCGCTGCCGGGTGTGCTGCCCAGGTCTCCTCGGGGAGCTGGCCTGCGGCGGGCAGGTCGACCCAGGCCCGGCGCAACGCCCGACCAGCGGCGTCGACGTCGTCCGCACCAGCGACGATCGGGCGTTCGAGTCGTTCGCCAGCGATGTCCTCAACGAGAGCGGTGCCCGCTGTGACGCGGGCGAGCTCACCGGTTGGCGCGACTCCCGCGACGACCTGGGCACCGTGGCGCAGGGCGTGGATGGCGGCGGGGACCTGCTGGATCAAGTCCCGGTCATGGTCCTGCGCCGGGCCGAGCTCGGGATCGGTGAGTGCGCCGAGCCGGACTGATGCGTCCTGCAGCCAGACAACGGGCCTCTCGACACAGGGTGGCACGGCCAGCCAGGGATGGTATGCCGCCCGCAACGGGTCCATCCGGGCGACCAGAACCGTGGCGGCAGCCCAGCCGGCGTCCGCTTGGCCCCGAGCCCCCCGTGACTGGCCGGGGTCGTTGAGACCAGCGACAGCACAGACAAGGCGGTGAACGGCAGCTGCGCCGACCAGTGAGTGCAGCGCGGTGGGCGCAGAGACTCGTCGGGACATCCCGACCCGTTCGCGCAACTGCGCGAACGAGCCCCCGACAGTGAGTCCGTCCACGGCGGGCAGGACGAGACCGACACTGTCGTCCGCGCTTGCCCACACGAGCCGTTCTCCGGCTGCGACGGCGACGGGGTCACCGTCCACCCCGATCAACCGACCGAGCGCGCGAGGCGCGGGCCGCGCCTCCACCGCGACGTCGAGCTGCCGCAAGGCACGTTCGGCAGCCCAGGCCACCGGCCCCGACCCATACACAGCAAAGGGGTGGTCAGCCAGCCTGGCCCAGGCCTCCCATGGGTGGTCGGCGACCGACTCAAGCCAGGCGCGCGTGGCCGTCGTAGGAGGCTGACTGTCAGTCGCGTCAACGGCCCAGTCCTTGGGAACTCGGACGAGCATGTCGTGCGCCTGCAGTTCGGCGCGGATCCGTTCGACCGCTTCGCGCACCGGGCCCGGGGCCGTCTGAGGACACCAGTGGTCGTCGGAGATGCCTTCGACCAATCGCAACTCCAGGGCATCCCACACCCGACGAAGTCCAGTCCCACCGGTCAACGTGAGGCTCTGAGACCACCCCCGTGCGAAGAGGCCGTGTTGGATCGGCGTCACTTGGACGATCGGGCGCAGCTTGGTGACCAGTTCCGGCTGTGCTGACATCGGTTGTCCCTTTCTGCGAGGTCGGTTTGGGTCTCAGGCCCCGGCTCCGGACCGGGCGAGCTGCACCCAGTCGACGCCGGTAAGTGCTGTGACACAGCGGGAGAGGAGGTAGGCACCGAGATACCTCTCGACCGGACGCACCCCGCAGGTGAGCAGCAGCTGGTAGAGGACATTGGTGGCGAAGCGGTAGGGGCCGAAGTGCTCGGCCACCGCAGCCGGATCGAACCGCCCCTGGATGAACCGGTGAAAGTCCGACAGCTCGTCGTCTGATCGACCTGCCGGCAGGAGTGGAAGTGCTCCAGCCCGGTATGCCGTGCCAGCCCGCTCGACTGCAGCGCTCGACCACTCGAGGAGCACCTCGTCAAGCTGTTCTCGGGTCTGGCCGGCGAGCAAGCCGGCCACGGTGCTCACGAGCTCGGGGTGCGCCCCCAGCCACGCCCGCTCGAACGCCTCACGCGTCTGCTCCCCCGACCTGTGTAGGTAGTCCTCGACGTGGGAGAGAAACGACATCGCACCACCGGTCGGACCAGGTGCGTAGGTCGTCGCGTGCAGTGCCAACGCCGTGATCGTCAGGCTCAGGTTCGTCATTCGCTGCGCGTAGAGGTCACCCGTGGCCACGTCCAGCGCATCCAGTCCCGCGCTCATCAACGTGTCGCGGGTGTCTCGGGCCGCTTCGCCG
>WBZT01002199.1_pt1 | contig 13733 bp, 13 predicted proteins | sample 5204241 | NCBI WGS metagenome assembly WBZT01 (sample SAMN12344358, study PRJNA552823) | activated sludge metagenome | biome: Activated sludge suspended growth; feature: Nitrification reactor; material: Wastewater; isolation source: activated sludge from nitrification reactor of wastewater... | reverse complement strand
CATCCTGGAAGCATCCGGTGGAATTACCCTGGACAATATCCGCATGATTGCAGAAACTGGTGTTGACCGCATTTCCGTTGGCAGCCTGACGAAAGACATCAAGGCAGTCGACCTTTCCATGCGGTTCGGCACACCCAAAAACCGATAACCCTGCGCGTTATCGCCTTGACCAAAACGCCTCGAACGGTTACTGTTCAGGGTTTCGTAATAAATCCAGAATAATCACATTCTTAATATGGAATCATCAGGCCCAATCACCGGTGCGGAAATCGTCATTCGCTGCCTGCAGGAGGAAAAAGTCGAGTTTGTCTTTGGCTATCCCGGCGGCGCGGTGCTGAACATCTATGACGAAATCTTCAAGCAGGAGCACTTCAAGCACATCCTGGTGCGCCACGAGCAAGCTGCCGTGCATGCGGCAGATGCCTACGCCCGCGCCACTGGCAAGGTAGGTGTTGCGCTGGTGACTTCCGGCCCCGGCGCCACCAATGCAGTGACCGGCATTGCCACGGCTTACATGGATTCCATCCCACTGGTGGTGTTGTCCGGCCAGGTGCCGACCCCGGCTATCGGCATGGACGCCTTCCAGGAAGTGGACATGGTGGGGATCACCCGCCCCTGCGTGAAGCACAACTTCCTGGTGAAAGACATCAAGGATCTGGCCGCCACCATCAAAAAGGCGTTTTATATCGCCGCCAGTGGCCGCCCCGGTCCGGTGGTGGTGGATATTCCCAAGGATGTGACTGCGCATCTGCATAAGTTTGAGTATCCAAAGAGCGTGGAGCTACGCTCCTACAACCCGGTGTTGAAGGGGCATTCCGGCCAGATCAAGAAAGCCATCAAGCTGCTGCAAAACGCCAAACGGCCCATGGTGTACGCCGGTGGCGGCGTGGTGCTGGGCGACGCGGCTGAAGCGCTGACCCAAATGGTGCGCAAGCTAGGCTTCCCCATCACGAACACCTTGATGGGGCTGGGCGGCTATCCCGCCACGGACAAACAATTCCTCGGCATGCTGGGCATGCACGGCACGCTGGAAGCCAACATGGCGATGCAGGAATGCGACGTTTTACTGGCCGTAGGCGCACGCTTTGACGACCGCGTGATCGGCAACCCGGCGCACTTTTTCCAGAACCCGCGCACCATCATCCACATTGATGTGGATCCCTCTTCCATTTCCAAACGGGTGAAGGTGGATGTGCCTATCGTGGGCGATGTGAAGTCAGTGCTGGCGGACATGCTGCAGCTGCTGGAAGAAGATGGCAAGCACGCCAACGCCACTGCGCTGAAAGCCTGGTGGCAGAAGATCGAGGAATGGCGCTTCAAGTCCTGCCTGAGCTACAACAAGTCTGACAGCGTCATCAAGCCGCAATACGTGATCGAAAAACTGTGGGAGGTGACCAAGGGTGATGCCTTTGTGACTTCCGACGTGGGCCAGCACCAGATGTGGGCGGCGCAGTATTACAAGTTCGATTTGCCGCGTCGCTGGCTGAATTCGGGTGGTCTGGGCACCATGGGCGTAGGCTTGCCGTATGCCATGGGCGCGCAGTTTGCATTCCCGGACAAGCAGGTGGCCTGTATCACCGGCGAAGGCAGCATCCAGATGAACATCCAGGAGCTCTCCACCTGCAAGCAGTACCACCTGCCGATCAAGGTGATCCTGCTCAACAACCGTTACCTCGGCATGGTGCGCCAGTGGCAGGAGTTTTTCTACGAGAATCGTTATTCCGAGTCTTATGTGGACGCACTCCCGGATTTCGTCAAACTGGCGGAATCCTATGGCCATGTCGGCATGAAGATTGAAAATCCTGGCGATGTAGAAGGCGCCTTGAAGGAAGCTTTTGCCTTGAAAGACCGTTTTGTGTTCATGAATTTCATCACCGACCAGAAGGAAAACGTGTTCCCCATGGTGCCAAATGGCAAAGGCTTGTCTGAAATCATTCTGGCGGAGGAACTGTAATGAAACACATCATTTCCCTGCTCATGGAAAACGAAGCGGGTGCCCTGTCGCGCGTGGCCGGGCTGTTCTCCGCACGCGGCTACAACATTGAGTCACTCACCGTTGCGCCGACCGAAGATCCAACGCTGTCGCGCATGACGATTGTGACTTCCGGCTCCAATGAAATCATTGAGCAGATCATCAAGCAGCTCAACAAGCTGGTAGATGTGGTCAAGGTGCTGGATTTGAATGATGGCCGCTTTATCGAACGTGAACTGATGCTGGTCAAGGTCAAGGCGACTGGCAGCTTCCGCGAAGAAATGAAAAACATGGCGGATATCTTCCGCGGCCGCATTATTGATGTGGCGGATGGCAGCTACACCATAGAGCTGACAGGCTCCTGCTCCAAACTGGACGCCTTCCTGGAGGCGCTGGACAAAAGCGCCATCCTGGAAACTGTACGCACAGGCGCCTCTGGCATTGGTCGCGGCGACCGGATTTTGAAGGTTTGAATGAATTAATCTGAAAGGAAAACAATGAAAGTTTATTACGACAAGGATGCAGACCTCTCCATCATCAAGGGCAAGAAAGTCACCATCGTGGGTTACGGCTCCCAAGGCCATGCCCATGCCCAGAACCTGAAGGATTCCGGCGTCAAGGTCACAGTTGGCCTGCGCAAGGAAGGTTCTTCCTGGGCCAAGGCAGAAAAGGCCGGGCACAAGGTTGAGGAAATCGCCAAGGCAGTCAAGGGCGCCGATGTTGTAATGATCCTGCTGCCGGATGAATCCATGCCAGCCATCTATGAAGCCGAAGTTGCACCCAACCTGAAGAAGGGCGCTGCACTGGCCTTTGCACATGGCTTCAACATCCATTACAACCAGATTGTTCCCAGCAAGGAAGTGGACGTCATCATGATCGCCCCCAAGGGCCCTGGTCACACCGTACGCTCCGAATACCTCAAGGGTGGCGGCGTACCATCGCTGATTGCCGTTTATCAAGACGCTACCGGTAAGGCCAAGGAAATCGCCCTTTCTTATGCCGCAGCCAATGGTGGCACCAAGGGTGGCGTGATCGAGACCAACTTCCGCGAAGAAACCGAAACCGACCTGTTCGGCGAACAGGCCGTGCTGTGCGGCGGCGCCGTAGAGTTGGTCAAGGCCGGGTTTGAAACCCTGGTGGAAGCCGGCTACGCCCCGGAAATGGCCTACTTTGAATGCCTGCACGAACTGAAGCTGATTGTGGATCTGATGTACGAAGGCGGGATTGCCAACATGAACTACTCCATCTCCAACAATGCAGAGTATGGCGAATACGTCACCGGCCCGAAGGTGATCAACGACGAATCCCGCTGGGCGATGAAGGAAGCGCTGGAGAACATCCAGAACGGCGAATATGCCAAGCGTTTCATTCTGGAAGGCAAGACCAACTATCCTGAAATGACCGCGCGTCGCCGCCTCAACGCTGCTCACCCGATCGAGCAGGTGGGTGGTCAATTGCGTGCGATGATGCCCTGGATTGCCAAGAACAAGCTGGTGGATCAGTCCAAGAACTAACACCCGGCAACACCATCAGGGGCAGGCGCTCTGCGCTTTGCCCCTTTATTTTTTGAGCGGAGCACTTCGAGAATGAATCATTACCCTCACCCTATCATTGCGCGCGAAGGCTGGCCTTTCCTGGTCATTTCGGTAGCGCTCTCGATTGCTGCCAGCCTGTGGTGTCTGGCATGGTCAATTCCCCTGTGGGTAATCAGCCTGTTTGTACTGCAGTTTTTCCGTGACCCAGGTCGGATTGCCCCTACACAGGAAAACACCATCATTTCAGCGGCAGATGGCAAAGTGATTGTGGTGGAGAAGGCCTTTGACGAATACCTGAAGCGGGATGCATTGAAGATCAGTGTATTCATGAACGTCTTTAATGTGCATTCCAACCGTAGCCCGGTGGATGGTGTAGTGCAGCAAGCCTGGTACAACGAAGGCAAGTTTTTTAATGCCGCACTGGACAAGGCATCTGCCCAGAACGAGCGCAATGCCTTGTGGATCAAGACTGCCAATGGCGTAGATGTCACCTGCGTACAGATTGCCGGGCTGATTGCCCGCCGCATACTGTGCTACGTGAGCCCGGGTGCGGCGCTTAGCCGAGGCGAGCGCTACGGATTCATCCGCTTTGGTTCACGCGTGGATATTTATTTACCTGTCAGCGCACAACCCAAAGTCAGTATCGGGGAGAAGGTACAGGCAGGAACCACCATTCTGGCCGAGATTTAACTCGGCCGGGCGTTCAGTTTTCCTGAGTTTGCAGGGGTGCAGGGGTGCGGTTTTGCACAGGTCTGCGATCCCTGCGATGGGGTTTCAGATACACCGCCAGCTCATTCAGGGCACGTGAATACACATCCCGCTTGAATTCGATCACGGATTCAAGCGGCACCCAGTACTCGCTCCATCTCCATGCATCAAATTCAGGATGCTCACTGGCGCGCAGGGAGACATCACTGTCACGCCCAACCAGCCGCAACAGGAACCAGATTTGCTTTTGCCCACGATATGATCCGCGCCACTCCCGCTTGACCCAATGGGTGGGCACGTCATAGCGCAACCAGTCCCGGGTTCTACCGAGAATGCGTACATGCTCCGGTTTCAGGCCCACTTCCTCATACAACTCGCGGTACATGGCCTGCTCCGGACTTTCGCCCGCCTTAATGCCCCCTTGCGGGAACTGCCAGGAATCCTCCTTGATGCGTTTGCCCCAGAAAGCCTGATTACGGGCATTGCATAGAATGATGCCGACATTCGGGCGGTAACCGTCCCGATCTATCATGGTTAAAATCCTTTAAGTTGACGCAATTTTTCCACATTTCCGACCTTATTGAAAGGCTAAAACCCCTTTTTAGCGCGAAATATGCACCGAAACAGGGCTGAAATGATTGCAAGGGATGAACACCACTCTTATACTGCCGCGTCAACTTAAAGCCAATCTGATACGTTCTAGCCCTGTGTGCAACACCTCTTTCGACTCGTGACTGTTTCCACTCCAATGACTTTCTGGCTTCTGGCCTGCCTGTTACTGACAAGTGTTGTGTCGTACGCATCGCCTTATGCTTACATCACCAACCAGGGTAGTCACGATGTATCCGTCATTGACGTTGTCACCCAGCGGGTCGTAGCCACTATTCCTGTCGAAAAAGGCCCGGTTGGAATTGCCGTCTCAGGCAAATTCGGGCGTGCTTATGTTTCCAATGTTGAAAGTCAAAGCGTTTCGATTATTGACACCCAGCAGCAGCGGGTCATCCGCAATATCCGGCTTGGTGGCTCCCCGGTGGGTATTGCCCTTGGGCATGACGAGTCGCTGCTTTATGTGGCCGACTGGTTTGATGATCGTGTGATTGAACTGGACACCAGCACCGGCGGCATCCGCAGAACATTCCTGGTAGGCAAAGCCCCTGCCGGACTTCAAGCCAGCCCTGACGGCCACTGGTTGTTTGTCGTCAACCGTGATTCCAATGATCTGGCCGTCATCAACCTTCTCAACGGGCGCATTGAGCGCCGAATACCAGTGGGAGAACATCCCTTCGGTCTGGCAATGGGTCGTAATGGCACCCTCTACGTGGTCAATGTATATGCAAACACAATTTCATTCATTGATACGCCATATGAAGCGGTGTCTGCTACCATCCCGGTTGGAGACCACCCCTACTGCGCAGTGAGCAGCGATGACCAGCAACGCATTTTCGTCAGCAATACCCGCGATGACACTGTCACCGTGATCGACGCAAAATCCCGCAGCACCATAGCCACGGTCAAGGTTGGCAGTGTGCCGGAAGGCATTGCCTACCATGGGGAAAAGATATATGTCGCCAGTTGGGGCGACAACCTGGTTTCAGTGATCGATGCCACCAGCAACCAATTGCTCACGAACATCCCTACCGGACTGCAGAGCCGGGCGTTCGGGCAGTTCATTGCCCCGGCACCACATTGATTTGTTGTAACTTCGTTAACTTTGGAGAAACTCGCATGAAAAAGCTGATCGCAATCCTGGCCGCCCTGCTGCTGCCCTTTACCGCTGCTGCCCACGGCCCTTCCCCACAGAAAGTAGAGAAAAGCATGACCGTCAAAGCCGAACTGGCCAAGGTTTGGGCTGCTGTCAAGGACCCCAAGTGGCACCCTTCCGCTGCAAGCGTCAAAATCAAATCTGCTGATGATACCGATATGAAGTTCAAGTATGAAATTGCCGAAGGCACCATCCCGGCAGCTGACTACAACTCATTCCTGACCGTCAAGGCCGGCCCTGGCGCTGGCGAGAGCTCAGTGACCTGGGTGGCTCGCTTTTACCGCGTTTACAAGCTGAACCCACCTATTCCCGCCGGGCAGGATGATGAAACCGCTGTTAAATCAGTCAACGACATGATGGATGCCGGGTTTGCGAATCTGAAGAAAGCTGCTGAAGGAAAATAATTTGTTGCTGGCAGGAAAAAGCGGCCAGAGGGCCGCTTTTTTTATAACTCGATAATCTGGTTATTGGTGAGCGCAGTTGGTTGATAGTCCTTGACCAGCTGCCTGATCTGCCGGAGTGAAACATGCCCTTCACCAGGCTTGAGATGGGTGATCAGAATTTCTGCGTGCGGGTGTTTCAGTTTTTTCAGCTCCGAAGCCAGCGTGGTGGGGCAAAGGTGCTTGGACATTTCCGCCAGCTTGTGCTCATGATTGCTGAATGCCGTCTCAATCACCAGATATTTGAAATTTTGGATACGATTGATAGCTTCCCACAAACTGTCACAAACCGTAGTGTCTCCAGTGAATACCAGGCTGCTCTCCCCGCTATCAATCCGGTAGCCAACAGCAGGCACAACATGATTCACGGAAATTGGTGTGAATTGGCGGCCATTGATGTCTACTGTCACTCCAGGCACCACCTCTTCGTATGTCACAAAAGGCTTCTCAGGGGTTGGTAACACGGTGAAATCCGGCCATATTTTCCAATTAAAAATATGATCCTTGAGCGCCTTCCATGTTTCGCGGGTTGCATGTACCACCACCGGGGCATTGCGCAACCCAATGACAGAATCAGCAAGCAAAGGAATGGACAACACATGATCCAGATGTGAATGCGTCAGGAAAATATGGTCTATCCGCGCCATTTCCTCCAGACTCAAGTCAGCCACACCGGTTCCTGCATCCACCAGAATATCGTGATCCACCAGGAATGAAGTGGTACGCAGCTCACCGCCAATCCCTCCACTACACCCCAATACCCTGAATTGCATAAGTTGCCGCCTACTTGGTTTTCCAGATATACACGCCATCCCAATCTTCGCCAGGAGGCTCAACACGATATTCAGCAATGCGGTGCAGATAAACCTCGCGGTAGAGATACAAATCGTTTTTCGCTTGTAATTCCTTGAAAATCACCTCGGCCTCATCCCATTTTTGGGCACGGAATAATTCAACAGCGTGGTGGTAACGTCCCAGTTCGTCCAGTGTAGCAGAGTCCACGTTGCCCTCCGGACCAATCGGCTCGAAGATGGAAACCGGCTCATTCTTGCCCTTGACCTGAATCTTATCCAGTTCACGATAAACAAAGTCCGGCACCTTGGCCTTGGTAAACTCGCTAACGATGATATACACACCGTACTGCTTGGTAATACTCTCCAGGCGGGAGCCCAGGTTCACCGCATCACCCATCACGGTATACGCCATACGAAAGGACGATCCCATGTTGCCTACCGTCATGGTGCCGGTATTGAGACCAACACCAATTTTAATGGGTGGCCAACCTTTCGCTTCGAAGGCTTTTTGCACCACCTTTAGCTCTTCAATCATACCCATCGCGGCAAGCAAAGCATGGCGCGCATTGTCCGGATCTGGCAGAGGCGCCCCCCAGAACGCCATGATGGCATCACCCATGTACTTGTCTATGGTGCCCCGATGCTTCTGAATCACGAAAGTCATGGGTGACAAATATTCGTTCATCAACTGGGTCAATTCTTTCGGGTCCAGCCCTTCGGAAATGGTGGTAAACCCGCGCACGTCGGAGAACAATACCGTCATCTCCCGGCTTTCGCCTTCCATGGAAATCTGGGTAGGATCCTTGGCCATCTCGTCTACCAGCTCGGGGGACACATACTGCCCGAACAACCCCGTCAGTTGGCGCTTGCCACGCGACTCCACGAAAAAGCCATAGGACATGTTGAGGAGGTACAACACCGTCATCATCATCCATGTTGAGGCTATCGGCAGCACCATATTGACGTCTTTCCACAACCAAAGATTCAGGGCCGCCACGCAGCCAAGCGACACTGTTGCCAAGATGGTAGCCCATAGCGGACTCAAAACAGCCAACCCAAACGCAAGCACCAAGCCGGCTATCAGCATGACGAGGAATTCAGCCGCCAGGGTATAGGCCGGTTTTTCCTTGATGTTCTGATCCAAAATACCAGCCACCATATTGGCGTGCATTTCCACCCCAGCATAGACGCTACCCACAGGCGATGCCCGCAAGTCCAGCAGCCCAGGTGCCGTAGTCCCAACCAGCACAATGGCACCATCCAGAATTTTGGGATCCACCTTCTTGTTCAGCACATCCGTAGCAGATACATAAGGAAAACTGCCCTGTGGCCCGCGAAAAGGGATTAGCGCGCGCACATGCTCATCCACCGGGATACTGAAATTGCCAAGCTTGAGGTGTTCCAGATTGGCATAGTCTCCCCCGGCGGCAAAACCGGCAGTTACCTGATCCACCCCGAGATAGGCGCGCGCCACCCCCAGGGATAGCGATTCGTAAAGCGCACCCTCGAACTCTTCCACCATGGCAATACTGCGCGAAACACCATCCCAGTCCACAGCCGGATTAAAGTGCCCCGCCGAAAATGCAGCTTGCTGCAACACCGGCAGATTGGCGCCGTACGCATAACCTTCCACAAAAGTGAAGTTCTCGGCGTCAAACGTCCCCGCGGGGAAGACCGGTTTGGGCAGCTGCCCTACACGCTCCTGTTCGCCCTCTGCCAAGTTGAAGTAATAACCCATGACCACTTTCCTACCCTTGATGCTGTTGGCGAACAACTGGTCATAGTCGAGAGAGGGCTTGATTTTTTCCAACGTACTATTGAAATTGGGATCACCCGCAAAGTGTTCCTTGCCAATCTTCTCCAGGGTTTTCACCCCCGAGCTCTCATCTTTTTCGGCAAACACCACGTCGAAGCCCAATACACTGATCTTGTAATCATCAAACAGGATATTCATCATGTCCGCCAGCTTGTTACGGCTCCACGGCCAGCGTCCCTGTTCGAAAAGGCTACGCTCGTCAATATCCAGAATCACAATCCGCGGATCTACACCGCCAGGCATCGTCAGGTTGAGGCGCACGTCGTAAGTGAAATTTTCCAGGCGGTCTATCGCCTCAACATGCACAAAACCCAAGGTGTGCAACAGGAAAAATAAGACAGTGAGCAGGCTGAGCGTCACTCGTATGCCGTGGCGTTTAATGGCGTCAGGAATTTTTAGTTTCATGGCTTTTTATCCGTCCGGTTATAAATCACTGGTAACCCTTTTGAAGCATAGCCCAAATTACAAAGCTTTAACAGGCGTTTCCTGGCCAATTCATGAGAAAATCCCGTCCATGCTGGAAACCATTCAATTTCAGAACACCCAAGCCCCTGAATACAGCATTATCTGGCTGCACGGGCTAGGCGCTGATGGCTCTGATTTCATGCCAATCGCTGAGGAGCTATCGCTCCCCATCCCGGTACGCTTTGTCTTTCCCCATGCGCCGGTCATGCCTGTCACTATCAATGGCGGTTACCAGATGCGCGCCTGGTATGACCTCTATTCACTAGATTCCTTACAGGTGGAAGATGCAACCGGGATTAACACCTCGCAAACCAAAATCACGGAGTTGATCCAGCAGGAAGTGCAGCGCGGCATTCCCGAACACCACATCTTGTTGGCAGGTTTTTCCCAGGGCGGCGCTATCTCACTACATACGGCCCTCAGGCATCCTCGCCCGCTGGCAGGCGTGCTGGCGCTTTCCACTTACCTGCCTTTGGCCGCCAGCCTGCCTGGGGAACAAAATCCGACTAACGCACACATTCCGATCTTCATGGCGCACGGCAGTTTTGACAATATCATTACCCCCGCGTTGGCCCAGAAGTCGAGAGGCATTTTGGAGCGGGCAGGCTATAATATCGAGTGGCACGAGTACCCGATGGCACACTCGGTTTGCAACGAAGAAATCGGCGATATTCGCCAATTCATCATCCAGGCCCTGCAACTTGAAAAAAACCGCTGAAACCCCTGCTTCTTTTGAATCCGCCGTAAAAGCACTGGAAGACATCGTCAGCCAGATGGAATCGGGGCAGCTGCCACTGGAACAATCTCTCGCTGCCTACAAACAGGGCGTGGAATTGCTGCGCTATTGCCAGCAAACACTAAAAGACTCGGAGCAGCAAATTCGCCTGCTGGACGAACAAGGTAACCTGCAACCATTTGGCAATGACTGATTTCAATACTTGGGCAAGAAATATCCAGCAGCGCACGGAAACCGCGCTGGAACAGCAGCTGACTGCCGCCAGCCTGCCCCCTCAACGTCTGCACCAGGCCATGCGCTATGCCGTGCTAGGTGGTGGCAAGCGGGTACGCGCCCTGCTGGCCCACGCTGCGGGTGAGTTCTGCGCTGCCAGTACAGACAAGGTGGACATTGCCGCCTGTGCGGTTGAACTCATCCACGCCTATTCGCTGGTACACGACGACATGCCGTGCATGGACGATGATGACCTGCGCCGTGGCAAACCCTCGTGCCACAAACAATTCGATGAAGCCACCGCCTTGCTGGTGGGTGATGCCCTGCAAACTCTGGCGTTCGAATTATTGACGGCTCCCGACCTGTTAAATGACACCCGACAACAACTCGCAATGACGCACTTGCTGGCACAGGCGTCGGGTTCTCGGGGCATGGCAGGCGGTCAGGCCATAGACCTGGAAAGTGTCGGAGCGGCCCTCACCCAAGAGCAACTGGAGTTCATGCACATCCACAAAACCGGCGCCCTTATCCGTGCCGCAACCCTGCTCGGCGCGGGCTGCGCCACACAACAGGCTCCAGATAAAATCGCGGCGCTGGATCATTACGCCAAAGCGATCGGGCTTGCCTTCCAAGTGGTGGACGATATTCTGGATGCGCAGGCCGACACCGCCACGCTGGGCAAAACCGCAGGCAAGGATGCTGAAGCCAATAAACCTACTTACGTCACCATCCTTGGGTTGGTGCGCGCACGGGAACTGGCCAAGGAGTTACATGCAAATGCGATATCCCGGTTGAGCGCTTATGGCGAAGCAGCCACCCGACTGGTTCAGCTTGCCGATTACATTACACAGCGCAGTTATTAATGAGCAACTTTCTCGATAGCATTAACTCACCCACAGAATTGCGCCAGATAGAGCGCAAGGACTTGTCACAACTGGCCGCTGAAATCCGGCAGTTTCTGGTGGAAAGCGTCTCGCAGACTGGTGGCCATCTGGCTTCCAACCTTGGCGTGGTGGAACTCACCATCGCCCTGCATTACGTGTTTAACACCCCGGATGATCGCCTAGTGTGGGACGTGGGCCACCAGACCTATCCGCACAAGATACTGACCGGGCGGCGGGATGCCATGCGTAGCCTGCGCCAATCGGGTGGCATCGCCGGATTCCCTCGCCGCAATGAGAGTGAGTACGATTCTTTCGGCGTCGGGCACTCCAGCACCTCCATCTCGGCAGCCTTGGGTATGGCAGTTGCCGCACAGCAGAATGGCTCAGAGCGCCGCGCGGTGGCAATCATTGGCGATGGCGCCATGACCGCTGGCATGGCGTTTGAAGCGCTCAACAATGCGGGCGCAATGAACGCCAACCTGCTGGTTATCCTCAACGACAATGACATGTCTATCTCGCCTAATGTCGGGGCGCTCAACAACTACCTCGCCAAGCTGCTGTCTGGCCGCCTGTACAACCGTATGCGCGAAGGGACGGAAAAAGTGCTGGGCGTTGCACCGCCTATTCTGGAACTGGCCAAGCGCGCCGAAGAACACATGAAAGGCATGGTCACGCCGGGCACGCTTTTCGAGGAGTTCGGTTTTAACTACATCGGCCCCATAGATGGTCACGATCTAGAGGTGCTGGTCACCACACTGACCAACATCCGCCAGTTAAAAGGCCCGCAATTCCTGCATGTGGTCACACAAAAGGGCAAGGGTTACACCCCGGCAGAAAACGACCCCGGCAAATATCACGGCGTCGGTCAATTCGATCCCGAGAACGGGGAAAGCCTGAGCACCAGCAGCAAGCCCAGCTACACCCAGATCTTCGGCGACTGGCTGGTGGATATGGCGGCGCAGGATCAACGCCTGATCGGGATCACTCCGGCCATGTGTGATGGCTCCGGCCTCAACCGCTTCCAACAGCAATACCCCGAGCGCTATTTTGATGTTGGCATTGCCGAACAGCACGCACTGACGTTTGCCGCCGGGCTGGCGTGTGATGGACTCAAGCCGGTGGTGGCAATTTATTCAACGTTCCTGCAACGCGCTTATGACCAACTTATCCACGATATCGCGCTGCAAAATCTCCCGGTGCTGCTGGCTATAGACCGCGCTGGACTGGTGGGCGCGGACGGCCCCACCCATGCCGGTAGCTTTGACCTGAGTTATCTGCGTTGCATCCCCAATATGCTGGTGATGACGCCCAGCGATGAAAACGAGTGCCGCTTGATGCTGACCACCGGTTTTCGCCACAACGGGCCGGCAGCCGTGCGCTATCCCCGTGGCAGTGGCACCGGCGCCACAGTGACACAAGCATTGGAAAGCCTGCCCATCGGCAAGGGCGAAATCCGCCGCAAGGGTGAAAAAGTGGCCATCCTCGCCTTCGGCAGCAGACTGGCTGCCAGCCTGATCGCCGGAGAGCAGCTGGGTGCCACTGTCGCCAACATGCGCTTTGTCAAACCGCTGGATACCGAACTGGTGCGAGAACTGGCAGAAACCCATGACCTGCTGGTCGCGGTCGAAGAGAATGCTATTCAGGGCGGGGCCGGCGGCGCAGTGATGGAAACTTTACAGGAACTGGGTGTTCCAACCCCCATATTGCACCTTGGCTTGCCGGATACATTCATTGAGCACGGCAATCATGAATCCATGCTTACTGCCTGCGGCCTGGATGCAGGCAGCATCGAAACTGCCATACGCCAGCGGTTAAGCGGACTTTGATAACCATAGCCAAACCATTAACCTACTGATATACTCAACTATTATTTGCTGAGTCAAAACCATGAACCAACCCGCCACGCCCGCCCCTATTGAAGACGTCCAGAACACGCCCGATGTCAGACATCTGGCCATAGACAAGGTCGGCATCAAGTCCATCCGCCACCCCGTCAAGGTCAAGGACAAGTCCAGCGGCGTCCAGCACACCGTGGCGGTATTCAACATGTACGTGCACCTGCCACATAACTTCAAGGGCACCCACATGTCACGTTTTGTTGAAATCCTCAACATGAACGAACGTGAAATCTCTATTGAGAATTTTGAAACCATCCTGCGCGAAATGGTGAAGCGGCTGGAAGCCCAGTCGGGCCATATCGAAATGACCTTCCCCTACTTCGTCAACAAGGCCGCCCCGGTTTCCGGCGTGCAAAGCCTGCTGGATTACGAAGTGACGTTTATCGGTGAAATCAAGAATGGTGAATACCATATCAGCGTCAAAGTGCTGGTACCGGTCACCAGCCTGTGCCCCTGCTCCAAGAAAATTTCCGACTATGGCGCGCACAACCAGCGCTCACACGTCACCGT
>WBZT01002198.1_pt1 | contig 13744 bp, 11 predicted proteins | sample 5204241 | NCBI WGS metagenome assembly WBZT01 (sample SAMN12344358, study PRJNA552823) | activated sludge metagenome | biome: Activated sludge suspended growth; feature: Nitrification reactor; material: Wastewater; isolation source: activated sludge from nitrification reactor of wastewater... | reverse complement strand
CAGGATTGGATTCATCGAGATAGGTGATGCCGTCGCGATTGTCAAAGCATGGTCTTCCCTCAGGATCGTGGGACAAAATATCAGCCACATCAAAAAGGATTAAATTGTTGCGTATCGCATAATCGCGCATCTGCTCATTAAATTCCTGCGACTCCGGCGTGCCAATTCCGCGGGCCAGTGAAGTGGTCCACCATATAATCTTCTTATCCGGATGTGCTGCAGCATAATCGCTCAGCACTTTTGCATGATTCTTGCCGATCGTACTTCCAAAAAATCCTTTGACAGGATCAGCAATGCTGGATCCTGGCAACACTGCTAGGTAACTAAACTGGCAACCAAGGACCATGAATGAATCCAGCCTGGGTTCCATATATTGAATCAGACAATTGACATCCTCACTGCAGCCAGCAGGCCAGGTCTCATACCTCCAAAGTGCACGGTCCCAGACTCTTTTCCAGTTAACCTCAGATGGATCCACTGCATACAAGCTATCCCGGTGATCGTATTTTTTGCAGTAAGAACGGGCTGAAGCCCAGTCCGATGCAAGACAGTCAAGGTAACTTGAGATGTTGGCACCAACGGAACGATCCATGAACAACATTGGAATGGACGCAGCTTCCATTCGGTACTGATCAGGAATTTTATCGAATTCCTTTATACTATTATGATCCAACAGGATATACTGCGCTGCAAGTGTCCATATCATGGTGAATACTATGACAGCTGAGAACACTGACTTGCGTAAATGTGTTTGATGTATTTTCATATGCTAAAGATATAAATAATAAAATATCCTCTATATAATTTTTGAACTTCGCGATCTTATGAAAAATAATTTTATAAAGATGCTTAACAAGTATACAATAGTAAGTATTTCAAGGATAGGAACACAAAGTGTTATCAATAAAACTTTTTATAATGCAAAAGTGAATTCATAAATGCAAGAAGAATGTATGAATTAAAAAATTTATTTGCGATAGATTGTTTGAAAATTTGCTTCATCAGGACTGTCAAAAGTTGAATCTGAATAGGCCTTCTGTTCATGCAAACAAATAAATCATAACCGGCGTTCAAGATTAGTATGCATGACCTTTGGCATTGGCGGATTTGTAGGATTCTATCAACTGTGTTAGGTCCATGATTATTTCACATCCCCACAGGCACTCTTGCTTATTGTATGAGATGACAAAAGCGGGCAACATTTCACATTATATGGGTTGTATAATAATTTTCTATAAAATAGGAATCCTTACAATGAATTCAATTCCAATTTCATATATACTAAAGATTAGCACCCGTTTCGATTAGCAGCATTATTCTTATCACAATATTGCATCCAATCATAGCCCCAGTAAAGTTCTATCGTAAAAATCAAAACTTAATATCTGTTGAAACAAGATTTTTTACTTCGGTTTAGTTGAAGTAATTCTTTTCTTCAATTACTGTTGTCATGAATATAATCCCGCATGAAAAGAATCTGATACTCAAACACCACTCAGTTGTTGATAAAAACGAATCTCGCTTTTCAATGTAGTAACTTTTTACCAGAACTTAATAATTTATTCTACAATGAAGTTATGCTATAGATATCTCTAGTTCATCATCGCATCAAGGATCGTACAGCGAAAATCAAAAAATATCTGCTGAATAATTATTTTGGCACAAGGACCAAAATATGACCAATAAACAGCTTGTCATGTCGTTGTTGGAAAAGTAAAATACACCCGCAAAATATCCGAGATCTATTTCGCGATGTCCATAGGTGAATTGATCCGCTGTGCGTTAAAGCTAATGCCCTAATCTAGATTTCTCACTAAAAATTTATCTAAATTAATTTACATTCATTCTTTCTTTTAATCATTTTATATAAACATTTGGTCAAGCTATTTCCCTGATTCGTCAATTTCGGATTAGATCGGAATACATGCATCCTAATTTTGTCCATCCTTACCATTGAATGGCTATCAAGCAATGTAGATCAGGTGTAATGGTTACCTTTTTTAATAATCAAACTCAATAAAAAAACTCATGAAACAATTTTATTTAATCATTGTAGTTTTCTCGTTTCAAATGTATTCCTTATTCGGCCAAACACCGAATGATGCATACATGATGGAAAAAGGAGAAATCTGCATTGCTGCTCCTTACCAATATTCTTCCTGGAATCATTATTGGGAAGGCACACTTTATCGCGACAACCCAAATCTAGGAACGGTGAGCACACAAATGTTTGCTCCCATGTTTGCATTAGGCATTCATAAAAAGATAAATTTTATCGCCGGCCTTCCATGGATAAAAACGAATGCATCTGCAGGCACCCTTCACGGTGAGTCTGGTCTTCAAGACCTAAGTTTATGGCTTAAAGGAAATTTACTAGTACATCGTTTTAATGCAAAAAATAAGCTTGTGATTATGGCAAGTCTAGGTGCCATTCTTCCTGTTGGAAAATACTATGCTGATTATTTGCCTTTAAGTTTAGGTTTAGGCAGCAATGTTTTTGGATCCAGGATTATGATAAATTGGTATTCAGAATCAGGTCTGTTTGCCAGTCTGAATGCAGCTTATGATCTAAGAAGTAATGTTACCGGCGACCATACCAACTACTATACGGATTCCTACTATCAGACCGATGAGTACAAAATGCCTGATTTGGTTAGTGGTGGAATCACCTTAGGCTATTCAAAAAATACGACAAGGTTTGAACTTCAATATAATCTAATGAATACGCAAGGTGGCGTTGATATCAGACGCAACGATATGCCTTATCTCACTTCTAACATGGATCAACAACAGGCAGCATTTCTGCTACAACAAAGGATGCCATTTCATGAAAATCTTGGCATCATCCTTATGGGCGCACATACGCTAAATGGAAGAAATATTGGAAAGTCAACTTCATTTGGTGGTGGCATTTTATATCAATTTAAAATCTTCAATACATCTAATAAAGAAAATTAATTCAAGGTATTATGAAAAATAAAATTTTACAATTATCAGGTCTATTTTTATTGCTAATGCTTCATGCCTGTAATAAAGATTTAGATGCACCAAAAAATGTTGAAGCCTATGCATACTCCAATGTTGATAATAAAGCAGGAACATGGAAATTGGTATTTCTGAATAGTGTCAGCGATATAACCATAGCTACACCTGTTCAAACAAGTTCAGCTGAATATCAGACAATGCTAGGTGCCTTGAAATCTGCCTCGTCTTCACCAACGGCAGAACAAAAAAGTGCCATCGAATTTTGGGGTGCAAACGCTATCACTAAATGGAATGAGATCGCAAGAACACTTGCTGCAAAATATAATCTTCCACCTGCAGCGAATGCTGACGGAACATATCCCGTTCCAAGTTCTACAGAACCAGGTAAATATCCTTATTTTCCATTTGCAAATCCACCTTACGCCAGTCGTGCTTTTGCGTATTTAGCTGCTGCTCAATTTGATGCTTTGATTGTTGCCTGGAAATATAAATATGACTTCAATCGCGCTGCACCAAATAAAATCGACAACACAATTAATACAAGTTTGCCGTCACAGGATTTACCATCTTATCCTTCTGAAGACGCCGTGATTGCTGATGTTTCCTTAGGTATCCTACGAGTGATGTTTCCAAATGATACAAACTATCTGAAAGAAAAAGCTTTGGAACTAAAGAATACCAGACTATGGGCTGGAATGAATACCCAGGATGAAATAGACGCTGGAGCATCTATTGGTAAACAAGTTGCTGCGAAATTTATTAACGATCGCGCAAAAAAAGATAATATGGGAAAGGCTATTAGCACTATAGCTGTTACAGATTCCATGGCAAATGTTGCCGAAATTAAATACGGCTGGAAATGGAAAAGTTTGGAATTTCCTGCCAGACCAGGTATGCTTCCAAAATTCGGTGAAGTGAAACCATGGTGCATTCCGGATGTTGCAACCGTCAGACCTGGACCGCCACCGGCACCAGGTACTGCTGAATTTATTGCTGACGCTGAAGAAATAAGAAATTATGTGGATCATCCAACGGAAGAAACACGTCGCATAGCCAATTTTTGGGCAGATGGACCAAGCACATCTACCCCTCCCGGACATTGGAACGATATTGCATGTCAGCTCATATTAAAATATAAAATGAATCCAATCCGAAGTGCCAGAACACTAGCTTATATGTGTATGGCCGTTGGCGATGCCGGGATTGCGTGTTGGGATACCAAATATTATTATTTTGGATTAAGACCTTCTAATGCTTTAACGGGATATAGAACAATTATTGGTGTTCCTAATTTTCCAGGTTACATTTCAGGTCATTCAACCTTTTCTGCGGCCGGAGCCGAAGTACTAGCTTATATTTTTCCTGCAGAATCCTCTCTGGTAAATACTTATGCCACAGAAGCTTCTAACAGTCGCGTATATGGAGGAATTCATTTTAGAATCGATTGTACGGTTGGATTGGAAACCGGTAAAAAAGTTGCAAGCTATGCTATAGCTAAAGCTAAGACAGATGGTGCTGATTAGAGTATTATTGTTTTGAAATACGTTTAGTTTATTTACACACTCTTTCAAACTTGAGAGAGTGTGTTTTTATTTTCATACATTGTCATTAGGAACAACTAATCCATGGCACAAAGCTTTAATAATTCCTAATGACCATCGCTATTGAAAATCAATACTTTTTTACACAACTTGTTATGTAAAAAAGTAAGATTTTCTACTTCGGAATATCCTCGGATGCCCTTAAAATTGGAGGGCTGTTTTCAATAAGCTGATGCTTAATGACAATTTTCGGATAATAAAATGGCATTCATTCTTTGAAATTTGATTGCCAATTCTTTCCATTTAGAATTTCTGGAACCTTATCCATCCGGTCTTATCATTGTTATCTCAAAATTTTCATTTTTATCCGGGAGTCGTTTGAATTTATCCGTCAAATTCCGTTAACAGGTAATCAAATATTTATTTGGGTCAGAGCTGTTCAATGATTCAAGGATTGAACGCCATCTTGTTGAAGTTTCGCCAATCCTTCCTTCATCGAAAGCACTTGCTCTGATGAATGGCCAATCCAGTTTATTACTTCACCTACTACTTTAAATGGATGAATGGAGCGATAAGATTTGGTAGGATTACCTGGAAACTTTTTATCAGTCAGATCGGGATCGTCTTCAATAGGACCTGTTGGTTCAACCAGATAAATTCGTTCTCGCGCCTCCCCCTGGGCTAATTCAGCACCCCAGATTGCTGCATCCAGGGTTGAAGTCAGAAAGATATATTTTGCATTCTTTTGCAGGCCATAATTGGAATTAAATCCTACCTCAATGAAATCGCCGATTCGTACATCGGCTTTTGTTCCGTGAAAATACGTTTGAGCAAAAACCGTTTGCATACGAATTATTTTATTTTAATAAAAAATTAAATTAAAAACAAAACCTATCTGAGCGATTGGACAAGATACATCTTATTATAATTCTCATTCACAAATGTATTCAGGTATTTTTGTTTTCATTCGCTGTTCAAATTCAAAAACCAAACTGTAAAAAAAATGTCAACTGGTCAAGAAATGTATACACACTTTAAACTGTCTTGTTGTTTATTGGCTTGCCCAACTGCAAGCTATGATAAGACTATGAAGCTACAGAAAAGAAATTGCAGGATATATTAATTACCGGGTAAATTTATTTATAAGCCTTACACAAATTGGCTGGAACATTCCGGAAACCTTTTACGCTTGACAATAGATCGACTAGCTAAGTGATTTTATCCATTGCGGTGGGCAGGTTTGTTTTAGCTAAAATAAACTATCCTTGCATGGTCAGCAAGATTAATTTTTAAGGACAATACAAGGATTATTTTGAAGTGTTTTTCCTGTTGAAATAATTATGGAAGTGGGCAGTCCTATTTTTTGCTAAGACTTTTTACTATAGATAATAAATAGAACTGCTCACTCCAACTCTTTTAATTAAAAACTTCCTCTTAGCGCAATAATGAAATTTCTTCCAGGAGCATTAATGCCACTGGCAAATGTGCGGTATTGTGTATCGAATATATTGTCAACACCTGCCTGAAGTTTTACGTATCGATGTAACGAATAAGATAACCTTAGATTCAACGTAAACCAAGCCGGCATGCCTTCAGGAGTAGCATATTGCTCATTGTCCTCCCCATTTAAATAGTAGTTTTTCAGTTTCTTCCAACCGTTGTAATTAATAAATAACTCCGAACTGAAATTATGGTTATGGTATATAAATGAACTCCGCGCAATCAATGGTGCTATGTGGTCGAGCGGCTTATCAATACTATCTGTTTTAATTCTTCCATAGGTGTAATTAACCCCGAGTAGCCAGGATAAACGTTGATTTAAATTTACCTTTACATTAGAAGAAAAGCCATAAATGTAGCCCTTATCTCTATTTTGGTTTGCAAATACGCGACTTAATAATCCATCATATTCAATATATTGCTGTCCATTATATTGAAATGAATCGACGACTGCAATATCACGGTAATCTGTATAGTAAATTGAATTATCCCAGCGCAGGATACCATTAAAAGTTTTTGATAAACCCAATTCATAATTAATCGTTTTTTCCGGCTTCAGATCCGGATTTGGTACAATTACATTGCCTGGTGTTGATCCGAATATTTTTGCAAGATCATCTATATTCGGAACGCGGTAACCTGTTGAAATTAGAAATGAAAGTTTAAGGTCATCGCTTGGTGTATGGACAATGCCAATGTTACCGGAATACGTCGGTGAATTTTGTTTCATGTCGACATAGGGTAAATGAAATAATAAAGCCGTATCTACCAGCGTGGAATGCAACATAGAATATCCTAAGCGAAAACCATCTACCAATGTAGTTTGATTGTTGAGTTTCCACGAATGTGAAAAATAGACCGCCATATTATTCATACTATTATCTCCATCGGGATAACGTGTATCTAATTTTCCGCTGGTATCAATAACAATATTCTCCTTTGAAGCCGTTGACTGTAAGGTATTCAACTGGACATCTAATCCGAAACGGATGGTATGAGCTGTAAACTTTTTAAGAATATCCAGGTTTGCACCAATTACATTTACCTTTTCTGTACGGTGATTCAAAAATTTACTGTTGAAGTTTCTGTTGTGTCTACTTTCTTCGAGCGCCTGATAACTTAGGCCAAGATGAATTCCATCAAACATGGCCTCAGGATTTTTCAAATTCAAATCATAAGCTGCCAAAAGTCGTTTCTGAGGCCCGTAATACCATTCAGATGATCTCAACCCGGTAGTGGAAGAAGGATCTGTCAATCGATCGTATCGGGGTATATCACTTGAATTACTGTATTGAATATTCAAACCATGGGAAAGATGTGCGCTTTGCTGATATAAAAACTTCTGCATGACATCATACTGCGAATAAGCCGATCCTACCTGAAGATATGGCTTAGGATTTTTAACTAAGCTATCCTTCCCATTTCCAATATATTGTGAATAGTAAGGACGTGTTCCGTACTGTTCAGTGAAAAACGGGTTTTGATTTTTACCACCGAGTAAGTCGCCGAACTTTGAATAAGTTAAGGAAGTCAGTGAAGCGAATGTAGAACTTCCAAAATTGAAATCCAAATGTTCCGTTATGCCCTTATTGGCGCTCTCATAACGGGTAAGAACATTGCATTGGATTTTTGCTCTTTCACCATTAGAAAGCATAGGAAGTTTTGTAAACATGTGAATCACACCACCTAGCGCATCACTTCCATACATGGTAGAGGAAGGACCATATAATATTTCAATTTTATCGAAACTTGCATTATCTGTTTTGACAATATCCTGTAAATGACCCGCACGGTAAATTAAATTGTTCATTCTAACACCGTCGATGGTCAAAACAATTCGACTGGCCTCAAATCCTCTTAGCAGCGGACTACCGCCGCCCAGTTGACTTTTTTGTACTGGAATTCCCTGATTAGCTAATAGGTCAGCTGTAGAATTAGCATGAGAATTTTCGATGTCCTGAGATCCAATAAGCTGAACTTGCTGTGCAATTTTTTGAATAGATTCTTCTTCTTTGTTCACAGAAACAACGATCTCGTTTAAAGTAATGGGTCTGATGCTATCTACCTGTTGGGCGATAGAAACCATACCGTATATTTGTAGCCCTGCAATGATGGCAAGTTTTGTACATTTCATAGTAAAGTTTTTAAACACGTTTAATAAAAATAATATGATACTGCAAACATTATAGTCTGCAGTTACTCTAATTCAAATAAAATGTTTAAATAACTTTTGGAGGTGGTGTTGTAATTTCTTTTTCTGATGTCAGAATATCCTCAGAACAATTAATAAAATTTTTTTTGACCCTGTCAGGCTTCAATACAAAGTAAGTTTCAGGGCAGGTATAGTTAAGGGTAGATAATTTTTCGAGTACCGTAAGAAATCCTTTCTCCTGAGTTCCCTTCTTTTGGAAAAGTATTTCTATTCTTTCTTTTATACCTTCCTCTTCTTTATCATGTACCACCAATACATCGACCTGATTGGCATGAATCTCAACGGACTTTATATCATAAAGTTTTCCCTGGTAATTCATTTCACGCTTGTTCAATTTACATTTGGAATACTCTGAAATGCTAAGGCTTATTTTTTGATATTCCAATTGGTCAGAATGCATAGAAGTAAACATGCGGTATTGTATTTCAAATTGCTTACATTTGAAATACACCCATAGACCTCCAGACTGAAGGATGAGTATTGAAATAAGTGCGATATAACCGACTTTTTTCATTTCGATGCAAGGTAATAATAAATTGATAACACCACAAAGTCATATTATAAAAAGTAAGGGTCATCCCAGATGAGAATTTTTAACAAAAAAATTATGGGATGCAAAAAGTATCTGTTATCCATACCACGCGACAACGAATTTAAAATGCATGAACCTTAAGGCATAGACTCGCCCAGACCCGAGCTAATCGCCTCTTGCAAGACCTCCAAATCTATATCCTTAAGCGATTTGAATTTAATGCAATATCCACTGACGCTTGCCTTACCAATGCGTTTACCAAAACTTTCAACTAGAAATTTCTTATCTTCAAGACCTAGTATATAAACTGAAATACCAACTGTATTGGCACTCATTCCGATTTGGTAAAAATCTTTGGACTTTCCATTAGCGGTTGAAATGATCTGTGAACCATAACCAATATTTGGATTAGATACAATTTTACCTTCTTCATTTTTACCATCCAGAAACCAAATTCTGCATGCAGGCATTAACCGCAGAATGACCTGATGAAGGGATTGCATTTCACTGCGTTTAGGTTCCGGTTGCTCGCTGATGTATTGAGCTATTTGTTCTTCAATATTCATTCTTTGTCAAATTTATAACTATAAATTATTTTTTTATTCGGCTAAAACCTGATCTATCCAATAAGTGACAATTTAATTAAAACAAAAAGTGATCTTGTTTGAATTGAAAAAACGCTTAATTCCTTCATTATAAGAATATCCATATAAACACTTGATTTTCTTTTTTAAAACAATTTATTCTCTACAAAAGTCAAAATCAAAAAAATCAGCATCACCAATCTGAATAGAGCTTCAAAAATAGTCAAATTACTCAGTTCATTCTTTTATCAAAAAAAAAAAGCGATTTAAAATAGATCCTTAAATAAGTCCGGTTTGATCATCCATTGTTTTTCCCTACAATGTTTCTTATGAATTAAATTCCAGGTTATATCCTAATGAAAAAAAATTTGTTCAAAATTTCTGCGACAAAACAAATCGCCACTATTCTTCCTCCATTCCCTATGAATGAATAGGTTCAGGTTTTATTGAGTTTCAGGACTAGAACTAAGAAAGGCAAATTTTACGATCGTGTTTTAAGTTGCTCAATATCCTCTTTCATCAGATGGAGCATTTCAACAATACCCTTCATGGGGTCTGCATCATCTTTTTTGTCTTCCATATTCATAGCACAAACAAATTCCCATATCTCCAGAACATCCTTGCGATGCACCACATAAGGCTTATAGAAAGGATTATCCGAACGCAATTCCAGGATATCTCCCTTAGGGTAAACTCTCTTGTACACAACCCCTTCATCTTGCGTCAACAGGATGTAGGTTTTACCGGAAGTAAGATCCTTGATGCTGTCTATGTATCTGGCGACGACATAACTGCCACTCTTCAAAGGAGGCATAGAATCGCCTTGAATCGGAAAAGCCCTGCATTTGCCCGAAGTTCTCTGTGGTAAAGACATTCTGGGCATTTCTGCAATAAATTCAGGATCAGCATAACCGCCGAGATATCCTGCACTGGCTTTTACCGTTAATACCTCAATCTTATCCTCGCGATCTTTATCTACTACCACGGGAAACAAAATCCTGTTTGCCCCAACGCGGATCAATTCTTCCCTATTCACAGTACTCAGATCGCAACGCACCAGGGCATCAATTGCAATATGAAATATATCAGATATCTTAATCAGAACTTCAATGGGAGGCTCACATCTTTCCTCTTCATAAGCCCCAATTCTCGCTCTTGGAATCTCCAGTGCCGTTGCCAGTTGACCCTGCGACCAGCCTTTAAAAGATCTGAGATGTCGAATATTTTTATTGGCTTTTGACATGCTAAATATTTTAGCACAAATATACTAAATATTTTTTGAATGCTTGTATTTTTTTATCAATGAATCTATTTTTATCATAGGCATTATATCCTTCAAGACCAAATTTTTTAGCATAAGGAACAATCAAACCGGGATTTCGTAACTTAGCTCCCTAGATCAAACATTATGAATAAACAAATATTAACAACTTTAGTCGGAGCAGTCATCTTATTTATATGGCAATTTTTATCTTGGGCAGCGCTTCCTGTTCATCAATCTTCGTACGGCTACACTGCCAATCAGGATCAGATTATGGCCTGTCTGAATCAATACATCACGGAACCCGGAACCTATATGTTGCCAGGATCTCCACCGGGCACCGCACACGAACAAGCTGAAAAAGACATGCAAAGTCAAATTGGCAAACCCTGGGCTTCCATCAGTTACCACAAATCTTTCGACATGAGTATGGGAATGAATATGGCCCGAGGATTCAGCATAGATCTGATTGCTATGTTTTTATTGATCTGGTTGTTGTCGCAATTCCGTCAGGTCAATATTCGTAATTCCATAATGAGCGCTGTCGCCATTGGATGTATTGGATATCTAACCATCCCTTATTTATATTCCATTTGGTTCGAAGAATCTTCTGTTGGCTATCTGATCGATGCCATCGTTCCCTGGGTCTTTATAGGCGCTTGGCTAGGCTGGAGAATGAAGACAGAGGGCTAGCACCCTTGATCCGGAACGAAGCACGGATGAGTTCATTATCTTCTTGGATGTCCGTTAATTAAAAAACAGAGCCTTTGTCTGGTTCTGAACAAATGCTTCTCGTATTACTGGAAAATGTATTAAGTGGACATAGGCCTGTTCATCATATTTTCTGCCCTTGCTTTTAATTGAAGGTTCATCGCTTCAAATCCTTTTTTGGTATGGGTATCCAATTGTCTTGCAAACAAAGGAACCAATATTCCGCTAAACCTTTCGCTTTGAATAAAGCGAATACTGTTGTCAGCTGAAGTTGTCAATTCAAAGGAATGTTCACCGTCAAAAAGTCCTTTAAACCATAGGCAACCCATCCAACGCAAAAGTTTGTTTTCTTCACAGGCTAAGATCCTGGGCTTAAATTTCATTCCCTTGGAGTCAGGTGGTACAATATACACCTCCAGGGTGCTGCCTATTTTCAAGGGTCCGGAAATTTTTTGAATAAAGGGATTCCATTCAGGATATTTTTCAAAATCCGTTAAAATCTTCCATACAGTTTCAGCACTGGCATGAATGTTAATTTCTGTATTTATATTTTTTACCATATGGCATAAGTATTAGCTTAGGTGCAATCTACAATTATATTAGAAAAATTAAAAAATAAATGGCTGGGACTCTTTTATCCTTGATTCCTGAAATCAAAATTTATTCTGCGCTGCAGACTACTATTTTTGAAAGCCATTTGATATTTCTTGCGCCAGCTTTTATATCTTTGATAGATAACATTTGTATTTTTTGATCTGAAGCTTCGGCACTTTTTCCATCGGTTTCCACTATCAAAAATAAATTTTTTCCGATATCGGTATTATATATTTCGTTGAAGGAAAATACAACCTTATATCCATCAGCTGCTACGAATAAAAAATAGTATTGATTGAGCATTCTCCTGTTTTCATATTGAAAGCTTACACTATCCAATACTTCTTTCAACAAGATTGCTTTGACGGATTTCATTTTTTCTTCAACTTTAGGTGAGCAGCTGGTATTGACATCATTTAGTTCAACCGCTGTAAATTTCTTTAGATCTTTTAAGCTAAAGTGAACTTCGGATTTAACTTTTCCGGTGACCACGAATTCGGTGGTTGATTGACTGGCTTGCTGCGCTGAAAGTACAACCCGTGTTAATAAACAAAAAAGAATAGAGAAATTAATTTTCATGAAATAATAAAACCATTTATTCTGGAAATACTTTTTCGTAGTTATATTGACCAGATCTACCATCTATTGCGATTGGACATTTTTTTGTTCCAGAATATTTTTTAAATTGCTTAGACTTTGAAACATATCTTTTGCCAGCATTTTTTCAATCCAGGAAATGAGTAAATTCATCGGGTATTTCATCGCACTTTCATTGGTCCACCGCACTAAGGTGTGATCATTGTCTATGGATTCGGTACGCAGGCTGGCGTGGGCAATACTCGCGAATGGCCTGACAAATCTTATCTCCATTTTTATTTGCATACCATCTTCAATCTCTGTTATTTCTTGTTCTCCTTCCCCAGCTCTGTTGTTACCATTCCAGGCATAGATGAATCCAACGGTTCCGTCGGTTCCTTTGAACATTTTTTCCATTTGAGGATCTGTCATGACCCATTTATTATAGAAGTCCTGATTTTTCAATAACTTAATGTATTCAAACACCTCGTTTTTGGGACGTTGGATGACAATTTCGCTCTGCGTTTTATATTGCTTTCGAATGAATATGGCCATCAACAGAATAATCGCCAGTAGGCCAAGAAGGAAAATTAGAATATTAACAAACATACACGATAAAATTTATTACACTTTAGTCCATGAAGCTCAAAAGTATAAATAATCCGAGAATTGTCACAAAGCATCAGCTTAATTTCAATTTTAAGAATGTTAACAAGAACTAATGGATTTTAAATACAAAAAATAAGCCAGCCTGATTCTTAGTTCGGACATCGCTGAGTCTTTTGTTGGCTTGCGCAAATCCTGCTCATAATATATCCCTTTTAAAATATTGTTGAATAAGCTTGGTGAAAGTTTCAAAATATATTGCTGTTGATTGGATGATATTAGAAACTAACTTCTAATATCATCTTTCAGTAAATGCATATTAAGTATTTAATTTTATCCATAGGTATTCAAATTAGGAAACTACTCAATTTGGGTTTGCCGCGAAATTATTTAAAGCTAAATTAAAATAAAGAAACCAGACCATAGCCCTGAATGGGCAAAATATTAATCCCATACCTATCGCTATAAACTAAATTAAAATAAAGAAAGCAGACCTTAGCCCTGAAAAGGCGATCTATGTCAACATCTTGCGAAGCAAGATGCAAGTCTATGTAGTTCGGCATAGCCCTGAATGGGCAAAATATTAATCCCATACCTATCGCTATAAACTAAATTAAAATAAAGAAACCAAACCTTAGCCCT
>WBZT01002196.1_pt1 | contig 13757 bp, 12 predicted proteins | sample 5204241 | NCBI WGS metagenome assembly WBZT01 (sample SAMN12344358, study PRJNA552823) | activated sludge metagenome | biome: Activated sludge suspended growth; feature: Nitrification reactor; material: Wastewater; isolation source: activated sludge from nitrification reactor of wastewater... | reverse complement strand
ATTGTTATTGCCGAAAGCGCGCACGCCGCCGCGAAGACGCGTGCCCGCGCCGAGCCACCCCAGAGCAAACCCATATTTCGAGCCTCCGGTTGCTTCAGTACGAACCCGACCCGATCCGTTACAGGCAATCGCACCGCTCCGCTCACCCGCCTTCGACAGCGCCGATTCCCGGTGATGCCGCGCTACGGATTTCATAGCGTCGGCGCACCGGCGCGAGCCGGGGACGGCTGGCTCAGGCCTTCCGCAGCGAGACGGCCTCGGGGGACGGCTCGGGGGCGGCGCCGGCGATGAGGGTCGAGACGGTCACGCCGTGGAGACCGCGCGCTTCGAGGGCGTCGAGGATGCGAGGGAGGGCTTCGACGCTGGTGGGGGCTTCGTCGCCGCGCTCGGGGGCGTCGTGGAGGAGGACGACCGCTCCGTCGTCGAGCGCGGGCAGGAGGCGCTTGAGGATCCGATCGGCGGAGGGCCGGCCGGCGCCGTCGAAGGCGCGCGCGCTCCATCCGACGACGGTGAGGTCGAGGGCCCGGACGGCGGTGCGGGTGCGGGGGCTCGAGAAGCCGACGGGAGGGCGGAAGAGCTTGGGACGGACGCCGGCGGCGCGCTCGATGACGTCCTGGGTGCGCTCGATGTCCTTCACGATGGCGGGCTCGGCGCGACAGAAGAGGATGTGATCGTGCACGAAGCTGTGGAGGGCGACCTCGTGGCCGCGCCGCACGATGTCCTGGACGACGTCGGGGTGGGCCTCCGCCTTCGCGCCGATGAGGAAGAAGGTGCCCTTCACCCCCCGCGCGTCGAGGGTGTCGAGGACGCGGCGCGTGTGGACGGGGTGAGGGCCGTCGTCGAAGGTGAGGGCGACGGCGCGCGCGCCCCTGGGCCGCCTCGCGAAGACGTCCACGAAGACGGAGAGGTTCAAGAAGAAGATGCCGGCGTGGACGGCGACGAGGAGCGCGCCGAGCATGACCGCGACGCTCCACGCCGGCGGCGCCGAGCCGAGCAGCGCCGAGAGGAGCATCGCGTAGGAGCAGGCGACCGCGATGATCAGCGCGAGGCGAAAGGGCGGCACGTTACTTCTTGCTACGAGACTTGTCCCGGGCTTCGCCCTCGTCGAGCAGCTCGTCCAGATCCAGGTCTGCGCTCGCGCCCGCTTCCTTGCCGATGCGTGCGCGGGGCGGCGCGGCCTTGGCGCTCGCGTCTTTCCCGGCTTTTTCGTCGGGCGAGCCGGGGGTGTTGTCGGCGTCGTAGAAGGCACCGAGCACACCTCCGACGATCGGCAGCGAGGTGAGGGCGGCTCCGCCGAGCGAGGCGTGCGCGGTGAGGGCGCCGAGGTCGACGGGGATCCCCATCGTGAGGAACTTGCGAACGAGCCACATCAGGCCTGCCGCGAGCAGGGCGCCGAAGCCCGCCTTGAGGCCGGCCTCGATCTTTCCATCTTGGGCCCAGATGGGCTTGCCGGCGACGAGCCCGACGAGGGCCCCGACGAGGGCGGCGGTGGGGTAGGCCACGAGAGCACCCGGCGCGGCTACGCCGAGCTTCGCGAGCGCGAACCCGATGAGCGCGCCCACGAACAGCCCCTTCAGAAGGCCGAGCAGCAGCCGAAGCACCATCTCGCTACTTCATCCTTGGCACGGACGAGGGCGCCGTTCAACATGCGCGCACCTTCACCCATGGTCGCTCGCCGAACGCCGTTCCTCGCTCTCGCGGCCCTCGCCTTGCTCGCGAGCCCCGCGGTGGGCTGCGGGAGCTACGGGACGGGCTATCCGATCGGCGCCGAGAACGCGAGGCCGCTCGTCCTCAACGACGCGGAGATCGACCTCGACTGCCCAGCGAAGGAGATCCGCGTGAGTGAGGGTCTCGGGGGCTCGTTCGAGGCGGTGGGGTGCGGCCGGAAGGCGAAGTACAAAGCCAGCTGCTACGGGGTCTCGTGCGTGGTCCACAAGGACGACCAGGTCCCGGTTCCGTTTCGCGACCGCCCCACCCCGGAGGAGACGAGCCCGCGATGAGCGAGCCTTCGACCGAGGAGACCGAGTCCGGTGAGGAGGGCGAGGCGCGCGAGCCACGCGCGACCTCCGAAGGGACCGCGGCGGCGGAGGCCGAGCCTCCGGCGAAGAAGCGGCGCAAGAAGCGGCGCAAGACCACCCTCGAACCCGACCCGGTCTACGATCTCCCGTTCGCGCGTTCGTGGCCCGAGGACCCGGAGCTCCGGCGCCTCGTCGAGGCGTTCTCGCGCGGCAACTACGCCTACGTCCGGGAGAACGCGCCGCGCGTCACGGAGCGCGCCGCGGACCCGAAGGTGAAGGCGGCGGCGCGGGACCTCCGGCGGCGCATCGATCCGGACCCGATCGCGGGGGTGTTGCTGCTCGTGGCGATCGGCCTCTTGGTGATGCTCGCCGCCCACTACCTCGGCCATCGGCAAGAATCGCAGCCAGTCCAAAAACCCTCGCGCCCCGTCCCGCATCCCACGTCAACATGAGATCGATGTCGAACGGTGCGTGCTCGCGGAGCGTCGCAAGGCTCCTCTTCGTCGCGGGCGCCCTCGGGGCGACGGCTTGCTCGGGCGCGACGGGGGACGCGACCACGCCCACGAACGGCGCGACCAGCCCCAACGCGAACCTCAGCTCGGGCACGCTCGGCGAGAAGTATTTCCCGCTCAAGGACGGGCACATCTATCAGTACGAGACGCTCCGGCTCGGCGACGGTCCTCCCGACAAGGGCATGCTCCCGGTGAGGGTGAAGCGGACGTCGGCGACGACGGGCGAGCTGAAGAAGGGCGGCACACCGCAGACCTTCCAGCTCTCGGAGCTCGGCGTGCAGACGCAGACGAAATCGGGCGCGCCCGCGTTCGTGCTCAAGATGCCGATCGATCCGAGCACGACGTGGCTCGGGCCGCTCGGGGGGAAGACGCGGTACGACGCCCAGAACCAATCCGTCGACTCGCGCGCGGGGCACTTCGACGGGTGCGTGCGGACGATCGAGGAGCGCGGCGGTGACGCGCCGCTGCGGGTGGCGACGGTCTTCTGTCCGGACGTCGGCATCGTCACCCTCGAGGTGCAGTCGGGCGCGGCCGTGGAGCGCGCGGAGCTCGTCTACTACGGCCCCCAGATCGAGATCGGTCCGGACGGGCTCAAGCGCGTGGAGTGACGTGACGGAAGCTGACGTTGCGCCCCTCTTCGCGCTCGTGACGATGGCTGCTATTGCAAGCGGGAAGAACGGCTCATGAATTACTGGGAGTACATCCGCGTCGAGGAGCTCTTGCGCCTGCAGGGAGGGATGCAGGACGACGAGGCGAAGCTCTCGAACGACGAGGTGCTCTTCATCACCGTGCACCAGGTCTACGAGCTCTGGTTCAAGCTCGTGCTGAGGGAGCTCGTCGCCGCCCGCGACCTGTTCAATCAGAACCCGGTCCCGGACATGGCCCTCGCCGACGCGACCCGCTCCTTCCGGCGGGTGACGACGATCTTCGAGCAGGCCGCTTCCCATTTCGAAGTGATGGAGACCCTCACGACGCGGGACTACCTCGGCTTCCGCGACGCCCTCATCGGCGCGAGCGGCTTCCAGTCGGCGCAGATGCGCGAGATCGAGATCCTGCTCGGGCTCGAGGACGAGAAGCGGCTCGGGCTCGGGGCGGAGGGCACGTACAAGGATGCGCTCCGCGGCAAAGACGGCTCCGCGTCCGTCGCCCTCGAGCGCGTGGAGCGAAGGCTCCACGGCGGGCCTTCGCTCAAGGGGGTCGTCTACGCATGGCTCGCGCGGACGCCGGTCTCGGAGGACGGCCCCGACGCGTTCCTGAAGAGCGTCCTCGCCGCCCACCACGAAGAGGTGAAGAAGCGCCTCGAGATCGTCGAGCGCGAGCTCCGCTTGAGCCCCTCCGAGCTCGCGACGTGGAAGAAGCGCTACGAGTCGGAGACGATCGTCGCCCAGCGGTTCCTCCTCGCCGAGGACGAGCCTTCGCTCTCCGAGGCGGAGCGGCTCGAGCTCCGGAAGGTCCGCGCCGCCCTCGTCTTCTTGGAGAGCTATCGCGAGCTGCCCAGGCTGGCGTGGCCCCGGGAGGCCCTCGATGCCCTCATCGCGATGGAGCAGAAGATCCTCGTCTGGCGCCAGCGCCACGCCCGCATGGTGGAGCGAATCATCGGTCGGCGCACCGGCACCGGCGGCTCGACCGGCGTCGATTACCTCGACCAGACGGCCCTCCGCTATCGGGTGTTCAACGACGTGTGGACGATCCGAACGCTCCTCCTCAAGAAGTCGGCGGTGCCTCCGATCCACAACGCCGACCTCTTTCGGTTCCGGGTCGAGGACGAGCTTCCGTGAGAGGAAAGATCGAGAGGGTCGTCCGGCATTACACGCGCATCGACGCTCGCTCTCTCGGTCTGTTTCGGTTCCTCTTCGGCGTCGTCCTCCTCTGGGATTGGGGCCATCGCTGGCACGACCGCATCGCGTTCTATTCGAATGACGGCGTCCTGCCGAACCACAACCACCTCTTCCATCTGAAGACGGAGGGTCGGCTCGTCTGGAGCGCGCTGCACGCCTTCACGACGCCGGGAGAAGCGGCCGTCGGCCTCCTCGCGATCCTCTTCTTCTACGCGATGTTTACGATCGGCTGGAAGACGCGGGTCTTCCACGTCCTCTCGCTCGTCGCGATGATCAGCCTGAGCGCGCGGAACACGCTCGCGGAGGGGCCGGGAGAGGCGCTCGCGATCATCCTCCTCGCGACGACGATGTTCCTGCCGCTCGGCAGTCGCTTCAGCGTGGACTCGGTCGTGGCCACGGCGCGGCTCGCCCGCGAGACCAAGCCGAAGCACTTGTTCGATCGGGCCGGCGTCCCGACCGAGACGGAGATCAGGCGCGGACACCTGCCGGGCTGGTCGCCTCACTCGATCGCGGCGGCGGGGGCCCTCACCCTCGTCTGCCTCACCCTCGTGGCAGTGGGCAAGCAGCAGAGCGGCGCGGCGTGGCTCGACGGAACCGCGCTCCACAAGACGCTCCACGTGTACATGTTCGCGAGCCCGACCGGCTACGCCCTCCGAGACAGCGGCCTGCTCGGTCCGCTCACCCGCCTCTTGAAGCTCGCGACGTGGCTCGTGCCCGCGCTCGTGCTCTTGCCCTTCCCGCGAGGCATCGCGCGGGGGGCGGCGGCGGCGCTGCTCGCGATCTACGGCCTCACCTACGCGGTCCTCACGACGTACGGGCTCTTCGGCGGCAGCCTGTTCGCGGCCGCCGCCTTGATGCTCTCGGCCGATATGTGGGAGCGGCTTTCTCTCCGCCACCACCACCGCTCGATCCGCACCGTCATCTTCGACGTCGACTGCGGGATCTGCTTCTTCCTGGCGAAGCTGCTCCACCATTACGACAGCCGCCATCACCTCCTCTTCCAGGGCAACGACTTCGCGAGCGCGCCGAAGGCGGCGGAGCCCCCGCCGCCTCCTTCCGGCGAAGGAGACGAAGAAGAGGCCGACGTCGACGAAGAGGAGCGCGCCCTCGAGCACGAGGAGGACGAGGACGAGGAGCGCGAGGACGAGGCGGCGCGCGAGAAGGCCCCCGTCTCGGCCGAGCCCGCGCCGACCCTCCGCACCTGGAGCGACGCGACCCAAGCGGTCGTGATGAAGCCGATGCCGGCGGGGATCACGCCCGTCCTCGTGGAGACGACGGTGATCGCGGTCCGGCCCGACGGGACGTTCGCGACGCGCGGACAGGCGGTGGTGGAGATCCTCCGCGCCCTTCCGTTCCTCTCGCCGATCGCGCTCGTGCTCTCGCTGCCCGGCATCCGCGGGGCGCGCGACTGGCTCTACGATCGGATCGCGGAGCGAAGGACGCGCATCAGCGTCGAGCTCGGGTTGAACGCGTGCGGCGTGGTCGCCCCGGAGAAGGAGGTCCCCCTCAAGGAGCCGCCGTCTCCGGCCCGCGTCCTTCGCTTCCGCATCCTCGCCGGGCTGCGCGAGGCGGGGGCGCTCGTGTTCGTGGCCGCGGTGGGGATCGCCTTCACCCAGGTCGCGGGCGTCGGGCCGAAGATCGCGTCGAAGAAGCTCGAGCCGGTGGTGTGGTGGACGCGCGCCGTCCCGCGCTTCGATGTCCTCGCCCCCGAGCCTCCCTCGACGGAGTGGATGTTCGTGGCCGACGCCGTGACCAAGGAGGGGATGAAGCTCGATCTCATGACCGGGCGCGAGGCCTCGCTCTCGTTCGACCGGCCCTTCCGTCTCGGCGGGCTGTGGGCCCGCTACCTGACGAACATCCACCGCGAGGAGTACAAGCCGTTCCAAGACGCCCTCCGGAGGTACTTCGCCAAGCGCGGTCCCGGGTACGAGCCGCCGGAGCCGCTGCAGGTGCTGCAAGGCGCGGACGGCTATTGGGTCGAGAAGCCGCTCACGGAGCGCGAGGCCCAGAGGGCGGAGCGGTTCTTCCGTCACGGGCGAGGCGGCACCACCCTCGCCACCGCGATCTCACCGCTCTTGGTGCAGGGCGCGCCGCAGCGTCTCCCCGTCCAGGAGTCGGTGGACCGCAGAAAGCCGGCCCTCGCCGACGACGGCTACCCGGACGATGAAGAGCCGGCCCCACCGCCGCTCCGAAACGAAGCGCAGCCGGAGTTTCCGAGCCAAGATCAATGAAGGCGCGCGCACTCCGGGTCCTTCGGTGGCTCGACGCGCGATACCTCACCGTCGACGCGCGCACGGCCGGGCTGTTTCGGATCGTCCTCGCCATCCTCCTGAGCCTGGACTGCATCCGGCACATGAACGAGGCGGGGTACCTCTATTCGAACGAGGGCGTCCTCACCAACGACTGGCACCTGTTCCAGCCCTCGGGGTCGACGCTCTTCTCGCTCTTTCACGCCTTCTCGTCGCTGACCGAAGTCCGCGTCCTCTTCTTGCTCGGGCTGTTCTGTCACCTCAATCTCCTCGTCGGCCATCGGACGAAGCTCTTCGCGTTCTTGAGCTTGCTCTTCGTGACGAGCCGCGACTCTCGAAACACCCTCGTCGAGAACGGGGGCTACGTCGTCGAGAACCTCATCACCCTCTACGCGTGCTTCCTGCCGATCGAGAAGCGCTTCAGCGTCGACTCGCTTCGCCGCTCGCTGCGGGCCGTCAAGGAGACCTCGGTGGCGGAGCTCGAGGCGCGGGTCGCCCCCGCCCCCGCCCGCACGAGTCGATCCCTCGTCGGGCTCGCGGTGCTCGCCAACCTCGGCGTCCTCTACTTCTTCAACGTCGTGAACAAGACGGGCAACGTCTGGCGCGAGGGCAACACCGTCCACTACGTCCTCTACATCAACCGTATGGTGACGGGCCTCGCCGTCTTCTTGCGCGAGCACATGCCGTTCATCGTGTTGCGGGCGACGGACTACGTGGTGCTCGCGATCGAGGCCACGATCTGCGTGTGCATCCTCTCGCCGCGGGCGCGCAAGATCGCGAGGCCGCTCGCCGTCGTCCTCATGATCGCGCTCCACGGGACGTTCGGGCTCTCGATGCGGCTCGGCCCGTTCTCGTGGTCGCTCGTGACGTGGTCCACGCTGCTCTGGCTGCCGTGTCATTGGGAGGCGGCGAACGCGCGCTACGCTCGTCGCGCCCGCCCCGTCGAGCTCGCCCTCGACCCGACGCGCCCCTTCGACCTCGGCCTCGGTCGAGTGGTGGTGCGGCTCGATCACGCGCGGCGCGTCCGTTTCGTCGAAGGGGCGGGGATCGCGGCGCGACTCGAGGGGGAGGAGCGCTGGGAGAAGGACCCCGCCCGCATCCTCGCCGTCGTCGCGCAGGCCCTCCCCTTCGGCGGCCTCCTTCATCGCGCGCTGCGCGTCGCGACCTTCGGGCTGTGCGACCGCGCGTTCGCGTTCGTCGCGAAGCGCCCGGCTCAGGTGGAGCGCTGGCTGGGGCTCACGACCGCCCCCCGCGCGGAGTCGACGACCGCCCCCCTCGGGGAGAAGCTCCGCTTCGCGACGGTCGGACTGCGCGAGGCCGCGCTCGCGTGGCTGATGTTCTGCTGCACCCTCCAGACGTGGGTCGAGAACAAGGTGATCCCCGCCCAGCTACCGCCCGAGCTCAAGCCCGGGCAGGAGCTGCGATCGGACGAGCGCAAGGCGTACGACTTCATCCAGCGAACCCTCGGCTCCCGCGTCATCCGGCTGAAGCCGCAAGAGAACCCGACGTTCCTCAGCCTCACGATCGGCTATCCGCGGATCTTCCAGGGCTGGGGGATGTTCGCGCCGAACCCGATCCGCGAAGACGGCGTCCTCGCCGTCGACGCCCTCACGATCGACGGGCGTCACGTCGATCCCCTCACCGGCCGGGCCCCCGATCTCGATCTCACCGACTCGCGCGGGGAGGGCCTCTCTCAGCTCCGCCAGGACTACGGCAACCGCATCCGCTTCGATCGGAACGAGAAGTATCGAGAGGGTCTGCGGGCCTATCTCTCTCGCTATCCCGAGCGCACCGGCAACCCGAACGATCGGCTCGTCGCCATCGATGTCTATTGGGTCCGCGCGCTGTGCCCACCCCCCGGCGAGGCGAAGATGAAGAACAACGATCCGATCCCGATCGTCTCGTGGCGCGACCAGACCTATCGCCCCGGACCGGGGGGCGTGGCGCTGCCGCCCAAGCTGAAGACGCGCAGCGCCGAGCCGAAGGACTGAGCGGGCCGATCAGGGGCAGCCGCTCGAGACCTTGAGGGCGTCGTAGGCCATCCAGCCGTTTCGCTTCGTGCCCGTGTCCGCGATCACGTAGCCGTAGATGAACTTCATCGTGCCGGACTTCTTCCGGTAGCGACCGGCGCTGTCCTTCACCCAGAGAGGGATGTCGATCGAGGGCGCGCCGCTGTCGGTGGGGACGTCGTAGCGCTGGAACTTGGTGCCGGCCGGGAAGTGATCGATGGCGACGCCGCCGAGGGAGAAGCCGGGCACGTTGAAGGTGAGGTTCACGGAGCGCTTCCCGTTCGCGCGCACGAGCGGCAGGTAGTCTCCCGCGCGCTCGTGAGAGGCCGTCGTGTCGTAGACGACCTTCTTCAGCTCGAGGTTCGGGTCGTGGGAGTTTCTCACCTCGTAGCAGCCCATCTTGGCGAGACCGGTGCCCTTCGCCGAGACGTGCCCGACCTTCTTCTCGAACGAGTCCCGACCGGAGATCGAGGAGAGCGGCATCCAGCCGGCGCTGCCGTTGCTGGTGGAGGTCGCGAACACGTACGTCTCGCCGGCGAGCTCGCGCTTCTGTCCGTAGTTGAAGAGCACGCGATGTCGGTTCGACGTGCCGAGGAGATCGCCGTTGCCGTCGCGGATGGGGACGCCTTGCGCGACCGCCCACGTGTCGTCGTCGTTCGGATCGTTGGTGGTCACACGATTCCCACCGCTCACCCGGAGCTTGCAGTTGTAGGGGCTCGCCGCGCAGGCATCGCCGTTCACGCCCGGGGTGAGGGCAGCCTCGCTGACCTCGGTGGTGGCGTCGTCGTCGTCCCCGTCCGCGTCCGTCTCCTCCGGCTCCGCCGGCGCGCACCCGGCGAAGAGAGCAGCGGCAGTCAGCGCGAGCGCGAGTCGACCCAGCTTGATTTCCATGGGCGGGCCATCGGCAAGCACCGTGCCCATGTCGGGCCCGCTCGTCCCCACGGAGAGGACGAAATCCCTCGAGCCTCGACCCTGGATCGCGAATGGAGCGGGCCCCCGTCGCCGTGTGCGCACGTCTGCCTTCGTGGATCGGCCGACCACCGGTCCCCGCTGAACCGAACGCGTGCGCGACCTCGGCGGCGTTCCCTTGCGGTACCCTCCGCCCATGAGGCTGAAGATCTCGGGTTGGCTCGCCGTCGGGTGCATCGGGCTGCTCGTCGCATGCGGCGATGACACGGGGACGGGAGGCGCGGGAGGCACCGGCGCGAGCAGCGCTGACGGCGGCTCCTCCAGCGGCGGGGCGCCGACCGGAGGCAGCCCGAGCACGGGAGGAGGAGGCTCGTCGCAAGGCGGCGCGGGCGGGGCAGGAGGCGCGGCATCCAACGGCGGGGGCGGCAGCACCGGCGACGGCGGCGCGGGCGGCGCGGGCGGCGCGGGCGGCACCGCATCGAACGGCGGGGGCGGCGCTGGTGGTGGACCTCCCGCGCTCGTCAACGGCTGCGACATCTCGACGGCCGAGGACCACACCACCGAGGACGTGATCGATCTCACGTGGACGTTCCCGCATCAGGAGTGCATCCGCGTCCACGCGAACGCGACGGTTCGGTGGAGCGGCAGCTTCGGCTTCCACCCGCTCGTCGGGGGCGTGACCCCGACGACGGACGCGACCAGCCCGATCACCGCCTCCGATCAGAGCGGCGCGATCGCCTCCGTGACGTTCGGGACCGCAGGCGAGTATCCGTACTTCTGCACCGCTCACCTCTCGGCGATGCAAGGCGTCGTCTACGTGGAGTGACGCGCGGTCAGATCACTTTCTGGATGCTCTCGACGAGCCGCGGGATATCGCGCTCCGCCACCGAGCAGAGCGCGACCCGCAGCGCGCCGGCCTGCGGCACCACGAACACCCCCATCGCCTTGAGCTTCTCGGCGGCGCCGAACGCGTCCGGGGTGAAGACGGTGGTGAAGAAGCCGCCGTCGTAGCGCGGATAGGAGAAGCCGGCCGCCCCCGCGAGCTCGTTGAAGCGCGCGACCCGACGCGCGAGCAAATCGACGTAGCCCTTCCGCTCGCGGTCGACCCGTCCCGCGAGCTCGGCGTCGAGGAGCACGCTCGAGATCGCGGCCATGCCGCCCGCGTTCACGTTCGACCACGTCCCGCGGCACGAGTAGGAGAGGGCGTTTTGGATGCGGCGCCGCTCGTCGTCGTCGGGGTGGAGCACGACGAGGGCCCCGACGCGAATGCCGTACTCGAGGAACGTCTTCGAGGCGGACCACGCGAACGCGACGAGCGCCTTGCCGGCGAGCTTGCACACGCGGCCGACCATGAGATCGAGCGGCTGGGCGCCGAAGCGCGCGTACGCGACGTCGAGCACGAGGGCGATCGGGCCGTGGGACGAGAGCTCCTCGACGACGTCGCAGACCTTGCCCCACTCGATGTCGTCGAAGGAGTACCCGGTCGGGTTGTGGCAAGGGCTGTTCAAGAACACGAGCGCGCGACGCTGCTCCGCGAGGGCCTTCGACAGCGCGCTCCGGAACGCGTCCACGTCGAGCGCCCCGCGCTCGTCGAACATGCGGAACGTGGCGAGCTGACGGTCGCTCTCGTCCGCGAGCGTCTTGTAGGGCCCCCAATAGAAGGACGTCGTGAGGAGCGTCTGCCCGGGCTCGAGGAAGTTCGCGATCGTGTGGCGGAGCGCGCCCGTTCCGCCCGGCGTCGCGACGGTGGCCGCCATCTTCGCCTCCGGACGATCTCCGAGGAGATCGCGCACGACGCCCCGGAGAAAATCGCTGTTCCCGGCGATGGGCGCGTAGGCGGCGACGACCGCGGGAGGGGTCGACCGCAGCGCCTCGACGACGGTGGGGAGGGTCGCGATGCGACCGTCGTCGTCGAGCAGCGAGCCGACCGTCGCGTTGACGATCGCCTCGCCGGCCTGCGCGCGAGAGCGCGCCTCGGCGTTGAGCGCGAAGATGGGATCGTCGCCCGGTCGAGCCTCACGAGAGGGGATGAGAAACGCCATGCGTCCCTTGGGCTAACACGACTCGGGGGCCGAAGCATCGATACCTTCGACGACGCGGCCTGCTGCAACGCGGCGAAGCCCCGAGGCCGAGCCGGGTCCCGCAGCGGAACGTGAAGAACCGTGGGGCGCGACGCGCGTGGAGGGGGTGTCGCCCCCCCCGTCTGTCGAGAATCGTCAAGGTTCGGGCGCGCGCGTTTGTCACCTCGGCGCCGAGCGCTACCCTACCGGCATGGCATTGCTCCGCACCCTGCGCGCTTCGCTCGCGCTCGCCGCCGACCGCCTCCTCGTCGCCGGAATCGGGGGCGCCGTCGCGCTCGCGCCTTCCCTCGCCTTCGCCCAGTCGGCGCCCAGCGCCGCGGACTTGCCGGCCCCGCCCTCGTCGGCCTCGCTGGACCCGCAGGCGGAGTCGGCGTGGGATCTCCCCGGGTACGTCGTCATCGACGCCAAGGACGATCTCTCCGAGAGCGACATCGCGAAGCTCCTCGACGACGTGCGGAGCAAGGAGAGCGACGCCACGTTCGCGAAGAGCGACCTCGAGAGCGAGACGCGGATCGAGATCGCCCGCGTCGCCGCCTCCGAGGTGGACGACGTCATCGATTTGCTCCGCGGGGACGCGAGGATCGAGCACGTCGAGCGGCTCTCGTGGGTGCGAGCGAACTTCGTCCCGAACGATCCGCTCTACGAGAAGCAGTGGCACATGGAGCGCGTCGGCGCGCCCGCCGCGTGGGACTACGCGTCCGGCCGAGGTGTCACCGTCGCCGTCATCGACACCGGCATCGCGTGCGAGGATTTCGAGGGCTTCCGCAAAGGGACCGACCTCGCCGACACCCGCTGCGTCGGCGGTTGGAACTTCATCCGCGACAACGAGCACGCCAACGACGATCACGGCCACGGCACCCACGTCGCGGGCACGATCGCCCAGTCCACCGACAACGGCATTGGCGCGGCCGGCCTCGCCTTCGACGTGAGGCTCATGCCGGTGAAGGTCCTCGACAAGGGCGGTTGGGGGACGACCCTCGACATCGCCAACGGGATCCGCTGGGCCTCCGATCACGGCGCCCAGGTGATCAACCTCAGCCTCGGCGGGCCTCGCAACTCCAAGGTCCTCGAGGATGCGGTCGCCCACGCGCGCGCTCAAGGCACCGTCGTCGTCGCCGCCGCCGGTAACAGCGGAGGCTCGGTGGGCTTCCCAGGCGGCAGCGCCGGCGTCATCGGCGTCTCCGCCACCAACGACAAGGACGCGCTCGCCCCGTTCTCCTCGCGGGGCAAGGGCGTCGACATCGCCGCCCCCGGCGTCGGGGTCATCCAGCAGACGATCTGCGAGGGCGGCAAGAACAAGTGCGAGGTCTTCCCGGGGTGGGCCGGCACGAGCATGGCCTCGCCCCACGTCGCGGCCGCGGCCGCGATGCTCGTCGGCCTCGGCGTCACCGATCCCGACGCCGTCGAGCGCATCCTCAGCGAGAACGCGCGCGTCGTCGATCCGACCGAAGGGGGCAAGAAGCTCTATGGCGCCGGCATCCTCGACGCGGCCGCGGCCGTCCGCGCGGTCTACTTCCGACACGCCCTGTGGCGCCTCGGGCTCGTCGCCGCCTTCACCGCCCTCGTCCTCGTTTGGATGGGCAACAAGAAGCGCGCCGATGCCCGCTGGCTGTCGCCCTCGTTCGCGATCGGCGCCCTCGCGACCGGCCCCGGCCTCCTCTTCTTCCTCCCGCTCGTCCTCTCCCGCACCCACCTCGCGATCGACCTCCTCTCGCGGCCGCTCGCCGACCTCGACTTCTACCTCGGAGCCTCCGTCCATCGCCTGCTGCCGCTCGCGAACGTCCTCTTGCCGTTCGTGCTCCTGGTGACGACGTTCCAGATCAAGCGGCTCCGGCCCTTCGTCGCGGGGGTCGCGGTCGGGACAGCCTCGTACCTCACCTCCATCGCGCTCTTCGGAGAGACGTATGGCCCGCTGGGGAAGACGGCCCTCGCCGTGTGGTGCATCGCCAACGCGGCCGGGTCGCTGCTCATCGCTCGCACCAGCCTCGCGGAGACGCGCTGATCCCTCTCGAGGTCCCGTCGTCCCCGCGCCCGGCTCTCCCCGCGCCGGGCCTGGGGGGCTGGGCCTCTCGATTCAAACCGACTATGGTCTCCCGGCGCCGGTGCACGGGCTGAACCGCCCGACGCGAAGAGGGCTCATG
>WBZT01002195.1_pt1 | contig 13757 bp, 11 predicted proteins | sample 5204241 | NCBI WGS metagenome assembly WBZT01 (sample SAMN12344358, study PRJNA552823) | activated sludge metagenome | biome: Activated sludge suspended growth; feature: Nitrification reactor; material: Wastewater; isolation source: activated sludge from nitrification reactor of wastewater... | reverse complement strand
GATTGCCTATGTGGATACGGTGGAACACTACCGGATGATCGTCGACAATTTCGCGCAGACCGATAACCGCCGGAACATCCTTTCGCAGGACATCAATTTCAGCCGCAATCGTGTGAGTGAGATCGTTTACTTCGGAGGAAAGTACCGGTTGCTCGTGAATCGCAAACCCCAGGCCACCGCTGCGCGAACCCAGTTGGGTCCGGTGCTGTTCCGCGCGGAAGAAGCCCGGAAACGACCTGCCCTGGCCGACAAGCCGTCGGTGCAGAAACCCGGCGCCGAGCCGGCAACGCCTGCGACCGTGCAGCAACAACCTGTAGATAGCAACAAGGTTGACATCAACAACTATGTTTTCCAAAGTGATTTCCCGAAAAAACGGAAAGAGCGGAAGAAGGAACAGTTGCAAGAGGAAAATCAACCGGCGACTCCCCGTGATTCTTCCGGCAGCGATGTGAATGGTGATGCGGTGCAGTTCCTGCCTGGCCCATCCGCGGCTACCCAGAACAAGTCGGATTCTACGCTGCTCTCGTTGCCCAAACAACGCAATTACGATCCCGCGTTTTCTTCCAGCTATTTCGTCAGCCAGCTCGACAATACCCTGTTGAACCAGACGTATCAGATCTTTACGGGTGGGGGAGAGATCTTCTTTAATCCCGGACTCAACGGTTTCTTCAAACTCGGTATCCGCGACCTGTTGGAAGATTACCGCATCACCGGCGGCTTCCGCCTGAGTGGCGATCTCAACAGCAACGAGTATTACATGAGCTACGAGAACCTGAAAAAGCGCCTCGACAAGCAATACACGTTCTATAGAGGTGCGATCCTGTATTCTCAATTCGGCGGTAAGCTTCATACCCACGAAGCACGGGTAAGTCTTAAATGGCCTTTCAGCGAGGTAGCCAGCATACGCGGTTCGCTCGCGTACCGGAACGACCGCTTTACCGTTCTCGCTACCGATTACTTCTCGCTCATTTACCCCAGTCAGTCGCTCAACTGGGCTACCGGGAAACTGGAATACGTATTCGACAATACACTTCCGACCGGCCTCAACCTGTACAACGGTACCCGACTGAAGTTCTTCGGGGAGTACTGGCGGCAGGTGGATACCTCGATAACGGGCATGTTCGTGCTGGGAGGTGATGTGCGCCACTATCAAAAGCTCCACCGGGAGATCATCTGGGCCAACCGAGTCGCCGGAGGAACATCATTCGGTGAGGAGCGTCTGATTCATTTCCTCGGGGGAACGGATAACTGGATCACCCCGCGCTTCAATTACGATACGCCAATCGACTTTTCCCAGAACTACTATTACCAGGCGTTGGCTACGAACATGCGGGGATTCCAGCAGAATATCCGGAATGGAAATTCATTCGTCGTGATCAACAGCGAAGTGCGCGTGCCGATTTTCCGTTACCTGCTCAACCGTCCGATCAAGTCGGATTTCATCCGCAACTTCCAGGTTGTCGGTTTCGGGGATATTGGTACCGCCTGGAATGGCGCTTCGCCCTACGACTCTACCAACGCGCTCAACAACCGCACACTGGTTAGTCAGCCGTTCGTGATCACACTCATCAGCCAACGTGAACCGATCGTCGGTGGCTTCGGCTTCGGCCTGCGCAGCCGCCTGCTCGGTTATTTCATCCGCGCCGATTGGGCCTGGGGGGTCGAAGACCAGGTGGTCCAGCCCCGTCGCTTCTATTTCTCTCTCGGCCTCGATTTCTAACAGCGCCTCGTCCCTCGATTCACGTTTCTCGTCCCTCCCTTCATGTCCCTGCTCGAACCGATCCGCAACCTCGCCCGCAAGTACCACGGAGACATCATCGCATGCCGCCGCCATCTGCACCAACATCCGGAGTTGTCCTTTCACGAATTCGAGACGCAGCGGTTTGTGGAAACACGTCTGACGGAGTTCGGCATCACCGATTTTAAGCGCATGGCCAACACCGGCGTGGTCGCGCTTTTAAAGGGCAAGAACGCCGACAAGCGTACGGTCGCCCTGCGAGCCGATATGGATGCCTTGCCGATCATGGAGGCGAATGCGGTTGACTACAAGTCGAAGAACGAAGGGGTGATGCACGCTTGTGGTCACGACGTGCATACTGCTTCACTGCTCGGTGTGGCACGCATCCTGCATGAACTGCGCGACCGCTTTGAAGGCACTGTGAAGCTCATCTTCCAGCCGGGAGAAGAAAAATTACCCGGCGGCGCGTCACTCATGATCAAGGAGGGCGTTTTGGAGAATCCGAAACCCGCTTCGGTCATTGGTCAGCACGTGATGCCGCAGATCCCGGCCGGCAAAGTCGGTTTCCGGAAAGGTCTCTACATGGCCAGCACGGATGAATTGTATGTTACCGTACAAGGCAAAGGCGGACACGGGGCAATGCCCCACCTGAACATCGATCCGGTGATGATTACCGCGCAGATCCTGGTTGCCTTGCAGCAGATCGTCAGCCGCTTTGCCAAGCCTTCACTTCCCACTGTGCTTTCGTTCGGGAAAGTCATCGCCAACGGTGCTACCAATGTCATCCCGGACAAGGTCTGCCTGGAAGGAACGTTCCGTACCCTCAACGAGGAATGGCGCGACGAAGCTCACCGGCGGATGAAACACATGGCCGAACAAATCGCCGAAAGCATGGGTGGCCGTTGTGAGTTCGAGATCCGTCGCGGTTACCCCTTCCTCGTCAACGACGAAGACCTGACGGATCGCAGTCGCCGTTGGGCCGAGGAGTATGTCGGCAAAGAGAATGTGGAAGATCTCGAGATCTGGATGGCCGCGGAAGACTTCGCGTTCTATTCCCAGCAAGCCAAGGCTTGTTTCTATCGCCTCGGCGTCCGGAACGAAGCGAAAGGCATTACTTCCTCCGTTCACACCCCAACCTTCGACATCGACGAAAGCGCCCTGGAAACCGGCATGGGTCTCATGGCCTGGCTGGCCATCCGCGAACTGGAACAAACCTAAAAACCAAGTTACCCAATAAAAAAAGGCAGCGCGAAACGCTGCCTTTTTTTATCGCGGAAATGTGGTTGGTAACTGGTAATTGGTAATTAGTGATTAGTGATTAGTGATTAGTAACTATTGTAAAGCAACTCTAGGCGTTTTATTCTCGAATCGAACTCCTGGAAAATCAATAGACCCTAATCCCTAACCCTCTATAACTATTCGCTATTCACTATTCACTATTCACTATACACTATCCTCAAGCATCAATCTTCGCATACTTCGAATTCTTCTCGATGAAATCCCGACGCGGCGGAACATCATCGCCCATCAGCATGGAGAAGATGCGGTCGGCTTCGGCCGCGCTTTCGATCGTCACTTTGCGCAGGGTGCGCGTGCTTGGATTCATGGTGGTCTCCCACAACTGCTCGGCGTTCATTTCACCGAGACCCTTGTAGCGTTGTACGTTTACGTTCTCTTCCTTGCCCTCGCCGGCGAGTTGCTTGATGGCGGCGATCCGCTGTTCGTCATTCCAGGCGTAGGTGGAATCCTTGCCTTTTTTGACGAGGTAGAGCGGAGGCGTAGCAATGTAGAGGTAGCCGGCTTCGATCAGTTCCTTCAGGTGCCGGAAGAAGAAGGTCAGGATAAGGGTGGTGATGTGTGATCCGTCCACGTCGGCATCGGTCATGATGATCACCTTGTGGTAGCGGATCTTGTCCATGTTCAACGGACGTCCTTCCTTGCTGTCGTCGCGGAAGACGCCGAGCGCGGTGTAGATGTTCCGGATCTCTTCGTTTTCGTAGATCTTGTATTCCATCGCTTTCTCGACGTTCAGGATCTTACCGCGCAGCGGCAGGATGGCCTGGAAGCGACGGTCGCGGCCCTGTTTGGCCGTGCCGCCGGCGGAGTCGCCCTCGACGAGGTACAATTCGCAAGCGGAAGCGTCGGTTTCGGAACAGTCGGCCAGTTTGCCGGGGAGGCCCGTACTCGAGAGCGCGTTCTTGCGTTGCACAAGTTCACGCGCCTTGCGGGCGGCATGTCGGGCAGTGGCGGCCAGGATCACCTTGTCGACGATCATCTTCGCTTCGCGCGGATGTTCTTCGAGGTAGGATTCCAGCATATCGGAGACGGCCTGATCGACCGCGCCCATGACCTCGCTGTTGCCGAGTTTGGTCTTGGTCTGTCCTTCGAACTGAGGCTCGGCGACCTTCACCGAAATGATCGCTGTCAGACCCTCCCGGAAATCGTCGCCCGAGATCTCGAACTTGACTTTTTCCAGAAGACCGGATTTATCCGCATAGCTCTTGAGGGTGCGGGTCAGCGCGCGACGGAAGCCGGAAAGGTGCGTGCCGCCTTCGTGCGTGTTGATGTTGTTGACGTAGCTGTGGATGTTCTCGTTGAACGAGCTGTTGTATAGCATAGCCACTTCGACCGGAATGCCGGCGCGTTCGCCTTCCATGTAGATCGGTTGGGCGATGAGCCGCTCCCGGTTCTCGTCGAGGTAGGAAACGAATTCCCGTAGTCCGCCCTCGGAGTAGAAGGATTCGGTCGGATGATTGCCATCCACGTCGGTTTCACGTTCGTCCGTGATGTTGAGCCGGATGCCTTTATTGAGGAAGGCGAGTTCCCGCAACCGGGCGCACAAGGTATCGTAATGATAAACCGTGCTGTTGAAGATGGTATTATCAGGAAGAAAGGTGACCGTTGTTCCCGTGCGGTCCGCCGTTCCGGCTTCACGAACCGGATAGAGCGGTTTGCCGCGTTCGTATTCCTGCTCGAAGATCTTGCCTTCGCGATGTACCACCACTTTCAAATGCGTCGACAATGCGTTCACACAGGAAACACCGACTCCGTGCAGACCACCGGATACTTTGTAGCTGTCCTTGTCGAACTTACCACCGGCGTGCAGGACGGTGAGCACGATTTCCAGCGCGCTGCGTTTCTCCTTGGGGTGGATGTCGGTCGGGATACCACGTCCGTCGTCGATGACGGAGATGGAATTATCGGGGTGAATGAACACCTCGATGTTCTTGCAAAAACCCGCCAACGCTTCGTCGATCGAATTGTCGACTACTTCGTACACCAGGTGATGCAATCCTTTAACGCCGATATCGCCGATGTACATCGCGGGGCGTTTCCGCACCGCTTCGAGACCTTCCAGAATCTGGATACTCTCGGCCGAATAGTCTTGTCCGTTCTTTTTTTCGTTAGCTGCAGCCACAGTTTGGTTGATCAGATCGCCCATGATTGATGGAAAATAATCCCCCCCGATGATACAGGTCCATCGCTGTTTTTGACAAAAGAATCCAGCGGAATTTTGACCCGGTTGGTGAAGATACGTAAATGATGCGGCATGACAAAGCGGATTTTATCTTAAAATCAACATTTTCGGACTCGTATGAAAGCCGCTTTTAATGCTTTAAATAATTGGAATTCATGCAAATAATTAGCCATCCAAGGCGATGACCCGGATGGGTGCCAGAAAAGTTGAAAATTTAATCAAAAACTGACTTTTGGCGAGTTTCAAAAACCTTGTTTTTAATCGTTTTTCGAACTTTTAGCAAGGCTTGTTAATAACCCGATGGGAATGCGAAAAACAATTGATCGTGATCCCAAAACCGGATCGAAAAAACCGGCTTTAATACTCCGTTTCCAGATCCAATCGCTTTCGTAATTCGTGCAGGAGCGGATTCTTACTGGCCAGCTTCTGATACTTCTCAGCAGGTGTATACGGGACTTCGGTCGGGTTGGCATTGACCTGGATCGCGGTATGCAATTGAATGGAGTAATTCGATAGCTGTTTACGCAGTGCTGTGAGCAGATCGATCTTCAACTCCTGCAGATCTTTCTCGATGGCGGAACTGTCGACCGTGAAAAGCAATACGGATCCTTCCTTGACTTCGGGCTTACGCTTCGTCAGCGCTGCATGCATGGCCGGCCGGTCGGCCGCGAGCCCGTGGGCATACTGCATCCAGGCTTTTTCCAACTGTACCTGACTGAACGGCTGGCGTGGCAACGAAGGATCAGCAGGCGCGTTGGGATCGCTTACGTCATTTTTTTTTTCAGGACCCGGAGGGGGCGAACCACTGATGGAAACCGTGCGTCGGGTACCGCTACCTCCTGTGCGTGAAGGCGGCGGTGTGGAAGCCGGTGGTGGCGTAGGAGGAGCTGACGCGGCAGCCGGGGCCGCCGAAGGTGGTGTTGAGGGTGCGGGTGCCGAAGTCGCGCCCGGACTTGCAGTCACGGCTGCAGGAGGGGGACTGGCTGCAGGTGTCGCTGCAGGAGCCGGAGCGGCCACTACAGCCTTCGGGGACGCTGCGGCAGGCGTGGCAACGCCAGCACCATGCTGCAGGCAAAGTTTCAGCAATAACAGTTCAACGAGCAGTCGCTGGTTCTTCGCGGACTTGTATTGCAGATCCGACTGATTGCAATTATCCAGTTGCTGAAGCAACCATTCGGCGCTGCACCGACGGGCTTGCAGTTTGTACTTCTCACGGACGTTCGGACTGACTTCCAGCAAGCGAAGCGTCGCTTCGTCCTTGCATACCAGGAGGTCGCGGAAGTGACTGGCGAGTCCGCTGAGGAAGTGGTGCCCGTCAAAACCGTTGGCCAGCACTTCGTCGAAGGCCAACAGTACCTGCGCGGTATGACCGGCCAACACGTCATCGGTGATCCGGAAGTAGTAGTCGTAATCAAGAATGTTGAGGTTCTCGATCACGGCTTTGTACGTCAGGTTGTTCCCGGCAAAGCTGACAAGCTGGTCGAACATCGACAAAGCGTCTCGCAGCGCGCCGTCGGCCTTCTGTGCGATGACATGCAAGGCGTCCTCCTCGGCCGTAACGCCCTCTTTCTCCGCGATGCCTTTCAGATGACCAGCGATATCGTCCACAGAGATGCGGTTGAAGTCGAAGATCTGACAACGGGAAAGGATGGTGGGGATGATCTTGTGCTTTTCCGTAGTCGCCAGAATGAAAACCGCGTAGGAGGGGGGCTCCTCAAGGGTCTTCAAAAAGGCGTTGAAAGCCGAGGCGCTGAGCATGTGCACCTCATCGATGATGTAGATCTTGTAATTCCCCATCTGGGGGGCGTACCGCACCTGCTCGACCAGCGCCCGGATATCGTCCACCGAGTTGTTCGAGGCCGCGTCCAACTCGTAAATGTTCAGGGAATGTCCTTCATTGAAGGCGGTACACGAATCACAGGCATTGCAGGCTTCGAGCTCGGGACTCAGCTTGCTGCAGTTGATCGTCTTGGCGAGAATGCGTGCGGTGGTGGTTTTTCCAACGCCGCGCGGACCGGTGAAGAGGAAGGCCTGCGCCAGGTGATTGTTTCGGATCGCGTTCTTCAGCGTCTGGGTAATGTGCGGTTGCCCTACCACGGTGTCGAACGTGACAGGACGGTATTTCCGCGCGGAGACGATGAAGCGTTCCATAGGTTCCAAAGATACGATTTGTCCGGCCATTCCCGGAGTTTCAGGGATCGGGAACTAAGTCGATATTTGATGATTCATACAGGCGTTTATGGCCAAACAACACCCGGGAAAGAACGGCAATCACCGACGCGACGCGGAGCGTTACTTCGTGCAGGGACCGCACTCCCGCTGGCGGGAATTGGGTTTCACCCTGGGCGTTGTACGCGAGTTCATCCGCGGCTTCCGCGCGTTGCATTTCCTGCCGCCTTGTGTGACGGTCTTCGGCTCAGCCCGCTTTCAGGAAGACCATCCGCACTACCTGCTGGCCCGGGAGATGGGACATGCGCTTAGCCGGATGGGATTCACGGTCATGACCGGCGGAGGACCCGGTATCATGGAAGCGGCCAATCGCGGTGCCAAGGATGCCGGTGGCTTCAGCGTGGGCTGTAATATCCAATTGCCGAAAGAACAAAAGCCCAACGCCTACCTCGACCGTACCGTCACGCTGCATCATTTCTTCGTTCGCAAGGTGCTTCTGCTGAAATACTCCTACGCGTTCGTCGTAATGCCTGGCGGTTTCGGTACGATGGACGAATTCTTCGAGACGCTGACACTCATTCAAACCGGAAAGATCTCCGACTTCCCGGTGGTGCTGATGGGCAAGGACTATTGGAAACCGCTGCTCGACCTGTTACACCAGATGGTACGCGAAGGCACGGCTGCGCAAAAAGATCTCGAGCACCTCATCGTTACCGATGAACCCGGACAAGCGCTGGCGCACATCCGCAAACACGCCATCGATGAATTCGGTTTGAGTCGTTTCCGACGACCACGCGCATTCCGGTTTTTCGGTGAACGTCGTTTCCGTATTCGCTGAATCGTAGTACTGGCGCGACCTGCAAAAGCTCCTGCTTCGACAAGCCGCACTGGTGGCTGATTCGCGTGTTAAGTTTTCAACAAATGAATGTATTTATCAACATTTGTGTTTATAACTGTCGTAAGCGCTTGAGTTGAAGTTACTTTTACGTCATCACTAAAACCAACAACAATGAACAAAGCTGAACTGATCGAAGCCATCTCTGGCGAAGCCAAGATTACGAAGGCCGACGCATCCCGTGCGCTCGAAGCTTTCATGACTGTGACCACCAAGACCCTGAAGAAAGGTGACCGCGTTGCCCTCGTGGGTTTCGGTACTTTCTCCGTGTCCAAGCGTGCTGCCCGTAACGGCCGTAACCCGCAGACCGGCAAACCGATCAAGATCGCTGCTAAGAAAGTCGCTAAGTTCAAGGCCGGTGCAGAACTGTCCTCGAAGCTGAAGTGATTTTCAGTTCTACGAAATGAAAAAACCCGCTCATCGAGCGGGTTTTTTTTATGCCTTGATCCGGGTCATGAGCCCCGGAACTCCGGCTTTCGTTTTTCCAGGAATGCCTGTACACCTTCCTGGTAATCGTAGGTGGTTCCGGCTGCCGCTTGTTCCGTTTCTTCCGCGGCCAACTGCTGCTCCAGGTTGTTGTCGAACGACTGGTTCAACAGCCGCTTCGTCAGTCCGATTCCTTTCGTCGGCATGCGCGACAAGGTCTCGGCGATTCCGAAAGCGGTTGTTGTCAACGCTTCGTCTTCGCATACTTTGTACACCATGCCCATCGCCAGGGCGTCGTCTGCTCCGACTTTGTCGCCCGTCATCATCAGTGCGGAGGCACGCTGCCAGCCGATCAGTCGTGGTAAGGTGAACGTGCCGCCGCTGTCCGGTACCAGTCCGATCTTGCTGAACGCCTGAATGAACGAGGCGCTCTTTCCTGCGATCACGATATCGCATGCCAACGCTATGTTGGCACCCGCGCCTGCCGCTACGCCGTTCACGGCACAGATCACCGGCTTCTCCAGGCTCCGGATCTTCCGAATCACCGGATTGTAGTGCTCGCGGACAATGCGCTGGATCCCCGGTCCGTCAGGCGCGATCGCTTCCGATAGGTCCTGTCCGGCACAAAACGCTTTGCCGTTCCCCGTCATGTAAACGGCGCGGATATTCGCTTCGTTCGCCGCACGGTCCAGTGCCGCCTGAAGCTCCAGCGCCAACTGCCGGTTGAAGCTGTTGAATTTGTCGGGTCGATTAAAGGTGATGCACAAGACCGAACCACGGAGTTCGGTGATAACAAGCGGGTGTTGTTCAGTCATGGGGAGGAGAAGGTAGGAATCATTGACCGGATTCGATCAATGACACTTGAAATGATCAAACGGTTCTTTGCAGACTTCGCAGCGGTAAAGCGCTTTACAGGCTGTCGAGCCGAATTCGCTCACCAGGCTGGTCTGTTTGGCGCCACAGCGCGGACAAGCGACTTCTCGCGTTTTGCCCAGCAAGGCGCCTTTGTTGGTAGTGCTTTTCTCCGGAGGCGCTATACCGTATTGCCGGAGGCGCTCTTTGGCAGCATCGGTGATCCAGTCGGTGGTCCAGACGGGAGAATAGACCATGCGCACACGGACGTTCGGTATACCCTCTTCCGTCAGTTTGCGCACGATATCGTTCTCAATCGCGTGCATGGCCGGACAACCGCTATAGGTAGGGGTGATGCAGATTTCCACACCGGTATCGTGGATGTTGACTTCCCGTGCGATACCGAGGTCCACAATGCTGATGACCGGGATTTCGGGGTCCGGAATCTCTTCCAGGATTCGCCAAACCTGATCGGTGGTGACCATCGTTGAAAACAAATTGACTCAGTAGGAAACAAGGACTCGCCGGCTACTCACCACTGAGCGTTCGGAATCGAACGATGCAGGATCTGGAGTTCGGACAAGAGATGCCCCAGGTGCTCGGTATGTCGGCCATCGCGTGAACCGCGCTGCATGAACGAATCAGCCGGATAAGGGATATCCGCTTCGGTAAAGGTTTCCCGAACGGTATGTTCCCAGAGCGGACGAATGGACTTCAGGTCGACCCCGATGCCTTCGCGCACCAGGAGTTCATCCACGGTATCCATATCGAACAGATCGCCCGTATAGGTCCAGAGTTCATCCAACGCGGCAAGCAAGCGCCGCCGACTTTCTTCGGTACCCTGGCCGAGTCGGAGCATCCAGTCACGGCTGTGACGCAGGTGATAGGTGACTTCTTTCAGGCTCTTCTCGCCGAGCGCGGCGAGCGTGCTGTCTTTGCTTTTGGTAAGAGCCTGGAAGAAGTGATGATAAAACGCGCTGATCAGGAACTGACGCATCATCGTGACGGCAAAATCGCCGTTCGGTTGCTCGGCCAGCAATACATTCCGGTACTCGCGGTCGGAGCGCATGTAGGCGAGATCGTCTTCAGACCGTCCTTTGCCTTCCACTTCGCCGGCGTAGGTGAGAAAGCCGCGTGCCTGGCCGATGAGGTCGAGCGCGATGTTGGTCATCGCGATATCTTCTTCGAGCACGGGCCCGTGTCCGCACCATTCGCCAAGACGCTGACCCAGCACCACGCCGGTATCACCGATGCGAAGACAATATTCGAAGAGCGCTTCTTGTTTGGTCATGACTAGTGCCGCCGTTAGCTGGCGACCGGTTTTTCAGCGATCAGTCGAAACTGGCGCCGGGTGTTTTGTAAAAATTCGGGTGACGATAGGCCTTGTCGTTCGAGGGATCGAAGAAGGGGCCCATATCAGTCGGAGTACTCGACGTGATCGATTCCGCCGGTACCACCCAGATACAGGTCGCTTCGTTTCGGCGGGAGTACACATCGCGGGCGTTCATCAGCGCCATCTCTTTATCCGGAGCGTGCAGGCTGCCTGCGTGCTCAAAAGGCAAACCGGACTTTTTCTGGGTGAAGACTTCCCATACCGGCCAATGATCTTTTTCCATTTCAGGTTGTGTGGTTGGTAGGCGATCTGGCTCAGGCGGCCAGTACTTTTTCGGATTTCTTGCGGGCATACGCGTTCGCGGCTTCCCGGACCCAGCGGCCTTCTTCGTGGGCCTTCACCCGCGCTTTCAGACGCTCGCGGTTGCAGACACCGTGTCCGCTGATGACCTGGTAGAATTCTTCCCAGTTGATGGTGCCGAAGTCATAGTGCTGACGGGCTTCGTTCCATTTCAGATCGGGATCAGGCAGGGTCAGACCGATGTTCTCCGCTTGCGGAACAGTCCGGTCGATGAATCGCTGTCGCAGATCGTCATTCGAATAACGCTTCACGCGCCAACGCATCAGCTCACCGCTGTTGGGCGAATCCTTGTCGCTCGGGCCGAACATCATCAGCGAAGGCCACCACCAACGATTGACGGATTCCTGGGCCATGGCACGTTGCTCCGGTGTTCCTTTCATCAGCGTAGCCAGGATCTCATAGCCTTGCTTGTGGTGGAAGTTCTCTTCTTTGCAGATACGCACCATCGCGCGCGCATAGGGGCCGTAAGAACACTTGGCCAGGGCGGTTTGGTTCACGATGGCCGCGCCGTCGACCAGCCAGCCGATCGATCCCATATCCGCCCAGGTAAGGGCCGGGTAGTTGAAGATGCTGGAATATTTCGCTTTTCCACTCAGCAGTTCATCGACCAAATGCTCCCGCGAAACACCGAGTGTTTCCGTTCCGCAATAGATGTATAAGCCATGACCACCTTCGTCCTGGATCTTGGCGAGGAGTACAGCCTTGCGCCGCAGACTGGGAGCACGGGTGACCCAGTTGCCTTCCGGTAACATACCGACCACTTCCGAGTGTGCGTGCTGGCTCATCATCCGGATCAACTGCTTCTTGAATCGCTCGGGCATCCAATCCTTCGGTTCGATGATTTCTCCCTGGTCGATACGATTTTGGAATGCCTGTTCCCGTTCCTGTTCAGTCATGCTTTGCATCATGGAATTCGCTGATTTATTGGGTTCCGAATTTACTCAATACACACAGCTATAACAATGACCAGAGTCATGCAGTTTCACGGAAATATCCAAGGTAAGCTTTGAAAATTGCCTAAAAAGCGGGTTGTGGACCTAAAATTAGACTGGTTGAGTTAATCAACTCAAATCCGGTGATAATCACCCCGCCAGCGGCGTATCTTTTTCTTGATTTCCGTTTCGCTCAATTCCCGTTCGATCGCCTCCTTGCAGAGGTTGACGAACTCATCATCCGGTGCGAACCGAAGCGCGATGATCTGACGAAGATGCAGGCGATGATCCAGGTGCTGTCCGGTCAACTGATAGTGCCGGAAGTTTTCTTCGGCTCGAATGATACGGTCCTGTACACCCAGCGGAAACTTCCGCAAAGTATAATAGAACAAGAGCAGCACGACACTCAACAGGCTCATCAGCGATGCAAGCAGCAGGTCGCCTGCAGCATGACGAACGACCCGATACAGATACACCGAGGTTCCGAGAAAGAACAAAACGCAGAGGGCTAAGAGCAGGTAGTGGAACCACCAGACGAACCGCCGGTGATTGGAATAGCTTTGACGCTTCATAACACACAAAGTTGAACGAATTAAAACTACCGGAATACCCGGTGCCGGCCAAGAAATCCTGCTGTCATTGGCCAATAATATCGGACCACTTGCCGTTCTTTGCGGCACCATGACGGAAAAACCCCGGATCATCAGTGCTGTCATCAGCGATCTGGTCACCGACCAACGGGTCCATCGCGCGGCGCTTTCACTGCATGAAGCAGGGTATCCGGTGCTGCTGGTTGGCCGTCAACGCAAGGCGAGCTTGCCCCTGGATCAGCGTCCATACGCGGTCAGACGTTTTCGGCTGTGGTGGGAAAAAGGTCCGCTGTTCTATGCGGCGTTCAATCTCCGGCTCTTCTTGTTTTTACTGACGAAGAAGGCCGATATCCTCCTCGCGAATGATCTGGATACCTTACCGGCCGTCTGGCTTGCAGCTTTCATCAAGGGAAGCAAGGTCGTGTACGACAGCCACGAACTGTTTTGCGAAGTACCGGAATTGACGCATCGCCCTCGTACCCGGAATATCTGGAAACGCATCGAACGATTCCTTTTGCCGAAATTGAGAAACGCCTATACGGTGAACGAATCGATCGCTTCGATCTACAGGAAAGAATACGGCGTCGATTTCAAGGTCGTCCGGAATGTGCCCTTGCGTCTCCCTGCTCAGGCAATTCCTGCACTTACGCGTGCCGACCTCCAATGGCCCGGGGATCGCCGGGTGCTGGTTTTCCAGGGTACCGGAATCAATGTCGACCGCGGAGCGGAGGAAGCGATACGCGCCATGGAGTTCCTCGACGATTTTCTCCTGGTCTTCGTCGGCGGTGGTGATGTGTACGAACAACTACGGTTAGAAGTAAGCAGCAAGGGACTGTCTGACCGGGTCATGTTCCTTCCCCGTCAGCGTCCCGAAACATTACGTGCAATCACGCGCCTGGCCGATGTCGGCTTATCACTCGATAAGGACACCAACCTGAATTACCGCTACTCCCTGCCGAATAAACTATTCGATTACATCCAGGC
>WBZT01002194.1_pt1 | contig 13757 bp, 10 predicted proteins | sample 5204241 | NCBI WGS metagenome assembly WBZT01 (sample SAMN12344358, study PRJNA552823) | activated sludge metagenome | biome: Activated sludge suspended growth; feature: Nitrification reactor; material: Wastewater; isolation source: activated sludge from nitrification reactor of wastewater... | reverse complement strand
GGTCGCGCCCGCGGCGTCGACTACAAAGGTGTGATGCTGGATAACGGCCAGCACATCATGCTCGGCGCTTATCGCGAAACCTTGCGTTTACTCAAACAGGCCGGAATTGATGAATCGCAGGCTTTCTTGCGCCTGCCATTGCAGCTGCACATGCAAGACATCAAACACAATCCAACAATCTCGTTGTATGCAAACGCTACTTTACCCGCACCATTACACATACTGACAGCTTTTCTGTTTGCGCGCGGCCTAACAGAAACCAGCAGATTCGCTGCACTGCGGCTCATGTTGTGGGCACAACTGCATCGCTTTCAATTGGTGCAAGATACGCCATTAAGCGACTTCCTCGCGCAACGAAAACAAACGCAGCAACTCATTACCGCTATCTGGGAGCCCTTATGTCTGGCCGCGCTCAATACACCCATCAACGAGGCCAGCGCACAAGTGTTTTTGAACGTATTACGCGACAGCTTTGCTCGCAAAAAAGGCGATTCTGACTTATTGTTGCCGCGCGCCGACCTAAGTGCCCTGCTCGCCCAGCCGCTTGCAGACTGGCTTTCCGGACAAGGGACAAAGTTCGTCCGTCAAAGTGTCAAAAAAATCGAATCATCTACATCCGGCTTCAATGTGTTCACCGATACACAGATGCTTTCATTTAGCCATGTCATTCTGGCTTGCGGCCCGCATCAGCTCAAGCATATCGAATTGCCAGACACGCTCGCAAACGCACTACCGAATTTCGACTACCAACCCATCACCACGGTATACTTACAGCTTGATGAAAGCCTGCAACTGCCCCGCCCCATGACAGGCTTGGTCAACAGCGTGTCGCAATGGGTGTTCGATCGAGGCCTGATGTGCGGCCAGAAAGGCCTGCTGGCGGTCGTCATCAGCGCGGACAACACCGCATCTGGCATGCCCAATGATGCGCTGGCCGAAAGAGTGATTGCAGAACTGCAGCTGGCTTTCCCTGATTTGGGCAAGCCACTGTGGCATAAAGTCATTACGGAAAAATTCGCCACGTTTGCTTGCAAGGCCAGTTTGAAACGGCCAGACAGCCAGACATGCATCAAAAACCTTTACCTGGCCGGAGACTACGTGGCAGGAGATTACCCCGCCACCATCGAAGGCGCCGTGCGCAGTGGCATTGCGGCGGCAGACTATATTTTAAAACTTGGCCATTGATAGAAAGCACACACATGACCGACTTCCTCATCCACTGGGCGATTATGAGCCTCTCATTATGGGTTGCCAGCTACGTTTTCAACGGCATCAAGTTCTCCAACCAATCGTCCCTGCTCATTTCGGCACTCATGCTGGGCTTTGTGAATGCGGTGATTCGTCCTGTTCTGCTCATTCTCACCTTCCCGCTCACGCTCGTCACACTGGGGCTGTTTGTTTTAGTGGTGAATGCACTGATGATCATGCTGGTCGCCAAACTGGTCAATGGCTTCAAGCTTTCCGGCTTTTGGACAGCCTTTTTTGTCGGTATTTTTATCGCCCTCTTCAGTCTGTTTATCGAATACTTCCTGCCTAGCCAAGGCGTGGTGATTATCAATCCGGCGAATACGATTTCGGTTTAAGCATTTCTTGCTTGGTTGAGCGCCTGTTCCAAGCGCTCAACTGCAATGATTTCCATGCCTTCGACTTTGCCTTTGGGCGCATTCGCCTTGGGGATAATGGCTTTGGTAAAGCCCAGTTTCGCGGCTTCTTTCAAGCGCATTTGCCCGCCCTGCACCGGGCGCACTTCACCCGCCAATCCAACTTCACCAAACACAATAAGTTTATGTTCTAATGGTTTGTTTTTAAATGAAGAAACAATGGATAGAAGTACTGCCAAATCGGTCGCGGGTTCGCTGATTTTCACGCCGCCAACCGCATTGATGAACACATCCTGATCAAAACATGCCACCCCCGCATGGCGGTGCAATACAGCGAGCAGCATGGCGATGCGATTTTGCTCCAAGCCGACCGACAACCTTTTCGGGCTGGGCGCATGACTTGCATCTACCAATGCCTGGATTTCAATCAATAAGGGTCGCGTACCTTCCATGGTGACGGTGATGCAACTGCCCGCGACTTGTGTTTCGTGATGCGATAAAAACAGTGCGGACGGATTCGACACCTCACGCAAGCCTTTCTCGGTCATGGCGAACACGCCCAACTCGTTGACTGCGCCAAAGCGGTTTTTAAAGGCGCGAATCAGGCGGAAAGATGAGTTCTGGTCGCCCTCAAAATACAACACGGTATCCACAATATGTTCCAGCACGCGCGGCCCTGCCAGCGAGCCTTCTTTCGTCACGTGCCCAACCAGAATCACGGTGATGCCAAGCTGTTTAGCCAATCTTGTGAGCTGCGCCGAGCACTCGCGCACCTGCGCCACGGAGCCTGGCGCAGATTGCAGTACCTCGGAATACACGGTCTGGATCGAATCGATCACTGCGATCTTGGGTTTGTGCGTTTGCAAAGTGGCGAGAATTTTCTCAAGGTTGATTTCTGCCAGCAGTTGAATCTCGCTGGCATCCAGCCCCAAACGCTTGGCACGCAGCGCAATCTGCTGCGGCGATTCCTCCCCGCTTACGTAGATTGCAGCGCTGTCTTTGCCAAGATGGCACAAGGTCTGCAACAACAAGGTGGATTTGCCAATGCCCGGATCGCCGCCAATCAGCACCACACCGCCTTCCACCAGGCCGCCACCCAGCACGCGGTCAAACTCGGCGATTCCCGTAGGCTGGCGCGACACATCGGCCGCTTGCACAGTATTCAGCTTTTGCAATTGCCCGCTTGCAGTCAAACCTTCGAACTTGCTGGCGTAACGATTCGCGCCTGCTGTCTCAGCCACAGTTTCCATCAGCGCGTTCCATGCTCCACAGCTAGGGCACTGGCCTTGCCATTTCGGCTCGCTGGCACCACATTCGGTGCAGGTGTAGACTGTTTTTGCCTTAGCCATCAATCCGCCGCTTGCATCGGTACTCGCGGAGTCACGGCACATAGCAACTCGTAGCCTACAGTGCCTGCTTTTTCGGCCACGGCATCTACCGGCACTTGATTGCCCCATAGCTCGACAGGCGCGCCGATACCGGCTTGCGGGATATCGGTCAAATCGCAGTAAAGCATGTCCATGGAAACGCGGCCGATGGTTTGGGTGAGCTTTCCAGCAACGACAATAGGCGTTGCATTCGGCGCATGCCGTGGATAGCCATCCGCATAGCCGCAAGCGACGATGCCGACGCGCGTCGGCCTGGTAGCAGTGAAACGATTGCCATAGCCCACACTTTCGCCAGGCTTTAGCTCCTGCACGGCGATGATTTCACTGGTGAGTTGCATCACGGGTTTTAACCCGAAATCAGCCGCTAGCGTACCGCTCACGGGCGTGGCGCCGTACAGCATAATGCCGGGCCGCACCCAATCGGCATGCGCTTCGGGATAACGCAAAATGGCGGCAGAATTTGCCATTGAAATCGGTTGCTTCAAACCTTTAGTCACCGCTTGAAACGTTGCCAGTTGCGTGGCAACGCCTGTTTCTTCATCTGCCGTGGCAAAGTGTGTCATAAGCGTAATCAGGCTCACATTTTTACAGGAATGAAGCCGCTGGAAGGCGCTTGTGTATTGGCTTGCAGGGATACCCAAGCGGTTCATGCCACTATTCATCTTCAGATGAACACTGATGGGACGTGCGAGTTTTATACGTTCCAGCATCTCGATTTGCGGCGCGCAATGCACCACCATATCGACGCCAAAGCTGGCGGCAATTTGCAGTTCTTGCGCCTGGAACACGCCTTCCAGCAGTAAAATCGTTTGGCTGAATCCGGCTTCGCGCAGGTCTATCGCCTCACTCAGACGCAACACCGCAAAGCCATCTGCCGCATTCAGACCGTGTGCCGCATCGATCAAACCGTGGCCGTAGGCATTGGCCTTGACCACCGCCATGATTTTTGATTCTGGCGCGTGTTTTTTGGCAACAGCGAGATTATGCGCAAGCGCACTGTGCGAAATGGTCGCCTGAATCGGTCTCATTAGTACTCGTCAGCCATGTATCCGGCATTGGCGTAGTTTTCGAAGCGCGTATTGGCGCCAATAAACGTGAGGCGCACACGGCCAATCGGGCCGTTACGCTGCTTGCCGATGATGATTTCTGCCGTGCCTTTATCCGGACTATCCGGGTTATACACTTCGTCACGATAGATAAACAGTATCAAGTCAGCATCCTGCTCGATCGCACCGGACTCACGCAAATCGCTCATCACGGGGCGTTTGTCCGGGCGCTGTTCCACGCTGCGGTTCAACTGAGAAAGCGCGATCACAGGACAATCCAGCTCTTTAGCCAGCGCTTTTAACGAACGTGAAATTTCGGAAATTTCAGTTGCGCGATTCTCGCCCTGCTTGCCCGCTGGAGCCGCCATCAATTGCAAATAATCCACCACAATCAGACCTAGCTTACCCGCTTGACGATGCAGACGGCGCGCCCTAGCGCGCACATCAAAGCTGCTCAAGCCCGCGCCCTCATCAATGAAAATCGGCGCTTCGTTCAGCTTACCCAGCGCGGTAGTCAGCTTTTCCCAATCGTCATCTTCCAGCCGTCCGGTACGCATCTTATGCTGATCTAGCCGCCCTACCGAGCCAATCATACGCATGGCAAGCTGTGTAGAGGCCATCTCCATGGAAAACACCGCTACCGGCAATTTGGTATCTAGTGCCACGTTTTCTGCAATATTGAGCGAAAAGGCGGTTTTCCCCATGGATGGACGCCCGGCCACAATAACTAAATCGCCCGGCTGCAAGCCAGAGGTCATGCTATCCAAATCGTTGAAGCCGCTGGGGATACCCGTCACATCGGATTGGTTGTCGCGCGAGAACAGCATGTCGATGCGCTCAGCGACTTGTGGCAGCAAGGTTTGAATATCCTGAAAGCCTTGGCTGCTGCGCTTGCCGCCCTCGGCAATCTGAAAGATCTTCGCCTCCGCCTCATCCAGCAACTGCTGCGCATCACGACCATTGGGTTGGTAAGCGCTCTCGGCAATATCGCTGCCAACCGTTACTAGTTTGCGCATGATTGCGCGTTCGCGGACAATCTCAGCATATCGGCGTATATTCACTGCTGTTGGCGTATTTTGTGCCAAAGCACCCAGATACGCCACGCCACCGATTTGCGATAATTCACTGCTGCTTTCAAGCGATTCGGCCACTGTGACAATGTCCGCCGGACGGTTCTTTTCAATCAGTTTAGCGATATGTTCGTAAATCAATTTATGGTCGAACTGATAGAAATCCTGCGGATTCAGAATGTCCGCAATCTTGTCCAGCGCCTCATTCTCCAGCAGCAAGCCACCCAATACGGACTGTTCTGCTTCAACGGAATGCGGGGGGAGTTTTAAAGAATCGAGTTGTTCATCTGCCATCCTAAGATTATACCTAGTTGCAGCGCATAATCATAATGCATGTTCTGCTTCCAACACAGCCGCACCTTTTGGGCTATTGATCAACTTTTTATATCAAGATACTCTACATCAGTGCTTTTTGTTCATTCAAAAAATAAGAAAGTTAAATTCGATGCATGCATTAAACGCTGTCAAGATTTCGCCTAACCAAGAACGATATATTGTGGCAGAACTGGCAACCAAGCATAGCTTTGCGCTGCCCAAAAGCCGGTGGATAGAGGGGAATCTTGATATCCGTCGACTTCGGTCTTGTCTGCAAAAAATCATCAATGCGCATGAAACATTGCGTATCCAACTTCACCTGCATACATTAGACCATATTACACAAAGCGTTCATGCGCCAGCTGAGGTGGCTTTGGACTATGTGGAATTATCCAATGCCAGCCATGAAGAAATCTCTGCGCGCATTGCGTCCTATTTTTATGCCGAGAACAGCCTTTTTGACCAACCGCTATACAAGTTCCAACTTATTCGCGTCGGACATGAGCAAAATATCTTCACCTATTCGCTGCACCACGTAATAGCAGATGGTGTATCCATTCAATTATTCGTAAAAGAATTGAATGCCTGCTGGCAAGATGAGAGCTACTGCCCCACCCCTAGTCAGAATTACATTTCCGTGTTGAACGAGCATCGATTGGGACAACTTTCAAGTGAGGAAAATCAGGCACTAGCGGCGTTCTGGAAGCAATATTTGTCGGATGCCCCACAAGCAAGCATACCCAATGACTACAGCGACACATCGTCTGCATCTAAGAACAGTAAGGTCAGCCGGCTTATCAATAGCAGCCTCGTATCAAACACGCAAGCGTTAGCCAAATCATACAACGTTTCCATTTTTAACGTTCTTTATGCCTGCTTTTTGATCGTACTGTCCCGGCATGCGGGCGAACAAGATATTTGCACCTCGTTTCAGAGCGCTGGCAGGCAAGATATCCCAGACGGGGAAAACCTGTTCGGACTGTTCTCATGCGCACTGTTGTTGCGCCAGAAATTGGAAAAGCATACTTCAGCAACCGAGCTTATCCAGAAGATCAGGCAGAACGTGCATGCTTGCATCAGCCACCAGCGCTATCCTTACCATTACGTGATGAAGGAAACCGGTACCCAAGCCAAATACGCCATCAATTGGTACCCCGTCGAAACCAAGCTCGTGCTGGACAACCTGAGCACCTCCTCTTACCCTTGGGAGGTGCAATGGAGCTCCGGCTTTGATTTGAATTTGCATTGTCTGCAAGAAGCGGACAGTATTCGGCTGAATTTATACTATCAGCAGGCGGTGCATGATGAGAATCGCATGCACATATTACTGCAACAGTTTGAATATGTTCTAACCCAAATTCTGCAAAATCCTCAATGCAAGATTGCCGACATCACACTACTCAGCGCTGAGGATCAAACAAATAGAGTTCTACCGCTAGTCCCAAAACAGCATGGGCATGTTTTGCAAGCATTTTTAAAAAATGTGTCTCAATTCCCAGATAAGGTTGCAATAGAACACCAACAGAAATCTTGTACTTATGCAGTGCTAAATGACATCAGCGCCCAATTGGGGCATCACCTGCTCTCGCGAGGAGTAAAAGCGCAAGCAAAAGTGGCAATCATTGCAAATCGCTGCCCTTCAATGGTGGCGGCGATACTGGCAACCTCTAGAGTTGGTGCAAGCTTTGCCGTACTGGACGCGGCATATCCAAACGACCGGCTGGAAAGCATGCTGACACTGATTCAAGCGGATCATATCGTGATTTGTGGATCGCCTGAGAATCTAAATACAGCGTTACTCGAAGCAAACAAGGTAACCAGAATAAGCGAAAATCTTGATATATCTGATCAGATTTTTGCTACAGAGATTGTGCCTGCAGAAACGTTACCGCAACACAACAATTCACAGGACATCGCATACTATCTGTTCACGTCCGGCACCACGGGCATTCCAAAGTGCATCGCCGTATCACATTCTCCCCTTTGCCATTTTGTACAATGGCAAGCCTCACATTTCGCCCTAGACCATAACGACAGGTTCACACTTTTATCTGGGGTTAGTCATGACCCGGTATTAAGGGATATCTTTACACCGCTAAGCATCGGTGCCAGCATCATGATTCCGGATCAAAGAATCATCCATGACCCAGGCAAACTGTTTACCTGGTTTGCCGAGTGTGGTGTGACTATCAGCCACCTCACGCCGCCAATGACCAAAATCATTCATGCAGGCTTATCAAAAAATACTCCACTTTATGATTTGAGATATCTCTTTACCGGTGGAGACATGCTACAAAAGTCTCATATCCGAGATATACGCCAATTCGCACCAGAAGCCTTGCTAATCAACTTCTATGGCACCACCGAAACACCGCAAGCAATGGCATATCATTGCATTGATTATGATGACATCAACAAAAAAATTCCTATTGGCAAAGGAATTTCAGATGTACAGGTTTTAATCCTGAACGAGCAGTCGCAGCGAGCCGGGCTTTATGAGCAAGGTCAAGTCGTTATTCGAACCAAATATCTATCCGAGGGCTACATCGGCTCACCACAAAACAGTCCAAATTTTTCAAACGACATTTTTTCCAATGATCCAGATACACGCCTTTACTTTACTGGCGATTACGGCTATTACAACTCCGATTACAAAGTTGTGCTGCTTGGCAGACAAGACGACCAGATAAAAATTCGTGGTTATAGAATAGAGCTCAACGAGATCAACCAAGCCATCCTCAACCATTCACCTGAGACTGAAGATGCCATCACCATCGCCACAGAATTCCAAGATGGCAATGATGGAAGTCAGGAAAAACAATTGGTCACATATGTGGTAAAAAAAACGGGCGCAAATATCACCATCAACACTTTGCATGCGCTGCTATCAAGAAAACTTCCTGGCTACATGATTCCTGGCCATATCATGCTGATTGACTCATTGCCATTGCTGCCAAATGGAAAGATCGATCGTAGAAAACTTCCACCACCAAACGCATCCAGCCATATCATAAAAGCTGACGGTTATGAAATACCGGAAACCGAAACGGAAAATGAAATTGCACTTGCCTGGGGGGAAATTTTAGACGGCATCGAAGTAGGGAGAAATCATTCTTTTGTAAATCTGGGTGGTGACTCCTTATCCCATATTCAGGCCTCTTTGGTTCTGGAAAAGATTTTGGGGCACATCCCGGATGAATGGGAGTCCAAACCTATCTCCGAATTGGCAGTGAATGTCAAAACACCTAGCGGGTGGATTGAAATCGACAGTACCGTACTGGTACGTGCTATTTCTATATGCATGGTAGTAACCACACATTTCATGAAGCTTGGAATAAATGGCGCAACCTCAGCATTATTTATGGTGGCTGGTTACACTTTTGCAAAATACCAGCTCAAAACGATTCAAATGAAAAACAGCAGTAGGCCTATTATTTCCACCCTTATTGCCATCGTTATACCGACCACGATTATCAACTTAATTCACATGGTATATCGCGACCATGTTTATCTACCCATGCTTTTCTTATTTGATAACCTAATTGTTCCCAATTCAAGTTGGTGGTTTATCGAAGTATTAGTACAAATTCTCATCGCACTAGCAGCATTACTATCATTCAAAAAGATACGGGATATCGCCGCAGGGGAAAATGCCCGCCAATTCAGCATTATTTTGTTATTTCTGGCGGGACTACTAGCCATCATTATGCAAACTGTATGGAATACCGATCATTTGCACAATATGGTACCTCAACAAAAAATCTGGATTTTCTTTTTCGGCTGGTTTATTTATTTTTCCTTAACAGAAAATAAAATAATACCTTCGCTGATACTAGCTATCGTCCTACCTAGCGTTGTGACGGGAAAAATTGACTACATGCTTACTCTAGGAGCGTTAATGATCACTCTTTCTCCCAAAGTAAAAATTCCCGTCTCGTTTTACAAACCTATCTATATAGTTGCCGCATCTTCGCTCATCATTTACTTAACGCATATGCAAATTAAAAATGGATTTATTAAACTGGGATTCGAGTTTAGCCCGGGTATTCAAATCATCATTGGCATTATTGGTGGCATCTTGATTCAACAAGCATGGGAAAAGTTACGGCTCTTTAAACGAAAACTCTTGCATCAATAGAACTACAATAAAAAAGGCTGCCAAGGCAGCCTTTTTGATATTGCACAAGAAAACTTATGCTTCTGGCATCACTGTAACAGTGATGTCCACCACCACATCGTGATGCAATGCGATGCTGATCGGGTATTCACCAATCGCTTTCAGTGGGCCGGTAGGCATGCGCACTTCGGATTTGGCTACTTGATGACCTTCGGCTACCAAACCTTCAGCAATATCGTGGTTAGTCACGGAACCAAACAGGCGGCCATCCACACCCGCTTTTTGCGCAACGGTCAGCACAAAGCCAGCCAGTTTCTCGCCACGTGCTTTTGCAACAGCCAAAATATCTGCCTGTTGTTTTTCCAGCTCGGCACGACGTGCGGCGAACTCGGCCTTGTTGGCCTCGGTTGCGCGTTTTGCTTTGCCTTGTGGAATCAGGAAGTTACGGCCGTAACCATCTTTTACTTTAACAACGTCGCCTAACACGCCCAGGTTGGCCACTTTTTCCAATAAAATTACTTGCATTGTGATCTCCTAACCCTTTGATTAACCTGGGTGCTTGTCAGTGTATGGCAACAGTGCCAGATAGCGCGCGCGTTTCACCGCAGCTGTCAATTGACGCTGATACTTGGCTTTAGTGCCTGTCATACGTGCTGGAATGATTTTAAAGTTTTCGCTCAGAAAATCCTTGAGCAAATCCACATCTTTGTAATCGACTTCTTTGATGCCTTCTGCGCTAAAACGGCAATAGCGGCGGCGTTTGTACATATCTCTTGCCATGTTAAAACTCCTTACAATTTTTTAAATTCCAATTTTTTAAATTCAATGATGTGCAATATCAACTGGGTGCTTTTTGCACTGCGATTTGCCAAGAATCCACTTACCTGAATTTGATCGCCTATGGATAAGGGGCTATTTGCCAACTTCCCCATCATTACTGCGGTCACTTCACATTCTGCCCTGCGCTTCATGTCGGCTTCCATCACTTCGGAAACATGCTTCAGCGTCAGACTTAACAGCGGAATTCCTGCCGGTGTGTGTCGTATCGGCTCAAGCGCCACGACCACGCCGCTTAACGCAACTTTATTCAGCAGTTGCCCCGGTTGGTGCAGCAGCAGGCGTCTCGCTCATCATGGATTTGGATTTCTCCTCTTTCATCATCGGGCTAGGTGCTGTTACTGCAGTTTTGGTCGCCATGGTCAAGTGACGCAATACCGCATCGTTGAATTTGAAGCCATGTTCCAGTTCATCCAAAGTTTCTTGATTGCATTCGATGTTCATGCAAACGTAGTGTGCTTTGTGTACTTTCTGAATCGGATATGCCAATTGGCGGCGACCCCAGTCTTCCAGGCGATGGATTGCCCCGCCGTTGCCGGTGATTTGTGTGCGGTAACGCTCAATCATCGCGGATACTTGCTCGCTTTGATCGGGATGCACGATGAATACGATTTCATAATGTCGCATGTAATCTCCTTGTGGTTTATAGCTACCCGCTATGCGATGCGGTGCAGCAAGGTTGAAAAGCCGAAAATTATAGCTGAGAAAGTGAGTTAAATCAAACGGTTTCTAGCCGGGCTGGCCGTCTATTCTGGGTTTAACCAGCATGGGCGCGTAATTAAGCACAAAAATGCCAAAACCAAGCACCCAGCATGCCGCACCGAGCATCAGCCCGTATTGGTACAACGATGCGCTCAGCATCGGCATAATGGCACGAAACAGCATGCCCGCCAGCAGCAATACAAAAGCCGCTGCAATCCACTTGGGCGGCTGATGGATATTGCGCCCGGTGTGTCCCAGACTGACACGCGACATCATCGCAACCGTAATCAGGCCGATACCGCCAATGGTAAAGACATGCAAAGGCAAGGTCACGGTGATTGCGAGCGCATCCCGCAACCCATACAGCAAAAAGCCCAGATTGATGCACCAGATGGACAGGTAAAGGCTCCACAGCAGAGGCACTTTCCAGAGGGCACGGTGGTGCCAGTTTGCCAACCGGAAGCCGTTCAGCAAAAACAGGCCAATACAGCTCCATTGCGAAACCACGCCAGAGCGCAGCACCACTTCATCTGCCAGCCAAACAAGAAACAGCACCATAATGCTGATGTCCAGCCATTTATACTGCGTCAGCGGCTGGGTTAGCCCCAAACCGCGCTCAATGAAAAACGGGATGACGCGCCGCCCAATGACCAAAATCAGGCTCAACACCAGCAGCAAAGCCAAGCTTTGGGAAATCACCACACCATCGGCCAGTACACCAAAAACACCCAAATAGAACAACACGTTACCCGCCCCCAGCAGCAACACCTTGGAAATCACCGCGATTTGCCGCCATTGCTTGGCTTTGATGATGGGCATTGAAACAGAAACCACCAATCCAAGATTGAACAGCACATCCAGCCAGGCCGCCAGTTGCCAGTACGCATCAGGCAAAGCCATGCACAGCCGCGCCGCGCCCCACAAGCCAAACAAGGCCGCCAACGTCTTGCCATGCGCAGTTGGCACATTTGTCCAGTTGCGCACCGCCGTCAGCAAAAAACCCGCAATGATGGCCAGCACATAGCCATAGAACATCTCGTGCGCATGCCACTGACTAGGCGTAACGTGCAGCGAAACTTGCATGCCACCCGCAAAAAAACGGTGTATCCACAATAGAATGGAAACGATGGCGAACAGCGCACCACCCAGAAAGAATGGCCTGAAACCAAGGTTGAACAACGCACAATCTTGTGCTGAGGCCTGTTTGCGCGATGGCGGCTGGATAGTGATTAGTGTCATGATGTTCGCATCATAACAACAATTCGCACACATCGTATACGCGTGTACATTCATTATCAAAACCGATGCGCTGGAAGCCAATCAGGATGCGGCTTCCAGCGCAGTGCTTAATACAATGAAACACCCCATGCCACTTGCCAAACTTATGTTTGCCGATTAAAGTTCAGCTACCCATCATCGCGAGCCGCCTATGCAAGCCCTAGCCTCATTTGCCAAACGTTACCCGTATGCCTGCCTGCTGGCGGTGCAGCTTGCGAGCGTGCTGTTTTACGGCACGATGACCGACTCCACACTGAGCCACATCGTGTTCCATTGCTTTGGCTTGGGCGTACCTTTGCTGGCGGTGTGGGTGGTGTACCGCAGCCCTGCACTCAACTGGGTGGGGTTTGCGCTAGCCGGATTGGCCATTTTCCTCACGCTACTCAGCAACCTACCGCAATTTTCAGGTTGGTTGGTTTGGGCGCAAATTTTCGAGAGCCTGCTATATTTTTACGCCGCTATCAGTTTGGTGATGTATATGTTCGAGGATAACGTAGTGACTCGCGATGAGCTGTATGCTGCGGGCGCCACATTCACATTGCTGGTGTGGGGGTTTGCGCTGGCTTATTCCGTCTGCCAGCAACTTTATCCCGGCAGCATCGGCGGAGCGGTCAACCCGGAAGCACCGCGCAGCTGGATGGAGCTGCTATTCATGAGCTTCTCGATACAATCCGGCACGGGTATCGGCGACATCATTCCGCTCTCCAAACCGGCACGCGCCTTGAGCGCCATCCAGATGTTCACCGCGCTGATGTACATCACCATCGTGGTATCGCATTTGGTGGGCTTGGCGGCCAGTATACGCGTCAAGGACGAAAACTAAGGCTTATCCGCGAGCTTGTACACCAATACTGCGTCGCCCTGCTTGTAGCCGAAGATCGAGTTGCCGCCGCTGACTACAGCGATGTATTGTTCGCCGTTAATCGTGTAGGAAATCGGTGGCGCATTCACCCCAAAGTCAGATTTATCCTGCCATAGCAGCTCGCCAGTCTGGCTGTTGTAGGCGTTGAAATTGCCGTTACCCTCTCCAACAAACAGCAAACCGCCCGCCGTTGCCAGCACGCCGCCCACCAAAGGTTGCGGTAGTTTGTTCTGCCAGGCAATATTGCCGGTTTTCAGGTCAATCGCAGACAACAGCCCCCAGCGCGCGTCATTGGTCGGCTCGCTTGCCGCGTAGCGTATCGCAGGCTGGCCGTTCTTGGCGGGCGTTTCGTGCAAGGTGTATTTGATAGGCGCGTGGATACCCGACACGAACACACGCTGTTGCGCTTCATCCACACTGACAGGCGACCAGTTGGAGCCACCCAGAATGCCTGGATACACCATGGTGCCTTCAAAAGTGGCTTTGGCGAACATGTTATGTTGCGGCACGAAAGGCTGGGATTTTTTCAGCAGCTTGCCCG
>WBZT01001053.1_pt2 | contig 13774 bp, 4 predicted proteins | sample 5204241 | NCBI WGS metagenome assembly WBZT01 (sample SAMN12344358, study PRJNA552823) | activated sludge metagenome | biome: Activated sludge suspended growth; feature: Nitrification reactor; material: Wastewater; isolation source: activated sludge from nitrification reactor of wastewater treatment... | reverse complement strand
TGGCGAAGTCGCCGGTGACGCCGGCGCAGTTGCAAAAGGGTTTGGAGGACCCGGCGTATGCCTGGGAGTCGGGGCGGTTGTATGTGGTGATTGGCGCCGTGATTGAAATGTTGCGGGAACACAAGCGGCGGTCGGGCCGGGAGCTGCCGCTGGATCAGGCGGACCTGCGTCACCAGATGAAGGTGCGCCGCTATTTTGTGCCGCCGAAAAAAAAGGATGGCAGCCCGACGGATGTTCACCGGCAAAAGTTCCGCTCCAAAAATCCGGAAGGGTGCTGGTGCATTGATGTGGACTGGCATGAGCTGGGACGCATCGACGTGCCGGATCCGGACTTCGACGCGAGCCTGTTTGCTAGCGCGGAGAACCAGGAAAAGAAAATCTATCTGCCGCGTGAGCAATGGGAAGATCCGCGCAAGGGGGATTTGTGGTCGTTGATTGATTCACTGCAATCGAAGGAGAGCGGACATGAGTGATGATTTGATATATGCCGCCATGGCAACCTGGGCCGCCAAAGACCTTCCGGCGCGCTTGCATGCCCATCAGGTTGCCAAGCTGTTGAACTGTTCCGCGGAAGAGGTGGCCATTTTGAACGGCGCAGGGAAATTGCGGGCACTGGGACGTCCGCGACCCAACGCCGTCAAATACTTCAGCACGATTGAACTGTTCACTCAGGTGGCTGACCGCGAGTGGCTGGACGATATCACCAAGACCTTGGGCCAGTACTGGCGCCGGAAGAATGAGCGGCGCCAATCCGGTGCGATGCGGCGTTGTGCCGCGGGCAGAGACTCCCTCGAGGTCAACAGTCACGATCAGGCTCAAGCCGCCGCCTGATCCCCGTGGACTTGAATTCACAAGTCGTCTCTGAACGAGCAACCGCCGCTAGTCAGGTGTGGTCGCCGGCGCCAGAATCGCTCGCGTGGCACACGATGTTTTCATCAGCCACGCATCCGAAAACAAACCGGTGGCGGACGCGGTGTGCGCGTCGCTGGAATGTCGGGAGCTTCGTTTTTGGATTGCGCCAAGGGACATTCTCCCCGGCCAGCCTTACCCCGAAGCGATCAAGGAAGCCGTCGCCGGCTCGCGCCTCATGGTGGTGGTGTTCTCGTAGCATGCGGCGGACTAGCCAGTAACGCCATCCGTGCTCGCCGATGTATGCTCATTACCCGTAACCCTTGCGACCCGGCTTCACGTTGACCGGCTTCAGCCTTGTCACCCCAGCCTGATTCCAAAGCACGTCCTATCCTCACCGTCCTCCTCAAGCGTTAACTCCCCGCCATGCGCCCGGAGGATTTACCGCGCTAGACTCAGGCCAAGGCCCGCGCCTTCGACGCGAGCACTGCGGGATTTGTCGGCGCGATAGAAGCGCTCGAAGATGCGTTCGCGATCGGCTTCGGGGATGCCCGGGCCGGTGTTGGCCACTCGGACAATCGCGCGATCGGCGTCTTTCGAAAGCTCAAAGCGAATCTTGCCGCCCTTGTGATTGTATTTCACCGCGTTGGTCGCGAGGTTTTGCAATGCCTGCTCCAGCAACTGCGCATCGGCCTGCAGCCCCACGTCGGGCGCGAGCGCCTGTTCCACGGTCAGGTGCGGCGCTTGCAGGCGGCAATCTTCGATCACGCTCTCCAGCATCCGCGTCAGATTCACCGGCTCGCGGTGCAGTTCCAGCCGTCCAGCGTCGGCGAGCGAAAGCAGCAGGAGCTTTTGCACGATGGCTTTCAGGCGGCTCACTTCGTCGAGCATGCTGCTAAAAACTTCCTGCTGCGGCGAATCCGTGGGCGCATTCGCGAGTGCCTGCTCTAGTTCTGCCTGTAATCGGGCGAGCGGCGTCTTCAATTCATGCGACGCGTCGGCGCTGAAGCGCGTGGCTTGGGTGAAACTTTTCTCCAAGCGATCGAGCATCTCGTTGAAGACGGTGACCAGCCGGTTGAACTCCGCGTCGCCGGTCATGGGCGCGATGCGCTGGTCGAGTCCGCGGGCAGTGACACGTGCGGCCGTCTCCGTGAGCGCTGTCACCGGACGCAATGCGCGCCGGGCCACGAGCCACGAGCCGCCGGCGACGAGCGCGAGCACCGCGATGAGCGTGGTGAAATACACGTTGCGCAGCCGCGCCATGCGGGCATCGAACTCATCCATGTTCGCCGCCAGAATCAGCGTCACGTAGGGATTGCCCATCACACCAATCCGCCAGGTGTTCGCGTCGGCTGTGCGTGTTGAAAATTCCGCGGACCTCAGCGGCAGGGCGGGATTGCTGGGGGAGATCGGTTCGCCTCGGCGCGGCGGTGGCGGTAGCGGTTGTCCCGGCTTGGGCGCGTTCGGTCCGTCGTAGATTTCCGATACGTGAAAATCTCCCGGCGATAGTTCCGACGGCCAATCGGGCGACTGATAAATCACCTTGTCGTTGTGTTTCACCCAAAGAACGAAGCGAGCGCTTTGTTGATCGCCGGAAACGAACCGCAGCGCTTCTTCCAAGCGCGCCCAGTGATCGCCGCCCTGCACGCGGTCGAGATTCGCCTGCCCGAGGTTGCGGATTTCGCGGTCGAGTTGGTTGAGATTGAACTGCTGCGTGATGCGCCAGAGCAGCACGCCTGAACCGATCAGCAGCAGGCCGGTGAAGATGCCCGACCACAACGCGATCTTGACTCGAAAAGAGTTGAGCATCATTGCCCCGGTTTTTCCGCTGGAATGCGATAGCCCACGCTGCGCACGGTCTCGATGAACGGCGGGCCGCCCTCGCGACTCAACTTCTTGCGCAGATGCGTCACATAGACGTCCACGAGGTTCGTGCCCGGGTCGAAATGATAATTCCACACCTGCTCGCAGATCTGCGCGCGGGTGAACGTCCGCCCCGGCGACCGCATCAGGCACGTGAGCAAAGCGAACTCGCGCGCGGTCAGCTTGACGATTTGACCAGTGCGTTTCACTTCGCGCGTCACGAGATTGACGGTGATGTCGCCGTATTCCAGCAACGTGGTTTGCTGTCCGCTCGCCCGGCGCAGCAGCGCATGCAGCCGCGCGACGAGTTCCTCGATGAAGAACGGCTTCGTGAGATAGTCGTCTGCGCCGAGATTCAGGCCGTCGAGCCGCTCGTTCAGAGCGCTGCGGGCCGTCAGCAGGATGACTGGCACGCTGGAATGCTGCTCGCGCAGGTTGCGCAGGATGCTGAGTCCGTCCCGCCCCGGCAACATGATGTCGAGCACGATGGCGTCGTAACTGCGCGTCGTCGCAAGCGTGAAACCCTCGTCGCCATCCGCGCAGAGATCCACCACGAAGCCCGCCGCTTCGAGTCCTTTGCGTGCGAAACCGCCGAGCTTCTTGTCGTCTTCCACGACCAAGATTTTCACGGCTTCAGGCTACCGCCGTCGCCGCCCGCTCGTCGAAAGGAAATTCGTTAATGGGTTTTAATGAAATCTTCGGCGTGTGCTTAACCTGAGTTTTGTCTCCTCAGGTTATGAAATCGCTGGTTGTGACTTTCCGACTGCTTGGGTTGATGTTCCTTGCTGGCTTCCCCCTCCACGCCTATGAGGCGTTGCAAGGCCCGACCGAACTGCTGTATTGGGACAGCACCAACGCCTACCCCGGCTACACGTGGTTCGGAGTGCGGGGCACGACCTACCTGCTGGATATGGAGGGGCGCGTGGTTCACACGTGGCCCATCGGCACGAACCCGCATTTGCTGACCAACGGCAACGTGCTGGATGCTTCCAAAGACGATCCTAGCGGTTTCGGCGGACTGACGGAGGTGAACTGGAACGGCAGCAACGTCTGGTCCTACACCGAGACGCGCACCAACTACGCGATGCATCATGATTACACACGCATCTTCAATCCGAAGCTGAACGCCTTCACGACGCTTTACATCGCGAACAAGACGGTCAGTTCCAACCAGTGCATCGCGGCGGGATGCGATCCGGCCAACGGCCGGAACTACACCAACGCGCAGATGGACACGATCGTTGAAGTGGACATGTCCGGCAACATCGTCTGGGAGTGGGCATTTTACGATCACCTCATCCAGAGCTTCGATGCGACAAAGTCGAACTACGTCGGCAGCGGTAAGACCATCGCGGATTATCCGGGGCGGCTGAATGCGAATATCCCCGGCCTGCCGGTGCAGCGCGATTGGCTGCATTGCAACTCGATTGACTACAACCAGGCCCTCGACCAGATCGTCATCAACTCCGTCCGCGGCGAGTTCTACGTCATTGACCACGGCGGCACGTTCGTGGCGGGAAGTCCGTCCAACAGCATTGCGCTCGCTGCCAGCACGAACGGCGATTTCCTCTATCGCTTCGGCGATGCCGCCCGCTACAACCAAGGCAGTCCACCGTCCATCCTGACCAACTGGACCGTGTCCACCACGGGCAACAAGCAGATCGGTGGCGCGCATCACACGAGTTGGATTCCATCGGGGCTAACTGGCGCGGGCCATCTGCTCACGTTCAACAATTCGCAAAACCTCTTCGAGCACACGCAAGGCTCGTATGTGTTCGAGATCAATCCGTTCCTGAACGCGCTGACGAACGACACCGGCGCATACGTGAATCCACCTGCCGCCGGTTACAGCACGTGGCCACCGCCCGCGCCAACCTCCGGCAAGAATCCCAAGTTGATGTCGCGGCAGATCGTGTGGAGCTACTCGTCGAAATCCAGTCACGGCATGTTCAGTCACATCGGCAGCAGCGCACAGCGGTTGCCCAACGGTAATACGCTAATTTGTTCCGACACCGAGGGGCATATCCTTGAAACCACCCCCGCTGGCGACGTGGTCTGGGAATACATCAATCCAGTGACCTCAGATGGCATCCTCAAGTTCAAGCGCGACAACTGGCCGATGTATAACTCGATCTTCCGCGCGTTTCGCATCGGGACGAACAACCCGGCGCTGGCCGGTCGCACGTTGACGCCGGGAAACACCATCACGGGACGGACGCCTTCCTATCATTCGCCATAACCGCCCAACCGCATGAAACCTCAAATTACAAGGCGAATCATGAAACACCTTTCCACCACGATTCTCGCAGCGGCAGCAATGGCTTTCGACCTGAACTCCGCATTTGCCTACGAGCGACTGCAAGGCCCGACCGAGGTGCTTTACTGGAACAAGACCAACGCGTATGCCGGCTACACGTTCTTTGGCGTGCGCAGCAACACCTACCTGCTCAACATGGAGGGCCGCGTTGTTCACACCTGGCCGCTCGGCACGAATCCACGCCTCCTCACCAACGGCAACATCCTCGACGCGACCAGCGGCGACGTCAGCACCTTCACCACGCTCAAGGAAGTGGACTGGAGTGGCAACCCCGTCTGGCAATACACTGAGACGCGCACAAACTACGCGCCGCATCACGACTTCATCCGCATCTACAATCCCAGGCTCGGCACGAACACCACGCTTTACATCGCGGCAAAGACGGTTTCGTCCAACGCGTGTATCGCCGCTGGCTGCAATCCCGCCAACGGGCCTTACACGAACGCCCAAGTGGACGCGATTGTGGAAGTGGACATGGCGGGCAACGTCGTTTGGGAATGGTGCTTTTTCGATCACGGCATTCAGGACTTCGACGCGAGCAAGTCCAACTACGTCGGTGCGGGCAAGGGCATCTCGAATTATGTCGGTCGGTTGAATCTGAACCTGCCGGGGCGTCCGATCACCAACGACTGGCTGCACTGCAACTCGATTGATTACAACCAGACGCTCGACCAGATCGTCATCACTGCGGCCGGCGGCGAGTTCTACGTGATTGACCACGGCAACACGTTTGTTGCCGGCAATCCGGCATCCAGCATTGCGCTGGCGGCCAGCACGAATGGCGATTTCGTTTACCGCTTCGGCGATCCTGCGCGCTACAGCCAGGGCAATCCGCCGTCCATCAACCAGAACTGGACCACCTCCACCACCGGCAATAAGCAAATCGGCGGCTCAAGCCACGCTCAGTGGATCGCGAATGGACTGCCGGGCGCGGGGCAGTTCCTCGTTTACAACAACGGTGGCGATCTGTTCGAGACCACACCGCAGTCCTACATTTTCCAAATCAACGGCTATCTGAACGCCAGCACCAACGACACCGGCGCTTACGTCAATCCGCCCACCGCCGGCTACAACAATTGGGCCGCGCCCGGCCACGACACCGACAAGCGCACCAAGTCCATGTCGCGCCAGATCACGTGGATGTATTACTCGATGGCGAACCAAGGCATGTTCAGTCACCTCGACTCCAGCGTGCAGCGTTTGCCCAACGGCAACACGCTGATCTGCGACTCAACCGAGGGCCACATCTTTGAAGTCACCGCCACCGGCGACGCGGTGTGGGAATACATCAACCCCGTCAGTGCCGACGGCATCGTCACCTACAAACGCGATAGCTACCCGATGCAGAACGCGGTTTTCCGCGCGTATCGCTTCGCAACGAATCATCTGGCGTTCGCGGGCCGCACACTCACACCCGCCAGCACGATTTCAGGGCAGTCGCCGTCCTATATCTCCGCGCCGAGCATCAGCAGCACGGCAATTACCCCTGCGATTCCGACGGCGGCCAGCAGCGTGTGGGTGACGTCGCTAATCACCAACGCTCGCAGCGTCGCTTCCGCTACGCTCACCTACATCGTCGGCACTTCCACCAACAGCGTCACGATGCTGGACGATGGCGTGCATCAGGACGGTGCGGCCGGCGACGGCATCTACGGCGCGCAGATTCCCGCGTTCGCCGCCGGCACGACCGTGAGCTATTACGTTACCGCGCGGGACGACTTCGACCTCGCCGCCGCTGACCCGCTTGGCGCACCGGCCAACCGTTATTCCTACGTGGTTCAATTCGGCTCGCTGAACACCGCACCCGTTTTCGTCGCGGCAACGAATCGCTACGTCATCAGCAGCGGTCAGACGCTTTCCGTCACCAACCTCGCCACCGACGCCGAAGCGCCGCCGCAGACGCTCACCTTCAGTCTGCTCACCGCTCCGACCGGCACGACCATCAACGCGAGCAATGGCATCGTCACGTGGCTCACGACGACCAACCACGCCGGGTCATCAAACGCGTTCCGCGTCGTCGTCACCGACAACGGCACGCCCACATTGAGCGCGACGAACAACTTCACGGTGTTCGTGCGTTCGCTGAAGCCGAACATCGTCATCATCGTGACCGACGATCACGGTTACGCCGACATCAGCGCCCACGGTTGCCCCGCGCCGACGCCGAACATGGACCGACTCGGCAGCGAAGGCATCCGCCTAGAGCGGTTTTACGCCACGCCGGTGTGCAGCGTCACGCGGGCGACCTTGTTAACCGGGCGCAATCCGGTTCGCACCTCGGTCAACAATTCGCGCGGCCTCGACCTCTATGAGCACACGCTCCCGCAGACGTTCAAGGCGGCGGGCTACCAGACCTTCATGTGCGGCAAGTGGCATCTCGGCGGGCTTTACAACACCGACACGAACACGCTCATCAACGGCGTCAGCACGCCAGTCATCCGCGAGAACGTGGAGTATCAGCCGCAGAATCGCGGCTGGGACGTTCACTACGGGGAATACACTGGCGCGATCAACTACCTCACGCACGTCAGTCAGGAGTTCGGCCAGTATGACTGGTGGCTCAACGGCCAAACCAATCTCGACGCCGGTTGGTCCACGGATCTTCTCGCGGACAAGGCGGTGCAATTGCTCCAACAACGCGACCCGTCTAAGCCGGCTGTGCTCTACCTCGCTTTCAATGCCGTCCACGGGCCGGTGAGCGCGCCGACGAACTACCTCAACAAATATCTCAGTGTCACCAACGTGAACCGCCGCGCTACGCTCGCCGCAATCGACCAGATGGACGTTGCCATCGGCCGCGTGCTCGCCACGCTCGACGCCGAGGGTATCACCACGAACACCATCGTCACCTTCTTCGGTGACAACGGCGGCCAGGCTTCCACCGGCGGCTCGAACCTGCCATTGCGCGGCGACAAGGGCGACCTGTTCGACGGCGCGATTCATACGCCCGCTGCAATCAGCTGGCCGGGCGTCCTGCCGTCGGGCGTGACCAACTGCCAGCAGTTCCTCTGGGTGGGCGATTTGTTCCCGACGCTCTGCGCCGCCACTGGCGTGACGCCGCTGAACACAAAATCGTTTGATGGGACGAACGTCTGGCCGCTGCTGCTCGCTGCCAACAACGGCGCGTTCAATCCGACGACCTATCGCGGCGCGCCGCTGGTCTCCGGCAGCAGCGCGGGCAGCGCGATTCTGGATGTGTTCAGCAACGGGACGAACCTCACCATGTTCAAGCTCATCCGCGACAAGCTTCCCGGCGTGGGCGCGGGCTACACGAATGCGCTCTTCGACATCATCGCCGACCCCTACGAAACCACCGACCTCATCGGCGCGCCGGCGTTCGCGAGCATCGTGGCGACGCTCACGAACTACTACGACGCCATCAAGGCCGAATCCTATTCGCCCTACATCGGCGTGCATCCGCAGAGCCAGACCGTGACGGCGGGCAGCAACGTGACGCTTTGGGCGATGACCACGGTGTATCCCAAAACCGTGAACTGCCAGTGGCGCAAGAACGGGACGAACATCCTCGGCGCAACGAATTTCATCACCGTTGACGCGAGCGCTTATCTCACACGGCTCGACTTGACCAATGTCACCGCCGGCGACGCCGGCAGCTATGACGTCGTTGTGACGGACAACGCCATCGGCTGGCCCACGAGCACGAACAGCTTGCCCGCGGTGCTGACTGTGTTGACCGGCGGCACAAGCAACACGCCGCCCACGCTCGCCGTGCAACTCGACCGCACCGTGAATCCCGGCTACACGCTGTTGGTGACGAACGTCGCGTCGGATGCCGACTCACCCGCGCAGACGCTGACGTTCAGCTTGCTGAACCCGCCGGCCAACGCCTCCATCAACGCGACGAGTGGCGTCGTGACGTTCACGCCCGGCTTCCTACAATTGGGCACAACGAACCTCATCACCGTAGTCGTGACGGACAGCGGCACTCCGGCAATGAGCGCAACGAATAGCTTCAAAGCCATCGTCATCGCGAATACCTCGCCCGTCCTTGCGGCGGTGGCGAATCTAACGGTCACGCCGGGCAGCACACTCGTCATTGCCAGCTCCGCCACCGATGCCGAAGTGCCTCCGCAGTTGCTCACCTACGAACTCGTGGACGGCCCGGCCAGTGCAACCATCAACGCCGCCAACGGCATGATTACCTGGCTGCCGACTCAGGCGGACGCTGGCACGACGAATGAGTTCCTCGTGGTCGTCGAAGACAACGGCGTGCCGAGCCTGCTTGATTGGCAATGGTTCACAGTCATCGTCAGCGGCACACCCTCCGCGCCCGTGAGCTATGACGTGCTGCTCGGCCGGCCCACGGACACTTCGATCGCCGTGAGCGTGCTCGCGAGCAACGACCTCCAAGTCTATTTGGAATACGGCACGCAATCCGGCATTTACACCAGCCAAGCTGCGGTAACGGCGGTTTCCAATTCCGTTCCGCAACACCTGACCCTCAGTTCGCTCACGCCGAACCAGCGCTATTACTACCGGCTGCGTTACTCGACGACCGGTGGCGCGCCCTTCACCGCTGGTCCGGAGCGGACGTTCGTCACGCAACGCGCGCGCGGCAGCACATTCACCTTCGACCTTGAGGCCGACCCGCACAATCGCGACAACGACCCCGCCGTGTGGCGCGTCGCGCTCACCAACATGCTGGCGGACCAGCCCGATTTCCTGATCGATCTCGGCGACACGTTCATGGAGGAAAAACTCAGCGCCACGAACGCCTACTATCTGACGCAGCCAGGCATCGTTGAATTGCACAAGGAAGTGCGCACCGGTTTCTTCAGCATCCTCGGCCATTCTGTGCCGACGTTCCTCGTCAACGGCAACCACGAGGCGGAACTCGGCTGGCTGCTCACCGGCACGAACGCGCCCGGCGTCTGGGGCACGCAGGCTCGGCAATATTATTATCCCGTGCCTACGCCCGGCGGTTTCTATTCTGGCGCGACCAACATCGATCCTTTCACGCTCGGCCCGCGCGACGGTTACTACGCGTTCGAATGGGGCGAGGCATTGTTCGTGACGCTTGACCCCTTCTGGTTCACGAGTCCCAAGCCGGGGCTCAATGGCTGGAGCTGGACGCTTGGCACGAACCAATACGCCTGGCTCAAACAGACGCTCGAAAGCAGCACCGCGAAGTTCAAGTTCGTCTTCGTGCATCATCTCGTCGGCGGCGCGGGCGGCGGTGAAGCGCGCGGCGGACTGGAGAACGCGCCGTATTTTGAGTGGGGCGGCTACAACACCAACGGCACATGGGGCTTCACGACGAACCGGCCCGGCTGGGCGATGCCGATCCAAAGCCTGCTGCTCTCAAACGGCGTGCAAGCCGTCTTCCACGGGCACGACCATCTTTACGTGAAGCAGGACCTCGACGCGAACGTCGACGGCATTACGGACTTGGTCTATCAGGAAGTGCCGCAACCCAGCCGCACAAATTACAATTCCACCGGTGCGGCGGCCGGCTACGGTTACACGAACGGCGTCATCCTCGGCAACTCCGGCCACCTGCGCGTCACGGTTTCGCCGACGAATGCGATGTTTGCCTATGTTCGCGCGTTCCTGCCGGCAGACGAAGGAGTCGGCAAAACGAACCGGATGATTTCGCACAGCTATACGATCACCGCGCCCGCTGCGCCGGTCACTTCGGGCACTTGGAGCATGGCGAAACTTCCCGATACCGGGCAGACGCAGAGTTACACCGGCACGGCGGGCGAAGATTCGGATTACAGCATCAATCCGCCATCTTTCACCGACAATGGGGACGGCACGGTGAAGGACAATGTGACCGGCTTGATTTGGCAGAAGGCCGACGGCGGCGAGATCACGTGGTCGAACGCCGTGCTTTACGCGACGACCAACCGCGTCGGCGGCCAGAGCGACTGGCGTTTGCCGACCGCACATGAAGCCTTCAGCATCTTGAATCAAGGCACGGTCAATCCCGCGCTGAACACGAACTACTTCACGCTCTCCGCCGCGCAATACTGGTGGACGGCGGATGCACAGGTCGGCGACACCACGCGCATTTGGGCCATCAACGCCGGCGGCGGCATTGGCGCGCACCGGCAGACGGAAACACTCAGTGCCGGCGGCACGAATCGCTATCACGTCCGGTGTGTGCGTGGCGTTGTTTTATCCGGCCAGCCGATCCATCACTTCACCAACAACCTCGACGGCACAATCACCGACCTCGACACCGGCCTGACCTGGCAGCAAGCGGAAAGTTCCGCGCTGAACTGGGAGTCGGCGCTGCAATACGCCGAAGGGCTGTCACTCGGTGGACAGAGCGACTGGCGTTTGCCGAACCTCAAGGAACTTCAGTCCATCAATGACGAAACGCGCAGCAATCCATCCGTGGATACCACTTACTTCGTGAGCGCGAACTCGGCGCGGCATTGGTCCTCGACCACGGTGATGAATTTGACCAACCGCGCCTGGTCTGTGGACTTCCAACTCGGGCTCGTCAGCTACGACGACAAAGCAACCAATCTCTTTGTGCGCTGCGTGCGCGGCGGGCTGACCAACTCAACTCCGCCCACGAACTCGTTCACGCCGCAGTTCGTCAAGATTCCCGCAGGGTCATATCAGATGGGCGATCATTTTGGCTTTGTTGATCCCGCGCATCCGAGCGACGAAGTGCCGGCCCACAACGTCGCGGTGGATTCGTTCTACATGGAGACGACGCTGCTCACCTGCACGGAGTATGTTCAGTTCCTGAACGCCGCGCTGGCGCAGGGTTTGGTCGAGGTTCGCTCGAACTACGTCTATGGCGTCGGCGGCACGAACATCTACTGCGACACTTACGGCTCGGACACGAATAGCCGCGTGCAATGGAGCGGCAGCGCGTTCAGCGTGCGTGACGGTCGCGAGTTACATCCGATTACTGGCATCCGCTGGTTTGGCGCGATCGCCTATTGCAACTGGGCCAGCGCTCGTGATGGCTTCAACGCCTGCTACAATCTCGCCACCGGCGACTGCGTGCTGACGAACAGCGGTTATCGGCTGCCGACGGAGGCCGAATGGGAATACGCCGCGCGCGGCGGGCTTTATACTCCTTACGGCATGTTCCCGTGGGGCAGCGACACCAACGCCGACGGCACGCTGGCGAACTGGGCGGGCAAGACGAATCCATTCACGACCGGCGCGTATCCGTGGACCACACCCGTGGGCTTCTACAACGGCTCGCTGCAATCCAAGACGAACTTCAACTGGCCGAGCGCCGACGCCACTTACCAAACGCGCAACAACGCGAACGGCTTCGGTCTTTACGACATGTCCGGCAACGTCTGGGAGTGGGTGAACGACTGGTATGCCAACAATTACTACACGAATTGCGTGCTGAACAACCTCGTCACAAATCCGCCCGGACCGATCAGCGGCGACCTGATGCCGGACGGCAAGCCGTATCGCGCCATGCGCGGCGGCAACTGGTTCAACGGCCAGGATCAATACGGCCATGCGCGCGTCGCCAATCGTAATCCGTCGTATTTCCGCGGCCCGGGTGACCCGAATGGCCCGTGGTTTCACATCGGCTTCCGCGTGATGCGGCGCGGCTATGCGAGCGTAGTCGCTACAGGAGCGACGCTCACTAACCTGGCTTCCGGCCTGCACTTCACCGAAGGCCCGGCGGCGGATGCGGCGGGCAACGTGTTCTTCTCGGACATCCCCGCCGACACCATCTACAAGTGGTCGGTGACGAATGCGCTGTCCGTGTTCCGCACAAACTCGGGCGGCGCGAATGGTCTTTCCTTCGATGCGACCGGTAACTTGGTGGCCTGCGAAGGCGACAATGGACGCATCACCTCCATTACGCCGCAAGGCAGCGTCTCTGTGCTCGCCAGCAACTATGCCGGGCTGCGCTGCAACGAACCCAACGACCTGTGGATTGACCCTGCGGGTGGTGTCTATTTCACTGACCCGACTTACTTCGGCCACGCTGTCGTCCAAGGCGGCGAATACGTCTATTACCTCAAGCCGGATCGCAGTGCCGTGCTCCGCGTGGTTGCCGATACCGTGCGACCCAACGGCCTCGTCGGCACGCCCGATGGCAATACGCTCTATCTCGCCGACTGGGGCGCGACGAACGTGTTTCGCTACGGCATCAATCCGGATGGCACACTGACGAACAAGACTTCGATCGCTCACGTGAAGTGCGACGGCATGACGCTCGACGCGGAGGGCAATCTCTACTTCTGCGAAAGCGCCGTGCTGGTCTTTGACTCTGCCGGCAATCAGGTTGAACAAATCACCGTGCCCGAGCGGCCGACGAATCTGGAGTTCGGCGGCAGCGATCGCAAAACCCTGTTCATCACCACCGATGCGGGCTCGCTCTACTCGCTGCGGATGCGCGTCGCGGGCGCGACCAACGCGGTCGTGACGACCAATCAGCCGCCCGTCATCGCGAATGTTGCCATCAGCCCGGCGACTCCAACCACCAACGACACCGTCTGGATCACGGCACTGATCACGGACGATGCGGGCGACAGCAATGTCACGCTTACCTATAGCACCGGCAGCGGCGGCGCGAACCAGACGAACACGGTGTTCCTCGAAACCATGGCGACGAATGCGGTGAAGCCGTGGACCGGCGCGGGTTGCAACAATGCGTGGACCGTCACCGGCAATGCGTTTGAGCAGCGCAGCGGCGCGAACTCCGGCGCGGGGAACACAAACGGCCTGGAGTTCAAGAACGGCACGACGAACCTGACGGACAGCATGATCACCACTGCGACTTCG
>WBZT01002192.1_pt1 | contig 13777 bp, 12 predicted proteins | sample 5204241 | NCBI WGS metagenome assembly WBZT01 (sample SAMN12344358, study PRJNA552823) | activated sludge metagenome | biome: Activated sludge suspended growth; feature: Nitrification reactor; material: Wastewater; isolation source: activated sludge from nitrification reactor of wastewater... | reverse complement strand
TTTCATCCATATGACCCGGGTAAATTGCGTAATCATCCGGTAGAGTTAATATCTTGCTGCGAATTGAGCTCAGCAGAAGGTCAATATCACCCTTCCCCGCCGCCTGCTGGCGAAAATCGACGGCTACGCCAAAACTCACGGCGAGACACGCTCGGGAATCCCGGGTGATGCCGCCCGCCTGGCGATGCAGCGGGAAAATGCCTGAGCGCAGGCGCGCTGCACGGCCAATCCAGACGAATCCCCCGTCCTTCCGACGCAAGCCGAAATCCAGCGGGACCTTGCAGTGCTTCGCCGCGCCCGGCCCAACGAGCAAGACCTTTGCCCGTCTTCCAGACCCGGAAAAATGTGGCGCTGTTGCCTGACAGCGCTGCCGTCCGCCAGATCGCGCGCATGAAATTGCTCGGCCAGCCAAGCGCTCTCGGTGACGAGTGACGGGCAGTTCAGGCCACTCCGGGCACCTGCCTGACCCTGCCCTGCTCGACGGGATGCGCGAGGACCGGCAGACAAGGAACGACCACTTCACCACCAATCATCCAGTTGCCCTACAATGCCGTCCGCCCCGCTCGCTTGCCAAGCGGCACAGCCGGACGATATTCCGGCGTTCGTGGTTATCGAGCAATCGCTGCGGACGGGCGCGAATCGCTCCCCTTGGCCGGCCGATCAGGATCGGCCGAGTCCAGGGTTCGGATATCAAACGGAAGGAGTTGCGAAGTGAAACGATTGAATCATCTGTTGATTCTGCCAGTCGTCCTGCTCAGCCTGGGTCTCGCGGGCTGCGGCAAGCAGGTCGATAGCGCGGCCGAAAAGGCGGCAGCCGAAGCCAAGGAAAAGGCCATCGCCGAGGCGAAGGCGCTGGAAGCGGCGGTCAGGGAGAAGGAGGCACAGGAAACCGCGATCGACGCGTATATCTATGCCTATCCGCTCGTGACAATGGAAATGACCCGAAGGGTAATGACCAACGTGGCCGAGCCGGAAGGGACCCGTGCCCCGATGGGCCAGTTCGTGCGTGCGCGTAGCTATCCGAACGCGTCGTTCCGGGACGTGACGGCGCCCAATGCCGACACGCTGTACACAATCACCTGGCTGGACGTTTCCAAGGAACCGTGGATTCTCAGCATTCCGGACATGAAAGGCCGCTACTTCCTGTTCCCGATGCTGGACGGGTGGACCAACGTCTTCCAGGTACCCGGCAAGCGCACGACCGGGACCGGGGCGCAAAAATACGCCATCACCGGCCCCGGCTGGTCGGGCACCCTGCCCGAGGGGGTCACCGAGTACAAGTCGCCGACGAACATGGTCTGGGTTCTCGGGCGCATCTACAGCACCGGCACGCCGCAGGATTACAAGGCGGTACATGCGCTGCAGGACCAGGTTTCGGTAGTGCCGCTCTCGGCCTATGGCCAAAGCTACACGCCGGCACCCGGCAAGGTGGATCCGTCGATCGACATGAAGACGCCGGTGCGCGACCAGGTCAATGCGCTTGACGGCCAGGCGTTCTTCAAGCTTTTCGCCGAGTTGTTGAAGGCGAACCCACCGAGCGCGGAAGATGCGCCGCTTGTGGAGAAGCTCGCGAAGATCGGCATCGTTCCCGGACAGGACTTCGATTCGTCGAAGCTCGACCCGGCGGTGGCCAAGGGGATTGCCGCGGCACCCCAGCCGGCGCAGGAGAAGATCTCCGTCTGGATGAAGGAAGGGATCGTCGCTGGCGACTTCAAGGTGGAGAACGGCTGGGCCTACACGACGAAGGCGGGTGTCTATGGCACCGAGTATCGCCAGCGTGCGGCGATCACCTGGTACGGGCTGGGGGCAAACCGTCCGCAGGACGCGATCTATCCGATCTCGGAGGGGCCTGATCTCCTCAAGAAATACAGCGGCGAGCACAAGTACGTCATGCATTTGAACAAAGGCGAAATGCCGCCGGTGAATGGCTTCTGGTCACTCACCATGTACGACGCCCAGTTCTTCTTCGTCGACAATCCGCTCAACCGCTACACCCTGAGCCAGCGCAACAAGTTCAAGACCAATGCGGATGGCTCCATCGACCTCTACATACAGCACGAATCCCCCGGGAAGAACAAGGAAGCGAACTGGCTGCCGGCGCCCGAGGGCGAGTTCGTGCTCACTCTGCGATTGTACTGGCCGAAGGAGACGGCGCCGTCCCTCATCGACGGAAGCTGGAAGATTCCGGAAGTGAAGGAAGTCGACTAGTCGCCAGCACTGCATAATCCAGCCGCCGACCTCAGGCGAAGCGGCTGGAACATGCCCGCCAGCGGACGCGGAGTAAGTGTGCGAATAAGGAATGCCGATGAACAGCAATTGGCAGCAAGACGAGCTGTTCCGGCGTCCGCACGTGCCGGGAACCAATCACGAGGAAAGCCATGAAAAACGGGATCAACCAGCACGCCAGCCTCAAGGAGAGGGCCATCGCGGAACTCAAGGCGTACTGGATCATCGTCCTTTACCTCTTCCTGTTTCTCGGTGCGCTCACGACCTATCGCCGCCTGATCCTTGCCGAATTCGGCGTCGTCTATGTCCACTACGGGGTCGCCCTCTTCGAAGCGCTCGTCATTGCCAAGGTCATTCTCATTGGCAGGGCGTTCGGTTTCAGCCGACGGTTCGAGGATCGAGCATTGATCATCCCGGTTCTGTTCAAGTCGGTGCTGTTCGGCGCGCTCGTCTTTCTGTTCGGCATCGTCGAGCATCTCGTCGAGGGCTGGTTCCACAAGGAAAGCCTTGCCGCCATCTTCGAGAAGATCGTCGCGATCGGGGCCTACGAACTCGCCGCCCGGGTGCTGATCCTGATCGTCCCCTTCTTCTCGTTCTGGGAGTTGGGACGCGTCATCGGGCTGCGACGGCTGGCGGCGCTGTACTTTTCCCGGCCGAACGCCACCTCCGATCCCTTGGCGGGCGCCGGGGAAGCCGAAGCAAATCACTAAGGCGCAGGCTGACGGCCCGCTGACGGCCGACTCGCCGATCGCTCGCGTCGCCAATCGCAAGCCGGACGAGCAGGCGGTCGGCATACGGGACGCCCGGGACGCCGGAGAGTGCGCAGCCGGATTCCCGCAGCCGGGACAGCGATCGCTACTTCAACGCAAGCGACAGACCGGCGACGACCAGCGTCACCCGCTCACACACCGCCGCCACCCGCTGGTTCAGACGCCCCTGCTCGTCGGCGAACAGCCGTGACAGCGCAGCCATCGGCACGATGCCGCACCCCACTTCATTCGACACGAGAACGATCTGCCCCGGAAGCTGCGGCAGCAGGTCGATCAGTTCCTGCGTCGCTTCCTCAAGCCGCTGGCAATGCACGGCTTCGCCGGCTTCGGCCTGCTGCGCCGCGTCGCCGGTAAACAGCAGATTCGACAGCCACAGCGTCAGGCAATCGACCAACAGAAAGACGTCGGGCGCCGCTTGCCGACGCAGCGCGGTGGGCAATTCAAGCGGCTCGACGACCAGCCCCCAGTCCGGGCAGCGTCGGGCGCGGTGGTGTTCGATGCGCCGCGACATCTCGGCGTCGAGCGCCAGCGCGGTCGCCACGTACACGACTCGCAGGCCGCTCTCAGCGGCGCGGCGCTCGGCCAGCCGACTCTTGCCCGAACGGGCGCCACCCAGGATCAGTTCTCGCATGCGGCGCAGCTTAGCACGGCGGGACGATGCGTATAATCGGCGACTCTCGTCCCGTTCTGCTCATCGCATGCATTTTTCCATTTCGCCCACCTCGCCCGTCCCCGGCCTGCAGGCCCGCATCGACGGCAAGACCAAGCCACCCGGTTCGCTCGGCCAACTCGAACGCTTGGCGTTGCAGATCGGTCAGATCCAGCAGTCGCTGACGCCGCGCCTCGACCACCCGCATCTGCTGGTCTTCGCCGGTGACCACGGCGCGGCGCGCGCCGGCGTTTCCGCGTACCCGCAGGAAGTGACCTGGCAGATGGTCGAGAACTTTCTCGCCGGCGGCGCGGCGATCAATGTCTTTGCCCGCCACAATGGGCTGCGGCTGCGCGTGATCGACGCCGGCGTCGCCCACGACTTTGGCAGTCGCGACGGACTGATCGATGCCAAGATCGCCTTTGGCACGCGCAACTACCTCGAACAGGCGGCGATGAGCGCCGCCGAGCGCGATGCGGCGCTGACCCGTGGCGCGGATCTGGTCCGGCGGCTCGCCGAGGACGGCTGCCGCGTGATCGGCTTTGGCGAGATGGGAATCGGCAACACCGCCGCGGCTTCGCTGCTCACCCATCACCTCACCGGAACGCCTCTCGCCGACTGTGTCGGACGCGGCACCGGACTGGACGACACGGGACTGGCGCGCAAACGGGCACTGCTCGCGAAAGCCGTTGCGCGCGCGGCCCTACCTGCGGACGCCGACGCCCTCGTCGCACTCGCCGAGTTCGGCGGTTTCGAGATCGCGATGCTCTGTGCCGCGCTGCTCGCCGGCGCCGAGCGTCGAATGGTGCTGCTGATCGACGGCTTCATCGTCACCTCGGCGCTGCTCGTCGCCGCCCGCATCGCACCGGCGATCACCGACTATTGCGTGTTCTGCCACCGCTCGGCCGAACCCGGCCATCTCGCGCAACTGCGCGCGCTGCAGGCGAGACCACTGCTCGACCTCGATCTCCGCCTCGGCGAGGGCACCGGCGCCGCGCTCGCCTGGCCACTGGTCCGCGCCGCCGTCGCGTTCCTGGACGAAATGGCCAGTTTCGAATCCGCCGGAGTCAGCGGGCAGGCCTGAATGGCGACCCGCCGCGGCAGCAGCAGCAAAGCGCCGCACGCGGAATCCCGACGTACGGTGGGGACGTGCAGCTTGCTCACAGCCACATCGCGACCATGCTGCCGCAGGAAAGAGTCGCCAGGGTGCCCGAAATCAGCGTCAAGGGACCCAGTTCGACGAGTTCCGAGCGACGCTGCGGCGCGATCGCGCACATGCCACCGAGCAGGATTCCGAGGCTGCCGAGATTGGCGAAGCCGCACAGGGCGTAGGTCATGATGATCCGGCTGCGCGGCGCAAGTGCCGCCGGCGGAAGCTGCGCCATGTCGAGGTAGGCCAGCAGTTCGTTGAGCACCGTCTTCGTTCCCAGCAGGGCGCCGGCAACGGCGCATTCGCCCCAGGGAACGCCAGCCATCCAGGCTACCGGCGCCATCAGCCAGCCGAGCAGACGCTGCAGCGACAGCGGCGCGCCGTCGACGCCCGGCAGCAAGCCGAGCGCCTGATTGGCGAGACTGACCAGCGCCACCAGTACGATCAGCATGGCGACGATGTTGATCAGCAGGCTCACTCCCTCGCCGGTCCCGCGAGTGACCGCCTCCATGCTGCTGCTGTCGGTGCGTGGCAGGTCGAGGTGGCGCCCGGTTGGCGGCCCCGCCGGCGGCTCCATGATCACGGCAAAAACGATCGCCGCCGGCGCGCTGATGAACGACGCAGCGAGGATGTGACCCAGCGCGTCGGGGACGACCGGGCCGAGGATGCTGGCGTACAGCGCCATCACCGTACCGGCGACGCCGGCCATGCCGCCGGTGAGAATGATGAACATCTCGCCACGATCGACGCTGGCCAGGTACGGCCGGATCAGCAATGGCGCTTCGATCATCCCGACGAAGACGTTGGCCGCGGTGGACATGCCGACCGCACCGCCGACCCCGAGCGTTCTTTCAAGCAGCAGCGAAAAGCCCTGCACGAGCAGCGGCAGCACTCGCCAGTGATAGAGCAGGGCCGACAGCGCGCTCATCACCAGGACCACCGGCAAGGCCTGAAACGCCAGGACGAAGCTGGCTCCGGGAGCGTTTTCGGCGTAGGGCAGCGAGGCTCCGCCAAGGAAACCGAAAACGAGTTTGGTTCCTTCGCGGGTCGCCACGGCGATCGCCAGCAAGGCGTCGTTGCACGCCGCGAAGATCTCGCGAACGCCCGGCAGGCGGAAGATCAGCAGCGCCAGCATCCATTGCAGCGCGATGCCGGCGAGCACCGTCCGCCAGGGGATGGCGCTGCGTCGCGAGGAGACCGTCCAGGCCAGGACGAGCAACAGGAAATAGCCGACTACTGCCTGCAGCAGCGGGTTCATCCTGCCCGCCGCAAGGGCACGAGCCGCCGTGCGATCACTGGCGATCGACCGGCTTGCCGGTCTGCGCGAACTCCGCCCGGATTTGGCTCGCGCCACGGTAACGCGGCTGGATCTGCGCTTCCGGCGTCGGCGGCACGTCGCGCGGCGTCGCCAGCCTGGTCAGCGCCGCCGGCTGATCGGAAGTGACGCGGTGGCCGTAGTTGCGCTCGTAGCGATCGAGGAAGCGCCTGAACTGTTCGTAGTCCGGACAGCCCAGCGGACCCAGACAATGACTCAACGAGTCGTAAAGAATCGACGGCGGCGGCACCGTCCACCCGAACGGTGCCGGCCCCAGTGGCAACTCGCCGACGACGAAACCACCTGCAGCGGCATCGACCGCCAGTGAAGCGAACAGGACGGCAAGCAGGGTACGCATGCGGCAAGTGTAGCACCTGCGGGCAGGTCGCCGGCGGCACCGTGACCACACCGGCACCGTTATCCCGACGCCCCAAGTTTGACGCAGGAACGGCCAAGTGCCTGTCTATACGCAACTCACCGCAACTCGCTGGCCGTGAATCAGCATTACGCGCATCTACCGGCGGGCACGCGCAGACCGAGAGTCTCGAACAGCTCCTCCGGTCGGCCGACTATGGCATCGCGTCCTTGGCCTTGAGGACTGACTCCAATGCCCTCGCATTCGGGTTTGCCGACAGCACTTGTCCGAAAGCAAAACGGGCCCCGCCGACACGGGGCCGGATGCCATACGGCAGAGCCTCAGACAGCACGCCGCTTGCGTTGCTGATAACCCAAACCGGCCAGGCTGAGCCCCACCAGCGCCAGGGAAAGCGGCTCAGGCACATTGCCAGAAGTGGTCGTAATGTCGTTGAAGGCTGCCCAGTACTCATTGGCGCCGAAATTGGACGCGGCCACTGCGTCGGAAAGGGTCATAGCGAAGGTGCCGCTGACCACGATCGAAATGTCGGAATTCGAGGGCAACGCCTGATTGAAAGACGCGTACAGTTCGTTCGACGCCACGGTCTGGAGGAGGAAATAGGTCTGGCCGGCAGTCAAGGCCCAGTTGACGTTCTCCACGTCGGGGGTCACGCTGGCCGGGGTATTGACCGAGTGGAGGATGTTGCCGACGCTGTCTGTCAGAATGACCGTGTCGGCCTGACCCTGATTGGCATAACTAAAACTGGTCAGAATTGAGTTGGTCACGGCGCTGAACTCGATACCGGTGTAAACCCAGCCGGAGCCAGCAAGAGTTAGAGCCGGGCCATTGATCACGGCCGCGCCGGCGGAGCCGGCAACACCGGCGAAAGCGAGCCCCAGGGCAAGAGAGATCGACCGGAGGGAGGGAGTGCGAATCATTGAAAAATCCTTTCGAAAAGTGGATGTGATGAACGGTGTTTGCGGAACCGATAGGCCATCGGCTGATAGCCCCCCATCAACATAAGCACACTTTATGCCATGACTCGCAACTGATTGAAATGTTATATATATCGCCGGGTGGGTGCAGCCAGACAGCTCACACTGTAAAAAATTGCGACAATCTGCTCGCACCAGCTTTTTCCGCTTCCTCCGAGAGTCGTCCATCCTCACGAATGCACGTATTCGTGAGGCTCTGCGGCAGTTTGCGCGGCCACTCACCAGACATCGAGGCTTCGCCGGTTTGTCGTCCTTGCCTTGTTGTTCGGCCAGGAATGGATCGAAAAAATTGATTCTTGTCGCGGTCACAGAGTACGTCATTACCGCGCAGGGGGACTGGAGACCCGTCCGATCATGGATTGGGATTCGCGCCCGCGCAGGCACGAGCAAGTCGGCGTCAAACTCCTGGGACCATGCCACGGACGGCGGCCAGAGCCGCGACTACGGCCCGCCCTCGATGCGAATCACGACCACTTAACCGCCGCGCGACTCGACCATCTACCTTTTCAGCAGATGCAGCACGCTCTCGATTCCTCCGAGCACGAGGTCGCCGAGGTCGGCGTCGAGCAGGCCCTTGCGCTCTTCCCGCTTCGCCAGCGATCGGGCACGCTCGTTGGCAATCAGCGCATCGGCGACGGCATTCGGGTCGATGTGTTGCTGACTGCTCGCCTTGCGGCCGAAGTCGTCGAGTGCGGCCTGCACGGCGCCGTGGTCGAGAATGACGATCGGCGAGCGGCAATGACCGCAGACGCTGTCCCGACGGATGTCGACCGGAGCGCCGCAACCAGCGCAACGGATGGTCTGCACCTTGCGCGCCAGTTCCTCGACTTCGCTGCCGTTGAGTTGGCGAACGAAGCCCTTTTCGATCATGAACGCGGCGAAGGCGCTGAAACGCCCGTGCCTTTGTGGACAGCGGCTGTAGGCAAAACGCCCGGCACGCGTGCTGTCGAGGCAGGCGAGCAGTGTCTCGCGGCAACGCGGGCAGCGCAGGACGCCGGGCCAGGGCTGGCGGAGGTCGGCATGGTGCTCGTGGAGCAGGCCGAACAGATCGAGGACACCGGCCGGCGCCAGTTGCGCGCTCTCGTATTCGTCAAACCAGATGCCCTGGCAGGGGAAACAGATGTCGAGCGTCACCAGGCCGTTCAGTTGGCGCTCAAAGCGGTGAATCGCCATCGGCGCCTGGCAGCTCGGGCAGCAAGCTGCACTGCTTGCGGGCACGGGCGACGGGCGGTCGATCATGGCGGCGAGGAGGATAGCGTCGGCGCTGGTCGGGTGTCGGCGGGCGGCGAGCTACCGGCAGTCGTCCGAATCAGCCGGCGGCCCCTGCCTTGCGCCCGATCGGATAATAGGCAAAGCCCATTTCCTGAAGCGCGACGGGATCGTACAGATTGCGGCCGTCGAAAATGACGGGGTTTCTCAACTTGGCCTTGATCACCTCGAAGTCCGGGCTGCGGAACACACTCCACTCGGTGACGATGACCAGCGCATCGGCGCCCTGCAGTGCTTGCGCGGGACGCTCGCAGAAGCGCAGGTCGGAACGATCGCCGTACAGGCGACGGGCTTCGGGCATCGCCGCTGGATCGTAGGCCTGGACGCTGGCGCCGGCTGCCCAGAGTGCTTCCATCAGGACCCGACTGGGAGCTTCACGCATGTCGTCCGTCTTGGGCTTGAACGCCAGCCCCCACAGCGCGAAACAGCGGCCCCGCAGATCGCCGCCGAAGTGCTTGTGAATCTTGTCGAAGAGGACCTGTTTCTGCCGCTGATTGACCGCTTCGACGGCCAGCAGCAGTTCGGGCTGATAGCCGCTGGCCTGCGCGGCGCGCACCAGGGCATTGACGTCCTTCGGGAAACACGACCCGCCATAGCCGCAACCGGCATAAATGAACTGGTAGCCGATACGCGGGTCGGCACCGATGCCGACGCGAATCTGTTCGATGTCGGCGCCAAGACGCTCGGCGAGATTGGCGAGTTCGTTCATCACGCTGATGCGGCTCGCCAGCATGGCGTTGGCGGCATACTTGGTCAATTCCGCCGAGCGCACGTCCATCACCACCAGGCATTCGTGATCGCGGTTGAATGGCGCGTACAGACGCCGCAGGGTTTCGAGCGCACGCGACGGCGGATCGACGCCGAGGACGATGCGGTCCGGCCGCATGAAGTCCTCGACCGCAGCCCCCTCCTTGAGGAACTCGGGGTTGGAGACGACCTCGAACGGCATGTCGACAGCCCGCTCACGCAACGCTGCGCGGATCGCTTCGCGCACCTTGTCGGCGGTGCCTGCCGGAACCGTCGACTTGTTCACCACGATGCGGAACTGATCCATGTGTCGGCCGATCTGGCGGGCGACGTCGAGCACGTGCTGCAGGTCGGCAGAACCATCCTCATCGGGGGGCGTGCCGACGGCGATGAACTGCAGCAGACCGTGCGCCACTCCCTCCGCAGGATCGTTGGTGAAAGTCAGGCGGCCATTGGCGCTGAGTCGTTGGAAGAGATCTTCGAGGCCCGGCTCGTAGATGGGTATCTCTCCCTTCTGCAGGCGCTCCACCTTTTGGCGATCGACATCGACGCAGAGCACGTCGTTGCCTACTTCGGCAAGGCAGGTTCCGGTTACCAGACCGACGTAGCCTGAACCAAAAATGGTCACTTTCATCGCAAGTCCATCACTTCGTTGGCAGATTGTACCCGAAGACGGGCCTGTACGGTGCGCGCCACCGTTGCACATTTGGGCCGCCTTGGGTACTATCGCTCCCTTTCGCGGGCCCTTGGATCTTCGCCTCGACAAATCGCATCACTCTGGCAGAGCGAGCACGCGTGCCCTCCCGCGCGCTGCCACCAGCGCTGCCGTGCGCGCCACGGTAAGAGTCGCCAGCGCGCCTGACGGCGAAGCGGGGTTGGTTGCAAGCCACGTTGGTGTCCCGGTTGGCGTGCGGCACGAGCTCCCTATCTCCCATGATCAGGCCATCCCACCTCTTCCCAACCGATTTCGGAATTTCCAGTTCATGGCGGTGACCTGGTCATGAAGGCAGGAGAATTCGCGTTGATCCTGTGTGGCGTCCTATTGAACGCCTTCGCGCAACTGCTGCTGAAGGCAGGGGTGCGGCAGATCGGGCATTTCGATTTTTCGCTCGGCAACGCCTGGCCGGTGGCCAGTGCCATGGCCATGAACCTGCCGATTCTGGGTGGATTGTCGTGCTACGTGGTGAGCGTCGTCGTCTGGATCCTGGCCTTGTCGCGCGTCGAAGTCAGTATCGCCTACCCGATGCTGTCGATCGGCTACGTGGTCAATGCCGGGCTCGCTTGGCTGCTCTTCGACGAAGCCGTCGGACTCCAGAGACTGACCGGAATCGCCGTGATCATTGTTGGTGTCGTAATCGTTTCACGAAGCTGAAGCCGATGGAGTTCCTGCCTTTCACGCGACCGGACATCGATGCCGAGACCATCGCCGCGGTCGCCGACGTCCTTCGTTCCGGTTGGCTGACCACCGGCCCGAAGTGCCGCGAACTCGAGGCGGCACTGTCACTGCGCGCGGGAGGGCGGCCCGTGCGCCTGGCCAACTCGGCGACTGCCGCCCTCGAGATGGCGCTGCGAATCGCTGGCATTCAGTCCGGCGACGAAGTGATCACCACCTCGCTGAGCTGGGTGGCAACCTCCAACGTGATTCTGGCCGTCGGCGCCACACCCGTCTTTGTCGATATCGACCCGACAACCCGGCTGATCGATCTCGACCTGGTCGATGCCGTCGTGACCCCGCGCACACGTGCCATCGTTCCGGTCGACCTGGCCGGCTTTCCGGTCGATCGCGACCGACTGTACGAACTCGCGGGGCGACATCGCTTGCGCGTGATCGAGGATGCCGCGCAGTCTCAGGGAGCTCGCTGGCGTGGCCGGGAGTTGGGTTCCTTTGGTGATCTGGTAGCGTTCAGCTTTCATCCGAACAAGAACATGACCACCGGCGAAGGCGGCTGCCTGGTGATGAACTCGGAGGAGGAAGCCGGTCAGTTCGAAAAGCTGCGATTGCAGGGGGTTACCCGCTTCGCCGACGGCACCTACGATTGCGATCTGCTGGGCGGCAAGGCGAATCTGACGGATATTGCAGCCGCCATCGGTCTCGGGCAGCTCAGGCGACTCGACCAGTTCAACGAGCGACGGCGCGAGTTGGCCCGCCAGTACTTTGTGCGTCTCGCCGGGCTGCCGCTGGAATTGCCGCCATCGGATTTCGAGCATGGCAACTGGCACATGTTTCAGGTCCTCCTGCCTGCCAAACTCGCCGAGCAACGGGGAGAACTGATCCGAATGATGCGCGAGCGCGGTATCGCCCTTGGCGTACACTACCCGGCAATTCATCGGACGTCCCTGTACGCCCGGCAGATGTCGACGCTTCCGCATCTGCCGCACACCGAATCGGTCGCCGCGCGCATATTGACCCTGCCACTGTTTCCTGCGATGCACGATTCCGACATCGAACGCGTGACCGCGACGCTGACCAAGGTGCTGGGATGCCTGCTCTCCGGGAAATTTGATCGATGAGCCTTCCGCAAGTGACGGTAGTCATTCCGGTATACAACGAGGAGGCTTCGCTGGGCGCATTGTTTGCGCGCCTCTATCCTGCGCTGGACGCCTTGAGCGGCAGTTACGAAGTCATCTTCATCAATGATGGCAGCCGCGACAAATCGGCGGCCATTCTCGCCGAGCAATATCATGTACGGCCGGACGTCACCCGGGTGATCCTGTTCAACGGAAACTTTGGCCAGCACCGCGCAATCCTCGCGGGATTTGCGCATGCGCGTGGCGAGCACATCGTCACTCTCGACGCCGACTTGCAGAATCCTCCCGAGGACATCCATCTCCTTCTCGAACAGATGGAGAATGGGTACGACTATGTCGGCTCGATCCGCCGCAGTCGCCATGACAGTTGGTGGCGTCACCTGGCCAGCCGCAGCATGAACCGGGTGCGCGAGCGCATCACCCATATCCACATGACCGACCAGGGCTGCATGATGCGCGCGTACAGCCGGCGTATCGTGGACACCATCAATCAGTGCAACGAAATGCACACCTTCATCCCTGCCCTGGCGTATTCGTTTGCCCAGAATCCGACGGAAGTGGTGATCGGCCACGAAGAACGCCATGCCGGCGAGTCGAAGTACTCGCTCTACACCCTGATCCGCCTGAACTTCGATCTGATGACCGGATTTTCGGTGGTACCCCTGCAGTTGTTCTCGATGCTGGGGATTCTCGTTTCGCTTGGCTCGGGTCTGCTGGTCGCCTACCTGCTGGCGCGCCGGTTGATCATCGGTCCGGAAGAAGGTGGGCTGTTCACCCTCTTCGCGATCACCTTCTTCCTGCTCGGCATCGCGCTGTTCGGGGTCGGCATCCTGGGCGAGTATATCGGGCGAATCTACCACGAGGTGCGCGAACGTCCCCGCTACCTGATCGCCGGGATACTGGAGGCAGAGGACGGGCAGCAATGAGCAGCGCCGTCGTCTTTGCCTACCACAATGTCGGGGTGCGCTGCCTGCGCGCCCTGCTCGCCGGAGGGGTCGACGTGCGCTTGGTGGTGACGCACGAGGATGACCCGGGCGAACGGATCTGGTTCTCGTCCGTGCGCCAGCTTTGTGCCGAAAACGATATTCCGTGCATTGCTCCGGACAACGCGAATACGCCCGAGATAGAAGCGCGCGTCGCAGCACTCGATGCCGATTTCCTGTTCAGCTTCTATTACCGCCACATGCTGAAATCGCCCCTGCTGCAATGCGTGCGGCGCGGTGCCTACAACATGCATGGTTCGCTGCTGCCGCGGTATCGCGGACGCGCTCCGGTCAATTGGGCCGTCCTGCACGGCGAACGCGAAACCGGAGCGACGCTGCATCAGATGACGGTGAAGCCCGACAACGGCCCGATCGTAGACCAGTTTGCCGTCCCCATCCTGCCCGACGATACGGCGCAGGAGGTATTTCAAAAGGTCACCGTCGCGGCCGAGTTGTGCCTGACCCGAACCTTGCCGAAGCTGATCGAGGGCAGCGCCGAACACCGCACGCAGGACTTGACACAAGGCGCCTACTTCGGCGGCCGGCGGGCCGAAGACGGGCGGATCGATTGGCAGCAGAACGCACGCCAGATCCACAATCTGGTACGCGCCGTCAGCCGGCCGTATCCGGGCGCCTTCAGCGATTTCCCGGCGGGCCGGCTGGTCTTGTGGCGAACCCGGGTGATCGACGACCAAGGACTGCGAGAAGGCAGCGGCATGCTGGCCAATGACGGCGACTGCATCGAGATACACCCGCGCGGCGGTGGCATTCTGCGCGTACTGGAAGGCG
>WBZT01001811.1_pt1 | contig 13780 bp, 4 predicted proteins | sample 5204241 | NCBI WGS metagenome assembly WBZT01 (sample SAMN12344358, study PRJNA552823) | activated sludge metagenome | biome: Activated sludge suspended growth; feature: Nitrification reactor; material: Wastewater; isolation source: activated sludge from nitrification reactor of wastewater treatment... | reverse complement strand
ATTGACGAATTCGCGGCCGGCGATTCGCGTCGTCGCGCCGGCGATCCCTTCGTGCAGCATGAAGAAAGGGCTGCCAATTCCAAGCCGTGTCGCGCCTTCGCGAATGATGCGGATCTGCTGGTAGCCCGGATGCAGGTCGAAGCGGCAGTGCTGCTCCGGGATGCCGGAAGCCGCCTCCGGGGTCCGCGCCGGTGGCTCGATACGCCCCGCCTGTTCGACTTGCCGGAGCCGTCGCTCGAGCGCCTGCTGGATCAGCTTGTCCTTGATCTGTGCGCTGAGTCCGGGTAAGCCCTTGCGTGCCATGTCATTAGATTTCCGGTTGGACGGGTGTTCCAGCCCGAAGGTCCCGGGCCACGTCGGCGATCGTTTCCGGGGAGGCTTCGACCCCCTGCTGTCTGGCGACCTCGGCAGTTTTCGCCAGCAGCCCTTCGGCATCGTCGCTGGCAGGATGGTCGCTGCTGCCGCGTAGGAGGCGGATGACGTGCGCCGCAAGCTTCATGATCGATGGATTCTGACTGATGGCCATCACCGGTAGTCGGACACCGAAGCGTGCTTCCAGGGCGAGGACCAGCTCGACGCCCATCAGCGAATCCAGACCCATGTCGTACAGCGAACGGTTGGGGTCGATCTTGTCCGGCGAGACGCGCAGGATCTCGCCGATTTCCTTCCTGACCAGGTCGACAAAGGTGACCAGCAACTGCTCGTCCGGAAGTTCGGCGAGCAGCCGCTGGACGTCTTCCGCATGGTCCTCGCGAGCGCTGCCGCCGTTCGCCTGCCACGCCAGTTCGCGGAACTTGGGGGCACTGGCTGTCGGCAGGAAGCGCCGCAGCGCCTGCCAGTCGAGTTCGAGTACGGCGAGGCCGGAACGGTCGCTGAGCAGCAGGAGTTCGAGGACATCGAGTGCCATCTCCGAGTGCAGCGCCGCTCCTCCCATGCGGTCCTGCAGGGCATCGCGGATCTTTTCGTTGCGTGCAAGAAAGCCGACATCCTCGATCGGTCCCCAGCCGACACTGGTCGCGCACAGTCCGCTGGCCCGTCGATACGCGGCCAGCGATTCCAGGCAGGCGTTGGCTGCGACGTAGCTGGCCTGTCCCGGGTTGCCGAACGGTGTCGTTGCCGACGAAAAAACAACGAACAAATCGAGTTCCCGATCGCGCGTCAGATCGTGCAGGTGATACGCTCCGAGGACCTTGGGGGCAAGCACGCGGCGGATCTGATCGGCGTCGACGTTGCGCACGAGGCGATCATCGATGACCGCTGCCGCATGCACGATCCCTTTCAGTGGTGGCAAATTCGTCGCTGTCTCTGCCAGCAGGGCGGCGAGCGCCTGGCGGTCGCTTACGTCGCAGGCAGCGGCATGCACTTTCACTCCCTGCTTCCCGAGTCGATCGATCGCCTCGCGGGCGACCGTCGACTGCGGACCGCTGCGGCTGATCAGGATCAATTGGCGGGCACCCTTGCTGGCCAGCCACTCGGCGGTGCGCAGTCCGAAGCCGCCGAGCCCACCGGTGACCAGATACGAGGCGTCGACAGAGAGTCGGAGTGGCCGGCGTTCGTGCTTTTCCGGGTGGTACGGACGGTGAATGCCGTGGTGGTAGGTGACGACGATCTTGCCGATCTGCCTGGCCTGCTGCATGTAGCGGAAGGCATCGACCACATCCTCGGCCTCGAAGGTGTGATAGGGCAGCGGGTGGAACAGCCCCTCGGCAAAATGGGCCATGATCTCCGCGAACAGCAAGCGCGTGAGCTCGGGGAAGACGAGCATCAACTGGTCGGCGTCGATACCGAAGTAGCTGATGTTGTTGCGGAAGGGACGCAGGCCAACCTTGGTGTTCTCGTAGAAGTCTCGCTTTCCCAGTTCGAGAAAGCGACCAAACGGCTTCAACACCTGCAGATTGCGGTTGATGGCTTCGCCGGCAAGCGAGTTGAGGATGACGTCCACGCCCTCACCTCCGGTCTGCTCGAGGATCTGGTCGGCAAAGGCCAGCGAGCGAGAGTCGTAGATGTGCTCGACGCCGAGCAGGCGCAGGAAATCACGCTTTTCGTCGGATCCGGCTGTTGCGTAGATTTCGGCACCGATCCACTTGGCAACCTGGATGGCGGCAATCCCGACGCCACCGGCAGCACCGTGAATCAGAACCTTCTCGTCCGCCGCGAGGCGTGCCAGGTGATGCAGTGCGTAGTAGGCGGTCAGGAATGTGCTCGGGATCGTCGCTGCCGCGGCAAAGGACATTCCCGGCGGAATGTGCGAAACCGCCGCGGTCGGCGTCAGTACGCGGTTGCCGAAGCTGGAAGGGCCGAAGCCGACGACCGCATCGCCGGGACTGAAATCGCCGTGCATGCCACCGACACGGCTGACGACGCCCGCGAACTCGAAACCAAGCGTTGGGCCCGCAAAACCGTTCTCGATTGCTTCGTCGGAGAGCAGTCCGAGCGCATACATGACGTCGCGAAAGTTGAGACCGGTCGCCTGGACATCCACCTCGATCTGATCGGGCTCGAGATCAGGACGCGGACGTGCCTCCCAGCGCAGGTTGCGCAATTGCCCCGGGAACTGGAAGCCGAGCGACAAGGTCGGCGTTTCGATCGGCGTCGGCACCTGCGGATCCGGGCGCTGTTCGGCGCGCAGGCGCAGCGCATACCGTTGGCCAGTGCGGGTGAAGGCGATTTCCCGTTCGCTGTCCGGTTGTTCGAACTCCCGGTCGAGCGCCACTGCGGCCGTCTCGGCGGCCATCGGGAGCTGCAGGTCGACGAGGCGGATGTCGCAGCCATCCGCCTCGTTGAGCATCGTTCGCCCGAATCCCCAGAGCGCCGCGTCAGTGGCCAGACCGCCGGCCTCCGCATCGGGTAGCAGCGCGGTCACCGCGTTGGCAGTCAACAGCCAGCAGGTGGTTTTCGTTTGCGAGCGATCGCAGGCCTGGGCGATGCGGGCGGCCGTCGCACAACGATCGAGCTGACGATCGAACGTTGCGGTCGCCGTCTCCGTGAACTGCTCGCCGTCAAGCCCGGCGAGATATACCAGGCCGTCGAGTTCGCCAAAATTGCTTCGCGTTTTGCGGAGCAACGACTCGAGCTGCGAGGCATCGCCACCGGGGCGTGCCTGGATCACCATATCGCCGCGGGCCTGCAACTTCTTCGTCAGTTGATCCGAAAGCGTCGCTGAATAGCCGTCCGGGTCGGCCAGCAGGATCCAGCTGCGCAGGGCTGACCGCGGCGTGTTCGTGGGTACGTAGTCGCTAGCGGGCAGGCGGCCGAGAAGGAGGTAGGGGCCGGAGAGGGTGTTGGGCGAGAACTCGAATGGTTCGGGACATTCCGGAAAAACGAAACCGATCGACTCGATCTGCGCCCGCCAGAAGGCGCTCGCCCGTTGACCGGACAGCCATCGATCGTCTCCCGACGACGCCCAGCCGGCCCGCTGGGCACCGAAGACGAGGTCGAACCAGCGCGACGGGTGCTGTCCGATGACGATCAGTGATCCGCCCGGAGTCAGGCAGGAGCGGGCGTGTTCGAGTGCCAGCAACGCCTTGTCCACGGTGTCGAAGTCGAGCGTCACGATCGCCATCGAGCAGGTGGATCCCAAGCAGGGGTTGCCGCTCTGCTCTGGCGGGCCGCCGAGCAGGCGGGTTTCGGCGCGTGGAAACGATTCCAGCAATCGGCCTGTCGCGTCTTCCAGGGTCGCTGCCGAAGTGCTGGCGAAGCAGTAGTCGCCGCGGTCGAAATCCAGGTGGACGCAGGCATCCAGGGCAAACGACGGCGCTCCCTCGCTGATCTCCACAATTCCCAGGCGCTGGCCGGCGGGGAGAGCGTGCAGCCCCCGCTCGATCAGGTCACGCAGTATCTGCCCCAGTTGGTGCTTGCCGCGGGCACCCAGTACCTGTTGCAGCAGGCTCGTTCTGGATGACTCCTGCGGGCAGATTTCCGCCAGACTGGCGCTGCCGTCGAGCAGCCGGTGCAAATGCATTCCGATTCGACCGACGGAGTGGACGATCTGGAAGTAATCGGGATCGTCGGCAACCAGGCTGTTCCAGATGTCTTCGGCCGACGGTTGATCATCCTGGTCGGGCACCATTTCCCAACCGTCGCCGGTTGCCCTGATCGTCTGGTCATCGGTCGCCAGCGCGAGCAGATGGGCCAGCAGCGGCTCGGTTTCCGGGTTGGTGGCCTGCAGCGCACGCACGGCCGCTCGCGTCAGAAGTCCCTTGTCATCAGCAAGGTTGTGCAGTGCGCGACGGGTGAAGCGGCTGCACAGGCTGTCGAGGAGTGGATCGACCTCCTCCGAATAACGACGATGGCTGCCTTTCAGTGCTGCGCGTCTGACCAGTTCGGCAACGGCCGCGCGTACGCTGGCGAAAGCGATGTTCGCTTCGCCCGGCGGGGTCAAGGCGTGCGGCTGCGGGATCGCGTGATACGCGAGAAAGCGCAGACGGTCTGCGGCACCGCGGCTGAGGCGAATGCTGCGAAAACGGACGTCCTTGACCACGGCAATCGGCTTGCCATCAGCGGCAAATATCGCAAACTCGGCATGCAGCGAGCGCGGACTTGCCTTGAGCAGTGTCGCGCGTGCCAGACAGGGGCTGCTCTGGCCAACATGGAAGGCGATGCGTCCCATGCTGGTGGGCACGAAGGCGACCCCTTCGTGCCCGCCGATGACGTCGTGCAGGATCTGGAAGACGAGCTGGAATGCTCCATCGAGCAGCGACGGGTGCAGGTGTGCCGGCTGGCCCACGACGCTTTCCGGAATCCGGTACAGGGCGAGCGCAGAGTTGCCCTCGACCCAGCCGTGATCGACGCACTGGAACGCCGGGCCGTAGCTGATGCCGACTGTCCGCGTCAGTTCCGCGTGGCTGGCGCCGGTGAAGTCGGGCGGGCGTTCCGGCAGTCTCGGGCACCGCTCGTGCAGCAGGGTGTGCTGCGCCTCTCGCCGGATACGGGCGACTGCATGCAGGGTCCAGGGCGCGTCGCTGAGCTGTTCCCGGCCGGTGATCGTGATACCGCCGTCCTGCGCGTCGATTCGCGAGCGGATGGTGGTCGATCGCTCGTCGTCGACAAGCAGGGGAGAGCGGATTTCGAGGTCCTCGATTTCGGTAACCTCGCCGGCATGCCATGCCAGGGCTGCTGCCAGTGCCAGTTCGGCAAAGCCCGAGCCGGGGAAGACGATCGCCTCGCCGACGACGTGGTCGGCAAGCAGCGGATGCAGTTGGCTGTCGAGCTGGTTTTCCCAGGTCAGTTCCTGTTGTCGAAGCGGGTAGCCGAGCAGCGGGTGCACCCGCTGTCGGTAGATCAGACCGATCGCTTCGCTCGTCACTGGATGCCAATGACGTTCCCTTTGCCAGGCATAGTTTGGCAGTTCGACGAATCGGCCCGGCCGGGGGAAAAAAACCTGCCAATCGACGCTGCCACCGGCCAGCATGGCCTGGCTGGCGGCTTCGGCAATCCGCTGCGGAGGATCGTCGTCGCGCATCACCGTGGCGATGACCCGGCCCTCGACCGCGCGCGTCCTGAGGCATTCGTTGATGTAACCGCGCAGCACCGGATGCGGTCCGATCTCGATGAAGAGCTGGGTACCGGCGTCGACGAGGCCGAGGATCGTCTGCTCGAACAGCACCGGTTGGCGAATGTTGCTCCACCAGTATTCCGCGTCGAGACGATTTCCGGGCAATGGCGTGCCGCTGACCGTGGAGTGGAACGGCACGCGAGCCGCGCGCGGTTGCAGCCGGGCGAGCGCCCGTCGGATGCCGTTTTCGATCGTGTCCATCGCCTGGCTGTGAAAGGCGTAGTCCAGATCGAGGCGCTGGTGGGCTATCTGCCGCTCGGCCAACGTCGCCTCGAACCGGCTGAGGAGCTGCGAGTCTCCGGCGAGGGTGACGCCACGGGCGCTGTTGACGCCGGCGATGGCCAGCGAAGAATGCAGCCCGAGCTGTTCGAGCAGACTGCGCGTCGCCGCCTCACCCAGTGCCACTGCGCTCATCTGTCCCCGACCCTTGGTGGTCCCCTGCAGTCGACTGCGCTGATAGATCACCTCGACCGCTTCGGCCAGTGTCAGCGCACCCGATGCCCAGGCGGCAGCGACCTCACCGACGCTGTGGCCGGCCACCGCCAGCGGCCGGATGCCCCGCTCTGCGAGCATCCGTGTGATCCCGACCTGCAACGCGAACAGCGCTGGCTGGGCAATTTCGGTGAAGGCGTAGCGGTCGTCGCCGTTCCTGCCCGTGAGTTCGTCGACCAGCGAGTAATCCGCATGACGCTGGAAAAGCACATCGACTTCCTCCACGGCCTCGCGGAAAACGGGTTCTTCGAGCAGGCGCCTGCCCATCCCTGCCCATTGCGATCCGTTTCCAGAATAAACGAAGGCCGGTCCGCCGGCCTGCGCCAATGCGCTGGCGGTAGCCAGGCGAGCGGGCCCGGGAGCGTCGTCGGCAAATTCGAGCAGCGTCCGGGCAATGACCTGTGCATCGCTTCCGAAGACGACTGCTCGCTGCTCGTGCCACTGGCGGTGGAATGCTGCACTGTAGGCGACGTCGTACAGCGCGCTTGCCGCCTGCCCGCGCAGGAAACCGGCAAACTCGCGTGCCGCCGCTTTCAGCGCGACGTCGTCCCGGGCCGAGACGATTATCGGCAGTGACGAGGTCGGTGCTTGCCCGGCCGCAACCCTTGCCTCCGGCGGACTCTCAAGAATGACATGCGCATTCGATCCGCCGAAGCCGAAAGAGTTGATGCCAATGATGATCTTCCCGGTCCGCCGCAGTTCGCGGTTGCTGGTCACCAATTCGAGGTTCCAGTCGGCCAGCTTGATGTTCGGATTGACCTTTTCGACGCCGATCGTCGCCGGGACGACGCGGTGCCGCAGGCAATGCAGCGCCTTGACCAGCCCGGCAACACCGGAGGCGGTTTCCAGATGCCCCATGTTGCTCTTCACCGAACCGATCGGCAGTGGCTCGCCGATGGCGCGGTGCCTGCCCAGCGCCTGGCCGATGGCGAAGGTCTCGATCGGGTCGCCGACCGCAGTACCGGTGCCATGGGCTTCGAGGTAGTCGATGGCTGCCGGATCGATTCCCGCTTCGGCATAGGCCTCGGAGAGCAGCGCCGACTGCACCTGCGGACTGGGTACCGTGAGACCGGTCTTGCGACCATCGGTATTGACCAGAGATCCGGCGACGATCGCCAGGATCGGGTCGCCGTCGGCGACGGCACGATCGTGCTCCTTGAGGACAAAGACGCCACCGCCTTCGGAGCGTACGTAACCGTCCCCCGACGCATCGAAAACCCGGCAGCGGCCCTGCCGCGAGAGCATCGTCGCCTTGGCAAAACCCACGAAGCCGTAGGGGTGCAGGTGCAGGCTGATGCCGCCGGCCAGCGCCTGCGTGCTTTCCCCGCAGCGAATCGACTGGCAAGCCTGGTGAAATGCGACCAGTGACGATGAGCAGGCGGTGTCGATCGCCAGGCTGGGGCCACGCAGATCGAAGAAGTAGGAAATTCGGTTGGCGGCAATGCTGGCGGTATTGCCGGTGGCCATCGTCGAATCGGCGACGAGCAGGTCGTCGGCCATTCGATACGCGTAGTCGGCGCTGGAAATTCCCATGAAGACGCCAGTGCGACTTGCACGCAGGCTGGCAGGAACAACGCCCGCATTCTCCAGCGCTTGCCAACTGAGTTCGAGCAGCAGGCGCTGCTGCGGATCCATCAGCGCTGCTTCACGCGGCGAGATGCCGAAGAACGAGGCATCGAAAGCGGTGACGTCGCCGATCGAACCGGCTGCGAAAGTGTACGTCGTTCCCGGATGATTTCGGTTCGGATGCAGAAAGGTATCCTGTGCCCAGCGCTTCGGATCGACCTCGGTGACCAGGTTGCGGCCATCGAGCAGGTCCTGCCAGTAGCGGCTCGCGCTCGTTCCCGGCAGCCTGAATGAGTAACCGGTGATGACGACCCCCTTGCTCATCGTTCCTTGCTTCCTGAAATCGTGCGGTGTGCGACGTTGCCTTGGCGGGATACTTCGCTTCCGTCCAGGACGCGGGCTGGCGCAGCGTCGTCGCCTTGTTCCGTGGCGGACACTTTGCCGATGGCTGCCGGCGGCAGGCTGTTGTGCGTGTCGTCGCCCAACACTAGAACCCGAGCCGTGGAGGAATGGCTGCTTCTTCGAGAAAGCAGCTCGCGCCAGCGAGGCGCCCTTCCGAGAAGGGCGTCGGCGGGGGAGTGCCTCGCCCCGAGTCAGCTGGACGCCGGGAAGGCACGAAAAAGCGGGGGACCACCGACAAATTGCTGCGCATGTGCGAGGTTTGGGCTAATTGGGGCGATGTACGGGATTCGAACCCGTGACCACTGGAATCACAATCCAGTGCTCTACCAACTGAGCTAACACCGCCACTGCTCTGGCGCGCCCGGCGAGACTCGAACTCACGACCCCCGGCTTAGAAGGCCGGTGCTCTATCCGGTTGAGCTACGGGCGCGAGTACGAAGCTGCCTGGTCGTTGCTTCTTGCCGGTACCGAATCTTGCTGATTGTCACGCTGGTACTCGTTCACCTGGTCGGGGCGGTGGGATTCGAACTCACGACCCTCTGCTCCCAAAGCAGATGCGCTACCAGGCTGCGCTACGCCCCGAGGAAGCGCGCATTCTACAAGCTGGCACTTTGCTGGTCAATGATGCGCGCGGGATGTGGCACGCGGGGAGCACGAGTGACCGAATACGGCCGGTGCACGGGCGCTTCGTTCGCCGACCGCAAGTGTTGGTCCGGCTTTGGTCGCGCGACAGCCATTGCGGCGCCGACGGGTGACCGGCTTCGTTCAATGACCAGCAGCCGATTCACGCTCCCGGATTTCCATCTGAGACAGCGCCAGCGCCAGGATGGGCACCTCGATTCCCGTTGCCAGCGCCCGGTCGAGGAGGTCGCCGAGCACGTGGCGGTGCTCGGTACGCTGACCTGCCTGCAGATCGCGAAGCATCGAGGCGGTCAGGGGCAGGCCGTGCTGGGTCAGAATCTTCAGGGCCGCGGCGCGTGCCGCGGGCCCGATTTCTACGCCTTGTGATGCGGCCACCGCCAGGCATTCGGCGTACGCCTGCCGAATCAGCGATTCGCCTAGCGCCGTCTCCATGATCTGACCGACGCTCGCCCGCATGAGGGTGGTGACAGTGGCCAGAGTGGCGAGGAAGACCCACTTCTCCCACAGGCTGAGCACGATGTCGGGCGAGAGTCGGGAATCGAAATTAGCTGCCTTGCAGATCTCGACAAAGCGGGCGGCCATCGCCTGCGTTTCCGCAGTGCGGCCGCCGGCGGTCAGCGAATGCATCGGAGTGAGTTGCCGGATTGCACCGTCGGACTCGAGCACCACCGCCACCTGCACCAGACCGCCAAGCACGCGCTCGGCGCCGAAGCGTCGGTCGAGCACATCCATGTGCGAGAGGCCGTTGAGCAGCGGCAGGACGAAGGTTGCTGGCGTCACGAAGCTGGCCACCGATTCGATCGCATCGGCGAGGTCGAAAGCCTTGGCGGTCAATACGACGAGATCGTAACTCTCCCCGATGGTGTCGGTGTCGCGGGTGACGCAGTTTACCGGTACGGCGAAGTCGCCGTGCGGGCTATTTACGCGCAGTCCGTCCGAGCGGAGACGTGCGGCACGCGCCGGTCGCACCAGGAAGGTCACGTCGGCTCCTGCTTCGACCAGTCGGCCACCAAAATAGCCGCCGACACCGCCGGCCCCGAGAAAAAGCATTTTCATGTTGGCTCCTTTGCTTGCGGCGACCGCCACGCATTCAGTGGGTATTTTGGCGAATGCCGAGCCGGTTTCGGCGGACTCGAGCTGTGGGCGATTATAGGCACGATCCCGGCGTCTCGTGGCAATCATCCGCGCCGCCTGGCACGCCCGACGATTGCTGCCGGCTCCGCCGTCGCCAATGGCCATGGCGATGGTCGAGAGGCATACCCTGTAAGACTTTCGCACGCGGGGTTCGGGCGAGCGCGCGACCTAGGCCACCCTGGGTCAGGATGGCACCGTGGCGAGGTGTTCGCTCTGGCCAAGATGCGGCGGATGCGGTAGACTGCCGCCTCCATGCTTCGGTCACGGAACGGGTGCTTAGCTCAGTTGGTAGAGCGCTAGCCTTACAAGCTGGATGTCGGCGGTTCGAGCCCGTCAGCACCCACCACCAAGAGCGGTTTTTCAGCGCGTTCGGGAGTGGTGGTTCAGTTGGTCAGAATACCGGCCTGCCACGCCGCGCGCGGGTGCTTGTGCCGTCCACTCTGCCGCTGCCGAAGGGCGAATGCGTGTTCGCTTCGCTTCGACATTCCAGTGAGTTAGCGGGCCACCACCATGTTCTTTGACGCCGTTCGCACCAACAAGAGAGTCGTCCAGATATTTCTTGCCCTGATCACCTTGCCCTTTGCGTTCTGGGGAGTGGATTCGTACGTTCGCAACATGGGGGCAGGCAGCGACCTGGCCAGTGTCGGCGACTCGAAAATCACCATGCCGCAGTTTGATCAGGCCTGGCGTGCACAACAGGAACGCATGCGGCAGGCTCTCGGCGCGAATTTTCGCCCCGAAGCGATGAACACGCCGGCTGCCAAGCTTGCCGTTCTCAATTCGTTGATCGATCAGCGTCTGCTGCTCCTTGAGGCAGCGAAGGGCCGGCTGGCCGCCGGCGACGATCAACTGCGGGCGGTGATCGGAAAGATTCCGGCATTACAGGAAAACGGGCAGTTTTCGCTGGCCCGCTATCAGGCGGTACTGGCGGCGCAAGGCATGTCGCAAGCGCAGTTCGAGGGGCAGCTGCGACAGGATCTCACGTTGCAGCAACTGATCGCGGCAATTGGCGAGACCAGCATCGTCGGCGATGCGGTCCTCGACCGACTCCTGCACATCCAGGCCGAGGAGCGGCAGATCGCCGAATCGCGCATCACTCCGGAGCAGTTTGCCGGTCAGGTGAAGGTCGACACGGAGTCGGTTCGCAAGTATTACGAAGAAAACGGCAAGCGTTTCGAAGTCGCGGAACAGGCCCGGGTCGAGTACGTGGTGCTGTCCCTCGAAGGACTGCTGGCACAGGTCAAGCCGGCGGATGCCGAAGTGAGCGCCTGGTACGATAGCCACAAGGATCGCTATCAGCAGGCCGAGGAGAAGCGGGCGAGTCACATCCTTATTGCGACCGGCAGTGATGTGGAGCAGGCGAAGCAGGCGAAGGCGAAGGCGGACGAGGTGCTGAAGGAGGTACAGAAGTCGCCGGCGAGGTTTGCCGAACTCGCCAGGCAGTACTCGCAGGACCCTGGTTCGGCCGACAAGGGGGGCGACCTCGGTTTTTTTGCCCGCGGCACGATGGTCAAGCCGTTTGAGGAGGCTGCATTCAAGCTGCGCGAAAGTGACGCGCCGGTGCTGGTCCAGTCCGATTTCGGGTATCACATCATCAAGGTGACGGGAAGCAAGCCGGGTAGGCAGCGTGCGCTCGCCGAGGTGCGACCGGAGATCGAGGAAGAGCTGAAGCGCCAGACGGCATCGCGACAGTTTGCCGAATCGGCCGAAGCGTTCAGCAACATGGTTTATGAGCAACCTGACAGTCTGCAGCCGGCTGCCGAGAGGTTCAAGCTGAAGAGCCAGCAATCCGGCTGGTTGCCGCGCAACGCGACGCAGGAAATGCTGCCTGCGCTGGGGCAGCTCGGCAATCAGAAGGTGCTGGCTGCGGTGTTCTCGGAAGATTCGCTGAAGAACAGGCGCAATACCGAAGTGGTCGAAATTGCGCCGAATACCTTGCTCGCGGCGCGAGTGGTCGACTATCGACCGGCAAGCGTCAAGCCGCTGGAGGCCGTCAAGGCCGACATCGAGGCCGCGCTGAAGACGCGCGAGGAAGCAGCGCTGGCGCGCGCGGCGGGCGAGTCGCGGCTGCGAGAGTTGCAACAGGGGGCCGACGACAAAGTGGCCTGGGCGACGATCGGGAACGTTTCCCGTCAGGAAACGCGCCGGCTGCCACCGGCGGCGCTGAAGGCGATCTTCAAGGGCGATGTGTCCAAGCTGCCGGCGTACGTCGGTGCAGAGGTCGGCGGCGGCACTTACGCGCTCTTCAGGATCACGAAGGTCAGCTATCCGGAGAAAGTCGACGATGGTCGGCGCAAGGCGTTGCAGCGCGAGTACGGGACGATTCTTGGGCAGGAGGATTTTGCCGCCTACCTCGCCGGTTTGCGGCAACGTTACAAGATCGACATCAATCGGTCGGCACTGGAGAGCAAGGAGCGCTAGGCGGTTCTTGGCCTGGAGCTTGGCAGCCGATCCTGTTGGCAGGGGGGCGGGTCGTCGGCGCGTGGGCGTAGTCTGGCGAGTCCCGGTGTTCTTGGCAAGCAGATGCAAAAAACCCCGCCGAAGCGGGGTTTTTCATGCATGGCTGGTGCCCAGGAACTACATGTCCATACCGCCCATGCCACCCATACCGCCCATGCCGCCCATGCCGCCCATGCCGCCTGGACCCCCCATGGCCGGCTTTTCCTCGGCCAGTTCGGCGACCATGCAGTCGGTGGTGAGCATCAGGCCGGCGATCGACGCGGCGTTCTGCAGTGCGGTGCGGGTCACCTTGGTCGGGTCGAGGACGCCCATTTCAACGAGGTCACCATATTCGCCGGTGGCCGCGTTGTAGCCGAAGTTGCCGTTCCCCTGCAGCACGGCGTTGACCACGACCGAAGGTTCATCACCGGCATTGGCAACGATTTCGCGCAGCGGTTGCTCCATCGCACGCAGGACAATCTTGATTCCGGCGTCCTGGTCGTGGTTGTCGCCCTTGAGCTCGGCAAGGCCGGCACGCGCGCGCAGCAGGGCGACGCCACCGCCGGGGACGATGCCTTCTTCCACCGCCGCGCGGGTGGCATGCAGCGCATCCTCGACGCGAGCCTTCTTCTCCTTCATCTCGACTTCGGTAGCGGCGCCCACCTTGATCAGGGCCACACCGCCAGCAAGCTTGGCAACGCGTTCCTGCAGCTTCTCCTTGTCGTAGTCGCTGGTTGCGGTATCGATCTGTGCGCGGATTTGCTTGACACGCGCTTCGATGTTGACGGAAGCGCCGGCGCCATCGATGATCGTCGTGTTCTCCTTACCGATTTCGATGCGCTTGGCTTGGCCGAGATCGGCCAGCGTCGCCTTTTCGAGCGTCAGACCGACTTCCTCGGCGATGACCTGTCCGCCAGTCAGAATGGCGATGTCTTCGAGCATGGCTTTGCGCCGATCGCCGAAGCCCGGAGCCTTGACTGCACAGGTCTTGAGGATGCCACGGATGTTATTGACCACGAGCGTGGCGAGCGCTTCCCCGTCCACGTCTTCGGCGACGATCAGCAGGGGGCGGCTGGACTTCGCGACCTGTTCAAGAACGGGCAGCAGGTCACGGATGTTCGAGATCTTCTTGTCGAAGATCAGAATGTACGGATTGTCGAGGACCGCGTTCTGCTTCTCGTTGTTGTTGATGAAATACGGGCTGAGGTAGCCACGGTCGAACTGCATGCCTTCGACGACATCGAGTTCGTTGTTCAGGGACTTTCCGTCCTCGACGGTGATGACGCCTTCCTTGCCGACCTTGTCCATTGCCTTGGCGATGATGTCGCCGATGTCTGCATCGGCGTTGGCGGAGATTGCGCCCACCTGGGCAATTTCCTTGCTGGTCGAGCACGGCTTGGAGAGGTTCTTCAGTTCGTCTACGGTGGCGATCACCGCCTTGTCGATGCCGCGCTTGAGATCCATCGGATTCATACCCGCAGCGACATACTTCATTCCCTCACGGACGATCGACTGCGCCAGCACGGTCGCGGTCGTCGTGCCGTCCCCCGC
>WBZT01002190.1_pt1 | contig 13783 bp, 12 predicted proteins | sample 5204241 | NCBI WGS metagenome assembly WBZT01 (sample SAMN12344358, study PRJNA552823) | activated sludge metagenome | biome: Activated sludge suspended growth; feature: Nitrification reactor; material: Wastewater; isolation source: activated sludge from nitrification reactor of wastewater... | reverse complement strand
TCCTGTTCACGTAGCAGCACCGAGATGCCTCGGTGCTGATCTCCCAGCCTACGCGCGTAGGCTGCTGTGTCATGACTGACCGGCGGCTGGTGTTGCAGGCCGCCGCGGTTTCCGCCGTCGGACTGGTGCTTCTGCCGGGGTGCTCGAAGCAGACTGAGCCGCCTGCGGCACCGCCCACCCCCGATCCGCAGCAGGCCGACGAAGCGGCACTCATCGCGTTGTACGACGCAGCTCTGTCGACGGCGGCACCCACAGAGCGGGAACTCTGGCAGCGCATCCGTGACGAGCACGCCGCGCATCTGGCCGCGCTTGGTTGGCAAGGCGACCTAGCCACAGCGACGCCGCCGTCGGCCACGCCCGCCGCGTTGCGACAAGCCGAACGTCGGGCGACCCAGACGCGCGCTCGGGCAGCCAGGTCCGAGCCGGATGCCCAGCGGGCACAGGTGCTGGCCCTGATCGCCGCCTCCGAGGCCCAACACGTGGCAGCACTGTCGTGAGCGACGGGTTGCAGGCCGTGCTAGCCGGTGAGTACGCGGTCATGTACGCCTATGGCAGGGGCGGCGCCCGCCTTAGCGAAGATCGCGACACCGCCTTGGCGCTGCTAGAAGTCCATCGCACCCGCCGGGACCAACTGCGGGCCTGGCTCACCGAGGACGGACAAGAACCACTGCCCCCGGCGCCGGCCTACGACGTCGGCCAGCCTGTTCGAGGCGACGCGTCGGCGCGGGCACTCCTTGCGAGGGTCGAGTTGCGACTGGTGCCGCTGTACGTGGAACTCATCGCCGAATCGATGAACCTGCAAGAGCGGCGGAACTGGGCGATTCGAGCCGTGCGTGATTGTGCGGTGACCGCGCAGGGCTGGGGTGCTGCGGGGCAGGCCTTTCCCTGGCCAGGCGGCGAGAATCCTCCCATTTGAGAAGATGGGCGACATGCGTCGTCTTGCTCTGCTGGTCCTCGGAGCAGCGCTGGCCGCGTGTTCCAGCACGACACCGCCGACTCCGTCCGCGACGCCGACTTCTCCGTCCGCAATGCCCAAGGCCACCTCGAGTCCCCTGCAGCAACCTGCAGTGACCGCCACGCTTGCAACGGGTCTGAAGGCGCCCTGGAGTGTGCTGCCATTGGGCGACAGCAAAGCACTGATCACCCAGCGCGACACTGCCCAGATCCTGCTGTTGGACAACGGCCGGACCACGGTGGCGGCCACGCTCAAGGACGTGCGTCCGGAGGGTGAAGGCGGCCTGCTCGGTCTGGCGATGCGCGGCGATCAGGTGTACGTCTACTACACCGCCGCAACGGACAATCGCATCGCAGTTCTCGACTTCGACGGCTCGAAGCTAAGTAACGAACGCACGGTGTTCAGCGGCATTCCCAAGGGTTTCATTCACAACGGCGGACGGATCGCCTTCGGTCCCGACGGCATGCTCTACGTCGGCACCGGCGAGACCGGCCAGGCCGACCTCGCACAGGACCGCTCTTCGCTGGGCGGGAAGATTCTGCGGTTGCGGCCCGACGGCCGGCCAGCACCTGGTAATCCCGACCCGCAATCGCCGGTGTACTCGTGGGGTCACCGGAATGTGCAGGGACTGGCATGGAATTCCCAGGGTCAGTTGTGGGCCAGCGAGTTCGGCCAGAATGACGTCGACGAACTGAACCTCATCGAGCCCGGCAACAACTACGGATGGCCGCTGTGTGAGGGTCCGTGTGACGAGGCGGGCATGACGAACCCGAAGGCCACCTGGTCGCCCACCTCCACCGCATCTCCGAGCGGGCTGGCGATTCTGGACGACGTGGCCTGGGTTGCGGGATTGCGCGGGGAGGCACTGTTCGAGATCCCGCTGGACGGGCGCAAGGCCTCGAAGCCGCAGCCGTGGTTCAGCCAAGAGTACGGACGCTTGCGCGATGTCGTGGCCGCGCCCGGGGGCGGGTTGTGGGTACTCACGAACAACACCGACGGCCGCGGTACTCCTAAGCCGAAGGACGACAGGTTGCTGGCTGTTCGGGTGCCGTGATCAGCATCCGTTAGACCTTGGCACATCCGTTAGATGGAAATGCCCGTTTTGCCCTCTAACCGATGTGCCAAGGTCTAACGGATGGGGCGGCAGATCCCGATCAGCGTGGCGAGCGCTTCCGCCACCGCGACCTCCTGCCGCTCCCCGGTCGCCCGGTCCTTGATCTCGACCATGCCGTCGACCAGCCGCTTGCCGACGACGACGATGGTCGGCACGCCCAGCAACTCGGAGTCGTTGAACTTCACGCCCGGGGACACCTGCCGCCGGTCGTCGTACAAGACCCGGACGCCGGCATCCTCCAGTGCAATCGCCAGTTCCTCGGCAGTCTCGTACACGGCCGAATCCTTGCCGGTCGCGACGATATGAACGTCCGCCGGCGAGACCTCCCGCGGCCAGATCAAGCCCTTGTCGTCGTGGTACTGCTCGGCGATCGCCGCCACAGCCCGCGAAACCCCGATCCCGTACGACCCCATCGTGACGACGCGGGACTTGCCGTTCTCGTCGAGCACTGTGAGATCCAACGCTTCTGCGTACTTGCGGCCCAGTTGGAAGATGTGACCGATCTCGATGCCGCGTTCCGTGTGCAGCGGCCCGGAGCCGTCCGGCGCCGGGTCACCCGCGCGCACTTCCGCCGCCTCGATCGTTCCATCCGCAGTGAAGTCGCGTCCGCACACGAGGTCGAACACGTGCTTGCCCGGCTGGTTCGCCCCCGTGATCCAGGCCGTACCGGTGACCACGCGCGGGTCCACCACGTAGCGGATCCCGCGCTCCTCGCCCAACACCTCCGGGCCGATGTAGCCCTTGACCATCTGTGGGAAGCCCTTGAAGTCGTCCTCCTCGAACGGCCGCGGGACGGCGGGCGACACCTGCGCCTCGAGCCGCTTCATGTCGACGTCCCGGTCGCCCGGCAGCCCCACCACCAACGGCGAGGCCGAACCGTCGGGATAGTCGAGCATCAGCACGACGTTCTTCAACGTGTCCGCCGCCGTATAACCGCGATCCGGGAAAAGTTCGTTGGCCACAGCCACCAGGGTCTCGATGGTCGGCGTGTCCGGGGTGTCCTCGACATGCGCGGCCGGCTGACCCTCTATCGGCACCTGCTCCGGCGGCACGGTCACCACCGCTTCCACGTTGGCCGCATAACCGCCCGCGGAACGCACGAACGTGTCCTCGCCGGACTCGCAGGGCGCCAGGAACTCCTCACTTGCCGAGCCACCCATGGCCCCGGACATCGCCGAAACGATGACGTAGTTCAGGCCGAGCCGGTCGAACGTCTTGATGTAGGCCGCGCGGTGTCGATCGTAGGAACGCTGCAGTCCCTCGTCGTCGATGTCGAACGAGTACGAGTCCTTCATCACGAACTCCCGGCCGCGCAGGATGCCCGCCCGCGGCCGCGCCTCGTCGCGGTACTTCGTCTGGATCTGGTAGATGCACAACGGCAGGTCCTTGTACGAGGAGTACTCGCTCTTGACCAGCAGCGTGAACATCTCCTCATGGGTCGGACCGAGCAGGTAGTCGGCGCCCTTGCGGTCCTGCAAGCGCAGCAGCAGGTCCCCGTACTCCGTCCAGCGACCCGTGGCCTCGTAGGGTTCGCGCGGCAGCAACGCCGGAAAGTGCACCTCCTGGAAGCCGGCGGCATCCATCTCCTCGCGCACGATGCGCTCCACGTTGCGGTAGATGATGTACCCCAGCGGCAACCAGGTGAAGACCCCCGGCGCGACCCGGCGCACACAACCGGCTCGCACGAGCAACTTGTGACTCGGCACTTCCGCATCGGCGGGATCCTCGCGCAGCGTGCGCAGGAACAGCGTGGACATTCTCAGCACGAAGCACAGCCTACGGTGGACGGCTGGGACTACCCTGAGTGCCACCTACAGCGATGGGAGTCGCTATGTCGTTGCGCCCGCCCGCAGTTGTCGCGCTCACCGCCGCGATGCTTTGCCCGGCACCGGTGTTAGCCAGCAATCCACCGCAGCTGGGGGCGTCTGCACAAGCCGCTGGGTCAACGCCCACCATCACACTGTCGGTCAACACCCGCACCGCTCAGGTGAGCAAGACCGTGCGCGCCACGGTTCGCACCCCTGGCAATCGCAAGGTTCGCATCCAGACCCGCACCTCGACGACCGATTGGCAGACCGTTGCCTCCGGCCGGGCTTCGGGTGGCCGAGCACAAATCCCGTTCACGACGTTCAAGGAGGGCACCTGGCAAATACGTGCCGCAGTCCATGCCAGCGGCCGAACCGTGACGAGCAATCGGGTCTCACTGAAATCCATCTACCCGGGGTTCACCCCTCCCCCTGAGGACCGCCTCGCCCCGATGCGACCCGGCCAATTGCAGATCAACAAGGCCGCTGCCGGCGTCTATCAGCTCGGTGAGTTCCGGGTGACGGTGGCGCGCAACGCGCCGGTGACCGCCTTCGACGGAGCGGGCCGGCTGGCCTGGTCCAGCGATCGGACTGCCGCTTTCGTAAGCGCCGCTCGCAGCCGCCTGCGCTGGTTCCAGCGCTCGACGGCCGGCGCATTCTGGCCACAAGTCACACGCCTCGCCCGCCTGCGCGACCAGAGCATCACCTCGGCCCGGCAAGACGGACAGTCCCTGCAATTACGCGGCGTGCTCTCGGGGGGTGGCGACCACGCGCGCTACCAGGTGACATTCACACCGGTGCAGCCGTCCGCCGACGTCTCGTCATTGCAGATGACGGTGGAGTTCCGCTTGCGCAAAAACGACGTGGATCCCACCAGCGTGCAGCTGACGTCGGGGCGTGCTGCGAACGCCGGCGTCCACGGATTCGGCACCCAGTTCCAGGACTTCGACCTCAACGGCGAAGTGCTGCCAATTCTGGTACAGGAGCAGGGCGTGACCCGCGGCGAGAAGCCGGCCGCGACGACCATCGACGCTGCCACCTGGGGCGCCGGAAACCTTCGCACGACGTACGGCGCTTGGCCGACTTACGTCACCGACCAGTACCGGTCGTTCGCCCTGGCGGACACGCGCCGCAGCGGTGCCTTGAGCGTGGCCAACATGAGCCGGCCGCGGCAGATCTCATTGGAGTCCTTCCGCAACCAGCTCACCGCCACCGTCCTGGCCCGCAGCAACCCCACTGACCTGCTGGCCGCCCGCGCTGCCGGCGTTTCGCGGCCGGAGTTGGCGAACTGGATCACCAGTGGCGCGGTCCTCGGCATCCAGGGTGGGACAGCGAAGGTGCGTCAGGTCGTCGCCGACATGCAGGCTGCGGGCACGAAGATCTCCGGGGTCTGGCTGCAGGATTGGGTCGGAAAGCGGGTGACCAGTTTCGGCGAGCAGCTGTGGTGGACCTGGCAGCTGGACCGCACGACGTACCCCGACTGGGAGCAGATGGTCTCGGACTTCAACGCCCAGGGCATCCGGGTGATGACCTACGTGAACCCCTTCGTCATCAACGCAGACATGGTGAACGGCAAGCCCATCCGCAACCTCTACAAAGAGGCGCGGTCGAAGGGGTACCTCGTGCGCAACGAGCGTGGCGGCAAGCCCTACGTCGTGCAAACCGTCGGGTTCCCGACGGCCCTGGTCGATCTGACGAACCCGGCTGCCCGCGATTGGTTCGCCCAGGTCATCGCCGATCAGGTGCTTGGCGTCGGGGCATCCGGATTCATGGCCGACTTCGGCGAGTACCTGCCTTTGGACGCCAAGGTGGCCAACGGCAGCGCCCGCGCCCAGCACAACCGCTGGCCGCAGTTGTGGGCCCGCACCGTTCGTGATGCCTGCCAGCGAGGAGGAGTGCCCGACTGTGTGTCGTTCTTCCGTTCCAGCTATCTGGGCAGCCCTCACAATGTGCCGTTGATGTGGGCCGGTGACCAGATGGTCAACTACGCCCAGCAGGACGGCATGCCGAACGCACTCAAAGGCATGCTGGCTGGTGGCATCTCCGGGGCACCGCTGTGGCACAGCGACATCGGCGGGTACACGAGTGTCAACGCCGCCGTCACGAACTTCATCCGGCCGCCGCAGTTGAACGCGCGCTGGGCGGAGATGGAGGCGTTCGGGGTCGTCATGCGCACCCACGAGACGAACCGGCCCACGCTGAACCAGCAGGTGTACGACACCCCGCAGACCCGCGCGCAGTTCGCCCGGGCGTCGCAGATCTACGCTGCGCTTCGCGACTACCGGACCGCCGTGATCCAGGAGGCCGTGCAGAAGGGGATCCCGGCGATGCGCAGTGGTTGGCAGGTCTACCCGGGCACGAACGCGGCGAAGGCTGACACGCAGTTCTTCCTCGGGGACCACCTGCTGGTGGCGCCCGTGTACGCGGAGAACGCAACCACCGCGCAGGTGACGTTCCCGCCGGGCCAGTGGCGGCACGTGTTGACCGGCCAGGTCTTTGCAGGCGATGCGACCACGTCGGTACCTGCCCCGATCGGCACGCCCGCGGCTTTCGTCAAGGTGGGCGACCCGGTGGGTGACCAGATCGTGGCGGCGCTGCAGGCTGCCTTGTAGCCCAATAGTTCACTTCTGGCCCTGACGCTGCGTAGGCGAATTGAACAATCAGGCTAGAACAGGACCGTCGCGAACTCGCCCACCTGCTCGAACCCGACCCGGTGGTAGGTCGCCAGAGCGGCGTGGTTGTAGTCGTTGACGTACAGCGTGACCGTCGGAGCGAACCGTCGTCTCGTGAGGTCCACAACCGCCGCCATGCCTGGCTCCGACAAATGCTGGCCCCGGTGTCCCGGATGGACCCACACGCCCTGAATCTGCGCCACGTCCTGGGACACCACGCCGACCTCGGCTTTGAACACCACCTCGCCCTGGTCCATCAAGACGAACGCCCGGCCCTGTCCGATCAGGCTGGCTACCCGGCGGCGGTAGGCGGCACCGCCGTCGGCCGCCAGGGGGCTGATACCCAACTCCTCGGTGAACATCGCCACCGAGGCGGGAAAGAGCGCGTCGAGGTCGTCCATCGTCGCGGCTCGCACGTCGGGATGCGCAGGAACGGCCGGAGGGTGCGCGATGAGCAGCATCGGTTGATGGGGGCGGACGTCGCGAGCGTCGCCCCAGACAGCGCGCACCTGCTCGTAGAACGCGAGCACCGCCGCCGACGGACCCACGATCGACGAGCATCGGCGCGGTATCTGCCGGGCTCGCGCAGCGAAGTCCGCTATTGCCTGATCACCAGCGGCGATGGGTACGACGTTGGCGCCGAGGTAGAGCGCCGATACAAGCCGGCCCTCCGGTAACCAGCCCCAGACCTCAGCACCCAGCCCGGATCCCACCCCGATCAGGCTGATCCGCTCGCTGACCATGGCGTACGAGGCCGGGTCCGTGGCGAGCAACTGGCGCAGGTCGGGAGCGTCGGCTCCGGACAGCAGCCGGACCGGTGTGCTCACCCGACCGAGACGCTGGGTTCGCCGGCCTCCATGCCTTCGGCCAGCCGCATGGCCTGCTCGATCAGGGTCTCGACGATCTGCGCCTCGGGCACGGTCTTGATTACCTCGCCCTTCACGAAGATCTGCCCCTTGCCGTTGCCACTTGCCACGCCGAGGTCGGCTTCCCGGGCTTCTCCCGGTCCATTCACCACACAGCCCATGACGGCCACCCGCAACGGCACCTCAAGGCCCTGCAACCCAGCCGTGACCTGTTCCGCCAGTGTGTAGACGTCTACTTGCGCACGCCCACAACTGGGGCAACTCACGATCTCCAGACCGCGCTCCCGCAGGTTCAGCGACTCCAGGATCTGCAGGCCGACCTTGACCTCTTCCACCGGCGGCGCGGACAGGCTCACGCGGATCGTGTCGCCGATCCCCGAGGACAGCAGCGCGCCGAACGCGACGGCCGACTTGACCGTGCCCTGGAACGCCGGGCCGGCCTCGGTGACACCGAGATGCAGCGGGTAGTCACACGCCGCGGCGAGTTGCCGGTAGGCCTGCACCATCACCACCGGATCATGGTGTTTGACCGAGATCTTGATGTCACGAAAGTCGTGTTCCTCGAACAGCGAGCATTCCCACAGTGCGCTTTCCACCAGCGCCTCCGGTGTGGCCTTGCCGTACTTCTCGAGCAGTCGCTTGTCCAGGCTGCCGGCGTTGACCCCGATCCGGATGGGCACTCCGGCGTCCTTGGCGGCCCGGGCGATCTCCCCCACCCGGTCGTCGAAGGCCTTGATGTTGCCGGGGTTCACGCGGACCCCGGCACATCCCGCGTCGATCGCGGCGAACACGTACTTGGGTTGGAAATGGATGTCGGCGATGACCGGGATGTCGGCCTTCTTGGCTATGGCGGGCAGCGCCTCAGCGTCGTCCTGGCTAGGCACAGCAACCCGGACGACCTGGCATCCGGATGCGGTGAGTTCCGCGATCTGCTGCAGCGTGGCATTGACGTCAGCGGTGAGAGTCGTGGTCATCGACTGCACGCTCACCGGCGCGTCGCCACCCACCTCGACCGGGTGGTGGGGGTGGCGCAGGGTGATCTTCCGGGTCGGCCGGCGGGGGGCCAGCACACGCGCGGGGGCGGCGGGCATCCCGAGGGAAACGGACATGTCTCAAGTATCGCAGCCGCGGTCAAACGCGCATCGGACGCGCTTGGCGGTGCCGCTGCGCTGCGCATCCGTTAGACCTTCACACATCGGTTAGAGGGCAAAGCGGACATTTCGCCTAACCGATGTTCCAAGGTCTAACGGATGGCTACGACGCCCTCACCCAAGCCGGATGGGCTTGACGATGTCGGCCCATAGAATGATCACGCTCATCCCGATCAAGAGCACCGCAACCGTATAGGCGACTGGCAGCATGCGCGCCACGTCGACCGGCCCGGGATCGGGCTGCCCGCGCCAGCGCGCCACCCTCCGGCGGGCACCTTCGTACAAGGCCCCGGCCACGTGGCCGCCGTCCAGCGGCAGGATCGGCAGCAGATTGAACAGGAACAAGAACAGATTCAGCGAGGCCACGATCGCCAGGAACTGAGCGATCCGCCAGCTTGCCGGGGCGTCGGCGGCTGCCACCTCGCCACTGATCCGACTGACCCCGACCACACCCACAGGACCTTCCGGGTCACGGGCTTGATCGGTGAAGGCCGCCTGCGTCAGACCGACCATCTTGGCCGGAAACGTCGCCAGCGCCGCAGCCGAACGTACGGAGATGTCCCACATCTGTCCAGGAACCGCCGTGACCGGCATCGGCTGCAGTTCGACCACCGGTGAGACCCCGAGGAAGCCGCGTTGACCCGATTCGCCGAGCAGCGTGCCGTCTACCGTGCTGAGCGGCACGTCCAGCGTCACCTCGTGGCCGTCGCGGACGATGGTCACCTGGTGTGTACCCCCGCTCGACGCCCGGATCGCCGGACTCAACTCCGACCACTGCGAGACCCGCTGACCGTCCCAGGCAACGATCACGTCACCGGGCTGCAACCCAGCGCTCGCGGCACCCGTGGGCGTGCCACCCGACTCACACGTACCGTCCGGGGCGCTGGCAGTCGGAACGCATTGGGTCACGCTGTCGACCGTGGTGCTCGGGGTCGGAGTGCCGAAGCCGGCGTAGACCACGGTGAACAGCACGATCGCGATCAGCAGGTTCATCACGGGACCGCCGAGCATCACCACGAGCTTCTTCGGCACGGTCAGGTTGTAGAACGTTCGATGTTCTTCCCCGGGTCCGACCTCCGCCGCCGAATCCTCCCGCGCCTGCTCGATCAGCGTCCCGAGCCGGCCCTGGTGACTGGCTTTGCCCGAGCCGGGCGGGAACATCCCGATCATGCGGATGTAGCCGCCGAGCAGGACGGCCTTGACGCCGTACTGGGTGTCACCCCTTGTTCGTGACCAGAGCGTCGGGCCGAAACCGATCATGTACTGGGTGACTTTGACCCCGAACTTCTTGGCAGGGACCATGTGCCCCACCTCGTGCAGGGCGATCGAGACCACCAGCGCCAGCACAAGCGCCACGATCCCGATCAGGGTCACACTGCCTCCTCGATCACGTCCCGGGCACAACTTCGCGCCCAGGCATCCGCATCAATCACTGACTCCAGTGTCACCCGGTCACCCGTGTCCACGCCAGAGCGGGCTGCCATCACCCGTTCGACCACCCGGGTGATACCGAGGAATCCCAGCCGATGGTCGCGGAACGCCTGCACGGATTCTTCGTTCGCGGCGTTGAGGACGGCTGGCATCACGCCGCCGGTCTGCGCGGCCTGGGCCGCCAGTCGCACGGCCGGGAACGCCTCGTCATCCAGGGGGTAGAAAGTCCAGTTCGCCGCCTGCGTCCAGTCACACGCGGGTGCTGCTTCGGGTACCCGGTCGGGCCAGCTCAAACCCAGGGCGATGGGAAGCCGCATGTCCGGTGGACTGGCCTGCGCGATGGTGCTGCCGTCGGTGAACTCCACCATCGAGTGGACGACCGACTGCGGGTGCACCACGACGGTGATCCGGTCCAGCGGCATGTCGAACAGCAGGTGCGCCTCGATGAGTTCCAGGCCCTTGTTCATCAAGGTCGCGGAGTTGATGGTCACGACTGGCCCCATGTCCCAGGTGGGGTGCGCAAGGGCCTGCTCCACGGTGACGCTTTCGAGTTCCTCGCGGGGGCGACCGCGGAATGGCCCCCCGCTGGCCGTGAGCAGCAGCCGCCTGACCTCCTCCCGACGTCCGCCGCGCAGGCATTGCGCTATAGCGGAATGCTCGCTGTCGACCGGCACGATCTGGTCGGGCTTCGCCGCGGCGGTGACCAGCTCGCCGCCGATGATCAGGGACTCCTTGTTGGCCAGCGCCAGCACGCTGCCGGCTTCCAGGGCGGCCAGTGTCGGGCGCAATCCGACCGCGCCGGTGATGCCGTTGAGTACGGTGTGCGCGCCGAGCCCGGCGAGTTCAGTCGCAGCGTCCGGGCCGACGTGCACTGTGCCGGGAACGTCCAGCTCTCCAGAAGCAATTCCGACGTGCGGGACGTTGAAACGCCGGGCCTGCTCTTCCAGTAGTTCGGCGTTGCTGCCAGCCGCCAACCCGACCACGCGGAAGCAGTCGGGGTTGCGCGTCACCACGTCCAGCGCCTGCGTGCCGATACTTCCGGTGCTGCCCAGGATGACGATGTCTCGCACGGTCTCAGGGTAGTAGGCGAGATGCGATGTGCCAGGGCGGCAAGGTTGTCGCCCGCCCGGCACATCAGCGCTGGGTCAGCGCTGGGTGGCCGCCAACTGCCCGCACGCGCCGTCGATCTCCCTGCCGCGGGTGTCGCGAACCGTGACGGCCACGCCGCGCGCACGCAGATGCTCGACGAACGACTCCTCCTGCTCAGGGGTGGAGGCCGTCCATCGACTGCCCGGCGTGGGGTTCAGGGGGATCACATTCACATGCGCCAACCGCCCGCGCAGCAGATCACCGAGCAGGTCGGCGCGCCAGTCCTGGTCATTGATGTCGCGCATCAGCGCGTACTCGATGCTCACCCGGCGCCGCGTGCGGTCGGCGTACTCCCAGACCGCATCCAGCACCTCGGCGACCGGCCAGCGGTTGTTGATCGGCACGATCTCGTCGCGCAGTTCGTCGTCCGGGGCGTGCAGCGACAGCGCCAGGGTGACTGGCAGCCCCTCCCCCGCCAACCGCCTGATCTGCGGCGCCAGCCCGACGGTCGAGACCGTGATCCCCCGAGCACTCATGCCGAAGCCCTCCGGCGGTTCGGCGATCATCCGGCGTACGGCAGCCAGCACGGTGTTGTAATTGGCCAGCGGTTCGCCCATGCCCATGAACACGATGTTGGAAAGCCGCGCCGGCTGGCCCAGCAGCCCGCCTTGAGCATCGCGGGCGGCCACCCGGACCTGCTCCAGGATCTCGGCTGTGCTGAGGTTGCGCTGCAGACCGCCTTGTCCTGTGGCGCAGAAGGGACACGCCATCCCGCAGCCGGCCTGCGAGGACAGGCACAGCGTGGTGCGCTTCGGATAGCGCATCAGCACCGACTCGACGAGGGACCCGTCGTGCAACCGCCACAGCGTCTTGCGAGTCGCATCGCCGTCGCAAGTCTGCACGTTCGCGGCGGTCAGCAACGGAGGTAGGAGCGGCGCCAGACGCTGGCGATCCGCCTCCCCCAGATCGGTGCACTGCTCGACCGAGTCGACATGCCGCACCAGAACCTGCCGGCTCAGCTGTGTGGCGCGGAACGGCTTGCTACCCAACTCCTCGACCGCGGCCTTGCGAGCGGCGAGGTCCATGTCCAGCAGATGCCGCGGGGGCTTGCCGCGACGCGGGGCGTCCATGACCAGCGGCAGGGTCATCCGAGGAACCACCCCAGTAGCGCCCACGCCACGAACGCGTTCGGAATCAGCGAGTCGAGCCGGTCCATCAGGCCGCCGTGGCCGGGGAGGATGTTGGACATGTCCTTGACGTCGAGGTCGCGCTTGATGGCCGACTCGATGAAGTCCCCGGCAGTCGCAGTGACCGGCATGATCGCCCCGAACACAACGGCCTGCCACCACGGAGCGCCGAACGCGATCGCGAAGAGTGGGATCGACACTGCGATGGAGAAGATGACCGAACCCGCGAAACCCTCCCAGCTCTTCTTCGGGCTGATCTGCGGGGCGATCGGGTGCTTGCCGAACAGCACGCCGGCGGCGTAGCCACCGACGTCGTTGCAGACCGTGATGCCGATGAACGCGATGATCCTCGCGACCCCATCGGGCTCGCGCAGCATGAGCATCACGAAGCCGACCATGAACGGCAGGTAGAAGGCGACGAACAACGAAGCCGTTGCGTCCTTCACGAACCCGTCGGTGCCGCGCCGGATGCGCCAGGCGAGCGCGACGACCACAAAGGTGCCGAACACCGTCATGTGGGCATCGACGCCGAAGAGGTAAGCCAGCGTCGGTCCGGCCAGAGCCACCAGGAACAGCGGGCTGCGGGCGATCTTGATGTCGTTTTGCAGGAAGGCGTTGTACAACTCCCACACGGCGACCAGAATCGCCCCGGTGACGACAAGTGCGAACAGGTACTTGTAGAAGACCAGCGAACCGACCACCAGCGCACCGAGGCCGACTCCCACCGCGATCGCCATGGGCAGATTGCGCCCGGCGCGGCTGGGGGGCGGTTGAACCTCGGTGTCCTCGGTGCTCATCAGACCTCGAGGAGCTCTTCCTCTTTGTGCTTCAGGACCTCATCGACCGCGGATACCTGCTCGTGGGTGATCTCTTCGAGGTGGGCCAGTCCGCGCTTGACGTCGTCCTCCCCGGCCTCGCCGTCCTTCTTCATCTTCTCCAGCGATTCCTTGGCCTGCCGGCGGATGTTGCGGATGCTGACCCGCGCATCCTCGGCCTTGTGCCGCGCGACCTTGATGTACTCCCGGCGTCGCTCCTCGGTCAGCTGCGGAAGCACCACGCGCACGACGTTGCCGTCGGTGGCCGGGTTCACCCCGAGGTCGGAGTCGCGGATCGCCTTCTCCACGGAATGGATCGAGTTGCGGTCGAACGGCGTGATCAGCATCATCCGGGCGTCCGCCGCGTGGAACGAGGCGAGCTGATTGAGCGGCGTCGGGGCGCCGTAGTAGTCGACCATGATCTTGGAGAACATCGCCGGGTTCACCCGGCCGGTGCGCAAGGTCGCGAAGTCCTCGCGGGCCACGGAGATGGCCTTCTCCATCTTCTCTTCGGCTTCGAGCAGGATGTCGTCAATCACGCGCGGGTCTCCTTCGTGCGGGCTACTGGCAGCCTAGTTGCTCCGGGGGCGCGTGCGGCGTTCGGACGTGACACCGGGGCAGACTGGTGCAGTGGGACACGATCACGCACCGGTCACCGCGGGCGGGCGCCACCGGGGGCGACTCGCCTGGGCGCTGGG
>WBZT01002187.1_pt1 | contig 13793 bp, 11 predicted proteins | sample 5204241 | NCBI WGS metagenome assembly WBZT01 (sample SAMN12344358, study PRJNA552823) | activated sludge metagenome | biome: Activated sludge suspended growth; feature: Nitrification reactor; material: Wastewater; isolation source: activated sludge from nitrification reactor of wastewater... | reverse complement strand
GACCGCAGGACTGCTGAGCGGCATCGCCACCGGGTTGACCGGCGGGGTGACCTTGACCCCGCCGGCGGGAGTGGCGGGCTATGAGTGGCTGAGTCGGAACTACGCCGGTGTGCCCTTCGCGGTGTTCATCCTGCTCGCCTCGGTGATCCTTGCCCAGTGGTGGCTCAGCCGTGCAGTGATGGGCCGCACGACCTTCCTCGTGGGCAGCAGCTACTCCGCTGCCGTGGCGGCCGGCCTCCCAGTCCTTCGCTCGACCGTGACGGTCTTCGGGTTGGCTGGGGTGACCGCCGCAGTCGCAGGGATCCTGCTGGCCAGCTTCAACGACAACGCGAATATCTCGATGGGCGGGACCTACAACTACGACGCGATCGCCGCTGCGGTCGTCGGTGGAACGGCGGTGGCGGGCGGGAGGGGGTCGGTCGTGAAGACGCTCGGTGGGGCGCTGTTCATCAGCACGGTCAGTGATCTGTTGCTGCTTCGCGGCCACGGGACGGGGGCCCAGATCCTGGTCAAGGGCCTGATCGTCCTGGTCTTCGTCCTAGTCGCCGCACGAGAGAGGAGCGCACCGTGAGGCGTCCCTGGGCACGTGCCCGGATCAAGCCCAATGTCACCGCGGCAATGTTGGCCCCCTATGTCGTTCTTCTCGTCGCGGTCGTCTTCCTCGTCGTGCCAGCCATGACGGGCAGCGCGCAACTGTCGGTGGGGAATTGGTTCAACATCGGCCAACGAGTGGCGTTCCTCGCCCTTCCCGCGATCGGTCTGGCAGCCACCATGGTGGCTGGGGAGTTCGATCTCTCCGTGCCAGGTAGCTATCTCGTCGGATCGGTTATCGCGGTGAAGTACGGGGCCAACCAACCGCTGTTCTGGTTGCTGCTCAGCGTTGTCGCTCTCGCCGCGGCGGGTGCCGCGACCGGCGCCGTCGTCTCCAGGTTCCGGGTCAACTCCGTCTGCGTGACCCTGGGGACGTACCTGGCCATGTCCGGCGCCGTCTACCTCATCAGTGGCGACAAATCGCTCTCGTTCAACAACTACGACATCGGGTTGACCCTGACTCAGCCCGTCGTGGGGGTGCTCGCGGTCAATGTCCTCATTGTCGCCAGTGTGGTGTCGGCCCTGGGCGTCGTCATGCGGTGGACCCGCTGGGGCCCGCAGACCCGGGCGGTGGGTTCGGATCGACGATCCTCTCGCACCGTCGGCATCCAACCCACCCTCACGCTGGTGAGCGTCTTTGCGCTCTCCGCCGCGCTCAGCGGACTCGCTGGCGCGTTGCAGGGCTACGCCTTGGCCTCGGCGCAGCCGAGTACCTCGACGCAGCTGCTCGGCCTGGCGGCCACCTGCGCCTTGATCGGTGGGGTTTCCATCAGCGGAGGCGTCGGGACGGTGCTCGGGGTCACCTGTGGCGTGATCGCCCTTGCCTCCATCGAAGAGGTACTCACCCGAGCGCAGATCGACGAGTCCAGGGCCGCGACCATCACCGGCGCCGTGCTATTGGCGGTGGCGATCGCGTCGGCCCCGGAGCTGAGGCACCGCACCAAGCAGATCGTGACCAGCTTGAGACCAGACCGCCAGACACCTACCCGTGAGGTACAACAATGACGATTCCGACGACTGGAACGATGACCGTCGACTGGGAAGCTCGCGTCGACATGGCGAAACTGCGCAACGACAGGCTGGCTCGCCTTGCGGCAGCACTCGAGCGCTCCGAGCTCGGGGCAGTGCTGGCCTTCGACTTCGGCAACATCCGCTACATGACCGGGACGCACATCGGCACCTGGGCGGTCGACAAGCTGATCCGCTTCGCCCTGCTCATCCGCGGTCAGGAGCCCATCGTGTGGGATTTTGGAAGCGCGGCGCGTCACCATCAGCTCTACTGTCCGTGGCTCACCGACGGTGACGGCTCGCAACCAGGTCGCGCGCGGGCTGGAATCTCGACGCTCCGTGGTGCCTTCCACCCGGACGCCGACATCGCGACCGAGGTAGCTCGCAAGGTCACCCGGGAACTGGACCGTTGCGGCTTGGCCGGCGAGAGGTTGGGGGTCGACGTCGTGGAGCTGCCGGTGCTGTTCGCCTTGCAAGGGTGCGGCATCGAGGTCGCGGACGGACAGCAGGTCTTCATGGAGGCCCGTCGGATCAAGACCGCCGAGGAGATCCGCTTGCTGTCGCAGGCGGCCTCGATGGTGGATGCCGCCTACGAAGATCTCTACGAGTTCCTTCGCCCCGGCGTCCGGGAGAACGAGACCGTGGGACTGGTCGCGAAGCGTCTGTATGACCTCGGCTCCGAGTACGTCGAGGGGGTGAACGCGATCTCCGGAGAACGCTGCTCCCCCCATCCACATGTGTACTCGGACAGGATCATCCGCCCAGGGGACCCGGCATTCTTCGACATCCTGCACAGCTTCAACGGGTATCGGACCTGCTACTACCGCACGTTTGCCGTCGGCTCCGCCAGCCCGGCCCAGCGGGACGCCTATCGCATCGCCCGGGACGTCATGGATCGATCGATCGCCGCGGTCCGTCCGGGTGCCACGACCGCGGATGTGGTGGCCCAGTTCCCCGCCGCTGCATCGTTCGGCTTTCCCGACGAGGAGGCTGCCTTCGCGTTGCAGTACGGCCACGGTGTGGGGTTGTCGATCTGGGAGAAGCCGATCTTCTCCCGGCTGGTCTCCTTCGCGCACCCCGAGGTGCTCGAGGAGGGGATGGTCTTCGCCCTCGAGACCTACTGGCCGTGTTCGGACGGCATAGGCGCTGCTCGGATCGAGGAGGAAGTGGTCGTGACCGCCGATGGATGTGAGGTCATCACCAAGTTCCCGGCTGACGAACTCCTCGTGGCCGGAGGCCGGCGATATGTCACCGTCGACGGGCCGATGAAGCTCCTTCGAGGCTGACCCGGTCTCCGGGGATCTGAACGATCGGACGGTTCAAAGCTCGGGGGTGAGGTCCACGGTGCCTCCGGACAAAAGCGGATCGGCGGTGTCGTGGACAAACCAGATGCCCCGGGCCACCTGCGAGGATTCGTTGACATAGAGGTGTGGTCGATGAGAGCTGAAACACAACGAATCGCCGGCAGCGAGCCGATAGGTGTCGAAGCCGAGTCTCAACGTCAACTCACCCTCGATGAGGTATCCGTATTCGATGCCACTGTGGCGCAGGAACTTGCCGTCCGACGTGCTCGCCGCACCCGGATCGTAGCTGGTCCGCAAGGGATCGACGCCGGCAAAACCTCCAGTTGCCATTCGTTCCCAGGTCACGCCGTTCTGCATCTCGATGCGTGGGGCGTCCCGCCGATACTGGACGGGGCCATCAGGGGGTAGCGGTCCTCGAGCGGGGCCGGCGTCCTCACCGGGAACGGTGCCGAGGAGTTCGTCGATCGAGATCCCGAGGAAGGTGACGATGCTGTAGAGCGTCCCAACCGACGGCTGCGTCCGGCCGTTTTCCACTTGGGAGAGCAGGCTGGCCGAGATTCCGGCCTCGGCCGCAACCGTGCGCAGACTCATCCCACGAACTGCGCGCGCGGCCCGAAGCCGTGTGCCCAACGCCCCGTCGCCAACCATTCCGGCCGTGCCTCCTCATGACATAAGCGCAGCTGGATGCCCAGCTCGCCTCACTCTGGCTGGACATTCGGAGCTGCCGTGCGCACTTCGCACCCGTAAAGGGGGCACGCAAGTACAGCTACACTGTACACCGCCCCGGGTATCCCGCGAGGGCTGCCACCGATCGGAAGGACTTCCCGTGTTGGACAGGGCCATCGACGTCCATGCCCACTGTGTGCCTCGTTCCTTCTTCGATCGAATCGCCGCCGAAGACGACTGGTTGGGGGTGTCGCTGCAATCGGACTCGTCCGGGGATCGGTGGGTCTTCGAGGGTGGCGGGCAGACCGCACCGATCGAGCCGTACCTGCTGGACGTGGGCGCTCGCATCGATCGAATGGACGCGGCGGGGATCGCGGTCCAACTGCTCTCCGGCTTCATCGACACGGGTGCGCATCAGCTGCAGGCGGGCGGCCGGGACTACGCCAGAGCGTTCAACGACGCCCTGGCTGAATCCGTGGCGGCCTATCCCGACCGCCTCCTCGGCCTGGGCACTCTGCCGTTGAACGACGTGGGCGCGGCTGTGGACGAACTCAATCGGCTGATCGGTGACCTTGGCTTCGTCGGAGTGGAGGTGCCCGCTCGCGGCGTGGTCGGGGCAGCGCTGGAGCCGTTCTGGGCCGAGGCCGCACGCCTGGGTGCCGTCGTTCTGGTTCACCCGGAGGCATCGACGACTTCGCCGCTGCCGTACTTCCTCGGCAACTTCGTCGGCAACCCCGCGGAAACCACCTCGGCCGCCCTCTCGCTCATTCTTTCCGGCACCCTGGAGCGCCACCCCGGACTCTCCGTCGTCCTCGTGCACGGAGGCGGGTTCCTGCCCTATCAGTTCGGACGGGCAGAGCACGGCTTCGCCATCTACGGGGATCGGTTCGGGGCCGCGGCCGTGACCTCGCCCCGCGAGCAGCTCCGATTGCTGCACTACGACACGGTTCTGCATGGGCCGGAGGCCCTCGCCTACCTGGTCGACGTCGTCGGTCACGACCGGGTTGTGCTGGGCACCGACGACCCTTTCCTCATGGGCGATGCCGCCCCGCTGCAGACTGTGGCTGCTCTTGGCTCACTCGGCGCAGCCCAGCGCGACGAGATCGCGTGGGGTAACGCCGCGCGCCTTCTCGAGCGGGTGGGCAATGACCGGTGGAAGCGACTCCGCCACGGCTGACCGCCCCTCGGGCGACCCCTCGGGCTGTTCACTGAGAATGAATGCTGAGGGACGCTGTTCACTCACCCTTGACAGAGTGTCATCCGGCCTGCTTGTCTTTGACCCACGAGCCCGACTGGCGGGCCAGGACCTGAGAGGTTCCCATATGCCCAACGAGGGTCGTCGTCAGACGTGGGGTCTGGTGAGCGGAAGTGAACAACATTTCTCTCGCGTCGTCCGCGCAGGCAATCTCGTGTTCTTGTCCGGCAACGCCTTCGACGGTGATGGTCACCCGTTGCCGGGATCGGTGCCGCCACCGCCCTACCAGCTGTCGGACTCGGCGATCTGCGTCTTTCAGACCCGGGCGCTCTACGACGAATACACCCCGGTCCTGCAAGATCTGGGTGTCGGCCTGGGTGAGCTGCTGCAGATCGAGCAGTACGTCCCGCACAAGGTCTACGGCGATCCCTATGTCAACACCAGTCGTGGCCCCGGCTATATCGAGCGCAATCGACCCACCAGCGCCCTGCTCATCTCGAGCGACTTGCCGGTTGCCGGCCAGGTGATCGCCCAGACCGGAGTCCTGGCGATCCCTGAGGGAGACTTCGCCAAGAAGATCGTGGGGGAGGAGAGCGACTACACCGCATCCCTCACCACCGGCGGCTTCGGTGAGGGATTCGCCGGGGAGCCGCCCTACCGCGAGGTGGTCACCGCGGGGCCTTATCTCTACATCGTCGGACAGATGGCCTTCGACTGGGGCGCGGGCAAGATCCCCGACGAGGTCAAGGTCGCGTCGTTCAGCTATCACGGCAGCGAGATCCGCAACGAGACGGAGTTCTGCCTCGACCGACTGCGTGAGTATGCCGCCCGCGTGGGCGGCGATCTTCGCGACATCACCCACATCTCGGTCTACCTCAGCGACCTCGGCGACCTCTACGAGATGGACCGCATCTGGAAACGCTATTTCGGGGACCAACCCCCCTGTCGGACCGTTGTGCACGTGAGAGCGCAAGGATCCCCCCGCGTCGAAGCCCCCGGCCAGCAGCACGCCGACGAGGCGCCGGTGCTCGAGCACATCGCCCAGGGCATCGTGCCTGGCCGCGGAGCGACCCGCGAGGTCGTCCAGACCCCCTTCGAGCCGTTGGGCTGCGAGTCGGTCGCCATCAAGGCGGGGGAGCAACTGTGGATCTCCCACCAATACGCGCGTCTCCAGGAGGGCGACGTCGCCATCGTCGGCGATATCGACGCCCAGTTGGCGGTGATCTTCGACCGGCTTCGGACCATCTGCACGGCTGCAGGAACCCACCTGCGCAACGCCGTCCGGCTGCGCGCCTACCTGCTGGATCCAGCCGAGGGCGCGGCCGTGGCCGCTGCGCTGCGTGCCGAGTTCCCCACCGACCCGCCGACCGTCATGATGGCCGGGGTCGAGCGTGACCTGCTCATCCCCGGGGCTCGGGTTGCCATTGACGGAATCGTCTATGTTCCCTCCTCGGCCACGCGCTAACCGACCGGAGATGTACGCCGCAGCTTCCCCCGGCCGGGTCGACGAGCAGGCGCGAGTCGAGAGGGACCGGCGTGACGCCTCTGCCCAGGCGCGCCACGCTGCGGCGCCAACGGGAGTTGCACGATGATCACCGTCGAGACCCTTCAGGCATCCCTGGGCGTGCTCCCCATGGGGCCGGTGATCGGCGGCGAGACACGGGCCGGGGACGGGCTCATCGACGTGCTCGACCCTTCGACCGAGCGGAGCATCGCCCACGTCGCGGACGCGACGGTCGCCGATGCCCAACTCGCCGCCGACACGGCGGCTGCGTCACTGGCTGAGCTGCGCGAGGCGAGCCCCCGGCGGCGTAGCGAGATGCTGCGCAACGCCTTCCGCCTGATGACCGAGCGGAGCGAGCCGTTGGCGCGTCTCATCACCCTGGAGAACGGCAAGGCGATTCACGACGCGCGTGCCGAAGTCACCTACGCGGCCGAGTTCTTCCGGTGGTACTCGGAGGAGGCTGTCCGAGTGGGCGGCACCTTCGGGGATTCGCCGTCGGGGAGCAACCGGATCCTCGTGCGGCGCGAACCGATCGGCGTGGCGCTGTTGGTGACCCCGTGGAACTTCCCGGCGGCGATGGCGACGCGGAAGATCGCTCCGGCGATCGCTGCCGGCTGCCCGGTCATCCTGAAACCGGCCGAGGAGACGCCACTCACGGCGCTGGCGCTCGCGAGGATCCTGCTCGAGGCGGGCGTGCCCGCCGGGGCGGTGAACGTGCTTCCGTCGACCAGGGCGCCGCAGATATGCCGTCAGCTGCTGGGCGACGGCCGCGTCCGGAAGCTGTCATTCACCGGCTCGACGCAGGTCGGTCGCACGCTGTTGGAGACTGCTGCTGCCCAGGTGGTCTCCTGCTCGATGGAACTTGGCGGGAACGCTCCCTTCCTCGTGCTGCCCGACACGGTTGTCGAGGAAGCCGTTGCCGGCGCCATGGTGGCGAAGTTCCGGAACGGCGGCTCTGCCTGCACCGCAGCCAATCGCTTCTTCGTGCACTCCAGCGTCGTCGACGAATTCGCCGAGCGATTTGCCGCCCAGATGCGCCGACTGGTGGTCGGGCCCGGGATCGACGAAGCCACTCGACTCGGTCCGCTGGTCAACGCCAGGACCCGAGACAAGGTCAGCGCTCTTGTTGCCGGTGCCCTCCGTGACGGTGCGCATGCCCTGGTGGGGGGGTCGGCGCCGGATCGCCTCGGGTACTTCTTCGATCCGACGCTGCTGGTCGGCGTCGCGCAGTCGTCGTCCATCCTGGTGGAGGAGATCTTCGGGCCGGTGGCCCCGGTGGTCGCCTACGACGACGTGGACGAGGCGGTCCAGCTGGCGAATGCCACGGAGTACGGGCTGGCGGCATACGTCTATTCCGGCGACCTTCGCCGAGGTCTTCAGGTCGCCGAGCGGCTCGACTGCGGCATGGTCGGCCTCAACAGGGGGGTCGTGTCGGACCCCGCGGCACCCTTCGGGGGAACCAAGCAGTCCGGGCTCGGCCGGGAGGGTGGACACGAGGGCATTCTGGAGTTCACCGAGCAGAAGTACATCGCGGTCGAGTGGTGATTCCGATCAGTTCAGCTCAGCCTTCGACGCGCGTGAAGATCTCCGGATGGCGTTCGAGCTCCAATCGCGTCCGTCTGATGTGGACCTGGAGCAGGTCGCCGGCGATGACCTCGTCACGGCGCGAAATGGCATCCAGGAGTAGGCGATGCTCGGCGCGGATCAACCAGACCCGTTCCTGTCCGGTTAGGACGGTGAAGGTCCTGCGATACATCTGGGTGGTGTCCCAGAGGCGCTCGACCATGGTGGCCAGATAGGGGGAGACGTGTGCGCGATAGGACAGCCAGTGGAATCTGCGGTCCAGCCGGAGGAAGGACTCCACGTCGGGCCCCGCTTCGATCTCCTCCTGCACGGCATGCATCTCGTCGATGTCCGACTGACTCAGGCGGGCCATGCTGTCGGACAGCAGCAGGGGCTCGATCTGCTCGCGGATGCGATAGGTCATCGACAGGTCGTGCGCGTTCATCTCGGAGACCCAGGCGCCTGTATTCGCCTTGAGCTGGACCAGACCGCGGGCCTCGAGCATCCGGAGTGCTTCGCGCACAGGGATCCGGCTGGCCCGGAACTCCTCGGCGATGTCCTCTTGCTTCATGCGCATGCCGGGCGGGATAGCCCCGGCGAGGATCTTTTCGGCGAGCTCGTCGGCTATGCGTTGACTGGCGACCCTGCTGACGTGGGCGTCGGTCACGTCGATGCCCTTCCGTCGGGTAGCGAGAAGGCCTGCGGGTTCCGGTCGAATGCCTTGCCCTTGGGGTAGGACACTAGCTCAAACTGCATGCCCCAAGGCGCCAGGAAGTAGACCCAGCGTTGCCCCTCGCTGGCCCCACGGCTCGTCGTGGGCTCCCCCAACACGACCAGTCCGGCCCGACGCAGAGCGGCTACGGCCGCGTCGAGATCCTCGACGTACAGGGCGACATGGTGACCGCCCACGTCGCTGTTTCGCGGCGGCTGCCGTCGCTGGTGTGGTGCCTGGTATTCGAAGATCTCGAAGATCGCCTGAGCGCCCAGCCGATAGAACCGCAGCCGACGCATGACCGCCGCGGGCTCGACTCCCAGGTGGTCGGACATCCACGTCCCGGCCGGGTCCTGGAACGGACCCAGCTCATACATGAAGACGCACCCCAGCACCTCGGTGAAGAAGGCGTGAGCCTGATCGAGGTCGGGCACGGTGACTCCTACGTGGTCCACCCGGAGCACTCCCGGAAGCAGTGGCTCGGACATCGCTCTCCTTGAGATTGGATCCATTCAGACACTAGGATCGGCACAATCACCCTGACGTAGCCATGGTGTCACACAGTATGGATACATTGAAGGAGACGGTATGTCGCACCGAGAGCTGCTTGCGGCCGCTTCGCCATGGGTTGAACTCAGCGTCGGTCCGCAGGACTGGGGCGAGGCCGACCCCGGGAAGGTGCTCCGGATGCTCGGATTCGGTCAATGGATCCGCACCTTCGAGACCGCCGTGCTCGACCTGGCAGCTCGAGGCCTGATCCATGGCCCGGCCCACTCGAGCATCGGTCAGGAGGGTGGCGCCGTGGGTTCGATCCTGTCGTTGCGCTCCGACGACTACGTCAACGGGTCACATCGAGGCCACCACCAGTTTCTCGCCAAGGCGTTCGGTCACGTCACCCGCCCCCACGGCGTGGGCCTACCCGACATGTCGCCGGGTGTCGTCGAGATCTTGCACCGCACCCTGTCGGAGATCTGCGGTCTCGCGGACGGCTACTGTCGTGGACGCGGGGGGTCGATGCATCTGCAATGGCGCGCGGCGGGAGCCATGGGGACCAACGCAATCGTCGGTGGCGGAGTGCCGCAGGCGGCGGGGTTCGCCTGGAATCAACGTCGTTCCGGCACCGACGCGGTGACAGTCACCTACTTCGGCGACGGTGCCGTCAACATCGGATCGGTGCTCGAATCATTCAACCTTGCCGCCGCGTGGAAGCTGCCGCTGTGCTTCTTCATCGAGAACAACCAGTATGCCGTCTCGACTCACGTGTCTCGCGCGACGGCCGAACCGCGCCTCTCCGCGCGCGGTCTCGGGTTCAACATCCCGAGCTGGCGGGTCGACGGGATGGACGCGTGGGCGGTGCACCTGGCCATGGAAGAAGCGCTGGCGCACATGCGCAGCGGTGGCGGGCCGACGATCATCGAGGCCGACGTTTATCGCTACTTCCACCAGAACGGACCGTTCCCAGGTTCGGCCTTCGGCTACCGGGCAGCGGAGGAGGAACGGGCGTGGCGGGAGCGCGACCCGATCGCCCACCTGGCGCAGATCGCGCTCCAGCGTCGACTGATCACCGAGGGCGCGCTGGAGGCATTCGTGGCCGACGCCGAACGGACCCTTGCAGAGATCACCGCCGACCTGCTCGAGGACGTGCCGGGCGGGAAGCCCAACGAGCAGCGCATCGTTGCCTCTCGATGGCCTGATCCCGCATTCGTGGACGTGGGTGTGCGCGGGGATCTGGCCGAGCTCGCCGGCTCGCGGTATGTCGAAGAGGACACCTTCGAGGGTGAGCTCGGACAGCGCCGGTTCATCGACCTGGTGAGCGATGTCATGGCTCGACGGATGGCCCAGGACGCTCGGATCGTCGTGCTCGGCGAAGACGTCGACGGCCTCAAGGGCGGCACGAACGGCGCAACGAAACGGCCGCTGTTGGAATGTCCCGACCGGGTCCTCGGGACGCCGATCAGCGAGAACGCCTTCGTCGGGCTCGCCGGCGGCATGGCGCTCGACGGGCGTTACCGTCCGGTCGTCGAGTTCATGTATGCCGACTTCATGTGGGTCGCAGCGGACCAGATCTTCAACCAGATCGCCAAGGCGCGGCACATGTTCGGGGGAGACTCGGCCGTCCCGATGGTGCTCAGGCTCAAGGCGGCTGCGGGCACGGGCTACGGATCGCAGCATTCGATGGATCCGGCCGGCATCCTCACGAGCGCGGCGGGCCTGCGCGTGGTGGCGCCCTCCACCCCGTTCGACTACGTGGGTCTGATGAACACGGCGCTGGCCTGCGACGACCCTGTCGTGGTCCTCGAGCACGTCGACCTCTACGCATCCACGGGGGTCGCCCCAACAGCCGACCTGGACTACCGCATCGAGGTGGGTAGGTCGAGGCTGCGGTCCTCGGGCGACGACCTGACCGTCATCACCTACCTCAACATGGTCGAACCCTGTCGGCAGGCATTGGAGAGGGTGCCGGGAGTGTCCGCCGACCTCATCGACCTGCGCTGGCTGGACCGGGCGTCCCTCGACTGGCCCGCCATCGAGCGCAGCGTCCGTAAGACCAATCGCGTGCTCATTGTCGAACAAGGGGCCGTCGGCACGTCCTATGGGGGGTGGCTTGCGGACGAGATCCAACGGCGCCTCTTCGACTGGCTGGACGCGCCTGTCGAACGGGTGACCGGGACCGAGGCCTCGCCCAGCATCAGCAAGGTCCTCGAGCGAGCGGCGATCGCCACCAGTGCAGAGGTCGAAGCAGCGTTGCGTCGGATCGCTGCGGAGTCCGGGTGGACGGCGGGTGCCGATCGTGGCTGAGCTGATCCCGGTGCCCCAGGTGGCTGCGGGGGCGGACGAGGTCATCGTGACGGATTGGCTCGTCCAGATCGGCGACGAGATGGTGGCGGGCACACCGATTGCCGTGGTCGAGACCGACAAATCGACCGTGGAGGTTGAGGCGCCTCGCGCGGCGACGCTGTTGGGCAGGCTCGCCGAGGTGGGCTCTCGAATAGAGGTAGGTGCCTCGATCGCCCTGATCGGCGATCGGGCCGAACTCGACCGGGACATCGATGATCTGCTCGCGGCCCTGGGGGTCGACGTCACGACCGGCGCATCGGGAACGGGCACGGACGGCGAGAATCTCGCCGCTGCGCCGGACGCTGGCGTCGACTCGACCGCCGGTTCCGGATCGGTGCCCTGGAGCCCGCCCGCGACTCGCAGGTTCGTCAGTCCCATCGCGCGACGGCTGCTTGTCGAGGAGGACATCGCCATCGAGGCTGTCAGCGGAACTGGCCCACGGGGACGGGTCATGAGGGCCGATGTCCAGCGGGCGGTGGCGGCGAGATCGGTGCAGCAGCTGGTGCGAAACACAGGGCCGGCAAGCCCTGACAATTCGACCGCAGTCCCCGCAGGGCGCGCCATCCCGCATACGCGCCAACGCTTGGCGATCGCCAGACGGCTCGGCGCCAGTAAGCGTGAGGTGCCGCACTTCTACCTACGGCGCACCGCGGTCGTGGACTCCTTGATGGCCCTGAGAGCTGAGCTGAATACCCACTCATCCACGCGAATCTCGGTCAACGACTTGGTGATTCGTGCGGTTGGTGCGGCGTATGCGGCCGTGCCGCAGATGAACGTCAGGTGGACCGACGAGGCGCTGTTGCAGCTCGACACGGTTGACGTCGCAGTTGCAGTCGCGAGTCAACGAGGCCTCGTCGCTCCCGTTCTGCGACGGGTTGACGAGTCGTCGGTCTCGTCCATCGCCCGCTCTGTGCGGGACTTGGCGTCGCGGGCCGACTCGGGTCGCCTTCGCCAGCCCGAGCTTGAGGGCGGATCGATCACCGTGTCCAACCTGGGGATGTTCGGCGTCGAGGACTTCGCGGCCATCATCAACCCACCCCAGTCGGCAATCCTCGCGGTGGGGTCGGCAGTGCCGACGGTCCGCGTGGTTGCCGGTCAACCGGCCGTTGCGACAGTCATGACCCTCGTGGTGTCGGTCGATCATCGTGCGGTTGACGGTGCGCTGGCGAGCATGTGGTTCGGCGCACTTATCACCGCCCTGGAGGACCCCATGCGACTGGTGGTCTGACCGGGCGGTCCGAGCTGGTGGCTTGCGGCCCCGGGCGAGCCAGCAGAACATCGGGCGACGGGCAGCGCCCGGTGTTCAGCGTGCGGGCAAACGGGCGATGACCAGCTCGGCGATCGCGGCGTCCTGGACCCCCAGGCCACACAGGTCCGCCACGCTGATCTGCGCATCGGACGTGCGCCCGGGTCGGCGCCCGGCGAGCACGTCGGACAGCGTGACCGCCCGTGCGCGAATGTCGTCATCGGCATGTTGCAGCTCTCCGGCCCGACTGGCGAGCTCGAGGTCGTCGCACACGAGCGGTTGGGCGCGGCTCAGCAAGTCCGCGGCGAGCTCCTGTTTGCCCGGGGTGTCGGAGCCGACCGCGCTCAGGTGCGTCCCTGGGCGCACCCAGGCGGCCTCGACAAGGGCCCGGCGACTGCTCGTCGCCGTCACGATGATGTCGCTGTCGGCCACTGCAGCCTGCAGGTCGGTCACCGCTTCGGCACCGACGGACGCCGCCACTGCAGCAGCCCGGTCGGCCCGGCGGCCCCACAGCCGCACGGCCAGATTCGGCAGCGCAGCCCGATGAGCGTGGATCTGGGCGACGGCCTGGCCTCCGGTGCCGAGGACCAACAGGCGACGCGCGTCCGGTCGGGCCAGGCTCATCGTGGCGAGCGCGCCTGCGGCCGCAGTGCGCATGTCGGTGAGCATTCCCTCGTCGGCGAGGATCCACCGTGGCGCCCCGGTGGCTGCGTCGAGCACGATCGTGCAACCGTTGGCAGCAGCGCCGGGGAAGCCGCCGGTCGCGACCTTGAAGGTCAGGACCGGAGATCCGGATAGATAGGCCCCTTTGATATGCACCTCACCGCCGCTCGTCGGCAGTAGCTCGAACTGCGCGGGCTGGACCACCTCGTCGGCGCCGAGGGCGAGGAAGGCCCGACGTGCCGCCGTCACCGCGTCGCTCCAGGTCAGCGCTGCCGCGATCGTTGTTCGGTCCACTACGCGCATGGGTTGCCCTCCCGACATCGCGCTGCCGAGGGGGTCGAGTCAGGCTCGGCCCGACAAGCCACGGCTAGCGCGCGATCTGCATGACGACAGCCTTGGGCTCGGTGAAGAACTCCCGGCTGAAGTTGCCGCCCTCACGCCCGACGCCACTGTCGCCGACACCGCCGAAGGGGGTGCGCAGGTCGCGGATGAAGAAGCAATTG
>WBZT01002184.1_pt1 | contig 13800 bp, 7 predicted proteins | sample 5204241 | NCBI WGS metagenome assembly WBZT01 (sample SAMN12344358, study PRJNA552823) | activated sludge metagenome | biome: Activated sludge suspended growth; feature: Nitrification reactor; material: Wastewater; isolation source: activated sludge from nitrification reactor of wastewater treatment... | reverse complement strand
GGCAACCTGGGAGTCGTATGGCGCCCCGACCTGCACGTGAAGGTGTCGTTGCTGGGAACCACGGGTTTCCGGGCACCGAATGTGGATGACCTGGCCAAGGTATTCGAATCAACGCCCGGTGAGTTGATCATTCCCAATGCCGATCTCAAGCCGGAACGGACGACCTCCGGGGAACTTGGGGTCACGCTTTTCCTGGGTAAGAATGTGCGGTGGGAAAATACCGGGTTCTATACGGCGTTTACCGATGCCATCGTAACGGACGTTACGAAATTCAACGGGCAGGATAGCGTGCTCTACGACGGGACCATGAGCCGTGTTTACAGCAATCAGAATAAGCAGGAAGCCTATATCTATGGCTTCAGTTCTGCCATCGAGATTGAAGCTGCCCGCGACTGGCATATTGTGGGATCGGTCAATTACACCTATGGACGGGTGAAAACCGATACAGTGGAAATTCCGCTGGATCATATTCCTCCGCTCTACGGTCGTTTGGCGGTGCGTTATCAGTACGAGAAATTCGAAGCTGAAGCGTCCACGGTATTCAACGGTAAGAAAGATATCGACGACTACAATCCCTTCGGAGAAGATAACCAGCAGTACGCTACCGCCGACGGCATGCCTTCCTGGTATACCGTCAACCTGCGCATGCAGTACAGATTGAAATCATTCCTGACCCTGCAGCTGGGGCTCGATAACATCCTGGATCAAAACTACCGGGCATTCGCCAGCGGTATCCAGGCGCCGGGAAGGAATTTGATCGCGGCGGTGAGGGTGAATTGGTAGGTGGAGACTGGAAACTAGTAACTAGTAACTAGTAATTGGAAACTGGTGATTGGTGATTGGAGAAGTTTCTTCTTCCAGTTTTCCAGTTGTTAATTACCTGCATCACGATGCCGGATTTTTTCTGCCTCTGCATCAGGTTCCGCACAACACCTTTCCCGTCATCTCCTTCGGAATCTCCAAACCCATCAGGTGCAACACGGTGGGAGCAAGGTCGGCAAGGCGGCCGTTTTGGAGTGTGCGGTGATGGGAGTCGAGCAGAAAAACCGGAACGGGATTGGTCGTATGAGCGGTGTTCGGTGATCCATCCTCGTTGATCATGTAGTCGGCATTGCCGTGATCGGCGGTGATTAGAAATGAGTAGCCGTTGCGCCGACCGGTCTCTGCGACGCGACGAACACAGTCGTCCACTTTTTCGACAGCCGTGACAACCGCGTCAAACACACCAGTATGTCCGACCATGTCGCAGTTGGCGAAATTCAGGCAGACAAACGAGGCTTCGCCTTTCTCCAGTTCGGCGCAGAGTTTACGCGTAACCACTTCGGCACTCATCTCGGGTTGAAGGTCGTAGGTGGCGACTTTCGGAGAAGGGACCAGGATGCGTTGCTCGCCTTCGAAGGGTGCTTCACGACCGCCGGAAAAGAAGAACGTAACGTGCGGGTATTTTTCCGTTTCCGCGATCCGGATCTGTTTTAAACCCGCATTGGCCACCACTTCTCCAAGCGTCATGGCAAGGTTATCCTTATCGTAAATGACGTGAACGTTCCGGAACGTATCGTCGTAATTCGTCATGGTCACGTAGTGCAGATCCATGCGGTGCATGTTCTGCTCGTGAAAATCCTGCTGTGTCAGCGCCTGCGTGATTTCCCGACAGCGGTCGGTTCGGAAATTGAAACAGATAACGACATCACCATCCCGTATGATCGCCGTCGGTTGTCCGTCGGGACGTGTAATAACGATCGGTTTGATGAATTCATCGGTTATGCCGGCAGCATACGAAGATTCAATTGCTTTCAGCGGATCGGTAGCGGGTGCACCATGGCCCGATACCAGCAGATCATAGGCTTCCTTGACGCGTTCCCAACGTTTGTCGCGATCCATCGCGTAATACCGGCCGACAATGCTGGCGATTTTACCAGATGAATGTTTCAAGTGTTCCTGCAACTCGCGCAGATAACCCAGACCACCCTTCGGATCCGTATCGCGTCCATCGGTGAAGGCATGGATGTAAACATCCTGCACCTCGTCTTTTTTCGCCGCGTCACAAAGGGCCTTGAGGTGCTCGAGGTGCGAATGCACGCCGCCGTCGGAAACCAGACCCAGGAAATGAACCGGCTTGTTGTTCGCCTTCGCGAAAGCGAATGCTTCCACCAGGGTCTTTTCCCGGAAGATAGATCCGTCACGGATCGCGAGGTTGATGCGGACAAGATCCTGGTACACGACGCGTCCGGCACCGATGTTCAGGTGACCGACTTCGCTGTTGCCCATTTGTCCGGCCGGTAAACCAACGTCTTCGCCGGACGTGAGCAATTCGGCATTCGGATAATTCGCGTAAAGGGAATCGATGAAGGGGGTACGCGCCTTGAAGATCGCGTTGGCATCAGTCTTTGGACCGTGCCCCCAGCCGTCCATGACGATGAGGACGACTTTATTGGCATTCGCCATGTGGATGGAGAATTTGTGTGAAAAGACCTTAAAAGCGCCTTTTCAGCATGCAAAGATACGAAAAAGAGGCGACTAGCCGTTCCCCGCTGTTTTCGAGATCGGCAGATGCACGTCGAAAATGGAACCCTTCGGTGTGTTATCCGCTACCGTGATGTCGCCACCGTGTTCATCGATGATGTATTTGACGATGTAAAGTCCCAGGCCGGTTCCCTTTGTCTTTCGGGTTTCTTCTTTTCCGATGCGGTAGAATTTTCGGAAAATGTTCTTCTTCTCTGCGGCCGGAACGCCGATGCCTTCATCGATGAATTGTAAGCGTGCTTGTCCGCGATCCTTGACCAGTGTAATACGAATGGTCGAGTCGGCGGGTGAATACTTGATGGCATTCTCCAAAAGGTTACTGAAGAGGACGGAAATCGCGTTACGATCAGCGAAGATGGAAATGCCGTCTTCGATCTGCCCGTCGATCCGGTTGCGTTGATTCGCGCCGGGTAGTTTTTGGAGCAGCAGCCGGATGAACGCGGAGAGATTCAGTTCTTCCTTGTTGAAGGAGTAGCCGTTATGGTCGATGAGATTGGCGAGCAGCGCGTTCTCGACCAGGTTGTTGAGGCGCTCGGTGTCGTTGATGGCTCCCTGGATGAACGCGGCTTCGCGGTCCGCGTCGAGGTCATGACGTTGGAGCGTCTGTAAGTAGAGTTTGATCGAGGCAAGCGGTGACTTGAACTCGTGGGTGATGGAAAGCAGAAAGTTCTTCTGCTGTCTTGCCAGTCCGACTTCCTTGCGGATCGAGCGTAGGGTTACAAAACTTCCCCACATCAGTAATCCGAGAAATACTCCTCCTTCGCCGAGCACCATCCAATGACGCTGCTGATTCCTTTCTTCGAGTTCGGCGATCAGGTCTTCCTGTTGTTGTTTGTCATCGACGGACAAGCGGACGTTCTCGATCCTGTGCTCGTAGATCTCCACGTTCAGGTCCAGTAACAGATAGGCCCACCAGCAGAACTGGAAGATCACATAAAAAGCCAGGATATAGAGGATCAGTATCGGCCGGCGCATGGCATGGCTAAGATACGCCTTTTGACAAGCCTATAAAAAATGAACGAGCGCCCGGGGTGAGGGCACTCGTTCGCCAGGAGGGTGTTTCAGTGGATCGTTCATTCCTGGTAATCGTAACGGAGCGTTTGTCCGTCGACCTGCCGGAGCACTTGCCAGTGTCCCTGCTCGTCAAGTTTTTCTAGGATATAATATTCGACGCCGTTTTCCCAGGCCGAATAAGGTGTCCATTGGAGGTGAACCTGTCGTGCTTCATCCATTTCGCCCCGGAGCAGAATCGTATTCGTGCTTGGGCTGAGGTCCTGCGTGATGTCGCAGGTGTTCACGACCAGGATCTTGTAGAAGTAACGATTGTTCTGCACATCGACGGCATAGTCGCTCAGGTCGGTCTGTTGTGCCGGTACCGTGCGCAGGTAGTTGAAGTTGACGTTGTCCGTAGAACGATAGACGTCGAATTGGGCAACCATCTCCGGACGCACGGACGGCTGTCGCCATTCGGTCAGCACATACTGATTATCGACCACCGTGGAGCGGATCACGTCGACCACCTGATTGGCCAGGTAGTTCAACGGTATCGTGACCGAGGTATCGGAGAAACTGGTGAACGGATTTCCGCACAAGTCGGTCGCCATGATCTTGTACGAATAGGGATTCGGACAAGTAAAGGTCGTGTCGAGGTAATCGAGCTGGCTGGCGGCAACAGTGGTCAGATAGGTCGGGTTTTCGCCCGGCTCGCAACGGTAGATCTCGTAGGAACTGACCGGACAGCCGCCGTACGGAGTCCAGCTCACGTAAATGTTATTCCCCTGTCGCTGCGACGAAACATTGATGGTGGTATGGGCGGTCAACTGATCCAGTGGGATGACGTTGCCGCAGATGTCGTAGGCTTGCAGTTTGTACGTATACGTCGTCGTGAGACAGTTCAGGCCGGTATCGGTGTACGTCGGGTTCAGCGAGAACCCGGTATTCTGGATATTCGTTTCGGTGTGGATCACTTCGTAGTACCCGTTATGGTGATTCAGACGGTACAGGATATAACCACCCAGGTCGATCGCGGGGTTGTTCTCCCAGGTGATTTCCACACTGGTGTTGGAGAGCACGGAAACACTGTAGATCTTCGACTCCGGCGGCGGTAACGTATCCATGACGTGGATCATGGCGGGGAACGACAGGAAATCGGTGCAGCCGTTGGCGTTCGTCACCGTCAGCGAGACGGTGTAGAAACCAGGCGCGTCAAAAACGACTTGCGGGTTGGCGGCCGTGGAAGTCTGGCCGTTGCCGAAGTCCCACAGGTAGGAGGGCCCTTCGACATTCAGGCTGCCGTTGTAGAAGGTAATGTTCAACGGAGCGCAGCCGGTGGTGTTATTGGCGGAGAAGAATGGTTGTGGCGCGGCCAGTACATTGATCGGTTGTTGGGATTGCATGGTGTCCGCGCAACCGTATTGGTTCATTGCGATCAGGTCGACCAGGTAGTTGCCGGCCTCCGTGTATTCGTGGGAGGCGGAGAAGTCGGTGCTGGTGCCGCCATCACCAAAGTTCCAGACCGCGGATGTAGCTCCCTGCGAGAGATTTTGGAAGGTGGCGGTGATCGGCTGGCAGCCGGAGATGTTGGCCGCAGTAAAGTTGGCTTGTGGGACGGGATGTACGATGATGCGTTGCGGCATTTCGTAGAAAGAGGAACATCCGGAAGTGTCACGGGTGACCAGTGAAACGCTGAAGGAACCGGTGTCCTGGTAGGTGTGCGTAGGGAACTGACCCGTGGCCGAATTGCCATCTCCGAAATTCCAGTTCCAATCAATCGCGCCTTGGGAAAGGTCGGTGAAGTTCACATCGAAGGGGGTACAGCCTTCGTATCGCGAGGCTGTAAAATTGGTGAGCGGGCCCAGTACACGAATGTACTCCGGCATCACCAGGGTGTCGCCGCAACCGGAATTGCTTGTCACGATCAGAGAAACCGTGTACAATCCGGGTGAGTTGTAGATGTGTGAAGGTGTCGCGTTGGTAGAGGTAGTGGAATCACCGAAGTCCCACAAATAGTGGTCTGCGTCTATACTCAAGTCGGTAAAATTCACGACGGAAGGGGCACAGGCATACCGATCAGGCGTTACAAATCCAGCGACCGGCATTTTAGCCTGTACTTTGGCCGGCAGCAAGAGCGTATCGGTACAGCTTCCAAAAACAGCGTGGGAAGTGACAACCAATCGGATGTCGTAGGTGCCGGGAACGGTGTACTCATGATCGGGAGACGGATCGGTAGAGGTGGTGCCATCACCGAAATCCCATTGGTAAGAAACCGCGTTCTGGGAGTGATTATCGAAGTGTACTGTGAAAGGGACGCATCCGGAATCTGTGGATGTTTCGAAGTCGGCCAGCAGGGGCGAGATGGGGAAGGAACGGGCGGTATCACGACAGCCATTCACATCCGTCATTGCCAGGATGATCGGCATGCCGGTGTAATCCGTATATGTGTACAATGGATGTTGGACATACGAGGTGTCACCGGTTCCGAAGCTCCAGGTCCAGCTGACCGGGTTGACGCTCTGGTCGGTGAATTGTACATCGAGCGGCATACAGATACCGTTGTATGAGAGGGTGAATTCCGCATGTGCCGTATCGATCCGGATGTACTGGGGTTTATCCATACGGGCTACGCAGTTACCACGGAAAACGGTCAGGCTCACATCAAACACACCTGCTTCGAGGTAACGATAGCTGGGTGTTTCGAGCGACGAACTGTTTCCATCACCGAAACTCCACAAGTACATATCAGCATTTTGCGAGAGGTTCGTAAACACGACATTCAGCTTGTCACAGGCTTGCCGGCTGGTTGACGTAGCGAAATCGGCGACCGGCAAGCTGACCGTGACCGGCGGATTGACTTGAAAAGTCTGAGCGCAGCCGTTGTTATCGGTAACCGTCAAGGATACCTGGAAGGTTCCTTCCTGCGTAAAGATGTGTGAAGGGTTGACCGCGGTGGAAGTGGTGCTGTCGCCGAAATCCCACAAGTAACTCGCGTAGTTCTGCATACTGGTGTAGAACTGCAGCGTATCCAATCCGCAAACTTCGCTTTCGCTTACCAAAGCAGGCGCAATGAAGTTTGAATATAAACTCGTCGAGATCGACGAAGAGCAGCCCATCGTATCACTCACGGTCTGGGTGATGATGTAATTCGGGCTGGTCGTATTGTAAACGTGTGTGGGGTTCTGTTGGGTGGAAGTAGTGCCATCACCCAGGTTCCAAAGCCAGGAAGTGGCATTGGCGGATGTGTCAATGAGGGTAATGGTCGTGTTGGTACAACTGCCGGCCTGCTGGATGATGAACCCGGCCCTCGGGCCGGAGACCCTGACGATGCTGTCCATCTGGATGACGGACGTAAGGCCAAGGGTATCCACGACGGTTAGTATGACTGTATAAATCCCCGCGTTCGAGTAGGTGTGTACCGGAAATTCTTCGGTGGAGGTTTGACCGTCGCCAAAATCCCAGTTCCAGGTCGCTGCGCTTGGAAGATCCTTAGTAAATGTCACGGTCAGCGGTGCGCAGCCCTGCTGTACTACCAGGACGCCTGGATTCCCTACATCCACCGGTGTGGTATCGGGCTCACCGAAGTTGAAGGGTGGCGGATCATAGAAGAGCGTACAAACGCCGTTACTGATCCAGAGGGTGACGTTGTAGTTCCCGTTTGCCTGATAGGTATGAAACGGATTCTCCAGTGTAGAGGTGGAGCCGTCGCCGAAGTCCCACAACCACTGTGTGGCACCGACGGAGTTGGCATAGAATTGTACCGGCATCGGGAACACCGTGTCTTGCGGGATGCCGTAGAAGTTGGCTCCGAAGGGTGTGAAGTACACGCCATTCGATTGCATGGTGGTGTACGTGCATCCGTCTGCAGTGGTGATCGTCAATGAAACACTGTGGTAACCCGGGCTGGCGAAGGTGTGATTCGGATGTTGGTCCGTCGACGTGGTGCCATCGCCGAAATCCCACAACCAGGAAACAGCGTTGCTCGAGGTATCAGTGAATTGCGCTTCGTAGGGAGGACAGGTGGTTACCGAATGCGTGAATCCCGCATAGCCTCCTCTGACATCGAAGGTGGAGAAATTCGAAATGGTCTGTTCGCAACCGCCGTTGGCTGTAGTGGTCGTAAGACTGACCGTATAAAAGCCGGGAGTAGAGTAGGTGTGTACCGGGTTTTGTTGCGTGGAGGTGGAGCCGTCACCGAAATCCCAGGCCCAGCCGTTCGCTCCGACTGTTCCGTCGGTGAACTGGGTGGTGAGCGGCGCGCATCCGACGGTGGTAGGCGGAGGTACGTAGTTGGCGGCCGGGTTCGTCGTCTGGATGTATGCCGGGCGGCGCAGGGTGTCGGAGCATCCGAGCGAGTCGGCTACGACCAGCATGACATCGAATGAACCTGAGGTGGTGTAATTGTGTGTTGGATTCTGTTGTGTGGAAGTCGTACCGTCGCCGAACGACCAGAAGTAGCTCAGCCCGCTGCCCGGAGACAGGGCATTGAAGTTGACGGAAAGTGGCGGACAACCGACGCGCGGACTGGCATTGAGCAGCGCGCGTGTGGAGGTGACGGAAATGATGCTGTCCAACTGGACGCTTTTTGTACAGCCGCTCGGGCTCCAGCATTTCAACGTGACGGAGAATACGCCGGAGGCCGTGTACGTGTGCAGAGGGCTGATGTCGTTGGACCGGGTACCGTCACCGAACAGCCATTGACAGCTATCGTAACCGGTAGACAAGTTGGTGAATTGAACGGTCAGGGGCGCACAGCCGTTGGTAGCATTGTAAGTGAAGAGAACGTTGGGCTTGGCGCCCGCGAAGATGTAATTGACTTTACGCACGGTATCCACGCAGCCGCTAATCGTTGTCACGATCAGGGTGACCGTATAGCTGCCGGGATTCAAATAGACATGGGAAGGCGTAAGATCGGTGGAGGTCGTCCCGTCACCGAAATCCCAGAGGCAACTTTGAAGATTGGTGTTGGGGTTGGAAAAGTTGACGGTGAACGGAGCGCATCCGGTGTCTGAAGAAGCATTGAAGGTCGCCCAGTTAGCTACGCCTACGTTTATTTCAGCAGGAACATCCGATGTGTCGCTGCAGCCGAAGGCGTTGGTGACGATGAGGCTGACATTGTAAGTGCCGGGAGATGCGTAAGTGTGCGATGGGTTCTGTTGGGTAGCCGTGATGCCGTCGCCGAAGTTCCAGAGCCAATTGCTCGCCTGAGCATTATTGGAAAACTGGAAAGCCGTAGCCGGATCACAACTGGAAGTAAAGGTGGCCTGGACGGTGGCATCCGGCTTGGGGAAAATCGTGATGTAGGTATTTTTGATTTCCACATCCTGGCAACCAAAGCTGTTGGTCGCGATCAGGGTCACCGTAAAGACACCCGACATCGCATAGCTGTGTGTCGGATTGCTTTGGGTGGACGTGGTACCGTCGCCGAAGTCCCAGAGGTAGCTGACAGCGCCGGTCGAAAGGTTGCTAAAGGAATAGCTGTTGTTGTCGAGACAGGAAGAACGTACCGACGAGGAGAAGTCGGCCGAAGGCTGACCCACCACCGTGATATAGTTCACGCGGGTCAGCGTATCCCGGTTGCCGGCACCATCGATCGCCACAAGGCGGATCGTGTACGTGCCCGGAACGGTATACGTATTCGACGGATTCGCCAGGGTCGACGTGTTGCCGTTGCCGAGGTCCCAGTAGTAGGACACGGCGCCGGTCGACGTGTTGTTGAACTGTACGTTCAACGGGGGACACCCGGTGGTTTGGCTGGCGGAAAAGGAGGCTACCGGTACCGCGCCCGCCCGAAGGACGGCCGACAGAGTCAGCAGTATCAGGAATCCCGCCATCCGTCCCAGGCATTCACCCCAGCCTGTGGTCGGTTGGTTTCCCATTGTCTTGTTTGAACGATCTTACACCCTAAACACCCTTCGAGTGCCCTTACGGGCAGGTCAATTACTTGACCTGCACCATACGGCTGCTCTTATCCATGAAGAGCGGACTGGCATCCGGAGACGTCACCGTTTTCGGCTCGGCCTGGGCTACCAGGTTCCCTTCATTATTGATCTGTTTGATGCGGTAGTGCACCGTGCCGGCAACCGGCTTGGTGTCGACCCAGCTATAGAGGAGTTCCAGCGGGGATCCGATACCTTCTTTAAGGCCTACCGGTTCGAACTCCTGTCCATCGACGGAGCGTTCGATGACGTAGATGCAGTCTTCCGAATGGGCTTTTGCCACCCAGTTCATGTAGACCTTGCCCGAGTTATAGACAATGGTCTCCTTCGCGAACTCCAGCTTGCCCGGCTCTTTCGAGGCGGTGGCGGGTTCCTGTGCGAAGGCACTGACTGCCGCGAACACCAGTACATAAAGGAGTACCAGTTCGAGGGCGTACACGAAGAAGCGGTTGCCCGCGATCTTCTGTTTCATGTTCTGTCGGATCGTGGGCTGCATCATGCCGTCCGTTGATTTCGCGATAAAAGTTTTCATCGTGAGAGCTTTTGAGGATTCTAGTGACAATATATACTGAGTGGCTCCCCGGCAGTTCCCGCAATAAGCGGCGCATCTTACGGATGTAAGGTTTTGTCCGGTTCCGCTGCATTTTCCTCCAGATCCGGCTTATAGTCTTTGAAAAAACGGAGAATTTGCCCTTTTAACCTTTTAAGACCCTTGCAAACCCAAGCCCTCAATTCCTCTTGACTCCGGTGTATCCTTCTCCGGTCACCCCCGTTAAACCTCTTCAGAACAAACGCTCCACAGCTATTACAGCGCACCATGGATACTTTGAACAAAACGATCAAGAAACTGAGTGATGGCGAGTATCAGGAACTGCTTTCCGCGGTTGCCGGCCGAAAGAACAACAAGCCTTATCTGGTATTGGAAGCCGCGCGAAACGGCAGCTATACTGAAAGCCAGATGATGGATATGCTGGGTGTGAACCCGAGTACCTATTATACGCTCAAGTCGCGCCTGAACGAACGCATCGCACAGTATTTGTCGACGAACGTCAAGAACCCGATCTCCGCGCTGAAAGACAAGGTGGCCCTCGTGCCGGCCATGTTGTTCAGCAACGACCGCGATGTGGCCATTCGTGCGCTCAAGAACCTCGAAAAGCAGCTGATCGAATATGATCTCTCGAATGAATTGATCGTCGTTTACAAAGCGCTGGCACGCCTGAGCATGTATAACGGCGATTTCGATTATTACGAGAAAGAATACAACCGTCACGTAGCGTACTCCCTTGCGGTGGTGAAGGCGGAAGATCTCTTCTACGAATTCGTGAAGCGTGCCGGCAGCTACCAGCTGACCCGCGACGAGCGCGATTTCGAAGCGGTGCAGTCCATCCTTCGGGAGTTGACCAACATCTCCGAACTGTATCACGGACACCGCCTGTTCGTGCTCTACAACCTGGTGCGCATTTACTACCTCTGTCTGTTCACCAGCCGGGTGGAGACATTGAAAGCGCTCGAGATCGAGGTGGATTCCATCCTCCAGCAGATTCGGAAGCACTTTGAGAAATACGAGCTCGATACCTTTTATCAGGGCGTACGATTCCTCGTCGACTTCCTGTACTTCGAATATTACCAGCGTACCGGAAACCAGGTCCGCGCCGATCATTACTATTCAATGATCAACAAGCAGGTGCCGGACATCGCTTTCAAGCCGGCTTTCAGCTTCTATGTGACCGAATTCCTGAACAGCAAAGTCGCCCGCTTCCTCGCAACCCGCGATACGCAGCAATTGCTGGACCTTAACGCCGAGCTCGAATCGAACTTCGACGTTGATGTGAACGAACCCTATCCGTACATCAGCTTCCAGCGTTTCAATGCCATCGGTAAGTTCTACCAGCAGGATTTCGCCGGGGCTGCGCGGATCATCAACAACCTCCGCAACGAGACCAGCCTGAAGAAATTCCTGTTCACCGACGTGGAGTACAAGCTCTTCCAGGCCATGCAGTACTGCTTCCAGGGAGAAGACGGACTGTGCAACCAGCTCCTCCAGAGCGTGAAGCGCCAGATCGTCGAAAACGACAACAATTACCAGCCTGCCCTGCACCTGATCAAGATGCTGAAGGCGGCTATCAAACCCGAAGAATTCCGTAAGAAGGTGAAAAAACTCACTGAGCTGAACGAGCAGTTCCGCCAGGTTAATCAGGGTGCGCACCGAATGTTCTGGTACATCCAGCTCGACGAGCAGATGATCCGTCGCATGGCGAACCCGATCAAAGACTGATTTTTCTTTTGCCCCGCCAGGTTATGCCTCCCGGAGAACTTCGCCGGGAGGCATTTTTTTTTGTAACTGGTAATTGGTAACTAGTAACTAGTAACTAGTAACTAAAAACTGGTAACTGATAACCGGTAACGAATTACTAGTTTTCAATTACTAGTTACCAATTACTAGTTACCAATTACCAGTTACCAGTTTCCATTTCACGAAAAATATTTCATTCCGATTCCTTTTCCCGCTTTTATGCGGTTGACATCCGGCATAATTCAAATTTACTTTGTTGGGTGAATAAGGATGTGACGCAGTTTCTGGTCTATCAGTACGCCGAGCAGTTGTCGGATGTGTTTTGGGAAGAGTATGATAAGTGGCCTAAGAAAGTTCAAATGACGATTGGTTTACAGATCATCCGGGCGGCGGATAGTATAAGCGCAAACATTGCGGAGGGCTTCGGAAGGTTTCACTATAGGGACCGCTTACGATTTTATTATTGTGCCCGCGGCTCATTCGAGGAATCCAAAACCTTCGCCAGGAAATTGATCCGACGAAAAGTATTGGCAGAAAAAGAGGTGGAACAAGTGACCAGGCTGGTCACCCAGATAGGTCCGTTACTGAACGCCTTTATCAATAGAGCCAGGAAATCGGGCGGTGATACATGATTTCCGGACAGAAAGAAAAAACGCTGATTAGCGTGCGGGAACAGTCTATAAAAAGACTACGCTGAGTCCTTAATTACTAATTACCAATTACTAATTACTAATTACTAATTACTACTAGAAGTTTATCGCGTCCAGGTACTTTTCGTTCAACGGCTTGTTGACGTACTTGACGACGTAGGGATTCGTGGAGGCCCGGTTGATGTCTTCGGGACTGATGGAGGAGGAAAGCACGATCACCTTGCAGAAGGAACGGATACTCTCGGGCAACTGCTCGTATTCGGCCAGAAAACCGAAACCGTCCATCACAGGCATGTTAAGGTCCAGGAAAATCACCTGGGGCAACACGGCCGCATTGGATGCATTGTCACGGAGAAACTGGAGAGCTCCTTCGGCGGAATTCTTAACGACGACCTGCTGCGAAAAGGAATTGGTCGTGATCATACGCTCATTGATGAAATTATCAATGTCGTTGTCGTCGATCAGGAGGACCCGTTGGAACTTGAAGGGCTTATCCGTTTGTTTCATTGACCTATGGAGGCCTAAAGTGGTGGTGATGAGTGGAATCGAACCACTGACACAAGGATTTTCAGTCCTTTGCTCTACCAACTGAGCTACATCACCGGCTTAGAGTGGGGCAAAAGTAGGGAAATTTTCAATTCACAAAATTTCTTTTCAAAAACCGCGTTTCCGCCCGCATGTACCCGCGTATCTTGACCGCATGAAAAGCAAAGGTCTTTTGCTGGCCATCGACCGCGGTAACACCCGGGTGAAAATCGGTGTCTTTTCGGGCGGTACGTTGATCCACCAGGAGGCGTTCTCTGTGCTGAGCCTGAACCGCTTGCAATCGCTCTCGCGTCGTTTCGAATTTTCCGGTGCCATATTATCTGCCGTCGCACCACTGCCTGCTCCGGTATTAAAATTCTTAAAAAAGTTGCCCGGTTTCCTGGAACTCTCTCATCGTACTCCACTCCCTATCCGGAATGCATACAAATCGCCGGCTACGCTGGGACGCGACCGGATCGCGATGGCCGTAGCAGCGGCGGCCCGTTACCCCCGTCAGCACGTATTGGTAATCGGAGCAGGGACCTGCATCACCTTTGATCTGGTTCAAGCGGGTGGCACCTATATAGGCGGCAGTATTTCCCCCGGCCTTCACATGCGTTTTGAAGCACTCCATGCCTTTACCGGAGGACTGCCGAAAGTGAAGCTGCAATGGGATAATCCCTTGCTTGGCAGTGACACGCTTTCCAGTATGCGTTCGGGCGTCATGAATGGGGCAATGGCTGAGATCCGTGAAATGGTCAAAGAGTACAAAAAGATGTATCCGCGGCTGAAAGTCCTGATCACCGGCGGAGACGCGGCCGGTTTGGCTGAACGGCTAAAAATCAACATCTTTGCCGCCCCTGATTTGGTCCTCTAC
>WBZT01002183.1_pt1 | contig 13801 bp, 7 predicted proteins | sample 5204241 | NCBI WGS metagenome assembly WBZT01 (sample SAMN12344358, study PRJNA552823) | activated sludge metagenome | biome: Activated sludge suspended growth; feature: Nitrification reactor; material: Wastewater; isolation source: activated sludge from nitrification reactor of wastewater treatment... | reverse complement strand
ACGCACCCAGCGCCCATGCCCCACGCCGCGCACCGCCACGGCCGCCCGCACCCAACGCCCATGCCCCACGCCGCGCCGCCACGGCCGCACGCACCCAACGCCCATGCCCCACGCCGCGCCGCCACGCTACGCGCGACGATGTCAGTCCGGGCGGCGTCCGTGCTTCGCGAGCCACGCCAGCGCGCCGTCGAGGTCGGCGAACTCGCCGTCGAGCTGCGCTTCGAATGCCGCCGCCAGTTGCGCGCCCAGTGCCGGGCCCTCGTGCCAGCCGCGTTCGAGCAGGTGCCGGCCGAGCAGGATCGGCTTCGGCGCCTCGTTGGTGAGGCGGAGCCGTTCGGCCAGCGCTCGCAGGTTCGCGAGCGTCTCCGGCGGATTCGCCGGCAGCGGTGGGCGGCCCGCCACGTCCGCGTCGATCACCACCGTCAGGCTCGCGATCGTCTCCGGTTCCAGCCGTCGCGCCAGCCGCCGCACCGAGCGGTCGGTGCGGCACTGCAGGTGCGCCATGTGCTCCGCCACCAGCGGTCGCACGCGCGTCGCCGTCCAGCCCGGCGCACCGATGCGCGCGAGGAAGCGCTCGGCCAGCTCGGCGCCCACGCTCTCGTGGCCCGGCGACACGACGCGCTCGACGCCCGCGCGCATCTCGCGCGTCGTCGTCGCCGGCTTGCCCGTGTCGTGCAGCAGCACCGCCAGCATCCACGTCACGCGCGCCGCCTCGTCGGCCTCGCGCCACGCCGCGAAGCCGGCGAGCGCGTCGAGCGCGTGCAGCGTGTGCGTCCACACGTCGCCTTCCGGATGCCACTGCGGGTCCTGCGGCGTGCCGGCCATCGCCGCGAGCTCCGGGTAGTGCTCGAGCCAGCCGCACGCTTCGAGAAAGCGCATGCCTGACGAAGGCCGCCGTGCGCGTCCCGCCCACTTGAACCATTCCTCGCGCACGCGATCGAGCGCCAGTTCCGCGTGCGTGCCCACGATCGAGCGGGCGAGCGCGATCGTCTCGGGCGCCGCGGCCAGCTCGAAACGCGCCGCGAACTGCATCCCGCGCAGCACGCGGAGCGGATCCTCGGTGAACGCCTCGCTCGTGTGGCGCAGCACGCGCGCGCGCAGGTCGGCGAGGCCGCCGAAGTGATCGATCACCACGCCGCGGTACGGATCCCACGCGAGCGCGTTGAACGTGAAGTCCCGCCGCGCCGCCGCGTCGCGCGGCGAGAGCGCGGGGTCGGCGTCGATCGCGAAGCCGCGGTGTCCCGCGCCCGTCTTCGAGTCGCGCCGCGGCACCGAGAAGTCGACCACGTCGCCGCTCGCGAGCGCGAGCTTCACGACGCCGAACGAGCGGCCGACGAGATCGGCGCGCCCCCAGCGCGCGAGCGCCGCGGCGAGCGCCTCGTAGCCGATGCCGTAGACCTCGATGTCGAAGTCCTTCGGCGTTTCGCCCAGCACGGCGTCGCGCACGCAGCCGCCCACGAGCCGCGCGCTCGCGAGCTCGGGCGTGCCGTCGAGCACTTCTGCGAGCGCCTGCGGCAGCGGCAGGACGAGGGGTTCCTCGATCGGCGTCGTCATGCCGCGCACATTAGAAGAGGGCGCCGGTTTTGGGAACGCGCGGACGCGCCGCACCGGCGCGTCCGCGTCGTGGTGCGCCGCGGCTACAGCCGCACGATGCGCTGCGTGAGACGCCGGTCCGCGAACTCGAGCCGCAGGAAGTACGCGCCGGCCGCGACCCTGCGCCCGCGATCGTCGCGGCCATCCCACGTGACGCTCGTCGTGCCGGCGCTCGCGTCGCGATCGAGCAGCGTGCGCACGCGCGCGCCGGTGAGGTCGTACACGACGAGCCGCGCGCGACCGGCGTGCGGCAGCGTGAACGCCAGCGCGACGTCGCCGCGCGCGGGGTTCGGACGGCCGGGCGCGAGCGAAAGTCCACGCGGTGCCGGCGGCCCGACCGCGACGGCGGGCACGCGCGCGGTGAGCACGAAGCACGCGCGCTCCTGCACCACGCCCGCGGGCGAGGTGAGCGTCACGCACACCGTGTCGGGGCCCGCGGCGGCCGTGTCGGGCACGGTGAGGTCGCACGTCCAGAACACCGACGACGGATCGCCCTCGGGCGGCAGCCCGCTGCCGGTGCCGAGGCGCACGTTCGTCGCGGCGGGCATCGGCCAGTGGCGCGTGTCGGCGACCGTCACGAGATGGTCGCCCGCGAAGAGCGGGTTGTCGCTGACGAGCGTCCAGCCGAACGCCGCGGTGCCGGGCGCGTCGAGCGTCGTGTCGTTCGGCGTGCTCACGATGCGCGCCGTGGTCCCGACCGCGGCGGTCCACGTGTCGACGTCGTCGCCGCGCGCGTCACCCCAGCCCGGGTGCAGCGCGGCGGCGCCGGCGGTGAGCTGGATGTAGTCGCCCATGTTGGGCGCGATGTTCGCGGCCGACGTCGTGAAGTTGCTCTGCGCGTCGCCCACGGGCTGGTTCGAGCTCCACGTCGCGCCGCCGTCGAGCGAGCGGGCCATGTAGGGGATCGTCATCGATCCGTACGTCTCGTCGCGATGGTCGAACCACAGCGCGTACACGGCGCCGTCGCCGCCGACGGCGACCTCCGGCAGGAACTCGTCGTAGCCGATGCCCGAGTCGTTCACGCGCACCGGCGTCGACCACGAGGCGCCCTGGTCGTCGGTCCACGCGACGAACACGTCGCGCTGGTCGCGGCCGCGCTCGCTGCCGCGCGTGCCGAGGCCGGTGCGGATGCGGTAGCCGATCGATGTCGCGCTCGTCTCCATGAAGCGGAGGTAGTAGGTGCCCGAGACCGGCGCGGTGAACGCCCAGTACGCCTCGTTGGCCGCGGTGCCGTTCGGATTGCCGCCGAAGCACAGCCGCTGCGAACCGTCGGGCGCGATCATGCGCAGGTACCAGCCGGTCGTCTTGCCGACCGAGTCGGCGTGCACGATCAGGTTCTGGCCCGCGAGCAGCGTGCACGAGAACCAGTCCTGGTCGACCACGGTGCCGTCGGGCACGAGCGTGCCGCGCAGCGTCTGGCCGGGCGTGAACGGCGTCGCGGTGAACGCCGTGTTGTCGTACTCGATCTCGTTCTGGTTCGTCGAGCCCGCCGGCGGCAGTGCGACGGCGAGGAAGTTCCAGCACTCCGCCCACGCGAGGTACGCCCGTCCGCGGTGCGGCCCGTCCGTGCGATCCACCGCGAGCGACGGGAAGCCGACGCCCGCGTACCGGTTGAAGCCGGGCGCGCCGGTGCCGAACTGCTCGTCGAAGAGCACGGGCGTCGTCTCGGCGCCGAACGAGAGGCCGAGGTTGGTCGAGCGGCGGAAGCGATACGCGTCCTCCGTCGCCGCCGGTCGGATCGCGTACCACGTCGCGAGCACGTTGCCGGCGCCGTCGGTCGCGACGCGCGAGCCCTGCACGTTGCCGACGTCGGTGACCGACGAGAGCGCCATCGCGGTCGACCACGTGCGCCCGCCGTTCGTGGAGCGGTAGAAGTCGATGTGGTTGCCGCCGCCGCCGAACGTCGTGTTGGTGACGTACAGCGTGCCGCTCGCGGAGTCGCACGCCATCCACTGCTTGTCGAGGAAGAGCGCGCTGTTGGACTCCATGCGCACGATGAACGTGCTGTCGAACGTGAACGTCTCGCCGACGAACCGCCCGCGCGTGACCGCGATCGCGTTGTGCGTCGGATCGGGATACGCGAGGCCGCAGTACCAGACCTCGCCCGTCTTCTCGTTCGCGACCAGCACGGGATCGCCGATCCAGCGGAAGCCCGTGTACGCCGCCGGGTGCGGCGCCGAGCCGCCGTCGACCCACGTCACGCCGCCGTCCGCCGACCAGCCGTAGCCGTGCACGTCGCCGTTCGCCGTCGCGATCCCGATGCCGTCGTTCCACGCGATCACCACGTGCGAGCCGATCGTCGCGACCGAGACCTCCGACTGGCACGTGCCCGCCGGGTCGGCGCCCGGGTCGTTGCAGCGTGCGTTCGCCGGCGCGGCGTTCACGCGAACCGGTGCGGCGCGCTTCGCCACCGGGTTCCCGGGCACCGGATCGACGACGGGACGCGGCTCGTCGCTCTCGACGCGGCGCGCGCGCAGGCCGCGGATCGCGGCGCGGTCACCGCGGCGCGCGCGCCGCTCGAGCTCGGCGCGCTCGCGCGCTTCGCGGAAGAACGCGCGCGCGCCTTCCCAGATCGCCGCGCGCTTCATGCGGTACGCGGCGTCGACCTGCTCCGCGATGCGCTGCGCCTCGGTCGCGTTCGGCGACTCGGGCACGCGCGGGGCGCCGGCGGCGGCGAGTGCCGCGGGTGCGGGCTCGGCGGCCCGGCTCGCGTGCGGCGCGAGCGCGAGCGCGCACGCCGCGACCAGGGCGAGCGCGAGACCGGAACGGGAACAGGTGGGCACGAGGCGCAAGACGAGCCTTTCATGGCGGCCGCCCGGTCCGGGACGTGACACGGGTCCCTTCCGATGGCTGCAAGCGCGGCGCCAGTTCGTGCGTCCCGGCGCGGAACGCAGGCGCGTGCATTTGCGGCGAACGATCGGGGTGCATCGGCCCGTGACCCGTGCAGATTGCCCGCGGCCCCTCTGCGGCCGCAATCACGAAGAGCCGCGGCGGGTCGCCCCGTCGCGGCTCTTTCACACCGCCGTCGCGTCCTTCTAAAGGAGCACGATGCGCTTCGAGACCTTCTTGCCCGCCTGCTCGATGCGGACGAGGTAGACGCCGGGCCGGATCGAGCCCGCGTCGGCGAGCGACCACGAGCCCGCACCGGTCACCTCGCGCGAGAGCACCTTGCGCCCGCTCACGTCGAGCAGCGTCAGCGTCGCGCGGCCGCTCCCCACGAGCGAGAACATCACGCGGCCGTCGCGGCGCGCGGGGCTCGGCCACGTGCCGAGGATCGCGAGCTTCGCGTTCGCCGGCAGCGCGATCTTCACGACGATCGGCGGGTAGAACTTCTCGGTGCCGTTCGTCACCACGCCCAGCTGGTAGCGGTACGTGACGCCCAGCTCGACGTCGGTGTCGACGTAGTGCAGGTGTTTCTGCGCATCGAGCGTGAGCGTGGTGAGCGAGTCCCACGTCGCCGACGCGCCCACCTGCCGGTACAGCGCCGCGGTCGTGCCGGGCGTGCGGTCCATGAACCACGTGAGGTCGACGGCGCTCGTGTCGGCCACCACGTGCAGCGGCACGGGACGGTTGGACGCGATCCACTGCATGTACGCGTCCGGGTTGCCCGAGCGTCCGTCGGCCCAGCACGCCGCGAGGCCTTCGTACGTGGAGATCAGCGAGATGTAGTCGCCATGGTTGGGCGCGATGTTGGTGACCGTGCCGCTCCACGCCGTGCGCACGTCGGAGAGCGACCCCTGCTCGGTCCACGTCGCGCCGCCGTCGTTCGAGAGCGCGAGGTACACGTTCGACTGGCCGCCGCCCGTGCCCGCGGGCGAGTCGCGCCAGTCGTACCACGCGCACGCGACCTCGCCGTCGGGCGCCACCGCGACCTCGGGCAGCCAGTCGTCGTAGCCGACCGCGCTCTGGCTCACGCGCACCGGCGTGCTCCACGAACTGCCGCCGTCCGACCACGCGACGAACGCGTCGCGCTGGTCGCGGCCGCGCTCGACCGTGCGCGTCGCGGCGCCGGTCGAGAGCCGGTAGTGCACGCCCGCGGGGTTCGCGCTGTAGAGCCGCAGGTAGTAGGTGCCGGCCGTGGGCGCGGTGAAGAGCCACGACGGCGGCGCGTAGCCGGGCGTGAACGCGCCGGAGTCGAAGAGCGTCATCGCCAGCCGCGTCAGACCGTCGGGCGCGACCAGCTCGAGCGCGACGTAGTTGTTGAAGCGCAGCTCGATGCTCGTCTCGGCGATCGAGTCGCACTCGGCGAGGATCGACTGGCCCGCGCTGAGTGGCAGCGAGAACCAGTCCTGGTCGGCGTCGCTCGACAGCGCGCCGCGCAGCACCTGCCCCACTGCGGCGGCCGTCGCCGTGGCCGCGCCGTTGTTCGGCTCCGTGTGCTCGTTGACGTTCGAGCCGGTGCCGACGCTGCCTGCGTCGTCGTACCAGTTGAGCGACTCGTTCCACGCGAGGTAGATCCGTCCGTCGTGCTCGCCGCCGCTGCGGTCGATCGCGATCGAGGGGAACTGGACGCCCATGCCGCGATTGAAGCGCGGCGCGCCCGTGCCCATGTTCGCGTAGAAGGTGACCGCCGTGGTGGGCGCGCCGAACGACGCGCCGCGATCGGTCGACTTCGCGATGCGGAAGTCGTCGGCGTCCACCGAGCCGATCCGGTAGTAGACGACGTACACGGTGCCGTTCGGGCCCACCGCGGGACGCGAGCCTTGCACCCAGCCGTTCTCGGACGCGAGCGAGATGCGGCGCGCGGCACTCCACCCGGCGAGCGCGCTGTCGGCCCACTGGAAGTCGATCTGGTCGAGCGTGTTGAAGGTCGTGTAGCTCAGGTAGACGCGACCGTCGGTGGGATCGACCGCGATCCATTCCTTGTCGAGCGCCTCGCTGCTGTAGTTGGCGAGCCGCGCCGCGGACGTCGTGCCCCACGTGAACGTGGTGCCGTTGAACCGGCCCTTCGCGACGCCGACCGCGTTCTGCGAGATGCCGATGTCGGCGAGCGCCGAGAAGTAGAACGCGCCCGTGCTCGAATTGACCGCGAGCACCGGATCGCTCGTCCACTTCCAGCCCGAGTACGCCGCGGGCGCCGGCATCGAGCCGCGGTCGATCCACGTGACGCCGCCGTCGATCGACGTCGCCCAGCCCTGCGTCTGGTTGGTCCCGTCGGCGTAGCCCTGGCCGTCGTTCCATGCCGCGACCATCTTGTCGCCGAAGCGCGCGATCGCGGTCTCGCACTGGCCCTCGGCGGCGACGTTGCCGAACGCCGGCAGCGGCGTGTCGCCCGACGGATCGTTGCAGCGCGCGTTGGCGAGCGCCGCGACCGACGCGCGCACGCTGGCCATCGCCTCGGGCGACGGCGTACGCGACGCCGCGAGCGGCACGACCGGCACGTCGGCGACGCCGGGCTTCGCGCTCTCGCTCGCCTCGCGGATCACCGAGCGGCCCGACGCGCGCAGCTTCTTCGCGAGCCGGCGCAGTTCGCGCACGCGCTCGGCCTGCTCGCGGCGCTCGGCGCGCTCGCTCAGCGGCTCGAGCATCATGCGGCGCTGCTGCGCGGCCTTGATCGGCGAGACGCCCGGCGGGATCGGCGGCGCGGATGCGCGGCGCGCGGCCGAGGCGGGACCCGCCGCGAGCGCGAGGGCGAGGGCGAGCGGGACGATGCGGGACACGAACGACATGGGGACGGGCCTCCGGAAGGGGTCGCGAAGACGGAACCGCGCGGAGTCTAGCCCGCGAGGTCGCGGCGGGACCACCGTTCGTGCGGTCTCCACCGTGACGTTCCTACCCCGAGGCGCGCACGGCTGCACCACGGATTCGGGACGAACGCGGCCGATCGTCGTTCCGGCCGCGCCCGTCGCGAGAAGGGTTGCGCGCGACCGCCCCGGACGGCGAGGATGCGCCCGCTCCGGATTCCGCGCCCCTGACCCGCGCGGACGGAAAGAGAGAGAGACGACGCCGATGAAGCCCATCACCGAAGTCGCCGGCACGCTGGACATCGATCCTGCGCAGCTGGAGCCGTACGGCCACTACAAGGCCAAGCTGCCCCTGAAGTCCTTCATGAACCGCCCGCGCCGCGGCAAGCTCGTGCTCGTGTCGGCGATCACGCCCACGCCCGCGGGCGAAGGCAAGACCACGACGACGGTCGGCCTCGTGCAGGGCCTCGCGAAGATCGGCGTCAAGGCCGCGGCCGCGCTGCGCGAACCCTCGCTCGGGCCCGTGTTCGGCATGAAGGGCGGCGGCGCCGGCGGCGGCGCGAGCGAAGTGCTGCCGGTGATGGACATCAACATGCACTTCAACGGCGACTTCCACGCCGTCTCGGCCGCGCACAACCTGCTCGCCGCGCTCGTCGACAACCACCTGCACTACGGCGCGCCCAGCGGCCTCGACCCGCGCCGCGTCACGTGGAAGCGCGTCGTGGACATGAACGACCGCGCGCTGCGCGACATCGTCATCGGCCTCGGCGGCCGCACCGAGGGCATCCCGCGCGAGACCGGCTTCGACATCACCGCCGCGAGCGAGGTGATGGCGGTGCTCTGCCTCTCCGACGGCATCGCCGACCTGAAGGCGCGCCTCGGCCGCATCGTGGTCGGCTACCGCAGCGACGCGACGCCCGTCACCGCGAAGGACCTCGGCGCGGTGGGCGCCATGGCCGCGCTGCTCAAGGAAGCGGTGAAGCCCAACCTCGTGCAGACCACCGAGGGCGTGCCGGCGTTCGTGCACGGCGGACCGTTCGCCAACATCGCGCACGGCACCAACTCGATCATGGCGACCAAGGCCGCGCTCTCGTACGCCGACATCGTCTGCACCGAGGCCGGCTTCGCGTTCGAACTCGGCGCCGAGAAGTTCTTCGACATCAACTGCCGCTACGGCGGCTTCGCGCCCGCGTGCACCGTGCTCGTGACCACGATCCGCGCGCTGAAGATGCACGGCGGCAAGCGGCTCGCCGACGTCTCCGAGTTCGACGCCGCCGCGATGGTGCGCGGCTTCGTCAACATGGAGAAGCACCTCGAGAACATCAAGAAGTTCGGCCAGCCGTGCGTCGTGGCGATCAACCACTTCCCGACCGACACGAAGGAAGAGATCGACACGCTGAAGGCGCACTGCGCCGCGCTCGGCATCCCCGCGGTGGTGGCGAAGACGTTCAGCGAAGGCGGCAAGGGCTGCACCGAGCTGGCCGAGGTCGTGCGCGACCTCGTCGCGAAGAGCGAGTCGAAGTTCACGCCGCTCTACGACTGGAACGATCCGATCGAGAAGAAGATCGCCACGATCGCGCGCGAGATGTACGGCGCGCAGGCGGTGGACTACACCGCGCGCGGCAAGCGCGACCTGGCGCAGTTGGAGAAGGCCGGCTTCGGCGGATTGCCCGTGTGCATCGCGAAGACGCAGCAGTCGCTCTCGGACAACCCTGCGCTGCTCGGGCGCCCGAAGGACTTCCTCGTCACGGTGCGCGAGATCCAGCTCGCGGCCGGCGCGGGCTTCATCATCCCGATCACGGGCGAGATCATGCGCATGCCCGGACTCCCCAAGGAGCCGCTCGCGGGCAAGTTCGACCTCGACGACGACGGGGAGATCGTGTTCAGCCGGTAGCGGCAGGCTTCACGACGAACGCACGGGCCGGGGCGACGCGAGTCGTCCCGGCCCGCTGCCGTTGACGCCGCGCCTCGCCGCCCCGCACCATCGGCGCGTGCCGCTCTCCATCCCGCGCGCCCGCTCGTGGATCGTCGTGCTCGCCGTGCTCGCCGGTGCGCTGTTCGCGCGCCCGGCGGGTGCGGCGGGCAACGCATTCGCCGCGCCGCCGGCCGATCGCGGCTTCGCGCCCGCGCTTCGCACCGCCGATTCGCTGCTGTGGGCGCGGCGTCCCGCCGATGCGCTCGCCCGCGCTCAGGCGATCCGCGCCGACGCGATCGCGCGTGGCCGGCGCTGGCCCGAGATGGCGGCGCGTCTCGTCGAGGCGGTGGCGTACGGCCTCGGCGGCCGCGCGGGCGACTGCGAGGCCTCGGCGCGCGCGACGCTGACGCTCGCGCGTTCGTTGCGCGAGCCGGCGTACGAGCGCCGCGCGACGCGCTGGATCGCGTTCGCGCTCGAGTCGCAGGGGCGCCGCGCGCCGGCCGACTCGGCGTACCGCGCGCTGCTGCGCATGGCGAGCGCGGCGCGCGACACCGCGAACCAGGGCTATGCCGAGCTGGGGCTCGCCTATGCGCGTTCGCGCGCGGGCGAGACCGCGGCGGCGCGGCCCCACTACATGCGCGCGCTCGCCTGCCTGCGCGCGGTGCACCACGTGCCGGTGAGCGCGATGGCGCTGGCGGGGCTCGCGCACGTGGAGACGCGGCTCGGTCACGTGGACGCGGCGCGCATGCACTACGCGGAGATCCTCGCGTCGGCGGAGGCGAACCATCTCGCGCCCGAGGCCGCGCGTGCGACGAACGACCTCGGTGCGATCGAGTGGGAGGCGGGCGAGCTGGGCGTGGCGCTCGAGCGCTGGCGCCGCGCGCTGTCGATCGCGCGCGAGGCGGGCGACCTGCCGGACGCGGTGGTCGCGGCGAGCAACGTGGGCTTCGCGCTCACCCAGACCGGCGACGCCGACGGCGCGCTCGCCCTCTACGACAGCCTCGGCGCGGTGTGCCGCGCGGCGCGGCGCCACGAACTCGCGAACGTGCTCGACATCCGGCGCGTGGAGGGACTGTTCTCGCAGTACCGGATCGACGAGGCACAGGCGCTGCTGGAGCGGATCACGCCGTCGTCCAGCGCGGACGCCGTCGAGACGAGATCGCGAACGTCGCTCCTCGGCTGCCTGCTGCTGCGCTCGCGCGGCCGCTATGCCGACGCCTCGGCGCTCGCGCAGCGCGAGCTGGCGCCGCGGCTCTCGACGATGCCGGCCGCGCTTCGGCTCGAGTCGACGATCGAGATCGCGCGCGACCTGCGGCTAGCCGGGCAGGTGCCGGAGGCACTCGTGCGCGCCACCGAGGCGGAGTCGCTCGGGATCGCCACGTCGCAACCGACGCTCCTGCCCGCGGCGCTCGCGGAGCTCGCGCTCGCCCTGCGCGCGTCGGGCGCTCGCTCGGCGGCGCTCGCGGCGTTCGACCGCGCCGACGCCGCATGGCGCGCCGTGCGCGAGGTCGCGATCGATCCGCGCTGGCGCGAGACGCGCGGCGCGCTCGGCACCTACCTCGCGGTCGAGCGGGCGGAGATGCAGCTGGACGGCGCCGATCGCGATCCGGTCCGGATCGCGCGTGCCTTCGACGGCCTGCAGGCGCACAAGGCGCGCACGCTGCTCGAGCGCCGTCACGGCGCGCGCACCGCGCCGGCGCCGGTCACGCTCGCGCGGCTGCGCTCGGGCGTGCTGCGCGAAGGCGAGCTGCTGCTCGACGTGCACGCCTCCACCGCGCGCACGTTCGTGTTCGCGGTGACGCGCCGCGGCGCGCGGCTGGTGCGGCTGCCGGGCGTCGACACGCTGCGCACGCGGCTCGGTGCGTACGCCGACCTGGTCCGCACGCCGGGCGCCGACGGCGCGGACGGTGCCGTGCGAGCGCGCGCCGCCACCGCCGTCACTTCGCTGCTGCTCGCGCCGCTCGAGGCCGAACTGCGCGCGGCGAAGCACGTCGTCGTCTCGAGCGACGGTGCGCTCGCGCGGCTGCCGTGGGTCGAGCTGCCGCTGCCGGGCGGGACGGTGCCGCTCGACGAGCGCGCGAGCGTGTCGTTCGTGCCTTCGGCGACGCTGCTCGCGTCGCTGCGCGCCGCCGCGCCGGGCGGCGGGCGCGTGCTCGCGTGCGCGGGCGGCGCCGACGCGGCGCACCCGGCGCTCGCGGGCGCGCAGCGCGAGGTCGCGTGGCTGCGCGAGCACGTCGCGAACGTGCGCGTGCGCGGCGCGTCGGCCGGCGTGCCGACGGCGGCCGACTTCGCGGGCTTCGACGTGCTGCACTTCGCGGGACACGCGCAGGCACTCGTCGACCGGCCGTGGGAGTCGGGCCTGCTCTTCGGATCGGGTGCCGCGCCGGCGGCGCGCGGTCGCTCGCCCTGGCTGACCGCTGGCCGCGTCGCGGCGATGCGGGCGACGCCATCGCTCGTCGTGCTCGCCGGCTGCGGTACGGTCGCGACGAAGGGCAGCGCCGGCGAAGGACCGCTCGGGCTGCCGAACGCGTTCCTCGCCGCGGGCGCCGAGGCGGTGGTCGGCACGCTGTGGGACGTGGACGACCGGACGGCGGAGGTCTTCACGCGCGAGCTCTACATGCGGCTGGTGCGCGGCCAGAGCGTCGCGGCGGCGGCGGCGGGCGCGCGCGCGGCGCTGCGGGCGTCGCCGGCCACGGCATCCCCCTCGGCGTGGGCGGCGTTCGTGGTGCTGGGCGACGGCGAGCGGTCCGTGCCGTTGCGCGCCGCGCGCTGACCTGCGCTCCGGGCGTCCGGCCGCTATCTTCTGCCCGCGCCGTGCCTCGGGCCCCGGATCTGCCGGGTGAGATCCCGTGTGATTCCCGGCGCAGCGGAGACTCCCTCCACGTGACGCCTTCACCGAACGCCGATCGGTCCGACGACGAACTGATCGCCCTCGCGCGCGGGACTGGTCCCGCGGCGCAGCGCGCGATGAGCGAGCTGCTCGGCCGCTGGCGGGGGCGCGTGTACGGCTGGTGCCGCCGCTTCGTGCGCGATCACGAGCGCGCGCTCGACCTTTCGCAGGAGGTTCTCCTGAACGTGTACCGCTCGTTCGGCACCTGGGAAGGCCGCGGCCCGTTCGGCGCGTGGGTGTTCACGATCGCGCGGCACGCGTGCATCCGCGCCGTGCGCCGGCCTTCGCTCGTGCTCGACGGCGAAGCGGACCTGGACGCGCTCGCGGACCCGGCGCCGCCGCCGGAGACGCTGCACGACTCGCGCGAGCGAGAGGCGCGCGTGCTGCATGCTCTGGAGCAGCACCTGAGCGAGGACGAACGTCGCGCGCTGTGGCTGCGCTGCATGGAGCGGCGTTCGGTGGACGAGATCACGCTCGCGCTCGGGCTCTCGAGCGCCAGCGGCGCGCGCGGCCTGCTGCAGACCGCGCGCCGACGGCTGCGCGCGGCGCTCGAACGCGAGGGCGTCCGCATCGAGGGGGACTTCGAATGAACCGCTGCCCGGAACTGGACGAGCTGCTGCGCGAAGGACCGGAGGGCGAAGCGGCCCGCGCGCATGCCGAAGCGTGCGTGCGCTGCGCGGCCCTGCTCGCGGACTGGCGGCGTTTCGAGTCGGGCGCGATCGACGCGCCCGCTGCCGACGTGGCCGACGCCGACGCGCGCCTCGCGGCCGCGCTCGAGCGCGAGCTGGCGCGCGACGCCGGCGCGGCGCCGGCGACGCCGAACGTGATCGCGATGCCGCCGCGGCCCGACGCGAACGCGGCGCGCCGCTGGGTGCTGCCGATCGCGGTGGCCGCGGCGCTCACCATCGTCGCGGCGTGGATGGCCACGCGCGGCTCCGATCGCGCTCCGGCGCCGCCGCCGATGCGCGGCGAAGCGCACGCGGACGACGGGCAGGTCGCGACCGACGGCCCCGCGGCCGGGGATCTCGCGCTGTCGTGGGCCGAAGTGCCCGGCGCGAGCGAATACCGCGTCGAGCTCGTGTCGGCGGCGCTGCAGCCGATCGGCACGCTCGGTCCGTTCGCCGGCACGCACGCGACGCTCGTGCGTGATTCGCTGCCGGGCGTCGCGTCCGGCGACACGCTGCTCGTGCGCGTGATCGCGCTGTCGGGGTCGCGCATCGTGCACCGCGCCGCGTTCCTCACGGTGCGCGTGCCCTGAACGAGAAGCGCGCGACGGCCCGAAGGCCGCCGCGCGTCCCGTCGATGTCGTGACTCCCCGGACGCCGCGCGCCTCTTCCCCCGAGGAGACCACGCGGCGCCTGCGGCCGGAGGTCACGACCGCGAACGGATCGGGCAGTGAAGACTCCGCCCACGTGATCGAGGAGTCGCCGCGCGCGCCGGAATCACACGCGACGTGCGGGAAATCCGCCGCGTCGCGCTCGCGTGCAGCGCGTATGCTGCGGCGAACCGCGCGAAGTGTCGCGCGCCGTCCTCGTCACCGGAGGTCCCGATCATGGAACCCACGCCGTCCGCCGAGCCGCCGCGCGTTCCGTCGCGCCGCCGCCGCGCCGGCGCTTTCGTCGCGCTGGCCGCGGGCGTCACGGTGATCTTCGTGAGCACGTACGCGGCGCGCCGTTCACACGAGGCGCCGCCCGTCGCGGCGAACGGCGTGCGCGACAC
>WBZT01002182.1_pt1 | contig 13802 bp, 12 predicted proteins | sample 5204241 | NCBI WGS metagenome assembly WBZT01 (sample SAMN12344358, study PRJNA552823) | activated sludge metagenome | biome: Activated sludge suspended growth; feature: Nitrification reactor; material: Wastewater; isolation source: activated sludge from nitrification reactor of wastewater... | reverse complement strand
CTCACATGGAACTGGTCGTCCCGATTGAAACTTGCTTCAGAAAGTCGTCCCATCTTACACGCGTTATGAGAACTGTAGAGGACGTATCTTGAACCGACTGCCACGAACCGCCATCCTCCGCGTAGCGGCTTCGTCCAACGCTATCGACGCCGTGTGTCCCATGCCACCGACGGTCAGGAAATCGCGTTGGCTGTCGTCCGAGCTGGCACGGAACTCGAAGACCTCACGGGACGCTTTCCCCGTCGTCGCGACCACCAGATCGCCCGGATCAGACAAGCGTATTACCTGCCCTATCGCTGCTTCTCGCTCCAGCTTGTATGATCGCATTGACTTCCTCTGACTCTTGTACGGGCTGAAGGCATCCTTGCGCACCAGAAGAGCCACAGGCGCCTGCGTGCATTCAAGCTTGGCAAAAACCTCTGCCAACAAAGTCTTGACATCGCAGTCGGCATCGAGCAGCCAGCAAGGCGTTTCGAGCAGGCCAAGTTGCCCTTGAGTAATGCGTCCCTGTTTGACGTGCTGGGGTTCATCCTTGACGCCCGGCTCGCCTCTCCAGCCGATGATCATCAATAGCGGAATGCGGTAGACCTCGGGGTCGACAAGCGACGTGAGCGGGTTGATTGCATTGCCAAGCCCCGAATTCTGCATGTATACGACAGATATTTTTCCGCTCGCCATGTAATGCCCCGCAGCCAAGGCAATTGCATTGCCTTCATTGGCCGTGATGATGTGCTCGCCGGCGCCACAATGATCATCGACATAAGCACAGAAACTACCCAGCAACGAGTCCGGAACTCCGGCAAACAAGCCAATATCGTGAGCCTTGAGCTCGCTGTACAACAGCCTAGGTTCGACCATTATTTTGTCCCCGGAATAAGTTCCAGGATGTCCTTGATCGGCAATAGCTCCGCATCGGCTTCCAGTGATCTTCGATGTGTGAGGATCGATTCAGCCGTACGCATCATCGCCGGGTAGGCCGCACGCAGCAGATGGTTGGCGTAGATCACGATGTTTATGCCGTGATCAACCAGCTCCTGCTCCGTCACCGTGTTGTAGCTTGAGGGAACCGCGACCAAGGTCTTGCGGTTTTCCAGTTTATTGTATCGCCGACAGAACTCGAACACCTCGTCGGGCTTTTTCGCTCTGCTATGGATCATGATACCGTCACATCCTGCCTCGAGATAGGCCTTGGCGCGCTCGATCGCGTCATCGACCGGCTGGTCGAGAATCAGACTTTCGATACGCGCAATGATCATGAAATCATCCGTCGCCTGCGCCTTCTTCCCCTCCCTGATCTTGTAGCAAAAATTCTCGATACTATCCTGAGTCTGTTCTACATCACTACCCAGAAGAGAGTTCTTTTTCAGGCCGGTCTTGTCCTCAATAATCACCGCCGAGATGCCCAAACGCTCCAGCGTCCTGACCGTAAACACGAAATGCTCCGGCTTGCCACCGGTGTCCCCATCGTAGACGATCGGTTTGGTGGTTACCTCCAGGACCTCATTTAGAGTCGTCATTCGGGCCGAAACATCCACTGCCTCGATATCCGGCTTGCCTTTTGACGTTGAGTCGGTCAGACTACTGCCCCACATGCCATCGAATTCCCTCGGCCCGTCCGGCGTCTGGGCGCGTGCGTTCTCGATAATCAGACCCGAAAGTCCACTATGTACATCGAGAAGACGAACGATCGGCTTTGCCTCCAACAACCGCCGCAACGCCTTCAGGCGAACTCCCGGAGTCGTCCCGATTTCCTTCAACGCGGCATTGAGCTTGCTGGACGAGATGCCTTGGGTATACGCAACCTCAACCAGTTCTCCCCCCCATTTTTCGAGACTATCGATGACACGCTGGCGAGTCTCTTGCTGAATCCCCTCACGCCAGTCATCGCCATGTACCACATAATCCGGTCGAAGCATTTCGAGGTTGGGAACGTAGTCGAGCGTGCTCTGTGCAATCACCTTGCTCACCCCCTTCAGTTGTTCGACCACCAGCTTTCTTTGCTCAAAGGTCATGAAGGGTACCCGCTTGTAACTTGCAATGGCTGCATCGGTAAGCAGGCCAACGACCACCTCACCCAGTGCGGCGCCGTGATTGATGATATTGAGATGCCCTGGATGAATCAGATCCGCACTCATTCCTATGTAGCATGTCTTTGCCATAGCAGATGTTCCCCCTCAAGTCGTTCGCGACGAAAATTTGAATTCTGACAATTCCTCCAGTCGCGGCAGCAGCGCCTTGCCAACCGCCTGGATGTCGTCCTGTCGCGGCCAGGTCGAATGAATGCCAATGTTTTTTACCGAAACCTCTGGTTTGAAGAACCCTCGTTCCGTGAGGTACTCGCCGAGGTCAAAGCCGCAGAACTGCTTCAGGCGCTCGCGCAGAGCTTTGTCGGTGACGAAATCCTCGAACCTGACAATAGCCAGGTTGGCAGGCTTGATGTGGTATTTCCTGGCGGTGTTCAACAAGGAATATCGGTTGGAGAAAAGGCTGACGTTGGCCGCCACCCCCGTATCGACCCCCCTTGCCTCAAGAACGCGCGACACAAACTGATCACGGGGGTCTCTCGCAGTGACAATGAATTTCGCGCCCGGAAACAGTGATGCCACGCGCAGCCGATCGGCAGCTACCCCGTTATTAATCAGCAGTACCTCACCCGGACGCCACCCTGAATAACGCAGCATCTGACTACAGAACGAACCCAGCGTCGTATAGAAATCAGCAATCTCTAGTTCAGGCTGCTGCATCTTCGCACGCAGATCGTCAATCATCCCAATTACTCGCGCCATAAGTACGTCGCAATTTACTGATGCAGGCCCGATCTCCTCCCGTGTGAGGAAGCGCAACAGCGAGCGGTCCAAAACGAAAGACGAGGTGCACCGCAGAAGCATCGCTTTTCCTTCGGTGGTCATTGAGAACGGCAAGCCAAGGAACGCTGTGAAAGCGAAATTGGTCAGCCGGTTCGCAAAATCCTCCCAGCTCGTCTTGTCGAGGGCACGCAAAATGGCGTACATCGACCCAATGCCATGGCGCCCGCCGAGAAAGACAAGTTCATCAAACTTGTACCGGGGTTCCACCACATTGGAAAAGCATCGCAGGTAGTCGGACACCGCTCCGGATCCGCTGTAACCGAAACCGCTGCTGAAGATAATCGGCAAGTCGTCTGCAGCAGGCGTGCTGGCCGCACCAGCGGCTGCCTTCCGAAGTCGCTTCCTCGACTGGCCGAGTTCCTTGCACATTTCCGAAAGTGAGCGCAACTTCTCCATCAATTCAAAGGCGAGTTGCGACGAGTACTGTACGCCGAAGTTGCCATGATAATACGCCATGGCAGCTGCCGCCGCACTCAACCGGCCTTCGTGGAATTGCATGGCCACGTCTTCAGCGATCTGTCGCGTGCGCAAGCGATCCAACAGAGAACGAACCCTGGCAGCGCTGACCCATTTGACATTTCTCTCACTCCCTGAGATCTGGGCCGCCAGTTGAATTGCCCGGACGTAGTTATGCACTCGCTCGCACTGCGCGGTCTGGTAGAACTTCAACGTGTTCTCAAACGACGGGTCGACCGCCGCAAGACGTGCCAGCAGGGAAATCGCCTCATCAGATCTTCCCAGAAGATTCAGGTATTTGAACTTCCACAACGCAATTTTTAGATCATGTCCCTCATGAACTCCGACCTCGTCATGAATCTCGTCCAACACCGCCGCAGCTTCCTGCAAGCGAGCCCTCTTCTCGTCCTCGTTCGCTGCGACGGCAGCTTGGTATACCCGTTCGAGCCTTTCGAACCACGCGGCCTGGTCTTGAGGATCGTGCGCGGCGCTGGGCGGATCAGCGAACTCGAGAACGCTCGGAAAAGACAGGCGGCGCTCGCAGTATTTCTGGAAATACTCCTTATACGCGGTATTCTGAGCACTACCACTGCCGTCATTGAAACAGAGGAATCGATACTTGAGGTCGTTATTTGAGGTGAGTAGATTCTTGATATTCCCGGGGCGAACGATCAGCGATGTTGCATTTCCAGAAACGGCCCGACCGCTGGCCAGGGCGTAGTGGTGGTACAAAAAGGAGGTCACGCTGAAGTCGCTGGCAGATCGCAATTTGGCGGCCCGTGTCGTCGCGAACTGCTCGCCGAAGCTGCTTTCCAGCTCGGCCAGTACTGATCTGCGCAAGGCATGCGGAACGTGCAGGTGCAACTGCCGACCGGCGCCGCCGGGAAATGACTGGCGCAAAAGCTGCCGGCAATTCTTGGCGGCGACCAGATAGTCAGCTGTCGTGAGGTCGGGCGGATCGTCCGTTACCATTCCGTAAGGTTCGAGGTAGGCAATGGAGCGCCCGAATTCATCAAAAAATTGCCTCGGGTAGCAGGGTTGGTTGATGAACACATCGTCGTTCAGATAGAGAAAATGCTCTGCCAGGTCCGGGATTCTATGCAGCGACGCTTCAATCGCGTGCGAATTAAATGTTGGCAGGACTGCTGGATCCGGGAAAATCGCTCTGTGATCCAGCCAGACCAGCTTACTGCTGCTTGCGAGGTACGCCGGTTTGGCACAGTTGGTGACAACATACACACACCGGATCCACGGGACGTACTTCATCAGCGCACGGAGCGAGTATTTCAACTCGTCGTTACAGGTGAATCGATCAGGATCACAGGCAGTTGCGGGGAAGATTCCATTCCACAATGCTTGCCATGATGGATCGTCTCGGTTGACCCAGGTGTAAACTGCATCGATAGGAAACCCGGTACGCGGCTGGTACCGCGTCCCATCGCTTGACAGGGGAGCGGGATAGATATCGGCGAGCCGCGAAATCGGCAACTTCTTCACGTAGGCTTGAGACGAACGCACAACGTACTGCTCTGACTCGGCGACTTCATATATGAAGACATGCAGGGCAAAATCCAGGCCCCGGCCGCCCGATAATTCGACAACAAAATCCGGCTTCGACGACAGGCTCCGAACTATCGCACTGGCAGAAGATTGCGCCGCGTCGCCGCCCGGTCCTACCGTCTGGAAATAGCCGCCTCCCAAGGTGAAGATCCTGGTTTTCCACTGGTTGAATTCTGCAATTTCCAGAATCGCCGCAATAAACAAATTCAGTTCGTTGGCCAACAACAGGAAGCTCTGATCCGGCATCCCCGTCAAAGCGCCGCTGCGCCAACCGATGAGGCTGTTGAGCAGTTGCCAGGGCGTGGCATGAGCAAGTTGTTCTGCGGTGAACAGCGACGCCTGTGATGAGTCCCAAGGCATGGTTCGCCCCGCAGCATTGGCCGTCTGCACCCCGATCTTTTTGGCGAAATAGTCGTAAAAGAAGAGGTTCGGCTTGGTGATCAGTTTCTTGAGTTTTCGGTTTAGCATCTCGGGCCTCTTGTCAATCTTTGAATCATCCGGTGCACCCTGCTGGTGCGGACCAAGTATCCTGGCCGAGCGTCAAAGCAGGCAAAGTAGTCGTCGCTTTGTCGCTGCATCACCCGACACAGAGCAAAAAATTGGTCGATCAGGGGAGGTGTGGCAGACTCGCTGGCGAGGGGACTCATCCCGAAGGCACTGGCTATCCGGCTCTGAAAGAGACTGCGATTTTTCTCGCGCAGCGCGTAATATTGTTCGCTATTGTCTCGGCAATGGAAAAGATGAAAGGCGAAGCGCTTTTCGATCATCTCCCTGAGACAGAGACCCCCCAAGTGCGCCCGGAAACCCTCGGCGAGTAGCGGTGCAGCATAACTCTTGTCTAGCAGCAGGTCCGCTGAGCCATTGATCAGTCCAGTGTTTCTGGCCAGGCGAAGCATGAAATCGAAATCCTCATAACCATGACCGGTGTAACCTTCATGAAATCCGCCAAGGCCGAGAGCATCGCTCGTCTTGAATGCGATCACCGAGGACGGCATGGCCAGATGCATCACGTAATGTCGCCGATAATTAAAGTAGTCGTCGATGAGCGCGGATGCCGCTCCACCGGAAAGCAGAATCTGTGTGCCTGCATTTGTCAGGTAAAGACAAGGCAGCATGGCAAGAGTGGTGCCGGAGGCGACCGCATGGGCTAGTCGCTCAACGTGCTCCCGATCGAGGTAAATATCTACATCCATCAGCACAACGATTGGCGTAGCCACCTGCCCAAGCGCAGCATTGCGCAGGCAGGCGTTATTCACTTCGCCTGCATAAAAGCGCTGGCTTGCCAGCGTGCAGGCAGTCCCTGCATGCCGGTCGTACCAGCGGCGGAGCTTTACATCGTGTCGGGTACCTCGATCGTTATGGCCAACGACCAGGCGAAACCCCGCGCCGCTGGAAAAGTTGTACAGCAGGTGAAGGCGCTCGAGTAACTGCTCGGGTCGCCGCGCGAGATCAAGCGTCGTAACAATGCTCAAGTCCAAGGGGCGAGCACAACGGTCTTCTAAGGCAGCGTAGGTCACCGGCGCCCTCCCCCTGCAAACCGGAACTCAAGAGGACCGACGGCGACCCTCTCGCGAGCCCGCAAAGGATCCTCGCGATGGAGTTGCGCGACAAGCGGTTGGCCGACAACGCAGCCCGAGTCCCCGATGCCCGCAGTATCCATGGCGCTGGTTGGGAAACCGATGCCGTGGGCGAGATGCAGTGACCCGATCTGCGGGCGCGATGGATCGACGGACCGATCAGCGCCAAGCACACCGGCAACGGTCACACGCCCGGCAAGCCGCAAACTGCACACAAGGAGGCGAAGGTAGGGACAAAACCAGATGCACAGCATGGCGTGAGCGGGGAAATCGGCGGATCCGTCCATCCACTCGAGGGCACCTGTCGCGAAGAAGCCCTGCACCACCGTCATGCCGGCAAGATGGCGAAACGAATGAGGGGTCGCGACAGCGCGACCTGTCGGCCGGCGAGCGTCGCGCGGTTCGCATATCGGCCGGCAAACTTGGCATCCAGCGGACCATCTACCCACGAGCGCAACCTGAAAGTGCCATACGTCATCGCTGTCCGCACGTTCTTGGCTTCTTGCACACCAACCACCCCCCACTACGTCTCGCCAGTTGCCCCTGTGGTCACCGTCGGTGTTCAGAGGGGAAGGCTCTGTCGTTCATCGGCTCAGCTCAAAGACCGTTAACCACCCCGACAATCACCGCAATCCTGAACAGCGCCTCAACGACATCGCGGAAAATCTGCCGGGATTTCACGTCGATCTTCGGCAACACCATGATGTGGTCGCCAGGGCGTACCGTCGGTTCGCCGCCGAAGCTGAAGAATCCGCGGCGGACGCTTTCGTCGAAACTCCCGTCGCGGTGGGCGACGACCACGCGCGAGGCATCGGCGTTCTGCGTATAGCCGCCGGCATTCTGGATGTAGTCGCCGAGGTCCAGCACTTGATCATAGGCGATGGTGTTCGGGAAGATGACTTCGCCACTGACGAAGACCAGCCCGTCCTTGATCGGCACGCGCAGGATGTCGCCGTTCTCGAGCAGCAGGTCGTTGCGGTCAGCCGCCTGCGCGATGTAGATCTGGCCGGAGGGCTCGATGTTCTTGCCGCGTTCGACCCACTTGAGCAGCAGGTCGGCTTCTTCCTTGCGCAACTGCGCCTCTTCGTTGGTTCCCGAGCGGGCGGTCAGGGCGGCGTTTTCGAGGAACTTGAGCGTCGTTTGCAGCGCTTGCCGCTGGCGTTCCTTGGCGCTCAGGCGAAAGAGCTGCACACTGGCGGTGTCGGAGCGTTCGGTATACTCGATCTGCCGCAGCAGGGGGCCGAGCTTGGAACCGTAGGGCAGGACGTATTCCTGGACGCTTTTGTGCTCGCCTTCGACGCGCACGGCGATCGTGCCGGGCCGTTTGTCGGCGGTGAATTCGAGTTCGTCGCCGTTCTGCAGGCTGACGACGGCGGCGTCGGAGAGCGGGAAATACTCGGTATTGCGCACCGTGCCGGTGTTGCGCACGACGCGCACGTGCGTCGCCAGCGGGCTGGGCTTGGCCAACTGGATCAGCTCGCTGACGCTGATCGCGCTGCGACTGAATTCGAAGCGCCGGGCGTTTTCGGCCAGGCCGCTGACTTTGGTGGTGTTCTGGCGCGCCGCGACGAAGATCACGTCGCCGTCGGAGAGCTGGATCAGCGGGATGCGGCCGGCGAGCAGGAATTCGTACAGGCTGAGCGTGGCGCGCGTCAGGCTGCCGCGTTTGACCTCGACGTGGAGGAAGGACCCGCGCTCGGGGTCAATGCCGCCGGCCTGGTCGAGGTAGTGCAGCAGGCTGTCCATGCTGGTGCCGCTGTAGAGGCCGGGGCGGTTGACAAAGCCACTGACGAAGACGCGTACCGGCTGCGCTGCGGCGAGGCTGGCGTAGCTGTAGACGTTGGCGCGGAAGACGCGACGAGTGCCCGCTTCGACGACGCTCTGGAGATCCTGATTGCGCACGCCGAGGACGGCGACCGGGCCGACGTGCGGCAGGAAGATGTTGCCCTTGGGGTCGACGGTCAGGGGCGCGTCGAATTCGAAGGCGCCCCACAGGCGGACCTGGATCTTGTCCCCGACGGTGACCAGGTAGTCGGGGTTGAACTGGGTCGCTCCGTCGCGGGCGAAGGCGCCGGTGAATAGGTGGGCGCCGAAGACGTCGCTTTTGAGGTTGGCGGTGTAGTCGAAGAACTGCGGCGGTTGGGTGCGGATTTCCGGGGCGACGGCGGGCGCTATCCCCGGGGGCGGGGGCGCGACGCTGCCCGGGAGGGCCATGACGCTGCTGCTGGGGACGGTGGCGCTGTTGGCCGGGACGGTTTCGCGTGCCGGGGCCTGCGTCGGAGTCTGGCCGAGGAAGGAGAAGGGGTCGGTAGTGGCGCCGAAAGCGGCGGCGCTTGCGGTGAGCAGGAGGAAGAGGAGCAGCGAGAGCAGCCGGGTGGGGGAGGACATCATGGCCCACAGGGAGTCGAGCCCTGCACCGAGCCGGCGCACGGGGGTGGGCACTTGCGGGGAGCGGGGGGTTGCCAAGACGATGGGCCGGGGCATGGGTTTCAATCCTGGTGGTCGCGGATGATTGCGGCGAGCAGTTGGACGATGCCGGCCAGCACGAGGGCGGAGAGGGCGAAGACGAGGATGTTGTACATCTTGCGCGGTTCGAGGGGGTACTGCGGCAGCGTCGGGCTCTGGACGACGGAGACCTTCTTGAGATTGCGCGTGGCTTCGATGCGGCCTCTTTCGAGCGCGGTGAGCGCGGTCTTGTAGACGTCCTGGGCGAACAGCGCGACCATTTCGAGGCGTTGGTATTCTTCGACCGTGCGATTGAGCGTGCCGCCTTTGGGCGAGGTCATGCGGGCTTTTTCGGCGCGCAACTGGTTTTCGATGGCGGCGATCTTGAGGTTGATCTGGGCGATGTCGGGCGCGCTGGGGCTGAGGTAGCCGAGCATGGTTTCGCGGCTGGCCTGGAGTTGGGTGAGTTCTCCTTCGAGTCGGGCGATGATTGCGGTGAGGGTCTCGGCGGCAGCCTGAGGCGAGAGGAAGCCCTTGGCGTTCTGGAAGTCGACCAGCGCCAGGCGGGTCTTGAGGACGCGTTCGCTCATTTCGCCGACCTGCTTTTCGAGGAAGGCGACCTGATCGCGCGCCAGGCGATGGGCGACGTCGTTCATGAAGCGCTCGCCTTCTTCGAGCAGGGCGCTGCTGATGGCGTGCGCCATGGCGGCGCTGTAGGCCTGGGCCTTGATGTGCAGGACGCCCGAGAGGCTGTCGAGTTCGACGCTGACGCGTGTCAGGTAATGCGCATGAAAAAACTCCTGCTCGGTGTCCTCGAACCACATCCGTGACAGCGGGTCGCGCGCGCTGTCGCTGTAATGCGCGCGCAGGTTCAACTGGGCATCGAGCTTTTGCAGCATGTCGACCGAGCGCAGGTGGTCGCGCAGGAGCATCAGATCGTGATCATTGCGTGCGCCGGTGAACAGTGAGGCGACATCCATGGTCTGCCCGCCGCCGAGGTCGGTGCGGTCGACGACGATGATGGCTTCGGAGACGTAGCGATCGGAGGCGATGAAGGCCCAGTACACCGTGGCGATGAGGATGGCGATCAGCGCCAGGCGCAGCGCCCGGCGGCGAACCAGATGCGGCGCCAGCCGCTCACGCAGGTTGCCGAGGAATCGCGGCAGCGGGTGCTCGCGCAGGCGCTCGATCATGCGGCGAGGCTTTCCTGGTAGGCCTTGAGGGCCTCTTCGATGTCGTCAAACCACTGCGCGTGCCCGTCGTGCAGCCAGATGCCGGCCGAGCAGAACTGGCGCAGCCGGCAACCGTGCGCGGTCTGCCCGAGCTTGAGCGCAGCGTCAAGGACGCTCATCGCATCAGCAGCCGGGACGAAAAACGCACATGCATCGCCAGCCCGAAAAAAAACGACGCAAACGCAAAGGCCACCACATAGAAGAAGTCAACACCACTGATCACGTGATATCCGGAGAGAAAAGCGCCGCGTAGCAACTCGACACCGTGCAAGATCGGGTTGAGCAACAACCACTCGCGCAATGCCGGTGGCAACATGGCCGGAGTGAACAGCACCCCGGAAACGAAGTACAAGGGCAAGAAACAAAGATTCGCCACCTTGCCGATCTCCGGTACCAGTGTGCTGCCCACCGACAAAATCAGCCCAAGCCCGGTGCCGAAGAGCCAGAAAACCACGAAAACCACCAATACCGTCAGCGGATCTCTGGGCAGAACGTCGAAGCCGAGCAGTGACATGCCGGCGAACAGGAGCAGCCCGACAAACAACTGGATCACTCCTTCAAGAAAGGCACGCACCAGCACGACATCAACGGGTTTGACCTGGCGGTAGGCAAACAAGGCCTGGTTGGCCGAGATGGCAGCCATCGAGCGCATCGCCGAGGTACGAAAAAGATTGTAAGCAAGAATGCCAATCGCCAGGAATACTGCAAAATCGACGCCAGGAAGGACTCGGTTCCGGATAAGCGTAAAAAGCGCCATCAGAATTGCCAAATGGGCCACGGGCTCCAGCAACAACCATAGCCAAGCCGCACGCCCGTCGGAAATTCGGCCGATTGCTTCGCGCAGGAACAGCGCATTCCAGACGGCCAGAGTGATGCCAAGTGATGATCGAGTTTTGTCCATGAAGCCAATCGTACCGGGTGCAGCACAGCCAGCCCGAGCGGCGCCCTGGCCAGCGTCCCCATTAGAGCGCGCCGCGTGCTCCGTCATCGGGGGAGGCCGCAGCCGCACAGGCCGCCCTGAAGTACCCCGGCCCCAGCGACCCTGGCGGCCAGAAAAAAGTGGAGTTTAGCCAAGCACGACAAGCTGGTCAATCCAAATTCCGCTCCGACAGAGGTCATTGCCATTAAACCGGCGTCTTCGGCAATTGCCTCAGCCAATCGTCATGACGGTGGCCCTCACCCTGGAGGATGGACGCTAGCGCCTCCCATCACCCTGTGCCGTGATCGCCAGCAGGAGGAAGAAACAACCCACGACGATCGCGGTGACACCGCCCTGCAGGAGCGTTGCGAGCTGAAATCCACCCAGATAGTAGTTACCTGCAAGGCGCACGGCCACGGCGGCAATACAGACCAGCAGGCCACCGATGCCAGCGGCACGTCCCAAAAGCAGCAGCAGAGCTTCCATTCTTTACCCCTTTTCATCAAACGGTCATGGCTTTCATGATTCGGGGTGTCTGACACAGCCATGACCGTTTGTGCACCTCACCCTTCCGCGCCCTGCACGCGAGGCAAGAGCGTGCGCCATGCACCCGTTGCCAGAACGTACCGAAGAACTCTTCTTTATGTTACGGTTCCTGCCCAGATTCTTCCTTGATCTACCATGATAACGACCCGCCGACATGGGCGTCGGCAAGGAAAAGACGAAACGTACGGAGGCCCGCCGATGAGAGAGAACTTGACGCCCGACACCCCCAGCGCCGCCAGTCGCTTTCCGGTCATCCGCCGGGTCGAGGCCAGAGACCTCGTCGGCTGGCTGCGTGCCGGCTGGCAGGATTGCCGCCAGGCGGGTCTCCCCAGCCTGTTCTATGGCGCGTGTTTTGCTGCCGCCGGCTGGCTGATGCAGGTCGTTTTTGCGCAGGCTTATGCGCTATTCGCCGGGCTCACCACAGGCTTCCTCTTGCTCGGCCCCTTCCTGGCTCTCGGGCTTTACGACCTGAGTCGGCGCCTCGAACTCGGCCAGCCGCCGCAACTCGTCGCCACGCTCGCCGCCTGGCGCGGCAATCTGGCCAACGTCGGCCTCTTCGCCGCGCTGCTGGCGGTCGTCCTGCTGGTCTGGGCGCGCGCGTCGATCGTCGTCTTTGCCCTCTTCTTTGCCGGTGGCTTGCCGACTTTTGCCGACGTGGTGCGCACCGTCCTGACGTTTGAACAGCCAGATTTTGCGCTCGTCTATTTTGCGGTCGGAGGGTTCTTCGCGACCTTCGTTTTCGCCATCAGCGTCGTCGCGCTGCCCCTGATGCTCGACCGCCGGACCGATGCGATCACGGCGGCGATTGCCAGCCTGGTGGCTTGCGGCCGCAACCCCGGCCCGATGCTGCTCTGGGCTGGCTGCATTGTACTCCTCGTGGCGATCGGTTTCGCGACGCTGTTCTTCGGCCTGATTGTGACCATGCCGTTGGTCGGGCACGCCACCTGGCACGCCTACCGTGACCTGGTGGCCAGCGACGACGACCTCGACGAGGCGCCCGCTGGCTGAAAGTCTGCGCTCGCCTACTCCGGCAACGCGTTGAAAAAGAACAGGCTCTCCAGTCGTTCGCCCGGTTTGGCCAGGAAACCGAACCAGCGGTCATAAATGCCGTAAATCTCGCGGCTACGCGCGAGACGCGCCAACTCGCGATTCACGGCCAGACGAAAATCCGCATCGTTGCGGCGCATCATCAAGGCGTACGGCTCGTACGAAAAAGTCTCGTGACCGATCGCCCAGTCGGTCTGGCTGCCGGAGTCGAGGGCGAGACCGATCAACAGCGCCCGATCCGAGGCGTAGGCGTCGGCCCGGCCCTTCAGCATGGCTGCAATCCCCTCCTGATGGTCGCTCACCCTGACCAGCTCGGCAACCACCCTGCGCTGCGCCAACGCCTCGAGCAGCGTTCGCTCGGTCGTCGTACCGACGGCGACCGCAATTTTCCTGCCGGCCAGATCGTCGAAACGCTTGATGCCCAACGCCCGGCGCGACAGGTACGAGGCCCCATCGACAAAGATCGGCAGGCTGAAATCGACTTCCTGCATGCGCGACAGCGAGCTCGTCGTCGAGCCACATTCGAGATCGATTTCGCCAGATTTCACCTTGGCGACCCGCGTCTCCGGGGTGACTGGAACCCACAGCAACTGCAGTTCCTCAATGCCAAGCTGCCTGACGACTGCCGCCACCACCTTGGTGCACAGGTCGACCGAATAGCCCCAGGGCTGATTATCGTTGCCGGTATACGAAAACGGTATCGACGCCTCGCGGTAGCCGAGTGAAATCGTTCTGGAAGCCTTGATCTTGTCCAGTGTTCCGGCACCCTGTGCCGGCAGGGTAAAGCAGACGAGCAAGCCCGTCAAAACCGACAGAAGCCTGTGAGCGATGCGCATTGTATTCCTCCCCGAGCAGTATTCCGCACAGGTCATGATTCTGACATGTGTTGCGCCACTTGAGAATTACTTTGACCGTACGCGTAGTCGTGATGGAGAGCCCGGTAGCCGGTCGACCCGAAGGTGCTGAAGATCTATACTTATCGCCCCGTAGCCACAGGAAATCGCTGACCATGCCCCACCTGAGCCGTAGCACCATCGTACTCGTCGCCTGGCAACTGCTTGCCGCTGCGACCGTCGACGCAGGCCCCATAACGAAATACCAAGGTCTGTGCGATGCCTCGGCCGCTGTCGCGCTCGGCGCGGAGCTGTTCGTC
>WBZT01002181.1_pt1 | contig 13802 bp, 18 predicted proteins | sample 5204241 | NCBI WGS metagenome assembly WBZT01 (sample SAMN12344358, study PRJNA552823) | activated sludge metagenome | biome: Activated sludge suspended growth; feature: Nitrification reactor; material: Wastewater; isolation source: activated sludge from nitrification reactor of wastewater... | reverse complement strand
CCCGGCGCAGTCGAGCCCAAACGCGACCAGTCGCCCCTGGTGGCGAAACGGCGTGCCCAGGCACTGCCGCGCGGCGGTCAGAATGTCATCGGCGGTCATGCGCCGCCCTGCCCAACCTGGGAATAGGTGCTGCCGGTCGGGATGAACGGGAAGCCACCGAAGTTCACGACGTTGCTGTACGCCTGGCAGTCGGACAAACGCTTGCGGCAGCCACGCACCATCGTATAGGCATCGCCCACCACTGGCAGGTAGTAAAACGGTTCGAACGTGGTGATCACGCCGGCCGCAAAGCTCTTGATCTCCAGCGGCTTTAGCCCGGCGTTCGGCCCGGTCGTGAACTGGATCGTGCCTGCGCCGAAGTAGTCGGTCGCCTCACCGCGCGCGGAATCCGTAAATACTGATGCGCCTGTAACCCCGGTCAGCGTGCCGGTGACAGTGTTGGCTGCCAAAGAGATACCACAACCGGCGTACTCGGTACCACCGAACGCTTTCGGACACTGTGCGCCATAGCTTTTGCCAACACTCTGGTTGAGCACATCGACCAGTGACACGCCACCGATCTGAAAGCGATCATCGAGCAGGGTAGCACTGCCGAAGATGCCGGCCACCACTGGCTCCTGATCCTCGACAGGCGCGGTCCATGAAGTCGCAAAGACGTAGCACCGGGCCCCATCAAAAAGCCCGCTACCGACGGCGGCACGGGTCACACCGGAGGCACCGGCAATTCCCTCGATGTCAATGCTGCCCGGCGAAAATCCCGCGGTCGCTGCATAGCCGGAGAATTCATAACCTGCTGTTGAGAGGTACGTATGCCCGCTCATCGTCAGGTCGCGCGGGTGATCGGTAAGGTAGATCGGCGAACCCACAACCGGCACGATGCGCAGGCAAAGGACGCGATAGCGGTAGTCGGCGACAACGGGCTTCATGGCGCTAGCAATTCCACAATCGAAATTGATCCGCAGTCCCGCACGATGTTTGACAGCGCCGTGATTTCGATTGAGTCATCGAAGCGCGCCGGGACATCAAACTCAAATCCGGCCGTGATGGTGTCGCCAATCAGCGGCGACGGTGAAATCGTCAGTCGCCCCGTGGTGGTGTCCAGCGTCAGGCCGGACGCGATGGTAACGCCGTTTTTTGCAGCGATCAGCGTGCCGGATACCGGCTTGTAGACCGTTCTTGCAGGGCGACCGATGCCCAGCGGCGTTCCGCCTGCGCCGTACTCCTTGCGCAGTTGATAGATGCCCGCAGAGATGCGCGTTAGCGCCTGGTCTGTCGTGGTGATTGCGCCGCGCCCAGTGCTGCTGGTGTTGTAGTCATCCTCGCAGCGCACGCGGAATCCCGCATACCGGCCATAAGCGCGGTGATAGAGCGCCAGCACGCGCGCTGCCATGTCATCGCGCAGCAGCGTGAAATTGATCGTCCATGCGCGCAGCGGAAGGCCATGCACGAGCTTTCTATACTCGGCGCCGCCGGCAGTCTGCGTGATCTGCACGGCGTACCCATCGCGGTAGCTGGCACCCATGCGAACATCAAGCGGCAGCCGCTCTTCCAGGAATTCGGCCATCAGGCGTATCTCTGCGCCGATGACAGCGCGCCCAGAACCCCGCGGGCCACGGCTCCGCCAGCTCGGCGCACGTCGGATGCACTGCCGCCACCGCCCATATTGACAACGACGCTAACGGAATGCCCGCCGAGTGCTCCGGGCTTGTTCTGTGCGGCCGGGACAATGCGCTCGCCCTTGTGGACAATGGCCGCCATGTCACGCGGCACGTAGTCCGATCCAACGTCGAACTTGGGAAGCAGGTTTGACAGCCACGACAGGCCAGATCCAACCAGCCCACCAATGCCGGCTCCTTCTTTTCCGAGATCCCCAAACAGCCGCCTGCCAAGATCGGCGGCGACGGCATTTGCAACCATCCTGCGAACTGTCTCGCCGAATGATTGCAGCATGGATTTCGTTCCGTTCTGGAACGGGTCAAAGAGGAAATCAGCGAATGCAGACTGGATATTCTTCGCCGCCGACTTGGCAAAAGCGTTAAGGCCCGCCCCGGTCTTTTCGGAGTCGTCGCTGATCTTTTGAAATTCTTCGCCGGCTTTGCTGGCGGCGCGTCCGAACGTCTCAAGACTGATTGCGCCTGCATCAAGCAGCGTCATCAGCTTTGCAATCTCTGCGTCAAGCGCTTCAATCGGCGTGCGCACAGATTCAAATACGCGCGCACCTTCGGCGAAAACCTCCAGACGCTTGCGCTGGATTTCAAGCTCGTCTTCTGCCGCCGAACGCGCGGCGGTGATGTTGTCCAGTACTTGCGCGTATCCCTTGGCAATCTCAAGGTTCGCCGCTGTCGCCGTCTTGTATTTTCCGTCCGCGATCTGCGATTCGAGCTTCTCGACTTCGGTTAGCGCCTGCGTGTTCCTGATCTGGTCGCGCAGCGATTCAACGAGGCGCGATCCGTCGTCTATCTGCTTTTCTGCGCGGCTTTTGCCGCCTGATGCGGACGTTCCGTCGCCGTCTCCGGCGAATTGGATTTTGCGCTTCGTCGGGCGGTCAATGGCGTTTATCGCCGCCCGCGCGCTCAAGAATCGGTCGGTCGCCTGACCGTCTATCGAGGCCTTGATTCTGTCCGAAAATACGGACATAGACCCCTCTCCGGCTTTGCGATTGGCTGCGTTTCTTTTTACAAGATCCTCAATGTCTTTGTTTGCTCCGGCCGCGTAAGCTTCATATGCCTGCCTTTTGACGTCCATGGACGATGTAGATAGCGCAATGGCCGCAACCGTGCCAATGCCCTGAATAGTTTTTGAAACCATCGTCATGCCGATGGCGACATCTTCGGCGCCAATTTTGAGCATGCGGAAGATATCAACGACACGGCCGGCAGAGATAGCGGCATCATTTGCCCACGACCTGATAGACCCGTCTCGCGCCATTCCCGACACGGCGTCTTTCACGCCGTTCGATTTCTGGATCAGAGCGGCAAGTTCTTTAACGAAAGTGCTGGCGGCAGGAAGCAATTCGGCAACGACGATCTTTGCAACAGCGCCCTGCGCCGCTTCCATCTGGCGCAACGCAAGCTGATATTCTTTCGCCGCCTGCCCTTGCTCCGTGGTGATCTTGGCGACGATTTGCCCGGTGCTGGCAAGGTCGTTGATGTACGGCAAAAGCTCTGCGCCGGCTTTGCCAAACAGCGCCACGGCAAGCGCGGTCTTGCTTGATCCGTCCTCAATCTGCGCGAATGCTTTGGACACCGCCTGCAATGCGTCGGCAGTGTCCATCGTGCGCAGCTTTGCAGGGTCAAGCTCAAGAGTCGCAAAAGCCTTGCCGGCGCTTGACGATTCCTTGTCTGCCTTGGTCAGAGCAGCAGACAGGCGCACCATGCCACCCTCTAGCGCGCCGATGTCAGTGCCGCTCATCTTGGCGATTGCCGCAAGGCCGCTGATTTTTTCCGTCGTCGTGCCGGTGACGACGGCGAGCTTTTGCATTGACGCGGCGCCGTCGACGTACTTGTCAAACGCGCCCTTGAGCGCACCAACGGACAGCGCTCCGGCCAGCCCGGTGAACATCAGCGACAGACCAGAGAACGCGCCCTTGATCTGCTTTGCCGACTTTTCAGCAAGCGACGTGGCCTGCTTGAGGTCGCTTTCGAGCTTTGTTAGCCGCGCCTCAAGGTCAATCGAGAGCTTTGCAATAGCCACTATTCGCCCTTCTTCAAATGGTCGCGGATCGCCGACATCTGGTAGATCAGACCCTCAACGTCGCGTATTCCAAGCATGTCCGCGACGACCGGAATAGCACTCCAGTCCATACCGCCGCAGAGATTCCACGCGCTGATTGCCACCGATGCGGCCGCGTCTGGACTGCCGGCTGGCTTGATGGCGTCCGGCAAATCCTGCGCCTCAAGCCAGCCAATCAGTTTTTTGCGTTGTCCTCGATGGCCTGCCGGTGCGCGTCGTAGGCATCAACCGCCGCCTGCGCAATCGGACCGAGAAGATCAACGCGATCGGACAGCCACTCGGCGCACGCGTCAGCGTCAAAAGGCGCCGGAGCTCCATCGCCACCAGGGTATAGGTCCAGCGTCGTGACAGACTCCCACCCGATGATGTGGCGCAAGATGGCGCGCGCCGCCGATTGGCCCTGCAGCTCGATCATATCCATGGTCGTCGGACGCAGAATGACGAACGTATGCCCGCCAATCGGCACGCGGATCTCGCGCGCCTTGCGGATTTTTTCTGACAGAGCGCTCATCAGGATGCGTAGTACGTCGGCGAGCCGTTCATGGTGATGACGGTCGGCGTCGTCACCAGCCCTTGAGCCTGGCCGCCGGGAAGCATGTTGCCGCCAGCATAGCCGTAGAAGCACATGATCTGCCCGCCGGTGCCAAAGGTAAACTTGAATGCGCGCTTGGCCTGCGCATCGCTGGCGAGCTTGATGGCGAGCAGTCCGGCGTCGGAGACGTCGAACAGGTTTTCCATCGTGTAGGTTGCCGCGTTCGGCAGTCCTGGCATCTGCGATTTCTGGTTGACGTGAATCGTCGTCGTGTCGATGAAGTCAAAATCGCCGCCGGATGCGGAGATGCTGGTTGCCGTGGTGATCGACGTGCCGAAGGTAATCTTGTTCGCGGTGCCGCTGCTGAACGTATCGAAAAGCGTGGTATCGACGCCCTCAAGCGTGAAGTTGGCTCCGGATACCGACTTGACGCGCGCTACGCGGTCATTGAGCTGATACATGCCCTGGATCGTCAGAGCAACAAAATCTCCGTTAGACAGCGTATTGGTCGCGGTGCAGACGCCTTCCGACGCCTTGCTGATGGCGGTGATGGTGATATCCGATCCAAGCGCCGATTGCATAGCGATTGCCACATTGCTCCATTTGCGAGCCGTTGCCATTGTATTACCTCAAAAAATAGCCGCTCGACGGCGGCAATGGGCGAAAAAACCCGCCGGGCGGGTTCGTCTTGGTGCTAAAAAATCAGGTCAAAACGTGTGCAGCCAGTCACATTCGATGGTGCATGCATACAGTCCGCACTCCTGGTCATACCCCGTTGTCCTGTCTGCTGTCGGGCTCCCGGCCGTGGCGATTGCCGCCGCTATCTGGTCCGCCACTGCATCTGCTGCCGTGCGTGTCTCGGCCCATGCGGTGATTGCAAAGCGCACATCTTCCGCAACCTCAACTCCGCCGATGGTCGTCACCGGCGTTGTGCTGGCACGCTGATAGACGATTGCCGGAAGCGCGCGCCCCTCGGGGATTGCGTCAGGGTCAATGCGCGTGCCGACGAGCGCTGTCAGTCCGGCGCGTGCGGTCAATGCTGCATACAGGTCAGACTCGCTGCTCATGGATTGTTGTACTTTTGAATTGCCGGTCCAATTTCGCGCTCGAATATCTCAAGCGCCTGCGGGAGCGCGTTGGCCCCTGCTTGCAGAAAATTTGCGGCCTGCAAGTGGTTGCGCTTCTTTGTTCCGAAGTTGACAAATCTCCAGTAGAACGGGTCCTGCGGGCTGCGTGCGCCGCGCTGTGACTCGCGCTTAACAGTCTTGTACTTGACGCCCAGAAGGTTGTGCTTGACGTACTGCGTGCCTTCTGCAGGCTTGATGTTCACAAATACGCCGACGTTACCTGCCGCCTTCGATACGCGCGACACGCGGACCATTAGCCGCTTGCGCAACAGTCCTGCCGTGCGGTATGGCGTCGGCTCTTTGAGCGTTGGCGTTGCTTGCCGTGCGGCCTTGCGAACCACTGCGGCGCCTTTGCGCAGCGCGGTCATAAGCACCTTTTTCCGCAGCTTGTCAGGCAGGCCATTCAGCGACGCCTTGAGTTTTTCTAAGCCTTCGACTGTTGCCGTTATGCCTTCCGCGTTTTGACTAGCGGCCATTTCGGATTCCATTCACGGCGAGGATTTCAATCGTCTGATGCTGCGCTCCGACATCGATGATTTGCACGATGTCATACGGTTCATCATCCCACAGCACTCGCATTTCGCGCGTCAGCCCGGCCCGGTAGCGAATTCGGAATCGCACATCGGCCGCATACTGCGTCGATTGTGCGGCGAAGAATTCGCGCCCTTTGAGCGGCCAAGCTTCCGCCCACAGGCAATGATCGGCAGCATCCGTTACCGCATCCGTCCATGTAACAACCTCTTCGCCAATGGCGTTTTTGGTCACTGACTTGGACTGCAACTTGATTCGCTCGCGCGCGCGGCCGGCAGGGAACTGGTCTCGAATCACGCGTACACCGTCTCGGCGTCAAGCAAGCGGTCGAGATACGGCAGCGTCTTGACGTTGTTCGCGTCGATCGCCCCAGGGTTGTCGAGCGCCTGGCATACGTGCGCCAAGATCCACAGCTTGATGTTGCTTGGAACATCGCTTGCAGCGGCGCCGTATCCTGCTGTAAATCGCACACGCACGGCATTGGGGAAATCCTGCGTCGCCGGCCAGGACTGCCCATACTTGAGCAACACGCGGCTTGGCGTGCTGTCGGCGTCAAGTTGATAGACAGACCCCGCAAGCGTCTGCTCTGCGCCTGTGTCGTCAAGGTATTTGATCGATGTCACCGCTTGCGCATCGGGGATTGTCAGGTCAATCGAATCTCCGTCAAACGCGTCCGCCACCAATTCAACAGTCTGCGTAATCAGCCGCCTGCGTAACTTGTGCTCCGCCTCTTGACGAAACGCCGGTATGAGCATGGCAATCTGAGCGTCAAGCGCCGTGTCGTCAATGCGCGCGGCAGCCTTGATGTCTGATGCGGCGACTGGCTCAGTCGCTGGCTGCGTGATGGTGATTAGAGGCATTGCGATTACTGCAGCAGTTCGACAGCGCGCGCCGGGGTTAGCAAACCGTCATTGACAAGCTGCTCAAAGAATGGCGTTGCTTCGGTCACATCAAACTCAACATCTGACGACACCGGAATAACCGCCACAGCAAGCCCTGACGCAGATTCGGAGTTGGCCAGTGCGGCCGCGAAAATATTGGCGCGTTCGGTCGGCGTGAGTTGCGCCGTGATGGTGCGCGAGTTTTTGTAGACCGGAGGCGGATAGTTGCGATCGCTGCCGGTGCGCGCCTCCCATGATGGCTCGTTGTAAAACCATCTGACATTGCACGACGGATCGCCACCGTCTGCGATGACTGCGGCGCGCGCTTCTGCTTCGGTCCAATATCGGGTGATTGGCATTGCGTTCCTTTAAACAGTGGTGGGATCGAGCGCTGCAGCCGCCAGAAAGATGGCATTCCACGCGGCTGGCGTCGGGACGGGAACGAGGTTTTTCCGCAGGACTGAGGAAAACGGGTTATCCCGGTCAATGACCTGCGAGTGCTTCCAGAATCGCTGCCGCTTGGCGGTCAGCAGCGCTACGGACGCCTCAAGCTGCGATTCTGTGATTCCTGCATCGGCGCAGGCCTGGACCAGTTGCCATTTGCTGACGGTCGGGCGAGGGTCAAAAACAGGGGCGTCGACGCCGGTATAGACGTAGATCAGTCGCTCCGCCGGTATCACATGCACATGCGCGGCTTCTCCGGCGAGCACGGCGGCAGCGCGGGCGGCTTCGGCAGCAGCTTCGCGGGTTGGTCCGGTGAATGTCAGTTTGGCCATGGTTCAAGCTCCATAGGTGCAAGTAGCATCAAAGTTAGCTAGAACAGCACAACCTTGATTGCTGCTTAACTGCAGGCTGTAAGAAATTGTTTGGTCAACTGATGTGTCGATTGTCAAGAACTCAGAGGTAAACGCCGATCCATCTGCGGTATTTACACCAACAGTAGCTCTAGTTCCACCACGAGGGCCGACTTGTAAATTTTCCACCCCTTGGTTTTTGACAGAAAACAAAAACTCATTGTTTGGGAGTGTTGTAGGAACCATCACCATAACCGCAGTAGAGCCGACATACATGCGGAAAAATTTGTTACCAGTCACATTTCCGTAAGTTCGAACGTGAGATTTCAGCGACCCGTTAGGCCCCATACTGCCGCCAAGTAAATAAAATCCAGTCGGACCGGTAATCTCCGATGTAGTGGTTGTAATCCAGCCGGTTAGATTCGTCGCAAAAGCAGTTGGCGAAGTGACCCTCGTCGGATTGCCAGACACGTAGGTGTCCTGATACAAAACGCCAGCGGTGTCAGACGAAAATACCGCCCACCGCCAGCCGGCAGAAAGCCCGGATCCGCCAAAGTTGGTTGGCATGTATATCCAGCAGCCATTTAGCGCGTTCCAGAGGTTAGCCAGAATCGCCGCAGAAAGGGTGAACGCGCCCGCGCTCCCGGTGAATTGCAGGCCAACAGCGGCGCCATCGCCGGCAGGAATGACGAACGGGACACCAGAAACGGCAACCTGACGAGGAACTCCGCCGATTTCACGATGCGCCTGTTTGTGCACATCGTTAGATCCAAAGTCCGTTCCGTCGACAAACTTTCCGGACGAAATCAGCAGCGCGGCATCTGCTTCCGGAACAAATGCAGAGTCATTTTTTCTCCATGACGTCTGCTTTCCGGTGATTCCGACTTCGCTGAACGGGCCGTCGTCGTAAGTGTATTTGACGCGTCTATCTGCCATTGCTGATCAATCCATGTGATGTGAAAAAGCCGCCCCGAAGGACGGCCCGTTGTTACTCAGGATGCAGAAATTTTAAGCAGCTTGATCGCCTGACTGTTGCGAATCTTTCCGCCGACACGCTTGCGCACGTAAAACTTCACGTATCCCGGCGTGGTGATTTCGTCGCGGGTGATTCTCATCCCGACGCGATCCACGATCAGATATCCCTCGCGGAAATCCCCGAACGCGACCGGGAAAGCATTGGCAGCGACCGCAGGCATGTCTTCCGCCTCGATGACCGGATACCCAAAAAACGTCGACGGCTGGCCAGCGGCAACCGGACCAGCCCACATATAGGCGTTGGTCGTGGCTTCCTTGTACTTGCGCAGCGATGCCAGCACCAACTTGCTCGTAACCCACTGCGCATTGTTGCGGTAGCGCGCGCGCAGGGAATAGATGATATCCAGGAACGTGTCCAGCGTAGTCGGCATGGTGCCAGCATTGCCGCCTGCCACGTATTGCAGGACGCCAAAAGCGCGCGACGAATCGACGGTGGATACCGGAGTGCCGGTCAAGAACCCGGTCGGCTTCTTGGTGCCGTTTCCTGACACGAACGCGGCACCCTCGCCAGCGGCGATGGTTTCGGCGGCCGATTGAATCAGCCAGTCCTCGACGTTGAAGAACAGATCATCAAGCGACTCTTCTGACGCCTGCGGCTTGGCCGATGCCATTCCGAAAGTTGGCGCCACTTCGGCAAGGTCCGGAGTGTTGGTCTGGTTGCGGGTGTCGGTTTCGCCGATCCACTCAAAACCGGCGCCTTTGATGTCGAAAAGCTCCTTGTAGTCGGTTGTTCCGACCGTGCGAACAGTCGAGATCTGGCGAATCGGAGAAATATCCACCGACAGCCGCGCGATGGCGCGCTCGATTTGCTCAGGCAGCGCGTAGCCACCAGCAGAGCCGGTCGAAGTGACGACGGACGTCGACTTGGCTTCCATTTCCTTGCGAGCGGCATGGACGGCGTTCTTGCGCTCGCTGTCCGACGGCGAGCGAATCCAGTTGAGAACGGCCTGCTTGTATTCCTCAGCCTCGCGGGTTTCGCCGGCCTTCTGCTCGCCGTAAGCACCTGGCCGCGCCAGCTTGGTTTCCACGCGCTCGATGCGGGCCTTGGCGTCGGTCAGTGCGTCAATGTGCTGGTCCATCTTCGCCAGCTTGGCGTCGAGCGATTCCGTCGATGCGCCCTTCTTGATGGCGTCAAGCCGAGCGTCGTTGGTCTTCTTGTACTCGTCAAACGCGACGCCGATCTTGTTGATTGCTTCGGCAACGGTTTGGATGTTTGCTTCGTCGTTCATTTTCAGTCCTTGGTAATGGATTCGAGCAGCCGGCGTGCGGCCTGCAATGCAACAGCGGTAGATTTCGCAGCATCGCGCCGCTCCTCTCCCATCTTCATGACGCGCGAGACAAACCCCGTCGCGTCGGACCTGCTAAACCCTGCATCACGCAGGATTCGTTCAGCATCTTTTGGTGCGCCGATCTCGTCGGCGCTTTTGATATTCGTAATACGAGCCTTGGTGTTGGCCGGGAAAGTGACCAGCGACACCTCCCACAGATCAATCTCGGTGATCGTGCGGATGTTGGTTTCAGTGTCGTATTCGTAGGCTTTCGTCACAAAACCAACCGACAGCCCGCTGATGGCGCCGGCCTTGGTCAGGGCGTATGCGTCTTTGCCGCAGGACGTTTCGAGGCAAATCTTGCCCTTGATGCGCAGCCCCTTGGCATCTTCGGACATCTCTGTCCACACGCCCATCGGGTCGTCGCTGTCGTGCTGCCAGAGCATGGCAGGCATGGTGCCGGCGGCTTTGTGCGCCGAGATCGTGTCAGCAAATGCGCCAGGCGAGATGATGTCGTCCAACGTGTCGATCACGCCGAAAACTGAGGCGTATCCTTCGATGGTGCCATCGTCGCCAACAGCCTTGATTTGCAGAGCACAGGCGCGGGTTTCCCTGCCGTCTGATGCTGCACGGCATTCGATTTGTGTTTTCATGGTGTCACTTTGCTGGAGGTTTTGCTGGTTCTTGCGGGGCCTTGCCTTGCTGCATGTTCATTGGCGTCAAGGGGTCGTCCAACCCTGGCAGCGGGTCTTTGCCCTCTTCGTCGCGGATCTCGTTGCGGGTGTAAATGCCCATTTCGGCCATTGTCCGCGCCCACTGCGAGCGGTCTGCCATCGATCCGGCCAACAGGTAGCGCGTGTCAAAGTCGCAATACAGCGGGCCGGCGCCGTCAAGCAGCATTTCGTCGATTCGGTTTTTCCACGCGCAATGCCACGGCGCTAAGGTGTGCTTGACGTGTGCGGCAAAGAACGCCTCGCTTGATGCGAATGTGGCGCTCTTGTCGCTGTGCCCTACCATTATTGGGAAGACGCCATAGGCGCGGCAAATTTCCTCGATCTGCAAGCGCCGCGTCTCAACGTGCTGCGCATCAACGCCGCTCATTGCCGTGCTCAACCACTTTGCATTGCGGTCTAGCACCAGCGGCGTGCCTGCGTTGTCCGGGCCGGACTTGCGCTTGAGAAACGACGATAACCGCTCGTGCTGCTCTTGACTGAGCGTGCCTTCAACGCTGTAAGTACCGGACGGCCGCAGCCCATTCGCGTGCATTGCCGCTTGGCTTTTTTCCGTAGCCATCGCCAGACCAACGGCGGCTTTAGCAAGGACTACAGCATTCATGCTGCCGATCCAATCCCACTGGACCCCATTGAGAAGGAAAACGTCATCGCTTGAGAACTCGCCGATCTGGCCGAACTCATCCCAACAGCGATAGCGCAACTCGTACCGGCTCACCTTGCGCACATCCCACCGCCCAGGAATGACCGGGATTAACTCGCGGACGCGCCGATTGTCGCCACGCACCTTGATGGATAGCCCGGTTCCGGCCAAGGCCGCGTGCATGGTCATCTGCCGGCGCCACTCGAACGAGGTTTGCCATTCGTTCGGGCGCGCGGAGAGCAGGCGCCATTCAGGGATATTGTCGGCACGCTCGCGCCGGCCTTCTTTCGTCGCACGGAAGACGCCAAGATTCGGAGTTGCGCAGCCGTCAGCAATGACCTTGACGCACGCGAGCACAGTAGCCACTTGCAGCGCCGTCTTTTCCGTGACAGTTACGCCGGCAATAGTTCCGCCATTGCTGCCGTCTATCAGGTCGGCAACCTGCTCATAAGTGAGCTGAGCCGCCTTTTGCGCCCAGGGCCAGCGGAATCTCATGCGGCTTCTGCTTCCCAAAACGACCGATCTTCGCTCTGCTGCGCCGGCGTTATTCCGACAGCCATTGCGAGGGCAACCATTCCGTCAATTCTTCCGGTCGCTTTTGTTTTCACGAATTTTCGATTCCCAGCATGGTCCTGAATAACCGTCGCGTTTGCTGCGCACATCGTCAAGACCGGGTGATTGCCGTGCCGCAGCTTTCGCGACAACAAAAGCGATTCAAGCTCTCGCAATGCCGGCGACATGGACACAAAGCCTTGGCCAAAATCAATGAACTTTGCCAAATCATCCGGGGTGAATCCGGCGCGCTCAAGCCACGGCTTTAAGTGGCGCATGTTGTATCGGTCAAAAGCCAGCGCCACGACGTTGTGACGATCAAATACGCCGCGCAGCAGGTCGGCAATGTGCTCGTAGCGGATGGCAGCGCCAGGCGTTGTTGCCAGAAATCCTTGGTCGTGCCACAAGTCATAAGGCACGCGATCTGCGCGCGACTTTTCAGCCAGCCCGTTTTCCGGAAGCCAAAACGTCGGCTGCACGCCCCATTGGTCGCCCTGTTTGGATAGCAGGACAAGCGCCGTCAAGTCAGAGACGCTGGACAGGTCAAGCCCTCCAAACACGTCGGCGCCGTCCTCAAATTCTTCCGGTTGCTCGCCGTTCTCTTGCCACACCGATCGGGTGACAAACGGGCTGCGCGCCTCTACGCGCTGATTCAGAATCAGGTTGCGAAAGCTCGCTTCTGCGGTCGGCATGCGCTTCGCGTCAGCCGCTTGACGGAAAACTTCATCGCGGTTCATGAAGTCGTCAAAGTGCGGATTCGCAGCCCTGATTGCCTCCTCGCTGAACGGGTCAAGCTCAAGCGGCGCGGTGCAAATCTCCACTTTGATGCGCGGGTCGGCGCCTGTCTTTCCGTCGTCAATCAGCAAGCTCAAAAGGTCGGAATCGGTCGGCGCCTGCGTGCTGATGATTATCGACAACGGAGAATCTTGCGCCGCGCTTGCAGTTTCTAGCGCCTCGTAAAGCTCTGATCGCGGCCCCTTGACCTGCCCTAGCTCGTCATGCGCAACGAAAACAGGAGACAGTCCGTAAGCGGTCGATGCGTCCGCGCTTAGTGCCCGGTAAAGCGTTCCAAGGTCCTTGCAGTAAAGTTGCTTTGCTGTGTCGCGGATGCCGACGTACTGCAACAACTCAGGAGACATACGAATCATTTTTGCAGCCAGAGCGAACAGGATAGACGCCTGATCGCGAGACTGAGCCGCGCTGTAAAGCTGGCTATTCGGCTTCGCTTCTGGTCCGCACAGGTGCAGCAGCAGAAGGAACGCGGTAAAAGCTGTCTTGGCATTCTTGCGCGCCATCGACAAAATAAACGTGCGCGTAGGCGAGTCGTAAATCCTATTCAGCCATCGCCGCTGATGCCTCGTCAGCTTGACAGGCTGGCCAACAAACTTGCCTTCTGGTATCCGGCAATTTTGCTCAATCCACCTGGCGTTGCGCTCTCCTCTAGTCATGCTTCGGCGGTATCGTCAATCGGCATTTCCCACGGCTTGCGGGCGGTCGCGTTGTTGTTGATCGCGCGGGCAATGGTCTGCTGATCGACTGACTGGCGCGTGATCCGCAGTCTGGTAGCAATCTGGCCGGCGGCTTTGTCCTCTCGGTCAGCCATCCGCAGAAGAGTGTCGTAGCGTTTCAGCCCGTCGTCGTCAGCAAGCCATGCTCGGTCAAAGTTCAGCAGATCGTCTGCAATCAGCCTGCTTTGAGTAACGTGCCGGCAGTACATCTCAAGCAGCGGCCCGTGCGTGACCGTGAATGCGCTAGCTGGCTGGTCATTTACCACCTCTGCCCATACGGCCCGGTCCGCATCGCCAAGAGTTGCTGGAGGCTGCAGTCGTTTTTCGGAAGTGACGGCCGCGACGAATCCAGATGCGGTCAATCCGGTAGCGGATTTTCTGCCTCTTTGCGCCATGACTTATTCCGATGCGTTATGGTTAGATTTATAGAAGCAAATCTTGGCGAACGGTTTACGGATCCAACCATCC
>WBZT01002180.1_pt1 | contig 13804 bp, 9 predicted proteins | sample 5204241 | NCBI WGS metagenome assembly WBZT01 (sample SAMN12344358, study PRJNA552823) | activated sludge metagenome | biome: Activated sludge suspended growth; feature: Nitrification reactor; material: Wastewater; isolation source: activated sludge from nitrification reactor of wastewater treatment... | reverse complement strand
GTTCCGACCGCATGCCGGGTGGCGCTTGATGTTGACCCCGGGCCCGAGGATGACCGACACGCCCTGGGCCCATGCCTCCCGAGCAAGCTCGCGTCCGATGTCGGCGACCAACGCTCGGTCCCAACTCGCGCCCGTGGCGGACGCCGTCGGGTAACAGGTGGCCGGAAGGCTCGTCATGGCGTCGAGTAGTCCGCCGCCGGGAACCTTGCGCAACCCGTGCGGACCGTCGGTGACCATGATTGCGTCGAGGCCGATCTCGGGGACCGCAACGAGGTGCCAGTCGTCATGGCCCGACAGCATCTCGATGCGCCGCGTCCGGCTCAGGCCGCGGGCGAGATCGAGGTCGGAAGGCGTGTCGTGGTGCTCGCTCATTGCCGGAGAACACTACGGGCGTCGAGGCGGGCGGACATCGGGGCCCGCCGATGCCGACGGTGATGGTCAAGCCGATGGCGGTGTGGGAGATGGTCAGGGAAGAAGCGTCGTGCGAGCGTCCTTCATGAGCAGGACGAGGTGGAGCGGGTCGGTGGGGCTCGTTTCGAGCTCGGGTACGAGGCGGAGATAGAACGCGCGGGCGTCGTCGTTCTCGGCGTGGATGATGAGACCGCCGCAGCCAATGTCCCCGCTGAGGGCGAGGAGGCGTGTGATCGCGTCGACGAGGAGTCCGGCTCCGAGGCCGTTGCCCTCGTGTTGGGTGTCGACGCCGAGTCGGGCGAGCAGCGCTACGGGTTGGGGATAGCGTCCGGCGCCCTTGAGGAGCCTTGTCGGTGCCGCTTGGACATCGAGTTGGGCCATGCACCACGCGTAGAACGCAACGACGCGCACCTCATCCTGGGCTGTCACGACGAACACTCTGGTGGTGCCCGTGGATGCCGATTGTCGAGCGTGGTGGCGCAGCCAGGTGGTCTGTTCGGATGATCGGCAAACGAAGGTACCGACGGCGTCGTTGGGGTCGAGGCGGCGCGGCGGACAGTAGGCAGCGGTCACGCTGTGAACGGAGATGGCCGCTTCATGAGCGCTCGAAGCCCCGCGAGGGTCTGCGCCGGTCGACCGTTGATGCGATCCCATTCGGACGCGGCTTCGGGAGACAGGACGAATCGGTCGCGATCGGCGAGAACCTCGCGGGCGGCGTCAGTGATATGGGTGACGATGAACGTTGTGAGGTCCGTGCCGCTCGCGATCGCAGCCCGGTCGATGAGATCGCGTTCTTCGGCAGTGGTGCGGATCTCCAGTCGCTTGGACCGTGTCCGGGTGGGCGTGCTCATTGCGTGACATCTCCGATCCCGGCGTACGGCCATCGTACGGCCATCGTACGGGTGGAGCGACCACGAACCGCCCAATCGGGTTCGTCGCCCTTGGTACCTCAGGGGATTCCAGTGGCGGACTGGATCGCACGCCTTTCGAACCCTGAAGTGAGAACGACGGGGCAGGTTCCAGTGGTCGTGGCCGGTGCGCCTCAGCCCCGGCGGTGATGCGACACTGAACCCGCTCGCGCCCGGTCCCGCTGCGGCGTTCGAGCCGCCGCAACGTCAGGTGCTGCGCCGCGCCGAAATGTGCGTTGCTCTCATCGGTACCGTGTTGGACCGGCCCCTCACCCAGGTGGAGGACGCCGTGGTGTTCGCCGCTGTCGAGCAGTTGGTGGCGGCGCGAGGCGAACCGACGCTGATGGATGTCGCGCGGCTTGTCGGGTCGCCGACCGACGAGATGACAGCGAACAACACGATGACGGCCAACACGTTCCGGTTCACCCCCGGGGCTGGCGGCCAGAACGGCACGGTGTACCTCGCGTCGACGAACGCCCCGACAAACACCACTACTGTTGGTTCGCTCAGCACCGCAAGGCGTTCCGTATCACGGGCGGTGGTTCCGGTACGAAGATCAGCGGGATCACGTCACCGCCCACGAGCAGGCTCGCCTGAGGCCAGTGCTCAACGTGCTAATTCAACAGGCCATCGGCACGGCCTACGACACCGACACGGCCAAGGGCGGCAAGCTCGACCACCCGTGCCTGGTGATGCTCGATGAAGCGGGCAACATCGCACGCCTTCGAGAACTCCCGGGCTATGGCGCGACCGTCCGCAGCCATGACATCAGTCTCGTCACCATCTGGCAGGACCTCGCCCAGATCAAGAGCATCTACGGCGACCGAGCACCGACCGTGCTCAACAACCACCGGGCCAGGATGTTCGGCACCGGCATTGCAGATGACGCCACCCTCGACTACCTCAGCCGCCTCATCGGCGGGGAGCGACGTCGAACCGAACACAACCAATCCGGCGACCTCCACTCCGGCCGCCGCAGTGTCAGCGAGACGACCCAGTAGCGGCGCACCGCCGCCGCCGACACGATCCGGCGGGTCCAACCGAATCACGCTCTGCTGGTCTATGGGCGAGACCTACCGGCGCAGGTGAAGCTGCGGCCGTGGTTCGACACTTGAACACGTTGTCACAACCCTTGAGTCGGTTGGCCAATGCCGTTCCAGGTCGCCGTGCGGATACTCCAGAGCAGTGACTTGCCGCGGCTCGATGGACGCAGAAGACGGGCGAGAGGACAACAGCACAGGGCGACTCACCAGTCTGGGTCCTCGGAGACGGCTTCCGCTGCTGCTGCTTCGACGACCCATTCGGCCCGAGCCAGGAGTTCATCGAAGGTGATGACGTCTGGCTCATACTGTCCCCGGCGGTAAAGCTCGAACGACCTGATCTTGTCGGGGTGATCGCCCCCGACGCCGCTCTGGAGTTCGCCCAACTCCCCCACGACCAGTGCAGATCGAGGCCGAACGAGGTAGGTCACGTCACCTGGTATCTCAGCTCCATCACCATCGCGACTGGCCAGTCGCAAGCCAATCTCCTCGACGGCCCTGTGCACGGTCCCTTGAACCTGGGCGACCCCACCTGCGAGTTCCGCCGACGGCGGCCAGCAGCCGGAGCGGTACTCCGGGCCTAGCAGTTCCGTTCGGTGTGTCTTGATCTCAACGAACATCATTGATCGCACCCGACCAGCGGTTCGCATCAGCGCATCGGCTCGCTTGCCCGGCCCGGTCACGTCAAAGCCGTCCACGACTTGTTCAAGCTTCTCGTCCGACCAAGACGTCAGTAGCTGTGATGAAAGGGTCGCGCCGAGCATCCACGGATTCGCTTCGAAGAGCAGCTGCCAGACCCGTTCAGCAGAACCCTTCCCCTCACGGACGACCAGCAAGTCGAAGTACGCGTCGTCCTCAATCATGCGTTTGAACTTCGCAACGGCTTCGCGTCTCGATGCGACAGCCACAACGTCCCGCGCGGCCTTGTCATCCGTGATCAGTTGACGAAAGCGGCGTGAATCTCGCCGATAGAGGGATTCCATTGCCGCTGGATCCGCGAACAGATCGCGAACGAGGCTGTCGTCCACGCGTACTGCTGTCTCGCCCTCGACGGGAATATTGTCGAGCGCCTTGAGGAATTCGATCAGCTTCCCGACCTCAGGTTGCCGAAGATTGAGCAGATGCTTCACTGCTCCGTTGGTGCGTGGTGCAGGCACGCGTTGGATCCATATCTCCTTGACGTTGCCTGCCTCCCTTGCAACCAGCAGCTTGAACTGGTAGCGCCCCTGAGGCGTGGAACTGACGAGCCACTCTTCGCCGTCACGCTCGACGATCGTCTCAGTCTCGGGATCGAACACCTTGCACACGAATCTTGCTGGGCTCCCGTCGTCCTCGCTCATTGGCCGCTTGAGCGGGAATGATGTGGAAGCGTACGTGCGGTCCGCCATCCGCCCTTGGGCGTACGTGGTCTCGTCAGCGTCGTCTCCGAAGGAGTCATTCAGATTAATCATGGTCGCCGCCGAATCGCTCTCCGAGGAAGGACTCGATCTCGTCTACTGGCACTGCGCGGGTCGAGTTCGGGAGACGCTCGTAAAGGACCGGGTCGCCCTTGCCCGACGCCGACCATGTCGGTGAGGAAAGGGCCGGAATGTCGATGCGACAGATCTCTTTGTCCTCGATGAGGTGGATACGCACACGCAGGCGGCGGAGGATGCCTCGGCCTAGGTGGTTGATGATGATGTCGGTCAGCCAGTTGAGCCACTTGTCGATGTCCTGGCGATGGGTGAACGTCTCGTAGTCGGGCTTCAGCCCGACAGCCCCACCCTTGTCGTTCACCCCAATCAGCAGCGTGCCACCCTTCGCGTTGGCGAATCCGGCGATGGTCTTGGTGATCACCGCGGGTGCCTTCTTCGTGACCTGGCCATCGGTGTCCCAGCGTGCGCTGGTCTTGAACTCGACGACTTCGCTCTCCTCGCCGGCCATCAGCCGTTCGAGCGGCAGCGCCCAGGTCTCGCGAGTGCCGTAGAGCTCCTCAATCATCCGGGCGAACCGCTCGGCGTCGGCCTGGTCGACGTCGGCGTCGGTGACGTCCTCCTCGGTCGTGGGCAGAGCTACGACCGGCGCTGGCGCAACTACGACCGCGCCGTCGTAGACGCTCTCCCCGTCGTTACCGAAGCTGGCGTAGATGTGTTCGTAGATCACCTGGCGCTTCACGTCGAAGATCTCTCGCCCGTACGCCTCGGGCAATTCGTCATCGAGCACCCGGCGGATCGTCACCCGCAGCGTCGCCTTGCTCTCTTCCTTCTTCTTCCAGTCGAGGACGAGCGTCTCTTCGATGTGGACCAACAGCCGCTGAGCCGCTTCCCGGACCTTCCGCAACTCACCGTCGGTCAACTCCGGTGCCGGTTTGGTCAGCAGGTCGAAGATGGCTAGCTCGGCTTCGGTCAGCTCTTCCTCGACCACCCGGCGCTGGTGCTCGGCGAGCGAGCCATGCAGTTGCGCTAGGCGCCGCAGGTATTCCTCGGCGTTGAGGGTGCCGGCGTTGTAGTCGGCGATCAGCTGCCGCAGTCGCTCGGCCAGGTGGACGACTGTCGGGTTCTTTCGGACCGCGTCGTCGATCTGCTTCTCGAGCTCTCGCTCGACGGCCTTGGCGGCGGTGCGCTTGCTGGCGGCGAAGGTGATGGCGAGCTGTTCCCAGTCGATCTGGTTCAGGTCGAGGAGCGCTTGCTCCTCGCCCGCCGCTCGGATGATGTACTCGCGTGTGCCGAAGGATCGGTCGAGCAGCTCGGAAACCCCGTCCATGACGTCGGAGATGTCGGCCTGCTCCCCCAGCGACGCCATCTTGTTGGCGATGTTACGGATGATCGACACTCGCTTGGTTGCCCGGATGGCTGCGGGGTCGGGCATCAGCGACTTGTACGCCTTGCGGACCCGGTTGGCGAGCTGCACCCAGCCCTTTCGGGTCGCTTCGTCGATCAGCAGCGCCTCGACGGTGGAGTCGAGCAGGTTGACGAACTCGAACCCGGTCGCCGCTTCCAGGTCGGCCAGCTCGATGTCGTTCGCCTCCAGGTAGTCCTTGGCCTCGGCCAGCACAGCATCCAGCGCAGCGCGGAGGTCGTCGGTTGGTCGGATCGGGGTGCCGATCTCGCCGCTCCGGTCGACGCCGTAGATCGCAAGGGCCTTCTCGAGGTTCCGGAACACGCCGATGTAGTCGACGATCAGGCCGTTGTCCTTGTCGGGGAACACACGGTTGGCGCGTGCGATCGTCTGCATCAGCGTGTGGCCGCGCATGGGCTTGTCGAGATAGATCGTCGACGTCGACGGGGCGTCGAACCCGGTGAGCCACATCGCGCACACGAACACGAGGCGGAACGGATCGTCGGAGTCCCTGAACCGGGTGTCGAGGTCCTCGTCGTTCATCTTCCGCCGGTGCGGTGTGATGTCGAGGCCGAGTTCGGCCATGTCGGCGACTTCGTTCTGGGCCTGCGACACCACGACCGACATGTCGGTCTCGCGCATCCACCGCAGCTGGCAATCCTTCGGTGCGCGCTCCAGAAGTGGCAGCGTCTCGATCTCAGCTTCGAGCCGGGCAATGGTACGAGCCCACTCGGCCGACACCAGGTCGTACATGCGCACGGCGGTGGCCTTGTCGATGGCCACATACATGCCTTTGCCGAGGAACCCCCGGTTGGCGAAGTGCTCGACCAGGTCGATGGCGATCTCTTCGAGCCGCTTGGGTCGGGTGATCAGCTGGTACTGCTGGGAGAACTTGCGGGCGACCGCCTTCTCTTGGTTTTCGTCGAGCGCGGCTTGGTCGAGCAGGTCTTCGAGTTCGGTGTCGAAGGTCTCGTTCGTGAGCTGGAGCTCGGGGATTCGGTTCTCGTAGTACAGCGGGACGGTGGCGCCGTCACGGATCGAGTCGGCGAAGTTGTAGGTCGACACATAGTCGCCGAACACCCGCTTGGTTTCTTGCTCCTCGCCCTCGATCAGCGGAGTTCCGGTGAAGCCGAGGAACGAGGCGTTCGGCAGCGCCGCCCGCATGTTGGCGGCGAGCGTGTCGTACTGCGACCGGTGAGCTTCGTCTGTGATGACGATGATGTCGTCCCGATCCGACAGCACCGGCATGTCTGCGCCCTTCTCGGGTGGGATGAACTTGTGAATGAGGGTGAAGACGTAGCGATGGTCCTGACCCAGCAGCTCACGCAGGTGCGCCGACGTCTCGGCGTGGACCTCGACGCCAGAGGTGACTACTCCCGAGTCGGCGAACTCCTCGTACAGCTGCTCGTCGAGCTCTTTGCGGTCGGTCACGAACACGAAGGTCCAGTTGCCCGGTCGCTTGCGCAGCACCTTCTGGGTGAACCACAGCATCGACAGCGACTTGCCCGATCCTTGGGTGTGCCAGAACACCCCGAGCCGGCCCTTGCGTTCCTTGACCTGGTAGGTGGCTTCGAGGGCGTTGTTTACGCCGAGGTACTGGTGGTTCTTGGCGAGCTTCTTGACGAGGCTGCCAGTGCGCTTACCCTCGGCGTCGATCGTGCCGCCGGTCTCGGTGTAGGCAATGAAGTTCTCGACGATGTCGAGCATCCGGTGCGGCTCACACGTCGCCCGTAGCATTGTCTCCAACGACACCACACCCGGCTCGGCCTCGTGGTCGATCTTCTTCCACTCGGCGAAGAACTCCCACGGCGCGTAGGTGGAGCCCATCCGGCTCTCGGACCCGTTCGAGAGGATGGCGAACGCGTTGAACCAGAACAGCTGCGGGATCTCGGACCGGTACGCCCGCAGGTTCCCTTGGTATGCCTCATACACTGGGCGCTCAGGCGCCTTCAGCTCGAGGAAGCCGAGCGGGATGCCGTTGACGAACAGCACGATGTCGGTGCGTCGCGTGTGCAGGTCGCCGGTGACCCAGAGCTGGGATACCGCCAGAAACTCGTTCTGATCCGCGACGTTCCACGCGACGAACCGAACCCGGCGCGGCTCCTTGTTGCCCTTGTCGTCATCAGCCTGCACCACGACGCCGTCGCGCAGCAGCTCCCACACCGCCTTGTTTGCCCGAACTGGATCGAGCGACGACCGATCCTCCACGAACGCCGTCACGGCTGCGTCCACCGCTCCCGAGTCGAGCCCGAGGTTCAGTCGCTGGACCGCATCACGTAACCGGGCCTCAAGGACGACGTCGACCTTGCTCGACCGCCCCAGCTCCGCCGGCTCATCGAACCCGGAAAGCACCTCCCAGCCCAGCGACGCAAGGAGTTCCAGAGCCGGCCGCTCCACCGCCGCATCCTCCGACCCCGGGCCCGCAGTCACGCCAACACACCATCCAGATCAAGTTCCGACACATCCAGCTCACCTGACACCAGGCGTGGCAGTAGGAGGCCCCGTGCCTCACGGAGCACTCGGTTCTGCTCGATCAGGTTGCGGCGAAGCTGAACGTTGGGAGTGACGCGTTCCTCGTACTGCTGCGCTTGAATCGCGCTCGGGACAACGACCCGAAGGTCATACGCTTGATCGCGAGATAGGCCGGGGACCGCTGCATGAGAGTCGATGAACGTGAGGGTACCAAGCAGCTGGTAAACGAAGTGGAGGGGCAGATCGGTCTCGACGTAGTAAGTCGTATCAATTGGAAAGAAGTCAGCGTCGCTCCAGAAGAGCGCCCCTACGTTGCCCTTCCTCCCGACGACAATGCCTGGTCCCTCGGTAAGAAACGTGTCGTGGTGGCCAACGACGCCACCCGACCCGTACACCTCAACTGGCCCCCCGTTGCGATCGTCTGCCTTCAGTGCCTTCCCGTAGGAGAGCATGACCACGTCGCGCAACTGCACGACCTCCCACCCATCCGGGATGGGGCCGAGTTCGGAGTCGACCACCTCGACGTCCTCGTGCCCGGGGAACCTGAAGTGCACGAACCACTCCCGATACAACAACCGAGCCATCTCCTCCAAGATCTCAATCCGTCGCCGGTTGTTCTCAAGGAGATCGTCGAACGATCCCAGAGCGTTGGCGACCCGCCGTTGGTGATCCAGAGGCGGAAGCTCCAACGCCACTCGGACCAGCTCGGCCTGGCGAATGCCCGCGACGGTCGTGCCCGAGGATCGCTGGAGGAGTTGGCTACGGAGCGAGCTGTGCTGCAGGAGGTAGAAGAGATACCGCGAGTCGAGAACCTCGGGCTTTGGGCGTAGTCCAAACAGCCGCTGGCCAAGACAGGCTTCGACACTTTCTGAAAGGTATGCGACCTCCCCGAGCGGCGCCTCCGAAGTGAGTAGCACGTCGCCTGCCTGCAACTTCTCAGGCATCCAGCGGTCGTAGACATCTCGCGGGACGAACCTCTGAGGCTCAGCTTGAAGACGCCCGCCCTTCACGTGGAGCGCGGACAGCACGCGGACCCCATCGTCCACCCAGTCAGTTCCCAACTTCTTCGGGGTCTTGCCACGATGATCAATCAGGGCGGCTAACGCCTCCCCCAGTGGCCCGGACCACCCGGTCATCCGACTCAACCGAGCACCTCGGCGGCGATCCGTCGAACCTTCGCAGTGAGCCCATCAGCGTCAGCCGACAGAACTGTGAACTCCTCAGCTAGTGACTCGAATCGATCCGCGAACTCTCCATGATGCTCGTGGTCGGCGATGTGGTCCACGTATCGTCCAGGGTTCAGGCTCCAGGAATGGGCGCGGATCTCCTCGACGGTCGCCACCCCACACAGCCCAGGGACATCGGCATACAGACCATCACGAAAGCGATCTTCCACCAATTCGCGGCTCCCCGCTTCGAACTCTGCTTCCTCGCCTCGCCAGAGCCGGACAATGTTGGCGATGAACTCGATCTGTTGCGGGGTCCAGTCGCGATGGGCACGGTCAATCGTGTTGTAGATCTGACGAGCGTCGACGAACAGCACTTCGCCGGAGCGTGGGCCGGTGCGCTTGCCGCGATCCAAGAACCACAGGGTCACCGGCAGCGTGACCGTGAAGAACATGTTGGTGCCGACCGCGACGATCACGTCGACGACTCGGTCCTCGACGAGCTTGCGTCGGATTTCCATCTCAGAGCCACGGGCGTCGGAGGCCGAGTTGGCCATGACGAAGCCAGCGCGGCCGTGGTCGTTGAGCGCCGAGTAAAAGGTCTGGATCCAAAGGTAGTTGGCGTTGTCGGTGCTGGGTAAGCCGAGGCGGAAACGGGGGTCATCGGCGAGTTTGGTCTTGTCGACCTTGTTCACATTGAAAGGCGGGTTGGCCATGACGAAGTCGAAATTGCCGACGCTATTGTGGCGATCCTCGTAGTAGGTGTTTCCTTCGAGAATGTCGCCGCCGAGACCATGGACGGCGAGGTTCATTTTGGCCAGCGGGACCGTGCGACGTGAAGCTTCCTGCCCGTATATCGAGAGCTCGCTGCCTGGGTTGCGCTTGTGGCGAGCGACGAAGTCGGCCGACTGAACGAACATGCCGCCCGACCCGCACGCGGGGTCATAGATCTTGCCGTGGAACGGTTCGAGGATCTCGACGATGAGCTTGACGATCGAGGTTGGGGTGAAGAACTCGCCGCCGCCCTGACCTTCAGCCATGGCGAATTGGCCGAGGAAGTACTCGTAGACGAGGCCGAAGCCGTCGCCTTCGATGTGGTCGGCCAGCGAATTTAGCGTCCGCAGGAGCTCGACGAGAACGTTGCTAGGGAGAGTGCCGTACACCTTGGGCAGCACGCCCTTGAGGTCAGGGTTGTGGTCTTCGATTGCCAACATGGCGTTGTTGAGGACTCGACCCAAGTCCGCCGATTCGGGCTGTCTCAGCAGATGGTCGTATCTGGCTTCGTCTGGAAGATAGAGAACCCCTCGGGCCTTGAAGTCGTCTGGCCCGACCGGGTTGCGGGCGCTCCCGATGCCGAGCTCAGCCCGGGCCGCAGCGAAGCGTTCCTCGGCGAAGCGCAGGAAGATGAGCCCGAGCACAGGTCCGGAGTACTCCGACGCCTGCAAGCCCGAGTTCGCCCGCAACTCGTCGGCCGCGCCCCAGAGCTTCTTCTGGACTTGGGTGAGGTCGGTTGCCATCTAAGCGTGGTCCTCCCGGCGCTCGTGCCAGCGCTCAATGTCTTCTCGTACCCAGGCACGGCACTTGCCCTCGGCAAACTCGATCGCCGGAACGGGGAAGTCGTCGTAGCGGCGCATTTACGTGGTGACGCTGTTCTTGTGGGCGAGCCCCAGTAGCGCAGCGACTTCCCCAACGTCGATCAGATCGTCAAGATCCACCAGTCGGCCCATGATGTCGAGTCTATGCGCGTCGACAGACAACGTCCGGGAAGCTGTGCGATCTCTCACACGAGGCAGACGCAACGGGCGACTGTCCACGAAGCGTGTCGTTCTCCGGTGCAAAACGTGTCGCGTTTCGCCCTGATCGAACGCCTTCCCTGGCGTGGACCCTTCGACGGAGCGAGCGACCGGTGGGATGGCGAGCGACGTTGTCGCTGCTTGTGAGGCTGCGTGGCGGGCGTTCCAGGTCCAGCACCCGGACCTACCTGATGCGGTGATCGTCCTCGGATCGGGCGTCGATCGGGGCCGGCTGGTCAAGCTCGGGCACTGGTGGGGCGGCCGCTGGGAGGCGGGCAACGAACTTCGAGGTGAGGTGCTGTTGGCCGGCGAGGCGCTGCACCTACCGGTCGAGGACGTGTTCGAGGTGCTGCTGCACGAGGCGGCGCACGGTCTGAACGCCGCCCGAGGCATCAAGGACACGTCCCGGGGTGGGCGCTACCACAACGCCCGATTCAAGACAACGGCCGTCGAGGTCGGTCTCGACGTCGACATGATGCCGCCCTACGGCTGGGCCAAGACCACGCTCACCCCTGCTGCGATCGACCGGTACGCCACCGAGATCGACGAGCTGCGCGACGCCGTCCGAATCGCCCGGCGCCTCGACCCCGCCCGAACTTTCGTCACCGGCGCGGGACAGGACGAAGCCGGCACGGGCGAGGCGGGCCAAGCCAAGTCGTCGGCCATGGCCTGTGGGTGCGGGCGACGCATTCGTATGGCGACATCGGTGGCGGCACAAGGCCCGGTGACCTGTGGGCTGTGCGGGGTCGAGTTCAGCTCCGGCGAGTCGGCCCGGTCTGCGGCGTCACCCTCCGATGTGGTCCATCTCCGGCCGGTCGCGGTCGATCCTCCGACGGGTTCGATCTCGGATCAGGCCGAAGCGTTCGCGGTGCTCGGGAATTGGATCGACACACCTGAACGACTTGCCACTGCCGCAAGGGTGATGGCCTGGGCCGGCCGGTCGAGTGCGTCCGGCCTCGAACTTGATGGCGAAGATCTGGGTGAGCTGAACGAGCTAGCCCGTGCGGTACGCAGGGGCCAGGGACTGGTCATCGGGCCCGATCTGGACGTTGGACCGATGGTGTTGGCCGCTGGCGACCTGGTCGTGGTGAGCGCCGGCGCTGGTGCTCGTGATGTGGTGCCCGATGTCGGAGTTCTGGGCCAGGTCGTCACCTGCGATCCGGCACGACAATCCCTCGTGGTCGACTTCCCCATCGCCGGCGAGTATCACCTGACCGCAGCCGAGGCCGGGCGACACCTCTCCTACGGCTACGCCCTCCCCCACGACCTGGCCGACCGACCACACAGTTCGCCTGCGCCGACCGGCGAACCGCCACAGCCCCGAGTCGCTGGCCGACGTGATCGAGATCGGGCTGCCATGACCGGCCCGCTCGACGCTGCGCTTCGACTCGCTCGCCGAGGGTTCGAGGTCCTGCCCTGCCACGCAACGGGGGTCGGCGGATGCTCGTGTCGCCAACCCGATTGCGGTTCACCAGGCAAACACCCCCGTACCCGCCGGGGACTTCACGACGCCACGACCGACCCAGCGGAGATCGGTCAGTGGTGGCGACAGTGGCCGACCGCCAACGTCGGCGTCCGCACCGGCGCCGTCTCGGGACTCGTGGTGATCGATATCGACCCGGAACATGGCGGGCTCGACACGATGCGGTCCCTCGCCGCAGAACACGCATCCTGAAAGGACTGCGGGTGCGTACCGGGTCCGGTGGCTGGCATCTCTACTTCGCTCACCCCGGCGGTCAGATCCGCAACTCTGCGGGGACCGCGCTCGGACCGGGGTTCGATGTGCGGGGTGACGGCGGGTACGTGATCGCACCACCCAGCAGACACGTCTCTGGTGGCACATACCAATGGAACGGCGACGGGGCACTACTCGATCTGCCCGACGACCTTCTCCAACGGATACGGCCGCCTGCGCGTCGGCACGATCCTGTTCCGGGCGAAGGTCGGTCGAACCCGAGATGGAGTGAACCGGTTCGGATCGACCGTGCCTTGTCAGCATGGGCGGCCAAGGCGTTGGACGACGAAGGGAGGCAAGTCCGCACCGCCCCATCGGGCGGCCGGAACCACCGACTGAATCGGGCGGCATTCAGCCTTGGCCAGATCGTCGGTGCGGGCCTCCTCGAGCCGACACCGTCACGAACGAACTCCACCACGCTGCGCTCGGAGCCGGGCTCGGCGCCAGGGAGGCCACCTCCACGATCCGCTCCGGTCTCCAGGCGGGAATGGCCAGGCCGCGCGTCCCAGCGGATCGTCCCGTCGAAGGCAGCTGGTCGCCGCCGGTGGAGGTCTCCGTCGATGTCGACACTGGTTCAGGTTGAATCTGACATAGCCTGTTCGGATGGCTCGACCTGTAGGGCGACCGGCCCGACCCACCACCATTGATCCCAACCTGCTTGCTGCCGCCCACGAAGCTCTCCTGGCGATTGCCAAGGATCTCCACCTTCCTGCGGACCGCTACCCGGACCCGACTACCGGCCGACCGCGCCGCCGAGTGAAGCCTTTGGCATTGGCGAAACTCGCGATCGAGGCCCAGGAAGCGTTGGAGGTTCTCGCAGCCCAGGAGGTTGCTGCTGCACGGGAGCTGGAGGGCTCGACGTGGGAGCAGGTCGGCGAGGTGTTCGGGATCAGTACCCAATCAGCCCATCACCGTTTCGTCCGCAAGTAGCGAGCGTCCTCACGGACGACCGCTGCGACCGCGCCGCTCGCAAGCGCTATCCGAGTTCGACGGCGGACTCAGCGTTGGCGGGCGGCAGTTCGGGTGCAGCCATGTCGCGGGCGACGGCTTCGGAAACGAGCCGAGCGTGTTGGGTTCGTCGATCTCGTTGCAGCAACGGTGCTGGACCTCGATCGGTGCCGGTGCCGCATGTCGGCCGGACGTCGGATCAGCGCTTGGCTGGAAGTGGTGTCGGCGAGCCAGGGGGCTGCGCTGCCGGCGAAGTGGAACGGTGCGCGGTTGGTGACGGTGATAGTGAGCGTGTTGGGGCCGGGTCGGAGGCTGGTGATGGTGTGGAACCACAGGGTTCTGCACCAGTCGGCCGTTGATGCGATCCCATTCGGACGCGGCTTCGGAACCCTTGGTTCGTCAGTGATATCGGTGGCGGAGAGAGGGGGATTCGAACCCCCGGAGGCTTGCACCTCAACGGTTTTCAAGACCGTCGCAATCGTCCGCTCTGCCATCTCTCCCGGGCGTCGCGACG
>WBZT01002177.1_pt1 | contig 13810 bp, 7 predicted proteins | sample 5204241 | NCBI WGS metagenome assembly WBZT01 (sample SAMN12344358, study PRJNA552823) | activated sludge metagenome | biome: Activated sludge suspended growth; feature: Nitrification reactor; material: Wastewater; isolation source: activated sludge from nitrification reactor of wastewater treatment... | reverse complement strand
AACGCAAAATAGATGAGTCTCTGCAATCTTTCCTTGCCAGCATGGTTGGTGTATCCTTAAAGATACTTTTGTTGATCTCGATTGCAGGAATGTTGGGAATCGAAACAACTTCATTTGTTGCTGTAATTGGAGCCTTAGGCTTAGCCGTTGGTCTCGCTTTGCAAGGATCGCTTTCGAATTTTGCTGGAGGTGTTTTAATTCTTGTATTCAAACCATTCAAAGTTGGCGATTTAATTGAGTCCGGATCTTATGTAGGCCATGTGCTTGAAATTCAAATTTTTAATACCATATTATTAACTCTGGATCACAAAACAATCATTCTTGCGAATGGTGCAGTATCCAATAGCACCATTGTAAATCTTAGTCGTCATGGTAATATCCGGGTTGATATTACGGTTCCCATTGCATTAGAAAATGACATTCAAAAAACGCGAACTGTCGCTATGGAAGTGCTTCAGCATTTTGATGGTGTCTTAAAATTCCCGGAAGCCTCCGTCAATGTTAGCAAGATTGCTGATGGAATGATTAGCTTGTCCGTTTTGCCTTATGCAACCGTTGAAAACTATTGGAGTGTTTATTATGGTGTACAGGAGAAACTAAAAGAAGCATTTGAAAAAAACGGAATTGAGGCACCAGTCGTAACTCAAAAGGTTTTCAACTACAATGTATAATCTGATTCTTTTCCCAAAATAACCATAGAGCTATAGGGACAGTAAACTGACCAATTCAATGATTCATACAAACATTTTCCATCTTTAGTAGCCACTAAAAAGTTCGTATAATTTCCCTTTTTGATGGCAAGACTTTCAAGCTCCCGCATGATGCGACTTGCAAGACCTTTACGTCTATGATCAGGGTGCGTAAAAATACGGTCATATACTGCGAGATTTTTCACCAAAACAAGGCGTCCAATGGCCGCAGGTTCATTGTTTCGCGCATTCAATCGCACGACATAGACCGAATTATATGTTTCGAATTCAATGCTATAATCTGGATCATCCAAATCATTTCTAAACCTCATGGGACTTGCTGAAATCATCATATATGCCTGTGGCTGAAAGGACCAGTTATCAGAGATCAGTGGGCGCACTTTATCTAATGAATCGCATACTTTTAGATAGATCCATGGATCATTAATACTGCGCGATAATCGAATTAAATCATCTGAAATTTTAGGAAATACATAACGCGTTTTTTGATGTTCGTAGCCCAGCTCAACCTTGTATCCGGACATATACTTAGTCGGAAGGGGAAGCCCTCTGGAGATGGTCCATGCTGTAATCCAATTTTTAATATTCTGTTCCGAAATGTCCATTTTAGTTCATAGTGAAATCAAGTCTTTTGCGTATTCAAATATAAGCTGAATCGTCCGCAATGAAAACAACAAATATTCTGGTTTTCCCATTCGAGCAAAAGTAAACTTCAAATTTATTTATGCTCCTTTTTAAGAATAATGCTTAAGAAGGAATACATTTGCGCCATGTTTCCTGTCAATGATTATATCTATTTGGACATCCAATTTGCTGAAGATCTATATTCTTCCTACTGCAACACAACACAGGATTCAAGTCATATTTATTTAACTTTTGGATTGTACGCAAAGGATTGCCTTTTTGACTTGGAAGAAAATAATTATTTAATTACTATAAGAATCGACAAATCTTATTTCGAAAAGTATGGAACTGAACTTGAATTAAATATTGAAAGACAAAGTATTTGTTGCAATACACAAGCCAAACTATTGGAAATAATCCATTTAAAACTGTCGGGTATTCACAGGCAAATATTTTTGGAAAGCATCATTTTATTTTTACTGTATCAATCCCAAAGAAGCAGTTTAATATTTCCTCTGGGTTGTGATAACTGCTCTATTCTAGGGAAGCCAATCGATGTAGAAAAAATACAACTTGCCAAAAACTATATCCTTGAAAGACTTTCAGAAAATCTAACCATACCCATCATTGCAGGTATTGTGGGCACCAATCAATGTTATCTGAAAAAGGGATTTAAAGAAGTTTTTAATCAGACAATATTTGAATTCATTCAGGAAAACAGAATGACCAAGGCTAAATATTATTTACAAAACGGCTCCCAAAATATTACCGAAATAGCCAATCAGGTAGGATATTCTTCCTTAAGCAGCTTTAGCCAGGCTTACAAAAATTATTATGGAATTTCTCCTATGGAACAATCCAAAGTAAAAATTACCAATATCTAAAATTCATTTCCCAAATACTAAAATCCAAGGCCGCATTTGTTTAGACCTTTGTTCCAGATTTAATAATTGTCTATATAATTCAACTTATGCGCCTCATTTTTGCCATTTCGATATTAGTTATTGACCTGAATTTTTCAATCGGTCAACAGTTCACTCAAGATTCTTTGAGATCACAAGAACTTCATTCAATTACGATAAGTTCTTTCAGAAATAATTATAAAACAGATAGTAGTTTTTCAGTTGCCCGATTACCCTTAAAAGATATTGAAAATCCTCAGGTATACCTTACTATCTCGAAATCTGTAATTAAAGATCAGGTCATTACGAATCTAAACAATGCTTTGAAAAATGCTACCGGAGTAAGCAGACTTTGGGAGAGTACGGGTCGCGGAGGAGATGGTGCTGAATTTTATAGCATGCGTGGGTTTGCCATGCAACCCAATCTAGTCAATGGATTATCGTCTATCTCCAATGGAACCATTGACCCTGCCAATATTGAAAACATAGAGCTGATAAAAGGTCCATCCGGTACTTTATTTGGAGGAAGCATCATTTCATATGGTGGTTTGATCAATATTGTTACTAAAAAACCATTTGAAAACTTTGGTGGTGAAATTGGATTTATTGCCGGCGGGTATGGTTTAAATAGATACAGCGCAGACATTAATACACCTTTATCCAACCGTGTTTTCGCAAGGATCAATGCAGCCTATCATTACGAAAAAAGCTTTCAGGATGCCGGATATACCAAATCTTTTTATTTCGCCCCGTCTTTTAAGATTTTATCCAACAAAAAATTAAGCTTCTATTTGAATTCTGAATTCAAGAATGCAACAGCTGTTAATGCACCAATGATTTTTTTAAATCGCTATGCGCCACTATCTTTTCAAACCCTGGATTTGTTTGAAAAAAACTATAACAAATCATACACTAATAATAGTTTGCTCATGAACAATCCGAGTTACAGCATTCAGCTTCAAGCCATGTATACCTTGTCAAGGAACTGGATTTCTCAAACTTTAATTTCACGAAGCCACACCAGAACGAATGGGTATTATCATTATTTGTGGGATGCTTCAAATGGTGATGAATTTACAAGGTTCATTTCAAAGAGAAATGGAGAAACTGCAACCAGCAATATTCAACAGAATTTTATTGGAAGTTATAAATTAGGAAATATGTCCAATAAGGTGGTAGTCGGATTGGATTATCTTCAGAGTCAAATTGAAAATTATAGCACCGGTTGGGTAGATAATGGCAAAGTATCCTTACAACATCAGACCGATTCAGGCATGCTTACCACACAGGGTGTAGATGCCTTACTAATCAATTCAGCAGAGGCTAATGCTGTTGCTAAAACCCAGATTTCCAGTGCTTATATTTCTGATGTAATATATTTTACCTCAAAAATTTCGAGCATGTTAAGTTTAAGGCTAGATCATTTTTCCGGCAAACCGGTCTATTGGACAGATAGTGAGATAAAATCGCAAACAAGTTTATCCCCTAAATTTGGACTGGTATATCAACCGATTGTAAACAAACTTTCACTGTTTGCAAATTATTTGAATGGGTTCACCAATCTGGCACCGGTTCAGGTTTCTGATGCCCAGGGAAACAATCCTTCATTAAAAATATTAAAACCAGAACATGCCAACCAATGGGAACTTGGCACCAAAGCCAATATTGCTCAGAATAAAATTTCTGTTACGGCGAGTTATTACTATATTTTGGTTTCCAACAAAGCGATGTCGGATCCACAAAATATTAACAATACCATTCAAGGGGGAGAAGTTGAAAGCAAAGGTTTTGAAATAAGTCTGGTTAGCAATCCAATCCATGGATTAAGTTTACTGACCGGTTTTAGCCATAACGACAATAAAGTTACCAAGGATGCAGTAGATAATGGTTATCTGGGATTAAGGACTGAAGAAGCTGGACCTGCGACGCTATTTAACTTTTGGGCAAACTACCGATTAGCGTTTGAAAAACTGAAGGGATTAAGTGTTGGGTTTGGAATGAATTATGCCGGAGAACATAAGACTTTAAACAGATCAAATACCGGAACGTTTGTCTTACCAAGCTATTACATTTTGAATGGACTTATCTCTTATTCTGCAGACAACTTTAGCTTCAATTTAAAATTAGACAATATAGCGAACACACATTATTACAATGGATGGAGTACGGTAAGCGCACAAAAATTAAGAAGCTTATCCCTGGGGTGTACATTCAAATTTTAAGCATTAATGAATGTATTCAAAAAATACATACGATGTATACATCGCTGGCTAGGACTACTGATTGGCCTGTTGGTTTTTGTTATTGCCGGTACTGCTTGCGTCTATGCATTTCAGGAAGAGATACAAAACTATACCGATGACTATCGATTTTGCAAGCGAACCAGCAGATCGAGTTTGCTGCCAGAATCAATTCAAAAAATTGCAGTAACTGCTTTACCAAATCTAGTACTACATTCCATTAAATACTTCGAAAATGATCATACTGTCGAAGTGACATTTTACAACTCCGATCCAACGTACTACTACAAAATGTTTATTCATCCAGAAACTGGAAGTGTTTTGCATATTCAGAATATGGATGAAGGCTTTTTTAATTTTATTCTAAAAGGACATATGTATCTTTGGTTACCAGCAAAAGCAGGATCAATTTTAGTTAGGTATGTAACGATTATTTTTTTGGTGATGGTGATCACCGGTTTTATTTTATGGCTACCTAAAAGTATCAAGTACCTAAAAAAAAGAGCATGGATTCACTGGAACCATTCCAGTTCATGGAAAAGAAAAAACTGGACCTTGCATTCAGTTACAGGGTTCTATAGCTTTGCCTTTGCCATCTTGTTTATTTGCACCGGATTGGTATGGGTACTTCCTGAGTTTGCAACATTCTACTACAAAGTTTTTGGTGGACAGAAAAGCATCATTTATCGTGATCCTTACATTGCTCCAACGACCCGATGTATAGACAAACCGCTAGATTCATTATATCAGTTTTATTATTCTCAAAAAAACTTTGCAAGTCTAGAACTTCATCCACCTGTTTCAGACAGTTCCAGTATTTTGGTTGTCACCAATCCAGATTATTCTTCCACCTGGCGTAGTAATTATCATTTTTTTAATCCAAATAATTTACAGGAGGTATCTGTAGATCATATTTGGAGTAGTTTTAAGAATGCGACCAATGCTGATAAGATCATGCGGCTAAATTATGACATTCATATAGGATCGGTATTGGGTTTCCCCGGCAAAATAATTGCATTTCTTAGCAGCTTACTTATCGCTAGTTTACCTATAACGGGTTGTTTGATTTGGTTTGGGAGACGATCAAAGAATACATTATCCCAAAATTGTCATTAGGAACAGCTAATCCATTGAACAAATTTTGAATAATTCCTAATGACAATCGCTATTGAAAATCAATACTTTTTTACATAACTTGTTAGGTAATAAAGTAAGATTTTCTACTGCGGGATATCCTCGGACGCCCTTGAAATTCAAGGGCTGTTGTCATTAAGCTGATGTTTAATGACAATTCTCGGATTATAAAATAAGAAAAATATTTTCAGATTTTCATCCATTGCAAAGCTGCACAAAAATCTGTTCTACTATTTTAGAAATTCAGCCATAGCTTTAAACTATATTAAACATCTAAGTCAATTTAAGACAATGCAACAATAGTGCTTTAAAACTTTTATGACTTTTGGTAAAAATGGAGATGTTTCAACATTTCAAAAAAGATGCATCTGTTTACCGTTAATACCTAGGGAATGTGTTGGTTTCCGGATTGATAATTCAATGAGTCGTAATGCAAAAAATGAGATAGCAATTCCGTTATAATCAGGACCAATGCAAGACTAAAATATAGCCTATTAATGCTGTTCCTTTGATTCATATTAAATAATATTATATTTATATATCATTATTTTTCATCATTTTAAACAAATATTATGACTATATTCCATTTTTTATAGTACACATTATAATTATTTATAATAAGTTAAATTCTTATTTGCCTTAACAAATTTTAATTTTCAGCGCCTTAACATCGTAACTTAGCCCTTCAGTGCAGAATAATAATAATAATAATTAAAACAATATCAATGAAACGACTTTTTACACTTCTCCTTTTGCTACCATTAGGTTGGATCAACGCACAAGACGTGACCATTCAGGGTAAAAGCATGCCGCCTGACCCTATTTATTCTTCTAAGTACAGTTCATATGATTTATTTGAAATTGATGTAGAAGAAGCCAGAAAAAGCATTTCCACAAGTTTGAGGACCGGTGTGGAGATTGATCTTGTTCTCGGTACTGAGGCACACAAATTTCAGGTATTCAAATACAATCTCTTTAGGCCGGATTCAAAAATTCGAGCCATCACTTCCCAAGGGGTTATTGATGTCGATCATGACCCTTCCCTTGAAAATTACAGAGGTTACAATGCAAATTTTGGTGGAAGAGAAGTTGCGATTACGGTTGGAAAAAATTACCTGAGTATCCTGTTCATTGAAGGTGAAGAAACTTACTATCTTGAGCAAGTGCCGTTTGATGTTCCGAACTACAATAAGAATCACTTCATCCTATACACGAATAAAAGTTACAAAAGCTCCGGATTAATGAAAAATCTTGCGGAAGAGTCTTCGGAGATTCATTCACATCAGGAAAAAATTGATACTGTTCGACTTAAAAATCTAGAGAGAAATGCCAAATGTTATGAGGCGACCATAGGCATGGTTGCAGATTTTTCTTTTTTTGCCAGATATGGTAAGGACCGAAATAATGTTGATGCCCGATTTACAACCATAGTGAATCAGATGCAAATGGATTGGGTAGTACCCAAACTTCTTTACGATTATATATGGGGAATTGGACCGGTTGCCGTTTTTGAAGATTCCCTTCGCGATCCTTTTCTTAATTCGAATAGCGCTGCAGCGCTTAAAGCTACCTTGGGCAATATAGCTCCCAATATACTAATCGGAGGCTTTGTAATTGCAACGGCCTGGTCTGCCAAACCGATTAAGTCACCATTCTATGCGGTTACACAAAACGGAGGCTGCACCTTGGATCCCTATGCCGCCTGTATAGAATTTAACACCAACAATGGCATCGTACGCAATCTTCTTTCTCATACCATTGGGCACGCGATTGGAGGCGTCCATGATCCGGGTGGTTCACCCTACATTATGTCTCCTGACATTGTAGGAAATTCTATCTGGTCGGCTGTTTCTCAAATCAACATCCTGGATCGAACCAACGTTATTGCAGGTTGTCTGGTAGATTGCAGTGGAGGAAGAATTCCGGTTGCAGAATTTTCGGCTGATCCGGTGGAAGGATGTGTCCCATTAATCGTTCAATTTACCAATATGTCGACCAATGGTGTAAGTTACAAATGGAGTTTTCCGGGTGGAATACCTTCATCGTCTACTCAGAAAGATCCCATTATTATTTACACCAATCCGGGGGCTTTCAATGTGGAATTGGAAGTACAAAATCCAAAATGCACAACCAAAGTTGAAAAGATAGCCTTTATGCTACCCAGGGATAAACCGCGTCAGGTTAGTTTCACTTCTTATTCTGATCCTAATTCCAATGAAGTAGAATTTACTGCTTATGCCGATCGTGCAGATATATTCAGATGGAAGTTTCCAGATGGTACTTCGGATGAAGGCCAGATTGTGTACCACACCTTTCCGAAAGAAGGGACATTTGAAGTTGAGTTATGCGTTTCGAATGATTGTGGGGAAACTTGCAGAAAACAAAAATTTGATAATTATTATATTCCATTGGCTGATTTTGAAATAGATACCAATCGCGGCTGCGCACCAAAAACCATCAAATTTTTCGATCGGTCGACGAGCAACGCTATTGCCTGGACCTGGAGTTTCCCTGGCGGAACACCGAACGGATCTTTTGTGCAAAATCCTACGGTCAAGTATACCAGACCGGGAAAATATTCTGTAAAACTTACGGTCAACAGTAAGAAGAATAATGCCTTCATTATGAAAGATACCATCATAACTATTGATAGTCTTCCTTTGGCCCAATTTGATCCAACGGTTGCCGGACCTTTGGTGTCGATGAACAATAGCTCACTCTATGTCGTAACTCATTTTTGGGACTTTGGAGATGGTACAACCAGTAAAGATTCAAGTCCGGTTCACGTATTTAGGGACGGCCGATATACCATAAGCTATACGGCCAGCAATGCCTGCGGAAAAACCATTGTCAAGAGAACGGTTACGGTTGGTAATAAGCCAACAGCTGGATTTTCAGTTCAAAAACAAAATGGATGCGTACCTTATACCGTGAAATTTCAAAATACTTCAACCAGTTCTGCTCAAAGCTTCGAGTGGACCTTTCAAGGCGGATCCCCTGCAACCAGCACCGACAAAGAGCCTACGGTAACCTATAACAGCATTGGCCAATTCGATGTAAAACTTGTGGCAAAAAGTGGTCCTGAGTCCGACTCTTTAACACAAACGAAATTTATTACTGTCGGAGAAGGGCCAACGGCTGAATTCCAGCAAAGTGTAACCGGTTTCGTCGCATACTTTACCGACTTAAGTAAAAAAGTAACAAATTATTATTGGGATTTTGGAGATGGAAAATCCAGCACACAGGCTTCTCCGAATCATAATTATGGGGTTGAAGGAGAATTTAAAGTCCGATTGATCACCGAGAATGAGTGCGGAATAGACACCTTTGAAAGAGATATTGCGATTTATCTGATCCCTAAGGTAAATTTCAGCTCAAATCTGATCAAAGGTTGTAGTCCGCTTACTGTTCAGTTCAATGATCTATCTTCCATCGACGTTTCGGAATGGAGCTGGCAATTTGAATCCGGCGTCCCTGCCGTTTCCACGTTAAAAAATCCAATAGTAACATTTAACAAAGCAGGAAAATATACCGTTAAACTGGCTGTAAAAAACAGTAACGGAACCAATTCTGCGACGAAACTCAAATATATAGAGGTTCTTTCACCAATTAAATGTCCAAGAAAACCTCAGAAGAAGACAGAAAACGGAACAGGAAACGATCAATTCAACGATCCAAATCTTTTTTCACGTTCACGAACAGAATATACCGTCGAGGTATTCCCTAATCCTGTAAAAGACGAATTGGTTATTCTTGCCAAGGAAGGAACCGTATGCAGTTTGATTACCATGACCGGGCAGGTACTAAAACAACAGGTTCAAAAAACCTACCACAGCAAGATAGATGTATCAGATCTTCAGGAAGGATGTTATTTGCTAAAAGTGAATCATGAGGATTATAATGAAGTAATAAAATTATTTATCGAAAAATAATATTTGGCAATTTTGCAGAAATAAAAAAATAGAGTGTGGTATCCACACTCTATTTTTTTTATGACCTGAGCAGCGTCGGCCATAGAATCGAAATAAATAGCTTGTAGGACTATCTTATACCCTGTGACTGTTTGTATATTTTTTGAGGACTATTTAACTAAATAACAGAGGCCGCATTTCAAGAATATCCATCCCAATTTTGTCATTAGAAACAGCGAATCTAATATACAAAGCATGAATAAATTCTAATGACAATCGCTATTGAAAATCAATACTTTTTTACTGCGGGATATCCTCGGACGCCCTTGATATTCAATGGTTGTTGACATTAAGCTAATGCTTAATGACAATTCTCGGTTCATTTTTTTAGTTTGGTAACAAAAGAATCCAATATAAGCATTTGAATTTCGTATCTTGGCACTTTAGAACAGTATTAAATATTATTAATTATTTATATATGAATAAATTTTTTCTTATAGTTTTGATCCTCTCAGGATCCATCTTTTATTTGAATGGACAGGATATCATCATACAGGGTAATTCCATGCCATACAATCCTGTTTTTTCTGCAAAATTCACTGCTGTTGAAAATTATGAGATTGACGTTGAAGAAGTAAGATCAAAATTTCGAAATGCAAGCCGAAGTGGTATTGAAGTGGATTTAATATTATCTGGACAGGTGCATAAACTGCAACTCTATAAGTATAATATTTACACGAACAATTGCGTCGTAAGAGCTTCTACGGCCAAGGGAATGATTGACCGCAAGCCGAATCCCAGCATTGAAACCTATAGAGGATACGATGCAAATTTTGGAGGACATGAGGCTGCCATAACCTTTGCTACAAACTACATGAGTTTAATGTTTCGTGAAGGAGATGAAACTTATCATCTGGAGCAGGTTCCCATAGAATACAATGACAATAATCCAAATCACTTTATTCTATACGACTCCAAAAGTGTTATTTCGAATAAGAATGTAACCTGTGGCGCTGATGAAGTAAGTAAGTTTAAAACAGACCACAGCAATGCGCATGAAGCCAGCAAAGAAAGGAACAGATTTTGTTATGAAGTTGATATCGCCCTTTCTTGTGATTTTACCTATTACAAATTTTATCGAAAAGATCCTGCATTAGCAGAAGCCAGAATGACCACAGTATTGAATCTTGTTCAAACAGATTGGTACGGTGGAAGATTGCTGGCAGATTACATCTATAGCATTTCTGCAGTATTTGTATCGGAAGATTCTGCCAGAGATCCATGGTTAGGTATTAATGATATTTTTGCCCAGTTAAACACCTTCAGCACGATTGGATTTGGTTTATTTCAGGGATCCTTTGATGTTGCGACAAACTGGACCGTAAAATACACATCGGGCGCTGTAGGTGTTGCATTTTTACCTGGAACCTGCGTACTCACTCCTTTCAATGTATGTAGTGAATTCACCCTGGACAACGGTATTTGTCGCCAATTACAATCTCATGAGCTGGGACACAATTGGAATTGTGTTCACGATGCTGGAGGCTCACCTTATATTATGGCCCCGGTAGTAAACGGTTCCTTCCAATGGTCCGGAGCCAGTCAATGGGCAATCTCCGATTGGACATTTAGAATTAGAGCCTGTCTTGGGGATTGCAGTGGTGGAGATATTCCGGTCGCTGAATTTGAAGCTGTGCCAGACAATGGATGTATCCCGCTGGTGGTACAGTTCAACAATATGTCTGTGAATGGTACCAACTACAAGTGGAAGTTTCCAGGAGGAACACCGGCAACTTCAACTGCAGTCAATCCGGTAGTTACCTATAGTGCTTTGGGATCATACAATGTAGAACTTGAAGTACTAAATCCCAAGTGTACCACTTCTGTTGAAAAAGTTAATTATATCGTCACTACGGACAAGCCAACCAATGTCCAGATTGCCTGGGGCAATGTTCAAGGATATGATGCAGAATTTTTTGGTTCTGGTGAACGCTGCGAGGAAAGTATCTGGAAATTTCATGATGGCACCACCGAAGAAGGTCCTTATGTTGTCAAGACCTATCCTAAGGAAGGAATTTATGATGTTCAGTATTGCTGTAAGAACGCCTGCGGTGAAACTTGTGTAAAAACAAAGGTCGGTATTTATGTTTATCCGGTTGCTGATTTTACCTCCGACACCATAGCAGGATGCGCCCCGGCGACCATTAAATTTTTTGATCAAAGTTCATCGAACGTTATTGCGTGGACCTGGAGTTTTCCGGGCGGAACCCCAACCGGAGCAGCTACAAAAAATCCGGTGGTAAAATATACCAGGCCCGGTACTTATTTGGTTAAACTGGCCGTTAACAGTTCCAAATATTCTACTTCTATCACTAAGGACAAATACATAACCATCGATAGTCTCCCACTCCCCTTGTTTGACGCCAACATCAATGGTGCCAATGTAACTTTTGATAACAATAGTTTATACTTCAAATCACATCATTGGGATTTTGGTGATGGAACTTCCAGTACCGAAGAAAATCCAAGCCACACTTACAAAGATGGGCGATATGATGTGGTATATACCGCAAGCAATGGTTGCGGAAGCTCCAAGCTTAAAAAGACCATTACGATTGGATCAAAACCTATTGCTGGTTTTACCGTTGCGAATCCAAAAGGCTGTGTTCCATACACCGTCCAATTTCAGAATACATCTACTAACACTGCTAAGTTTTTCACCTGGTATTTTCAAGGTGGCAATCCATCCACCAGTACCGACAAAGAGCCTTTGGTTCAATACAATTCAGTGGGTAAATATGATGTTAAGTTGGTAGCCAGCAGCGGCCCGGAATCAGATTCTATCAGTCAATCTCAATACATTACTGTTCAGGAAGGCCCAAGATCGGATTTTCAAACCAGTGTTACGGGATTTGTAGCCTATTTTACCGATTTGAGTAAAAATGTTAATACCTATTATTGGGATTTTGGTGATGGAAAGACCAGTACACAAAACGCACCCAATCATAATTATGGCGTTGAAGGTGAATTCAAGGTTAGACTCATTACAGAAAATGAATGTGGCATCGACACCATCGAAAAACTCATAGCAGTATACCTGATCCCTAAAGTCAATTTTACAACAGATACCATACGAGGTTGTGCACCATTTAAAGTTCAGTTTTACGACAGATCATCCGTCGATGTACTTGAATGGAGTTGGCAATTCGAATCCGGTATTCCATTAACTTCTACTGCTAAAAACCCAACGGTTATCTTCGAAAAAGCCGGTAAGTATACCGTGAAATTATCCGTTAAAAACAGCAATGGTACCAATTCTGCCACCAAACTGAAATACATTGATGTAATCTCACCTGTAAAATGCCCTCAAAAACCACCTAAGAAAACAGGAACACAGGTATCCGGACAGAATTTCAATAACGAAGATCAGATCTATACCCGCTCCAGATCAGAATATGCAGTGAACATTTACCCTAATCCGGCATCAGATGAAATTATAGTCGAAGCCAAGCCAGGAACGCAGTACAGATTGATCAACCTTACCGGGCAATCCTTGCTTCATGGAACGGTGAAAACAGCTGCTGAAAAAATAAATGTATCCGGAATTAATTCAGGAACCTATTTTCTCAAAATTGATCATGAAGATTACAATGAAGTGATCAAAATAATCATCAGCAAATAAACATTTATTTTCAATATCTCGAGGAAGCCGGTTCGCAAGAATCGGCTTCTTTTTTTAACAAAAAGTACATCTATTAAATCACAGAAGTATATGCTCAAAATTATCCTGAGCAGCAGTTATTGCATTGCCCAAATCTTGAATAATTTCTAATGACCAACGCTATTTAAAATCCATACTTTTTTACACAACTTGTTATGAAAAAAGTATGATTTTCTACTGCAAGATATCCTCGATCGCCCTTGATATTCTAGAGCTGATGTCATGAAGCCCATTTGATGCAATATCATTTCATGTATTGCATCATCGCTAAGGAAAATCATTCCATTTTGGCTTCACTTTGCTTACCAAAATGGTGATTTTCACTTGCGGGATAAACCCCTGCCCGATGACAGGCGCTCCGCTGTTATGCATTCGTTCATTATATTCCTAATGCATAAAATGGGTTAAACTGATGCTTAATGTAGATTCTCGGATTACTTATTTTTAAGTTGTTGCAATAGGTTTGCCAATTCATTGATCGTCATGGTAAACCCTTCTTTAAAGCCCATTTCAATCATTTTTTCCATACGCTCCAGGGATTCATTGTAAATCGAAATCGATACCGTTG